>JAABUW010002308.1_pt1 | contig 29366 bp, 3 predicted proteins | sample 5560081 | NCBI WGS metagenome assembly JAABUW01 (sample SAMN10711882, study PRJNA513363) | rock metagenome | isolation source: Antarctica rocks | place: Antarctica: Victoria Land, Knobhead sud | reverse complement strand
AATTAATCTATTTAATTTAATTAATAAATATAGTAGATTATTTTTATATTATGCATTACTATTGTGCATTACCTAAAAAATAATAAAAAATCTAAATTTAAAATTTTATTTTATACTATTTTTAGTATTCTTGACGTTCTTGACGATTCGATTCGATTTCTAATGTTGAAACCGAGAATCGAGTCGGGTCGAATCGATTCGGTTTCAAAATAATAGAAACCGAATCGGATTTCGGATCGATTTCTAATGTTGAAACCGTCGAATTGAATCGGTTCCAAAAGTTGGAACCGAAACCCGACCCGACGATCAGTCTATTAATTAGAAATAACTTGTAAAAAACAAATTTTTGTCGAAAATAATATACAAACTCTTTTAATAAAAATTTTGCAAAATATTTTGTATTAAGCTTCTTAATAGTTGCAATATAAATTGTATACTTAATTAACTTATTAATTAATATTAAAATTGTATTATTAATTTTTTTAATATATAGATTTCTTGCAAACAATATATTTGTAATAAAATTTATTGTTATTGTTTCGAAGAATTGCAAATTTTTAGAAAATATTAAACTAAATTCTCTATATAATTTATAATAATAAATACGTATATATTAATAATTAAAATAAATATAAATATACTTATTAATTTTTTTAATTATATTAGATTAATAATATTATTGTTATATTGTATTTTCGATTTGTTAATATATAAAATATTTAAACATAAAATTATTATAATATATAAAAAGACTTTTATTTTTTATTATTATATTTTTTAAAATATAAATTGCAAGATCTTAATATAACAAATTTTTTTTTTGATATTTTATTTCAAAAATTTATTTTGTTTATTTGCGAATTTTTGATACTATTATTTCTCTATAATAAAAGTATTCTTTTATTGTAGTTTTTGCAATTATATTGTTATTAATTTTTTTAAATAAATAAAGAATTGTTTCGATTTTGCAACTTGTTATATCAAAAGTTAAAACAACGCAAAATTTAAAATATTATATAATTTTTCGAAAACTTTTTTATTTAGATTTATAATCTAGATATCTACAATAATAGTATTATTTAGTTACGCTATTAAAGTTGCAAGTTAATTATAGTAAAAATATTTTTGTCTTTTTGCAATTTTAATTAATATTTTAAATTGCAAAATTTGTTTCGCAAAATAAACAAAAAATTATTATTATTATTTTTGTTATTATTAAGTTTTATAATATTAGATCTTTTTAACAATATATTTACAAAATTAAGTTTTTTTTTGCAATATTTTATATTAAAGTTAAATACAATTAATTTCTTAATTTAACAAACTTATTTAATCGAAAATTTCTTTGTAATTATAAAATAGCAAAGATTGTTATAATTTATAATTATATAAATAATATATTTGCTATTTTGTAAATAATATTTTTAAAATTTAAAAATTAATATAATAATATAAATTTTTTTGTTATATGTATTTTAACAAACTTTAGATTCTTTAAACTTATAATTAATAAATATAATAAAATATTATTATGTATTTTTGTTAAATTAATTAAATATATTTCTTGTTTTATAATTTAAATATATTATGCAATAAATATTAATATATAGCTTTAATACACAATTTATATAAAATTAAAAAAATAGTAAAAATATTAATAAGATTAAAGAATATAATCTAATACTTAAACTACTTATATTAAATATAAAAGACTATTTTTTATTTATTATTTTAACAAATTTAAATACAATAATACGTATTGCGTATATTAATTTTAATAAAATATTTTATATTTGTAAAGCGTTTAAGTATCTCTAAAAGAAAAAGAAAAAGTACTTATTTTTAATAGTAATTTTATTAAATTTGCAATAATTTACGCAAAAATACAAATTATTATCTAGCTTCTTTACAAACAATACTAGATTGATTGTCGGGTCGGGTTTCGGTTCCAACTATTGGAATCGATCCGATCCGACAATTCCAACTCTAGGAATCGACCCGAAACCCGAGTCGATTTCTACTATTTTGGAATCGACCCGATTCGACCCGAGTCGATATTTGATTCTAATATTAGGAATCGAATCGAATTGCCAAGGAATCAAAAATTACGTTATTATGCCAAGAATTACTAATTTTAGATTTTTTATTTATTAATAAAATGCAATATTTGCACCTATAGATTCTATAGATCTTGTAGATGCAATTTATTAATAAAATGCAATATTTGCATCTATAGACCCTATAGACCTTATAGATGCAATTTATTAATAAAATGCATTATTTGCACCTATAGGCTCTATAGAACCTATAGGTGCGATTTAATTATTTTCTTTGTAAAAAGTAGTAATGCATTACTATAATACATTACCTTATTATTAAATATATATTGACTATATGTTAACTATTAATAATTATAATATAATTATTTAAATAGTCTTGACGATTCGGGTCGATTTTTCGGGTCGGGTTTCGGTTTTATCACTAAATCTTAACTCGACCCAAGTCGATTTTTGGTTCCAACTTTAGAAATCGACCCGACTTTTCGGTTCCAACTTTTGGAATCAACTCGACCCGATTCGGTTCGATTAATCAACTCGAACTCGATTAATCGACCCGACGCGGTTAGTCTAAACAATACTAAGAATTTAATAAAATTATTTAAAAAATATGTTTAGTTTTTTTCTAATATATTTGCAAGATATTTTTGTATTGCAATTAATTTATTTTGCAATATATTATATATATATTTTGTATATAATATTTTGTTTTTTACAAAATTAATTAAATACTTTATTTAATTATATATATTAAATATATTTAAAAGTTTTTTTGGAAAATATTTTTATAATTTTTTTAATTTAATTTAAAACAATTAACTTTTTAATCTAAAATATATTATATTGTGCAATTTTTTTTTTGTATATTTTAAAAACTTTTTTAAAAATAATATTTAATACAAAAGTACAATATAGATTTTGCTATAATTTTTAAAAGCAAATATAACAAATTGTGCAATTTTTTTAAAATTAATAATTTAAATAATTTTCTTCAATTGTTTAGCAAAACTATTTTGATAAATTTAGATACAATTTAATTATTATATATTTAAGTTAACTTTTTTAAGTTAAAATAACTTAAAAATTATTTTATAATTTTGTATATTAATAATATAAAATTTAGAAGAATTTTTTTTGCGTATTTTTTTGCTATTAATAATAATAATAGAGAGTTTTTGTATTCTATATAAAACAATAATACAATTATTAACAATTTGTATTTGCAATAATAAAGAAATATCTTTAAGTAGTTATATATCTTTAACAAAGAATTGCGAAATAAAGTTCTCTTTAACTTTTAAACCAATAAGATATTTAACTTTATATATATTATATAATATACTATTGCTTGTTTTTCAATTATAACAAAATTAACAAAGAAAAATATATTATTTTGGAATAATTAATTGTTACAATAATCTTTTAAATTGTTAAGCAACAACTAATAGCAAAATTATATCTATAATTTTGTTAAAAGAAACAATTAAAGTATTTATAATTTAGAAAATTATTATAGTAATATTTATTATAACAATTGTTACAAGAACAATATATAAAAATTTAATATATATTTTACAAAGAATTGTAGATTTTAAGATATTAATTTTATAAATAAAACAAGTTTAGAACAATCTTGTACTAAATATAATTTTAATTTTGTTTTATATAATAAATTCTTTAAGTATTTAAATATAAGATGCGAGTGCGTTTGCTTCTTGCTAACAAACTAAGATATAAAAGATATAAGATATAATAGACTTGTATTACTATATTCCAACTATTTAGAATAAACTTAATTTTGTATTTATTAATTTAAATATAATTTAATTTTTGTTTAAAAGTATTAAATTAAATTTAAATAAAAGTTTGCAAAAACAAAGAAAATTTAAAGTAAAATTCTTACTAAAATACAACAATTAGTTAATTAATTTTTTAAAAAAATATTAAAAATAAGTAATTTTATTTACTTTTTAATACTTTATTAATATATATTTAGAATTTAAAATTTAAAATAAAATAAAAACAAAAATAAAAACAAATTGTTAATAAAAATAAAAATAAATTAAATTAAAAAAAATTGTTTTTAAGTTTATTATTAATTTAAATAGAATAAATTTAAAATTTTTTTTGCAAAATTTTACAATTTTGCAACTAAAGCTTTTAGCAACTTTAAATTGTTAACAAAATTGTTAAAGAAAAATATAATAAGTTTTTTATTTTAATTTTGTTTATACTTTGTTTATTTATATATTTTTAAAAAACAAAAAATACAAAAATATATATAAATAGCAAAAACAAATCTATAATACAAATAAAGAAAATTATATAAAATAAATTTTTTGCAATTTGGTTTTTTTTCAAAAAATATAAGTATTTCGAACAATTTTAAATAATTTGTCTATAATTAATTTTAAGAAATGTAACAATTTATTTTTAAATAAATTTAAGAATTGTCTCTAATTGTTTTAAAACAAATTCGATAAAATATTAAAAATTTACTAAGTAATTGCAATATATTATTAACTAATAGAAATAATAAAATAGTTGTATTTTTGAACTATATTTTAAATATTTATATTAAGAAAAACAATTCTATTATTTTTAATATTTTGTATAATAAAATAAAGAAATCTTTTTTTGTATCTTAATTATATAACAACAACACAATAACAATTGTATAATATTCTATCGAACAAATTATTATTAATATAATTGTTATTATTGCAATATATATTATACTATTTTTTTTGCTTTTTTTGCTATATATTTGTTTTTTAAATGTTTTTTCCAATTTATTAATATTATCTAGAAATTCTTTTCTTAATTATTAATTGTATTTTTTGTCTTAATTTATTTATTTAATTTTATATTATATTTATTTCTTTAATTTAATTTTGTCTAGAATTTTTTTAATCTTTTATTAAATTTTATTGTTAATAAATTTTGAAGCTTGCAATATTTGTTCTGTTTATTAATTGTTAGCGCAATACAAATATGATTTTAGAAATAAAATATAAAAAGTATTATAAATTTAATAGATATTAAATGAAATAAAATAATAAATTTGTATTTTATTTTTATTTTTAATTCTAAACAATTTAGTATATTTATATAATATCTTTTTGCTAGATTTCTTTTGTTTTAGATTTTTAATTAGAAGTATAATTAATTTTTCTATAGTAAAACTCTTTAATTTATACTTTTTATTATAGTATTTTATTTGTTGTGCAATAATATTTTTAAAATTTTCTACTAGAATTTTTTTTAAATTATAAAGCTATTTTACGCGTTCTATATAGCTAGACTAGTGAAAAATTCAACCGATATACAATCGTTGTACAACCGTCGAAAAACCGTCGAAAAACCGTCGAAAAACCGTCGAAAAACCGTTGAAAAATCATTCTAAAACTAATAAAAACCCGTTTTCCAACCGATTAACAACTAGAAATTTTTTAAATTTTGGTTGTTCAACGATTGAGTTTCTTAACAACCATCAATTGTAGAAATAGATTTTAGGGTTGAATCGCAATTGTTCAACTATTGATTAAAAATTTTATTAAATTGAAAAAAAAAAAAAAATTAATTAGACTTCCTAAGTGCTAGATTAGTAGAAAGATATATAGGGGGAATATAGATAGAAGAGTTACTTACACGTATATATTTTTCGTAAATTATATAATTTTTCTATTTATAACTTGCTAGTGTTGATAGTAATTAAAATAGAGACTTCTCGAGATAAGTTAAAACTTTAAATTTAAGTTTAAACTCTAAACTATTAATAGAATTAATAGAAAAATATCTTAACTAACAACTTTATGTATTGACGAATCAACAATTTAGATATTTTACTACTTAATATATTAAGACTTAAAATCCTAATTGGGCTAGCTTCGAGACTTAAAATAAGTTTTTAATAATTTTAAAAAATTTAATATCAAAATTGGCATCTATAGACATCTATCTATTGTTTATCTGTTGTTCAATCGTTGTTCAATCGTTGTTTAATTGTAGAAAAATTAATTTTCTAGTCTCAAACTGTTGTTCAAAAATTTCAATATTAAAATTAGCATAGACATCTATTTGTTGTTTATCTATTGTTTAACTATTGTTTAATCGTTGTTCAATCGCTATTTATCGAAAGAAAATCTAAATTTCCAAATTTCTAACATCAAATTGTTGAACAACTGTTAAACAACTATAAAATATCTAGATTTCTATTGTTTAACCAACGTACAACTGTTGTACATTTGTTGTTTTTATTAGTAGAAAGTCCTAGACGTTTTTGTATTAATAATTTTTTTTTTTTAGTAAAATTGTTTTTAATTTTATAGTAAATTTTCGAATAATAATTGTATATTAAATAGAATAACAAAATATTAACTAGAATATAATAATTATTGTTGTAGACAAATTCTACTATTAACAATAAATTTATCTATTTTGTTTATTTAGTATTAGTACAAATACAGAAATAGTATTTAAGAATTTAATTTTGTTGCTTAATTAAATTATTTGTCTATGTTACAATTCTAAGCTAGATAGACTTCGCTCTTTAATTATTCTTCGAGTTTTTGCTCTCTAGTCTCAAGTACACTACGAGTAACGTCTAGTGTCTTAACACTTATAGTACTTATATCTATTTTTTGTATATAGTTAGTTCTACATAGCTAGTATTTTTGTCAATTAACTATATACTAGCTATTAAAGCTCTAATCTTAATATAATATTAATTATTTTTTTAAATACGATCTTGCAAATTATATATTAAAGATATTTATATTTGCTATTTGTTTTTTGCTTTATAAAACAAGTTCTAGATATAAAGTTACTAAAATAGACACTTTGCAAAATATAATTAAGTCGCGACAATAAATATCTCTTAGATAATATACAACTTAACAATATTTAATTTTGTTAATTCTCTAATAAGCTTGTTAGAGTAAATAGACAACAAATTGTTTTAACTACAATTTAGTAAATTTACTAAAATAAAATTAATAAATTTGCTAAAATAAAGAGACAATAGATTGTTCTAGTTTTAATTTAATAAATTTACTAAAATAATATTAATAAATTTGATAAAATAGAATCAATAAATTTGTTAAAATAAAATTAGCAAATTTGCTAAAACAACAATTACAATACAATATTATTGTTATTTTTGAACAATATTTTTGTTTTTGTTTATTAGAAGATTTGCTACGCAATAAAACAATACTTTAAGCAATATTTATTTTTAATATCGAAAATTTTGTCTCGCAAGTAATATAAGTTCTTTAATATTTATATAATATCAAATATATTTAAGCTTAAATTATACTTTTGTTTACAAATATTTGCACTATTTGTATCTTATCTATATTTGCAATATAATTAATAAAAAAACAATTTTAAAGAGCAAAATTAAATCTAGCTCTAATAAGAATTGCAAATTATTTAAGAAACTCTTAATAAATAAAAATTAATTAGATATTAATATTGTCTTTTGTTACAATTATTATTTTATAAAAGCTTTATTAAATTAAAACAATTTTAAAAAGAATTTAAAACTTAAAGAGCATTCTAATCTATATAAAAACAATATATTCGAATTTGTATAATTTGTTTAATTTAATTTTTACAAAATTATAATCAACAAACTAATTAAATTAAACTTGTTTAACAATATAAATTTGTTAAATATATTAATTCGATTGTTAATATATTAATTCAGTGCTAAATAGTAGCTTTACTTAATTTTATAACAAATATACAAAACAAAACAAAAAAAATTAACGTTGTACTCTAGTTAATTAGCTCAACAATTTTAACAAAAATTAATAAAAAATATCTTAATTTTTATAAAAAGCAATTAAAAGTAATATAAAAAAATAGTTTTAACTACTTTATAAAAATAGTATTACTATTGTTAAGTTTCAAATTAATAAAAAAATCAATTTCGACTCTATCTATTAGCTAAAAATTTAAATTAACTTTTTAAAAACTTATTTAAATTAAGAGAAATTAACAATAAATATTTGCAATAAAATAATATATTGTTTTTAATATAAACGCTACAATACTTTAGTTTAATACAATATATTTAAAGCTATTATATATTAATTAAAACAAAAGCTTTCTTTTTTTTTAAAATAAAGAAATTGTATTTATTAAATCTATTTATATAATTTATAATTTTAGCAAAAATAACAAATATAATTACTTTTATAAATCTAATTTACAAGCAAAAAATTGACTTAATAATATCTATTTTGCTTATAATCTTAAGTTAAAGCTACAAAAGATAATAAATAATAAATACTTTTTTAATTTTTTTATCTTTATTAAGAATTTCGAAAAATTTAAACAATAAATTATTGCTTTAGTTTTTAAATTTAATAGTATTTTTTAATATTTTGTTTTTAAGAAAGTCAAATTTAGTTTTGTTATTATTAAAATTACTAGCAATATTTTTAAAGAAATTAAATATTGTTTGTTTAATAAATTTGTTAATTCTTATTTAACAATAAATAATTTGCTTAAAGACTTAAATATTTAATAGAACAATTTAGATAAAAAACAACGCAACTTTGTTAAAATTATATTGTTTAAATTTGCTATAAAAAATATCGAAATCTTTAATTAATATATTAATTGTTTTATATTTATAATAATTAAAGTCTTTATATTAGAAATTGATAAAATATATTAATTTAATAAAAATTTAAATTATAGATTTTAAAGTTGCTATATTATTTTAACAAATTATATTATTTTAAATTAATTTCTTAAATTAATTTATAAAATTAATTTTAAACTTTAACATATAAAGAGATTTTGTTTAACAATTATTTAAACTTTTATTTATATATAAACTATTAATAATATTAATAAGCAAAATAATTATATTAGTATTTTGAAGTTTTTTAAATATATTAATACAAATGTTTGCGACAATAATAATTTTAATATATATATTTCTATTCGCAATTAAAAATAAGATATAGAAATATAATTTTAAGTTTTTAAGAATAAAATTAAGTCTCTAAATCTTTATTGCAAATATCTTAAATTAAAATATAAATTATATTATAAAAACGCTTTTTGCAAAAACAAATTAACTAAAATTAAAATTAAAATTTTTGTTAAATTTAAAACTTATAATATTAACAACTTTAAGTTAATAGTATTTAGAGAAAATAGTTTCTCTAATATCTTAGATAACAATTTAAATAATTTTAGCAAATTAAAAAACTAAATATTTTTAACAAAAGTTACAATTTAAAATAGAAATTAATATTTATAAAAAAGACAATAAAGAAGTTTAAAATTATATTTAATTTATATAATAAAGTTTTGTTTATTAAAGTTAAATTTAGTTCTAATATTATTAACAACAAATTGTTTAACAATTAGCAATTAAATTTTTATATTAAAATTTGTTTAATTTAAATCTATTTATTTTTTAATAAATATTATATCAAAATAATATTATTTATTAATATCGAAGTTTTTGATAAAATCTTTATTAATAAAAAATCTATTAAATTTTATAAACTTTCTATTATACTATTTTAAAATTTTATTAAATTGCGTCTAATTAATAACAAAATTATCTTTAATATTATTTATATTATTTAAATTATTATTAATTTTAGCAAATATATTAATATTTTATAGTATTTAATAATTAAATTAAAACAATTTGCAATTATTTTTAATATATTTTAAATAAAGAAGTATAATATATAAATTAAAGACAATATATAATTTTTTAAATTTAACTTAAATTATTGTATAAAGTATTGCTTGTTAAATTAATAATTGTTAGAGATTTTTAATAATTAATACAAACAATTTAAATATTTGTTTTTAAAGTTTTTTAATAAAGTTAATATTTATTAAATAAATATTTTTGTATTTTTGAAGCTTGCTATTAAAGAAAACTATAGAATAGTTATAATATTGTTCAAGTACTTTGTTATACTAAATTAACTAAAAAAAAACAACAAATATCTAGCTTAAATTGTAGATAGCAATATTATTATAAATATTGCAATTATTATTCTTAATAATTATAACAAATTTTATATTAAATTTAAGTAAAATTTTTTAAGTATAAAGCAATTTAAAAAGCAAATATATTCGAAGTTTAAACAATAAGTTAAGTTCTTTAATTTATAAAAAATTAACAAGTTATTGTTTAATAAAAGTATTAATTATACTATTAATCTTATTTTAGAAGCAACTTCTTTAACTAAAAAAGTCTACAAAATATTTTATTAAAAAAAATTATTCGAGTCTATTTAAATAATATAAAAAGTAAGAATTAGATTTGCAATAATATTTTATAGTATATTGTTTTTACTTTTATAGTTAAAAAATCTAATAAAAGTTTGCACGTTTGCGTAAACTATAAAGATTTTACTATTTTAACAATTAAGAATTGCAATACTTTACTATTAATTCGAGAAATTTTGCAACAATTATGCAAAATTAAATACTATAGTAAGTTCGATATTATTGTTATCTTTAACAAAATTTAAATATATTTTAATAATAAATACAAAATAGTTTTTATTATTTGTTACAATTTATTTAAATATATTGTAATATCTTTTAAATTATACAATATCTTAATTATATTTTAATTTTTTATTAACAAAACGTTTAGTCTTTATTTAAACAATTTTTGTATAATTTATATAAACAATATTTTAGTCTATAAGAATATTAAGAAAAAATACAAAAATTATATAAATAAAGTTTTTGCTAAACTTTGTAACACAAATCTTTATTTAAATATTAATAAATTTTTTTTTTTGTTAAATAAATTAAATATTTAGATTTAATTATTATTATCGAAGAAATTTAAATAAATTTTAAGAAAATTAAATATATTTTTAAATAAAAAGCTTTTATTTGTATATATAATATATAGATTTTTTTAAACTTTGTTAACTACTATTAATAATTTATTTATAATTATTTAAGCTTAGTTAAATTTTTATTAGTATTTAATAAGTTTAAAAACAAGAATTTTAATTTTTTATAATAATTTAACAATTTTAAAGATCTTGCATTTAAAGTTTTTAAAAAAGCTTTTATTAATTAGTTTATTCTTTATTATTTTAATTTTAATTTAAAGATTTGAATTAAAAATAATATCTTTAATTTTGTAATTATTGTTGTACTTTTGTAAATAAGTTTAAATAAATTATTTTATTTAGTAATTTATATATTTAAAATTATATTGTTTGTAAAATGCAATTACAAAATTTATAACAAAAAGCTATTAACTATTGTTTGCACTTTTAAGAAATAATATTTAAAATATATTAATATATTTGTCAAATAATTTATTAAAATTATTATTAATTATTGCAATTTAAAATATTTTATAACTATTAAACAACTAAATTGTTATTAAGCTTGCTAAATTAAATTTTTGTTTAAATTTAACTTTAAGATTATTTATTAATTAAATATATTAGACGCAAAGCTAGACAATTTAATTAAACAATTATAAAATTTGCTTTTTAACAAAAATAACTCTTGCAATTAGTTTTAACAACAAACAATTTTTAAACAATATAATTTAAAATTAGATATAGTTAAAATTGTTATATTAATTTTGCTATTATTAAGTGTTATTTACAATCTAATAGCAAAATTAATTTATTTGTTTCAAAACTCTATTAAGTTTAAACTAATTATTAACAAAAGAATTGCAAAAACTTGCAAAAAGTTTACTTAAATCTTGTTAACAACTAATAAAGATATAGAATTATTTATATCTTTATTGTTTGTAGTACTTGTATTATTTTAGCAAAATAAACTTTGTTTTGCTAAATCTCTTTTTTCGATTTTTTTGTTTGCTATTGTTGTATTTACAATTTTTTATTTTACAATTTCTTTGTTTTTAATTGTTAATTTTGTCTTTTTTTTAAATATATTTGTTTTATTTGCAATTTAATTATTTATATTTGCAATTTTTTTTATAATTTAGTTTTTGTTTGTTGTTGCAATCAATTTAATAAAAGAGAAAAAGCTTAAGATAAAACTTAATTTCGAAATTTTTATTTAATAAATATTAAAGATATATTTGTATAATAAGAAGATAAAACAAATTATTTAAATTAAAAAAGCTAATAAACAAAAAATTCTATTTATTTTTTGCAAAATAATTAAGTTAAAACTTAAGAATTGTATAATAGTTAAATATTTTATAATTAAAATTAAATATTTATTTGTTCGAAATAAAATATATATTTTTTAAAGCAAAAGTAATGTTTTTTGAGTTAAAACAATTAAATTTTAGTATAAATTATTAAGTATTAAATATTTAGATTAAACAATTATTTTCGAAAAAGTATAATATTATTATTATTGATTTATATTGTATTTAAATATTAAAAAATATATTAAAAGTTGTTCGATATATAAATATATTAAATTATATCGCAAATATAAATATAATCTATTAAAATTTCTTTCTATTTTAGATTGTTATTAGCAAAATATATTTTGCAATTTTATTATTTTTTTGTTGTTATATTATTATAAAGAAAAGATCTTTTAATATATTTTAATAATAATTAATAAATTATTTAAAAATAAGAAGTTTATATTTATAGACTTTTTAGAAATTAAAATTGTTATTCAAATTTTTATCGATTTTGTTTAATATATTAAAGATTTTTTAATTATTATTGTTTTTAATAGAGATACTTAATTTATTGTTTACTTTTAACAATATTTTTGCAAAAAATTAAGAACTAAATTTAAATTGTTAATTGTATTCTATTTAGAAATCGACAATTAAATCGAAAATATTAATATTATTTTTAAATATTATTTTTAAATATACGTGCAATACAATTAGAATAATTAGAATAATTATTTATTATTGTTAAATTTGTTGTTAACAATTATATTAGCAAGTTTATTAACTTATTATTTTTCTTTATTACTAAAAACTATTTATTACGATTAAATTTAAAATTACTTAAAATCTTTTTTAACAATAATACATTTAAAATTTGTCGCAATATAAAAAATATTAACAAAAATATTAAGAAGATTAAAATTTTGCAATTTTTTTTTGTTAAAAGTTTGTTTAAATTTGAATTAAATAAGTAAAGTTTGCTAATTACGAATACGTTATAATCTTGAAATTTAAAGTCGATAATTAAATTATACTTAATATTCGAAATATTAAAACAACTCGATTATACAAATTCTTAAAGTATAAAAATACAAGTTTCTATAAAATTATTTAAGCAATTAACAATTATATCTACAAACTAGAATTGCTTAAGTTAATAAAAATTTATTTAATATTTTACTTATAACTTTTGTATCTTGACAAAAGCAAGTTTTTGTTAAATTAACAAATTAAGTTTTTGTTGTTTGTTAATACTATTAATATCGACAACAATTTCGAATATTATATTAAAGATATCGAGACATTACAATACAATATACGCAAAAATAACAATAACATAAATTTAAGTCTAATTGCTACTAATTATAGACGCAAAATACTATATTATTAAATTCTCTTTATAAGCTACACGAACTACAACAATAGATCTAAATAACTAGACTACTTTATAGTTGACAATTGTTCTAATTTTGTTGTTAACTTCTATTACAAATATCTAGACACAACAAAATTTTATTGAATATTTAAGACGTCTTTTGATTAAAAATCTAATAAGTAAAATAGTTTGCATCTATATGTTTTTTGCGCTTTTTTATTGTTGTTGTCAAAATCTTGCTTAATATATATCTATAACTTTTGTTGTTGCATCTAGAATTAATTCTAGAAATATATTATTAATATATTACTATTGTTGAAAGTTATTTGTTATATATTTGTAATCGAAATTAAATTCGATATACTATTTTGTTTTCTACTATACTTAACAAGAATTCTAAAAATATATTATCGATATATTATTATTGTTAAAAGTTAATCGATATATATTCGCAATTCTTGTTGTCGTCTCTATAATGCTTTTGTTAAATATTTTATAATTGTTTCTTTTAAAGATTCTTCGAATTAAAATTAACTTAATATTTTTAAATATACACACAAATGCGTATAAATTGTTATCAAAACACTTTTATATTATTTTCTCTCTCTATATTATAGATTTAGATAAACGTATTTAAATATAATTAAAATTTGACAAATTTCGACTTTTTAATATCGATTATTCTTTTTTGTTGTTGTTAACTCTCTCTTAGATTACGTAATTAATCGATCTTCTAAATTTTTTCAAATATAATTGATTTTTTAAACTCTTTTAAATGCAATCGACTTCTATTTTATTGTTAATCTCTCGATTTTCGCGTTATGTAATCTAGATTTTTTTTAGAGTTAAAATTAGTAATCTTTTGTATTCTTTTTAATTTTTTTATATTTAATGTTTTCTTAAAATTTATTTATTTCTCTTTCTTTTTCTTGATTTTGTTGTTGTTTAACAAATCGCTCGAAACTCGATATCTATTGTTCAACAATTGTTCGAAACTTAATTTTTGTTATTCGACAATTATTTAACGTTTGATTTCGAGCATCGAATTATATTCGATAAATATACTTAATACTAATCGAAAGTAATTAAAAGTTAGCTAAAATACTATTTGCAATATATATATTTTTTGTTTTATATATTATTGTTTTTTGTATATTTTGTTTTAAAACTTTTAACTATTTTTTTCTTATTTAACAAATTTATTCTTTTGTTCGATATATATCGAAAATTTCAATTTTAATTGTTAAACAATATTCGATATATATTCGATATTAATCGAAACTTATATTTGACAAATATTCGAAATTAATTAAAGTTAACTAGAAATATTAATTGAAAAACTCGATATTACTTTATCGAAATTTACAAATAAAAGAAAAAGATAATATTATAATTTTAAATTAAATAGACTTTGCTCTTTGATTATTTTTTGAATTTTTACTTTTTAGTCTCGAGTATACTACAAATAACGTTTAGCGTCTTAAGATTTATAGTACTTCTATTTATTTCTTGTATATAGTTAGTTTTGTATAGCTAGTATTCTTGTCAATTAACTACATACTAGCTATCAAAGCTCTAACCCTAATAGTCTAAAAATAAAAAATAATATTTAATTGTTTTTAAATTTATATATAAAAATATATAGCAAATAAGTATATACTATATTAGTTAATATTTCGAAATATAAAAATATTTTATTAAAAAATATTTTTGCTAGTTTTGCAATATTGATTTTAATAATTACAAATATATATTTAATTATTTTTGTATAGCAATTAACTATTATAAAATTCAAGTTATATATAATTTTATAATATTTGTTTAATAGCAAATTTGTTACAGAATTTAATAAACTTTTTCATAAATTTTTTACAATAAATAAGAATCGAAACTTATTATATATTTTATAACAAAATTTTTTAATATATTACTAAATATTATATATTTTAATATATATTTTTATTTGTTTAATATAGACAAGTTGTAAAATTTCTTGCTAAAATAGATTTAAAATTTTCTTAATTTTAATTTTTTTTATTAAAAAGTTATTATAATTTTTGCAAATTAATTTCTTTCTAATAATTATATTTTTTAAAATATAGAATAATTTGTTATATTTAATAAGACTTTTTTAATTTAGAGTTTATATTTTTTGTTTATAACAAAACAATTTTTTAATTTTAATTTTAATTTTTTTTATTAAAGATTTTATTAATTTTTGAGATTTTTTATACAATTTTTTTGATATATTTCTAATTACTTTTTTTAGAATAACAATTTATATATTAGTTAATTAAAATAGAGATACTAATATTTTAAAAACCTTTTTTCTATTTTATAGTTGCAAAAATTTTGCGCTACTAATAGATACTTTTGTTAGTTATAATATAAAAATTAGATTACTTAATATTTCTTGTTTACTTTGTATTAGCAACTTTTTGTTTAATAATAGCGTTAATTTATTTTAAAATATAAAAATTAAATTATTTAATATCTTTTGTTTGCTTTGTGTTATTAAATTTCTGTTAAATAACAATATTAGTTTGTTTTGCAATATTAATAGCAATTTTATATTTAATAACAAAATTTCTTTATAATCGAAATATTTTAACAATTTATTTGTCGATTTTTTTTTTATTTAAACAATAGAAGATTTTAAAATTATAGATAGCTAATTTAAATATTTAGCAAACTTGTTTTAGGTTTAGTTTCTTTTAATCTATAAATTTTCTAAAATTATTATAATTTAACTATATTTTTATAAAATAAGTATTGCTTTTTAGATAATATCTCTATTGTTTAAAAACAACTACAATAGTTAGCAATTTCTAATTATATATCTTTTAATTTTGCTTTATTAAAAATATTTTCTGCAATTAGTATTACGCTAGTACTTCTTACCAAGATATTATAGATAGTTATATTATTAAAGAGATTTGTAAGTATCTTTAGACAATACTAGCAATTACTCAATAACAAAAGTTTGCAACTTAAATAGTTGTAATAGTAAATTAAGACTTAAAATAAGTTAAACACAATCTATAAAAAAGTTGTATTCCAATTTCTATATATTTTAAAAAAATACTAATTGCTTGTTTTGTTTGTTCAACAAGCATAACAAATATTATACTTAAAATATTTGTTTTGCAAATATGTTAAATATAATAGTAGATTTATTTTAAAGATATAGAATTTAAATTACTAATACAATTTAAATAAGCTTGTAATACTATCTTTTTTCTTTAGAATTTTTGTCTCGAAATTTAACATCTTTTTATTATATCTTCTAGAAAAATTAATATTTAAAATTTCTTCTATTAAAAAAAAGATTTTCTTAATACTTTAGATTCGATATTTCTAGCAATATATTCTTGTTGTAACTATACAATATTTAGTAAAATCTATTGTATAAATAATAGTTTTAAAAAGTATATAAAGTATATACAATCTAATTTTAATTATAATTCAACAATTTTTTTAACTTTAATTAAACAAATTTACGAAGAACAAATACGTTTAAAGAAAGAAGTATATAAGACGTATACTAAACTAAGTTAACTAGAAAGATAACTTAACCTCTTAAAAAATAAAAATAAAGAAATAATTATAATAGAATAAAAAAATATTAACAATTTAAAGATAAATAAAATATATTTTATTAAGTTTGTTGCAAAAATTTTTAAATTGCTATTTAATATATTGTTCGAATAGTTTTAACTTTTAATTAATTATAATTAAAATATTATTTTTATATTTTATTTTTATAGAACTTTCTTAAAAGATCTTTGTAACAATTAAAATTCTTTTTTAATTCTAATATTTTTAATATTTTTGTCTTAGAATTTTCTTAATCTTAAATTGTTTCTTTTTTTGCAAATAGTAATAAAAGATATTCTATAAAAATATAATCAAATTTGCTAATTTTAACAATAAAATATAGTTAAATTTACTAATTTTAACAATAAAATATAAAATACTAAAAATATTTTAATATTTTTAAATAAATTAAGTTTGTAATTAATTAATTTTTTTATTTTTTTAACAAAAAACACTTTAATTTAATTTTTATTTAATTTTTTGTTCAACTTTCTTGTTCTAAGATTTTTTGTAAAAAGATATATTTTATTTTTTTTCTTTAATTATAATATTGTTTTTTATTTTTTATTTTAATACTTAATTAACTTTTCTTGTATTTTTTGAAATATTGTTGTATATTTTTTTTAATATTGCTACTCTTTTAATAATTAATTATACTAACAAATATATACGCTCTTTTTTAAAAAAATTAAATTCTTTACTATAATTAACAAAGAATAGAGTTATTTTAGTAATTTTAAAAATCTTTGTATTAAATATTAGTTATACTATAGATAAAAATAATATTTAATTATTGTAAGTATTATTAATATAATATTTTAAATATTGTTTAAGACTTTAATTTGTTTGTTTTGTTTAACTATTTATAATTAAGTAGTAAATTGTAGATATTTAAAATCTTGTATCTAATATTAAAAAAAGTATCTTTTAATAATTAAATATAAAGAGCTTATCTCTATTATTAATTAATTTTTTAAATATATTACAATATTATATTAGTTAATTTAATATAATATATTTTAGTTATTTTGTATTAAACTTCTTTTTGTATACAATAATATATAAGTACTTAATAAAATTATTAACTATTATTAGTATCGAGTTATATCTATTTTTAGTTGCTAAATTTGTTAATTTAAGCAACTTAATAATAAAGTTTATTGTAACTTTATTTTATAGCAACTTAAATAACTTTTAATATTAAATTTTGTTATAATTTATATATATACTATATTTGTTTTGCTAATAGTTAAGATATTTTTTAATATATATCTTAATAGTTTGTTTTATTTGTAGAAACTAACAATACTAGTATAAGAGCTAAAGAATTTTTGTTATTTTTAAATACTTTTGCAATAATTTATTATAGTACTCTTTTATATATTTATTAATTTTGTTAATAAATATTTGAAGTTTTTTTTTTAATTAAAAACTCTTTTGTATTGTTTTAAAGTATTTATAATATAATATTTAGCTTATATTTGTTTATTAATAGTAATTTGTTATTATTAATTTTAAGTATATTATAATTGAACAATTATCGGCAATTCCGGAACCCTTGTTAATAGTACTATTAGTGGCTAATAGTCAAATTAGCTAATATGCCAATGTGTTCGCTCTACATAACCAAGCGTAGAGTTGAACTGCAATTAGCAGGATTTGCAGACGCGTAATTGACACGCGCTTTGCCAAGATCTAATTTCGCACGTTGTCAAGTCTATGTCCATAATACGAGCGCAATTTACGGGCGCTATTCACGAGCGCTATCTACGGGCGTTGTTTATAAGCGCAATTTACGAGCGCATTATTGATTACTATGCGCACAATACAACTACGCAATAGAGACGTCCCCGCCGGCGCATTATTCGCGCATAGAAATCTCACGAATTGTTCGATTTTGCTATACAAATTACTATAGTGTAGACGAGTAACAAATAGAGACATAAGCGAAGCATTGCGGGAGTTCGTGCGTATCTCGAACATCAAAATTGAACTCTTGCCAAGCAAGCGCCAAGACTTTTGCTGCTAAATAAACTCTAGACTAGCTAATAGCCAAATTAGTAGTTTTCGCAACAGGCACTTTCTAAGCAGAGGTCCCGGAATTGCCGATGCATTTCTTTGTTTCTATATAATTACTTCTTTTGTTAAGTATATTTGCTCTACTATTGTTTTTGTCTAAAATATATTGTATTTTAGACTTGTATTATTTGAGTTTTTCTTATTATTGTATTTATTTTTTGTTAAACTATTGAATAACAATAAAGTATACAAGATTTTTATAATTTATAAAAATTGTAAATTTTAATAATTTTTTAATATATATTTTTTATAATTTTAAGACAACTACTATAGCAAGCAATTTTTTATTATAAATATTATAGTTTTATTTAATTAATAAGAGTTTTCTTAAGATATATATTATTAAATATTATATACTATTATATTTTTAATTGTAATATACTGTTAGGATTAGAGCTTTAATAACTAGTATATAGTTAATTAACAAGAATACTAGCTATGTAGAACTAACTATATATAGAAAATAGATATAAGTACTATAAATGCCAAGACGCTAAACGTTATTTATAGTATACTCGAGACTAAAGAGCAAAAATTCGAAAAGTAATCGAAAAACAAAGTTTGTCTAGTTTGAAACTATAATATTATTTTTTTCTTCTATTTGCGAATTTCGACAAAGCAATATCGAATCTTCTAGTTAATATTTTTAGTTAATTTTAGTTAATTTCGAGTGTTTGTCAAGTACAAATTTTAATTAATATCGAATATATATCGAACATTGTTTAACAATCAAAATTGAAGTTTCCAATATATATTAGACAAGAGAATAAATTTGTCGAATAAAGAGAAATAATTGGAAATTTTGAAACAAAATATACAAAAAACAATAATATGCAAAGCAAAGAGCATATATATTGCGAATAATGTTCTAGTTAACTCTTAATCTAATTCTAAGAAGGGATTCGAGTTACGTAACGCGAAAATCGAGAGATCGACAACAAGATAGAGATCGATTGCGTTCAAGAGAATTCGAAAAATCGATTACGTATAAGAAAATTTAGAAAGTCGATTAATTACGTAATTTGAGAGAAAATCGACAACAACAAAAGAGAATAGCAACGTTAAAAAGTCGAAATTTGTTAAATTTTAACTATATTTGAATATATTTATCTAAATTTGCAATACAAAGAGAGAAAATAATATATAAGTATTTTAGCAACAATTTATACGCAATTGTGCGTATATTCAAAAATGCTAAGTTAATTCTAATTCGAAGAATTTTTAAAAGAAATGTTAATAAAGTATTTAGCAAAAGCATTATAGAGACAATAACAAAAACTACAAATATATATTAATTAATTTTCGACAATAGTAATATATCGATAATACGTTTTTAAAATTCTTGTTAATTGTAGCAAAAGACAAAATAATATATCGAATTTAATTTTAATTGCAAATATATAACAAATAACTTCCAACAATAATAATATATTAACAATATATTTTCGAGATTAATTCTAGATACAACAACAAGAACTATAAATATATATTAAGCAATATTTAACAATAGTGACAAAAAAGCGCAAAAGACGTTAAATATAAATTATTCTATTTATTAGATTTTTAATTAGAAAGAGTTTTAAATATTTAATAAAATTCTATTGTATCTAAATACTTACAATAGAAGTTAACAACAAAATTAGAACAATTGTTAATTATAGAGTAGTTTAGCTATTTAGATTTATTATTGTAGTTTGTATAGTTTATAAAGAGAATTTAATATTGTAGCATTTTGCGTCTATAATTAGTAACAATTAGATTTAAATCTATATTATTGTTATTTTTGCGCATATTGTATTGTAATATCTCGATATTTTTAATATAATATTTAAGATTATTGTTAATATTATTAATAACATTGACAAGCAATAGAGATTTAATTTGTTAATTTGATAAAAACTTGCTTTTATCGAAATATAGAAGTTATAAATAGAATACTAAATAAATTTTTATTAACTCGAACAATTCTAGTTTGTAGATATAATTGTTAATTGTTTAAATTATTTTATAAAGATTTGCATTTTTATATTTTAGAGACTTGTATAATTAAGTTGTTTTAATATTTTAAATATTAAGTATAATTTTATTATCAATTTTGAATTTCGAAATTAAAATATATTTACAATTAGCAAACTTTACTTGTTTAACTTAAATTTAGACAAATTTTTAACAAAAAAAGTTTTGCAAAATCTCGATTTTTTTAACAATCTTGTTGATATTTTTTATATTGTAACAAACTTCTAATATACTATTATTAGAAAAAACTTTAGATAGTTTTAAGTCTAATTGTAATAGATAGTTTTTAATAACAAAAAATAATAATAAGTTAATAGATTTGCTAATATAGTTGTTTGCGACAAACTTAACAATAACAAGATAACTAATTGTATTGTATATATATTCGAAGATATTACTTAAAAGCAATATTAATATTTTTAATTTAATTTTCGATTTTTAAGTAGAACGCAATTGATAATTTAGTTTTAGTTTTTAATTTTTTGCAAAAATATTGTTAAAAGTAAACAATAAATTAAGTATCTTTGTCGAAAACAATAATAGCTAAAAAATTCTTAATATATTAATCAAAGTCGATAAAAATTTAAACAACATTTTTAACTTTTAAAGAGTCTATAAATATAAATTTCTTATTCTTAAATAATTTATCAATTATTATTAAAATATATTGAAAAATCTTTTCTTTATAGCAATATAGCAACAAAGAAATAATAAAATTGTAGAATATATTTTGTTAATAATAATTTAAAATAGACAAAAACTTTAATAGATTATACTTATATTTGCGATATAATTTAATATATTTGCAAATCAAATAGTTTTTAATATATTTTTTAATATTTAAATATAATATAGATTAATAGTAGTAATATTATATCTTTTTAAATATAATTGTTCGACTTAAATATTTAGTACTTAACAATTTATACTAAAATTTAATTGCTTTAACTTAAAAAACATTATTTTTAATCTAAAAAATATATATTTTGTCTTAAATAAATAAATATTTAATTTTAATTGTTAAATATTTAACTATTGTACAATTCTCGAGTTTTGACTTAATTGTTTTGCATAAAAATAGTTAAAAAAAAATTTATTAGTTTTTTTAATTTAAATAATTTGTTTTATCTTTTTATTATATAAATATATTTTTAATATTTGTTAAAATCTCGAAATCGAATTTTATCTTAGATTTTTTTTTTTTGTTAAATTAATTACAATAGCAAATAAAAACTAAATTGTATAAAGAATTGCAAATATAAATAGCTAAGTTGTAGATAAAATAAATATATTTGGAAAAAAGACAAAATTAATAGCTAAAAACAAAAACACTATATATTAAGAAATTGTAAATACAACAATAGCAAACTAAAAAACTTTAAAAAAAATCTAATAAAGCAAAATCTATCTTGTTAAAGTAATACAAATATTATAGATAATAGAAATATAAATAATTCTATATTTTTGTTAGTTGTTAGCAAGATTTAAGTAAATTTTTTGCAAACTTTTGCAATTCTTTTGTTAGCAATTAATTTAGACTCGATTAAGTCTTGAAACAAACAAATTAACTTTATTACTAAATTGTAAATAATTATCGACAATTTTTTTTGAAGCTCTAAGTTGCTTTGAGCAAGCTAGCAAAGCTAAGCAGAATTAAGCACTTAAGAGTTACTATATTCTAATTTCGACGCTCGCGATTGTTTGAGCACTTAGAGCTTTGTTAAGAATTACAATTATTGTCTAAGAAACACTAATAACAAGAGACTAAATAAGCGTCTCTTGGCAAAACGTTAAACTTTTGAGAGATAATTAAGATCTCTCTTGTCTTGTCTAACATAATTGGGCTTGACTATCTAGAGACGTCGTCGTCCTTAACGTACGTATAAGATATCTAGATTATCGAGATTTGTTTACTAAGTAAACTTTGCTCGAATCAATCGAATTTGCAATTTATACAATTTTGATATTAATATTAACGCAAGTATTTGACTATTAATCGCGTATTGTAGATTGCAAATATTAAAACTTTTAAAGCTAAGCTCAATTAAGATTGTTTTTAGATTATTGAATTTTAAAAGAAAAAAAATCTAAAAATACAACTTTTGCATATTTAGGTTAATTTAGTTTGTCACGTGATTTAACCCTAATCCTAGACTTTCTTAGAGAGCTTAGGGAGCTTAAAGTACTCTAGGAAACCTGCAATAAATTAAGTAAAAAAATTAAACGTCGATAAAATTTAATAGTAGCAAAATTAATATAACAACTTTAATTATATCTAATTTTAAATTGTATTATTTAAGAATTGTTTATTGTTAAAACTAATTGCAAAAAAAAAATTATTAAAAAACAAATTTTGCAATTATTGTTTAATTAGATTGTTTAACTTTGCGTTTAATATATTTAATTAATATATAATTTTAGAATTAAATTTAAACAAAAATTCGATTTAGCAAACTTAATAACAATTAAATTGTTTAATAGTTATAAAATACTTTAGATTACAATAGTCGATAATAATTTTAATAGATTGTTCGACAAATATATTAATATACTTTAAATATTATTTCTTAAAAGCGCAAACAATAGTTAATAGTTTTTTATTGTAAATTCTATAGTTGCATTTTGCAAACAATATAATCTTAAATATATAAATTATCGAATAAAACAATTTATTCGAATTTATTTGCGAAAGTATTATAGCAATAATTAAAAAATTAGAAATATTATTTTCGATTTAGATTTCTAGATCGAAATCGAAATAATACAAAATAAACTAATTAACAAAAAAATTTTGAAAGTTTTAAACACAAAATCTTTAAAATTGTTAAATTATTACAAAAAACTAAAACTTTTATTTTTAAGTTTACTAAATACTAATAAAGATTTAATTAGATTCGAATAGTTATAAATAAATTGTTAATAAAAATTAGCAAAATCTAAAAAGATTTGCATATTGCGTATATAGATAGAAACTTTTTATTTAAAAATATATTTAATTTTTTCGAAATCTATTCGAATTTCTTCGATAATAATAATTAAATCTAAATACTTAACTTGTTTAACAAAAAAGATACACTTATTAATGTTTAGATAAAAATTTGCGTTATAGAGTTTAGCAAAAACTTTGTTTATATAGTTTTTATATTTTTTCTTAATATTACTATAAACTAAGATATTATCTATATAGATTATATAGAAATTGTTCAAATAGAAACTAAAAGTCTTATTAATAAAAGACTAAAATATAGTCAAAATATTATATAATTTAAAAAATATTACAATATACTTAAATAGATTGTATTAAATAATAAAGATTGTTTTATATTTGTTATCAAAATATATTTAAATTTTATTAAAGATAGCAATAATAATATCGAATTTGCTCTAATACTTAATCTTATATAATTGTTGCAAAATTTCTCGAATTAATAGTAAAGTATTGCAATTTTTAACTATTAAAATATCAAAATTTTTATAGTTTATATAGACGCGCAAACTTTTATTAGATTTTTTAACTATAAGAGTAAAAACAACATATTGTAAAATACTATTGCAAATTTAATTTTTGTTTTTTATATTATCTAGATAGACTCTAATAATCTTTTTTTTTAACAAAATATATTGCAGACTTTTTTTGTTAAAAAAGTTGCTTTTGAAACAAAATTAATAGCATAATTAATACTTCTATTAAGCGACAACTTGTTAGTTTTTTGCAAATTAAAGAGCTTAACTTATTATTTAAACTTTAAATATATTTGCTTCTTAAGTTGTTTTATACTTGCAAAAATTTATTTGTATTTAATATAGAATTTGTTGTAGTTATCGAAGATAATAGCTACAATATCTATAGTAATATTGTTGTTTATAGTACAAGCTAAATATTTGTTGTTTTTCTTTAATTAATTTAGTATAGCAAAGTACTCAAACAACATTACAACTATTTTGTAATTTTTTTAAGTTTCAAAAATATAGAAATATTTATTTGACAAATATCGATTTTATCGAAAGATTTTGAAAACAAATATTCGAATTGCTTATATTAATTATTAAAAATCTCTAATAGCTATTAATTTAACAAACAATACTCTATATAGTAATCGAAATTAAATTTGAGAGATTATATATTGTTTTTGATTTATATATTATATTTCTTTATTTAGAGTATATCAAGAATAATTGCAAATTGTTTCAATTTAATTATTAAATATTATAAGATATTAATATATTTGCTAAGATTAATAGTAATTTGAGCAATATAAATAATATTAGAAGCAAATTTGTTATTAACTAGACGCAATTCAATAGAATTTTAAAGTAATATAGTAGAAAGTTTATAAAGTTTGACAAACTTTCTATCAACAAAGATTCTATCGAAAACTTCGATATCAATAAGTAGTATTGTCTTAATATAGTATTTACTTAGAAACTAATACAATAATCTATTGTTTAAACTTTTCGGAATATTTAGTAAAGATAGAAAGATTGGAAAAGTATCTATTGTTCTCTATCTCTTGTAGCTTCAACTTAAGATTACAAACAAAATAAATATTATTAAGTCAATCTCTTGCTTATAAATTAAATCTATAAAAGCAGTTATATTTGTTACTGCTATTAAAGTTGTAAGCTACGTAAATAGACTTAATAAGTATAGTTTTTTTATTTCGAGAAAAAAAAAGTTCTTGTTTCAATTAATATATAGTAATTTTAAACAAATTGCATTAAACTAAAGCGTTGTTTTGCTTATATCAAAAACAATATACTATTTTATTGCAAATACTTACTATTAATTTTGCTTAATTTGAATAAATTTTTAAAAAATTAATTTCAATTTTTAGCTAACAAATTAAGTCGAAATTAATTTTTTTATTAATTCGAAGCTTAACAATTGTAATACTATTTTTATAAAACAATTGAAACTATGTTTTTATATTACTCTTAATTGCTTTTTATAGAAAATAAAATATTTTTGGTTAATTTTTGTTAAAATTGTTAAGCTAATTAACTAGAGTACAATATTAACTTAACTTATTTTTGTCTTTTTTTTTAATATATTTGTTATAAAATTGAACAAAATTGCTATTTAGCAATCGATATATTAAAAATCGAATTAATATATCTAACAAATCTATATTATTAAACAAATTTAATTTAGTTAGTTTGTTAATTATAATTTTGTAAAAATTGAATCAAACAAATAACAAAAACTTGAATATATTGTTTTTAAATAAATTAAAATACTTTTTAAGCTCTAAATTCTCTTCGAAATCGTTTTAATCTAATAGAGCTTCTACAAAATAATAATTGTAACAAGAAACAATATTAGTATTTAATTAATTTTTATTTATCGAAAGTTTTTTAAATAACTTGCAATTTTTGCTAGAGTTAAACTTAAGTTTGCTTTTCGAAACTATTTTCTTGTTAATTATATTGCAAATATAGATAAGATACAAATAATATAAATAATTATAAAAAAAATAAAAGTTTAGAATTAAATATATATAATATTATATAGATATTAAAAAACTTATACTATTTGCAAAACAAAATTTTTAATATCGAAAATAGATATTGTTTAAAGTATTGTGTTGTTATATAGCAGATTTTCTAGTATACAAAGACAAAAGTATTGCTTAAAAACAATAACAAAATTTTATTGTAATTGTTGTTCTAGCAAATTGGCTAATTTTATTCTAGCAAATTTACTAATTCCAGGCTATTCTAGCAAACTTACTAATATTATTTTAGTAGATTTATTAAGTTAAAGTTAAAACATTTTGTTGTCTCTCTATTCTAGTAAATTTATTAATTATATTCTAGCAAATTTACTAAATTGTAGTTAGAACAATTTGTTGTTTATCTATTCTAGCAAACTTATTAGAGAGTTAACAAAATTAAATATTTTTAAATTGTATATTGTTTAAGAGATATTTATTGTTGCAATTTAGTTATATTTTGCAAAGCGTCTATTCTAGTAACTCTATATCTAAAACTTGTTTTGCAAAACAAAAAAAGTAGTAAATATAAATATTTTTAGAGTACAATTTGTAGAATTGTGTCTAAAAAGATAGCTAGTATTATATTAGAATTAGAGCTTTAATAGCTAGTATATAGTTAATTGACAAAAATACTAGCTATGTAGAACTAACTATATACAAAAAATAGATATAAGTACTATAAATATTAAAACGCTAGATATTATTTGTAGTATATTCGAGACTAGAAGATAGAAATTCGAAGAGTAATCGAAGAGCGAAGTTTGTCTAGTCTAGAATTGTAACATATATGTTAATAGTTAGATTTAATATATTAATTTTAATTTTGTTTAATAATTGCACATTGTATATCTTTAATACTAGTTTTTTGAAATATTTTAGTTTAAGATTTTAAAATATTTTTTTCTCTATAGATTTTTATATTTATAACGTATTCTTTTTTGTAAAATATATTAATAATATTGCATTTATTAAGTAGTTCTTAATAAATTTCTTGTTATAGTTTATAAAATCTAAAAAGAATTATACTTCCTTAATATTTATTAATAATATTTATTTTTTAATTGCTTATAGTTTTTTGAAATCTATATATATTTTATATTGTTTACCAACAAATTCTAAAAAATCAACTTTCTCTTAATAGAATTTGTATTTCTTTAACTTAAAATATAAATTTCTTATATTAAGATATTTTAAAACTTTAAAGATATAACTAAGATATTTTAAAACTTTAAAGATATAACTAATATATTTTTTTAGAATTTCTAAGTAAATTATAATATTGTTTAAATATATTATAACAAATTAATTTAAATATTGTTGTAATATATTATTAATTATTTCTTAATATATTGCTAAGATATTTATAAATTCGAACAATATTATTGTATATTTATATAATCTATATTGTATACAAAAAATTGTCTTTTATTTATAGTATTAATTTGTTAATAATTTATTAAGTTTTGTAATTAATAATCTCTTGCAAAGTAATCTAGTTTGTTATATAAATAGTATATTTTCTAAAATTTGTTATTTTGCTTTTTTCTAAAAAAAAATTAATTTATATTGTTAGTTAGAATCTAGTTTTATAGATACAAACTCTCGATAATCTAAATTATTGTACTTTTAATTAAAACAATTTTTTTTTATTAATATTCGATTGCTAGATTAAAAGAGATTTTTGCTCTTTCTTAAAATTAATTATATTTTTTTTATAGTTTTTTTATATAGTTTGTTGTTAAAATTAACAACTACTTTAATAAGATTAAATATATTATTAAGAATTTTTTTATTATATATAATTTTGTCTTTTAAATTGTTTTTTAAATTTTGTCGAAATATTGTTATAAATACAATATTGTTTTATTTGATTAAATTAATATATTTTTAAAATTTAATTGCGTAGTTTGTTGCAAAGATTTGTTAAATTAAATATTAAACTACTTTTTTGTAATTTGTTTTTTGTTAGATATTTTAAAAAAAAATTGAAGCTTTCTTTTAAAGTTTTTAAAGTTTATAAATATTATACAAGAATTTTTATTATTATTTCTCAAATATTTTTGTAAATTTAGCTTAAGTTAATATTGAACTTTTTCTCTAAAAAATATTAATACAAAAATTGTCTTCTAATTTGTTAAAATAGAATAAAAGATAAATTAAATATTTATTTGTATAAATTAATTCTTTAGATTAATACAATCTTTATAATAGATATTAAGCTTGTTAATCTTAATTTTGTTGTCTTCTATAATTAATAGTTAACATAATACTAATAAGCTAATACTTAGAATAAAGACGCGTTAATTTAATATAAATATTCTTAAAGTATTTAAAATATTACGCTAGTACTTTTTACAAAAATATTAGAAATAATAATACTATTAAAGAGATTTCTAGATATCTTTAAGCAATGCTAGCAATTATTTAATAATAAGAATTTGCAATTTAAGTAATTGTAACAATAAATAGACTAACCGTTCGGGTCGGTTTTTCCCCGAAATCTATAACCCGACCCGAAAGTTATACCTAATTAGGTCAAGTTTTAACCTAATATAGTTAGTATTTTCATAATTTATGCAATTCGGTTCCAACTGTTGGAA
>JAABUW010002307.1_pt1 | contig 29380 bp, 28 predicted proteins | sample 5560081 | NCBI WGS metagenome assembly JAABUW01 (sample SAMN10711882, study PRJNA513363) | rock metagenome | isolation source: Antarctica rocks | place: Antarctica: Victoria Land, Knobhead sud | reverse complement strand
CCTGCGCTGACCGCCGCGCCCGTCCCGGCCCGACCATGGGTCAGTGGGTGGCTCTGCGACGGCCGGCGACGTGGCTGACGAATACCAGCAGCAGCGCGGCAAGGAACATCAGGGCGCCGATCACATTAATCTGCGGCGGGGTGCCGCGCTGGTTGGCTCCGAAGACGAAAAGCGGGAAGGTGACCCGGCTCCCGGAGTTGAAGTTCGTGATGATGAAGTCGTCGAAGGACAGGGAGAAGGCCAGCAGCGCCGCGGCCAGAATGCCCGGCATGACCAGTGGCAGAGTCACCCGCCGGAAGGTCTGCCATTCGTTGGCGTACAGATCCATCGCGGCTTGCTCGAGGCGGGGGTCGAGCCCCTGCAGCCGGGCCTTCACGGTGATGACAACGAAGCTGATGCAGAACAGGATGTGCGCGATCAGGATGGTGGCGAAGCCTGGCTGGATCTGCAGTTGTACGAAGAGCGCCAGCAGGGACGATCCCATCACCACCTCGGGCGTGGCCATGGGCAGGAAGATCAGCAGGTTCGTCGAGGCCCGGCCCCGGAAGCGGTGCCGCACCAGCGCAAAGGCGATGAGGGTCCCCATGACCGTCGAGATGACGGTGGCGAGCAGGGCGACCCGCAGGCTGAGCGCTACGGCGTCGCACATACCCGGCACGCCACAGACATTGCGCCAGGCGTTGAGCGAGAAGTGATTCCACTGGAAGTTGTAGCGCCCGGCCGGGGTGTTGAAGGAGAAGATGAAAACGACGATCACCGGCAGGAACAGATAGAACAACGCCAGGCCGGCGTAGAGGACGACGAGGTGGTCGGCGATCCAGCGCTGCGCTCGATTGGGTCGACCGGCCGGTGGCGCCGAGCGGCCTTGCGCCGCGGCGCGGGCGACGTCGGTGACGGTGGCCATCAGACCAGCTCTTCGGTGCCGGCCCGCCGGACATAGGCAACGACCAGCACCAGGATCGCGATCATCAGCATGAATGACAGCGCGGCCGCCACGGAATAGTCGCCCACTACCAGGAACCGGCTCTGGATGACGTTGCCGATCATCGACTCCTGCGGCGTGCCCAGCAGTTCGACGTTGACGTAGTCACCGGCCGCCGGGATGAAGGTCAGCAACGTGCCGGCGACCACGCCGGGCATGGACAGCGGGAAGGTGACCCGGCGGAAGGTCGCGAACGCCGACGCGTACAGGTCGCCGGCCGCCTCAAGCAATGTCGGGTCCAGCTTCTCCAAGCTGGCATAGAGGGGCAAAGTCATGAAGGGCAGGAAGTTGTAGGTCAGGCCGGTCACCACAGCCAGCGGGGTGGCCAGGAGCCGGCCACCGGGGCTGAGCAGGTGGACGGTGCGCAGGGCCGACGCCACCCAGCCGCCGTCGGCCAGCACCACCTTCCAGGCCAGGGTGCGGACCAGGAAGCTGGTGAAGAACGGGGCGACGACCAGCACGAGAAGCAGGTTGCGCCAACGGCCGGCCTTGAAGGCGATCGTGTAGGCCAGCGGATAACTGATCAGCAGCGCCAGCAGCGTGGACACACCCGCGTAGAGCAACGAGCGCCCGAACTGGTGGTAATAGCTGCCCAGCGCGTCGGTGTAATTCTGCCAATGCCCGGTGAAGCTGTAGCCGGCGTCCAGCGAGCCCTGCTGCAGGGACTGGGAAGCCAGCGTCACCGTCGGAATGACGAAAAAGACGAAGAGCCAGGCCATGCCGGGCAGCAGCAGGAGATAGGGCGTACGCCAGCGGCGGGTCACGACGCGGTGACGGTGGCCGGCTCAGGAGCCGTGGAGTCGAGTGCGGGGTCGACCTGGGCACCGGCCCGGATGTCCTGCGCCCCATCGAGCCCGAACGTGTGGGCGGGCTCCCAGCTCAGCCTCACCCGCGCACCCGGTCGCAGGCCGTCGTCGATCCGCAGGTTCTGCGCGAAAACGGTGAGCTCTTGCTCCCAGGGCGTGCGGACGAGGTACTGCGTGCTGACCCCGGTGAAGCTGGCGTCGGTGATGACGCCCGGGACGGCGTTGGCGCCGCCCGCTCCGTCGATCACGCCGCCATCGGCGACGATGTGCACCTTTTCCGGCCGCACGCCGGCGAGCACGTCGTCGCCGGCGGACCGGCACCTGTTCGACGGCATCGTCAGTCGGGAACCGTGGACGTCGAGCAGCAGGTCAGCGCCGTGGCGGCCGGTGACCCGGGCCCGGATTAGGTTCGACTGACCGAGGAAGTTGGCCACGAACACGGTCTCCGGCGACTCGTAAAGCTCGGCCGGGCTGCCCAGCTGCTCGACCTGCCCGCGGTTCATCACTGCGATGGTGTCGGCCATAGTCATGGCCTCCTCCTGGTCGTGCGTGACGTGGACGAACGTCAAGCCGACCTCGAGCTGGATCCGCTTGAGCTCGAGCTGCATCTGCCGGCGCAGCTTGAGATCCAATGCGCCCAGCGGCTCGTCGAGAAGCAGCACGCGGGGGGTGTTGATCAGCGCGCGGGCTAGCGCCACCCGCTGCTGCTGACCCCCAGAGAGCATCGCCGGCCGGCGCTGGGCGAATTCGGGCAGCTCGACCAGCGCCAGCATCCGCTCGACCTGCTCCTTGACCTTGCCCACGCCACGCTGGCGCAGCCCGAAGGCGACGTTGTCGAACACGCTCAGGTGGGGGAATAGGGCGTAGCTCTGAAAGACCGTGTTGACCGGCCGGCGGTAGGGCTTGTTGAAGGTGATGTCGTCCTCGCCGATCAGCACCCGACCGGCGGTGGGCTCCTCCAGCCCGGCGACCATGCGCAGCGTGGTGGTCTTGCCGCAGCCGGAAGGGCCCAGCAGGGCGAAGAACGAGCCGGCCGGGATGGTCAGGACCAGGTCGTCGACGGCGAGCAGCGGCCCGAACCGCTTGCTCAGGTTGAGCAGGCGGAGGTCGCCGTCAGACACCGATCACCTTCTGGAACATGTTGTTGTACTTCTTCTCCGTCGCGGCGTCCAGGGCCTTGAATCCGTGGGTCTTCGCCAGGGTCGCGGCGTCCGGGAAGATCAGCGGGTTCTTCGCCGTCTCGGGATCGGTCTTGGCCAGCTCTTCCTGGGCGCCGACGACCGGGCAGATGTAGTTGACGTACGCCGCCACCGCCGCCGCATTGACCGGGTCGTAGAAGAAGTTCATCAACTTCTCGGCATTCTTCTTGTGCTGTGCCTTGTTCGGAATCATCATGTTGTCCGACCACAGCATGGCGCCGGCGTCCGGCACGACATAGGCGATCTTGGGGTTGTCGGCCTGCAGCTGGATCACGTCGCCGGACCAGGCCACCGCCGCCGCGATGTTGCCGGTCGCCAGGTCCGAGGCGTAGTCGTTGCCGGTGAACTTGCGGATCTGCTTGTCCGACACGGCCTTCTGCAGCATGTCGATGGCGTTGGCGAAGTCGTCGTCGGTGAACTTCTCCGGGTCCTTGCCCTGCTCGAGCATGATCAGCCCGATGGTGTCGCGCATCTCGGTCAGCGCCGTCACCTTGCCCTTGAGTCGCGGCTCGGTCAGCAGCTCGGTCATCGTCCGGACCTCGCCGCCGCTGACCTTGGGGTTGTAGGAGATGCCGGTCAGGCCGCTCTGCCACGGCAGGGTGTAGTCACGGCTCGGGTCGAAGCTGGCCTTCTGCAGCGCCGGCTGGAGGTTCTTGAGATTCGGGACGTTGGCGTGGTCGAGCTTCTCCACCCAGTGGAAGCGGATCAGCCGGGTGGCCATCCAGTCGGTCAGCACGATGAGGTCGCGGCCGGTGTCCTGGCCGGCCGACAGCTGGTTGTGCACCTTGCCGAAGAACTCGTCGTTGTCGTTGATGTCCTCGGTGTATTTCACCTTGATGCCGCTCTGGGCGATGAACTTGTCCAGCGTCGGCTTCTTCTTCGTCTTGTCGTCGACGTCGATATAGAGCGGCCAGTTGGAGAAGTTGAGCGTCTTGTCTTTGTCCGACCGGTCCGGAGCCACCTGCTGGACCGCGGTCTTGGTCGTGGCCTTCGTACCGCAGGCGACCAGGAAAGCGGCGGCCGCGCCCGCCCCGGCGCCGCGTAGGAAAAGCCGGCGCGACATCAGCGCCCGCGTCAGGTTGATCAGCGGCTCGTCAGCGGGCGAATGCGTCATCCGGGGTCTCCTCGCGGGGGTTGTGAACAAAGGGTAAGCGGCGGAACGGCTCCGGCGGCTCAGCCGGCATGGTGCACTTCTACGCCGCCGAGCCAGGTGGCAGTCACCGGCAGGTCGCTCAGCTCCGCCGGCGACAGCAGGTGCGGGTCGGCCGGCACCAGGCACAGGTCGGCCGGCGCACCCGGGATCAGCCGGCCGGCATCGTCGTCGTAGGCCTGGTAGGCCGTGCCGGTCGTGTAGGCGGCCAGTGCGGCGTCGAAGTCCAGCCGTTGCCGGGGCAGCCAACCACCGGCCGGCCGTCCGTCCGGGGTCTGCCGGCTGACCGCGACGGCGAGACCGGCCAGCGGGTTCAGCGATGACACCGGCCAGTCGCTGCCGAAGGAGAGCCGGGCGCCGCTGTCGAGCAGGCCCTGCATCGGATACTGCCAAGCCGACCGGACCGGTCCGAGGCGCGGCTCGGTCAGCTCGGTCATCACCGCATCGGGGCAGGCCCACAGCGGCTCGATGTTAGCGATGACGCCCAGCTCCGCGAAGCGCGGCAGGTCGTCGGGATGGATGAGCTGGGCATGGGCGATCACCGGGCGCCGGTCTCGCGGACCGTTGGTGCAGGCGCAGCGCTCGACCGCGTCCAGCGCCATCCGGACGGCAGCGTCACCGATCGCATGCAGGTGAGCCTGCAGCCCCGCGGCGTCCATGGCCTGCACTGCGTCGGCCAGCTCGGCGGGCTGCCAGTTCGCCAGGCCGTACGAGCCGGGCTCGTCGGTGTAGGGCTCGAGCAGTGCTCCGGTGCCGGCCTCGATGACGCCGTCGACAAAGAACTTCACCGTCCCCACGGTGACGCGGGAGCCACCATGGTCGCGGGCCAGCGCTCGGGCCGCGGTGAATTCCGGCACCTGCTCCCGCCACCGGTCCGGGGAGATCCGCAGCGCGATGTTCACCCGGCAGGGGAGCTCGCCGCGCGAGCCGAGGTCCAGATACGCGGGCACGTCCCGGGGCTCCAGGGACGCTTCCTGCGCCCAGACGATGCCGGCGGCGGACATGGCGGCGACGGCGCGCCGGAGCCCCTCACGCTTGGTCGCGGAATCCGGCGCCGGTACGAGACCAAGCACCAGCTCCTGGGCGCTCTCGCGCAGCGTGCCCCGGGGGCTGCCATCAGGTCGGCGGACGATCTGCCCGCGGGGGGGATCGGGGGTGCCGGCGTCGATGCCGGCCAGGCGCATTGCGGTGGAGTTGGCCCAGGCGGTGTGGTAGTCGGCGGCCTGCAGCACCACCGGCCGGTCCGGGACGGCCCGGTCGAGCCACGTCGCGTCGAAGATGCCACCGGCGGCGAGCGCCGGTGAATAGCCACCGCCGGTCACCCAGGAGGCGTACGGATGGTCGACAGCCCACGAACTCACCGCGGCGAGCAGGTCGTCGAGGGAGGTGGCCTCGGCCGCCGGCACCAGCGCGAGGTCGATCCCGCCCCACAGGGGATGTATGTGACCATCGCGGAAGCCGGGAAGCAGGGCGCCGCCCCGCAGATCCACCCGCCGGCCGGCGACCGCGCCGGCAGCGGCCCCGAGGGCAACGACGCGGCCGTCCCGAACGGCGAGCGCGTCGGTCGGCCGGCTGCGGTCCCCGGTCACCACCGTGCCGCCGGAGAACACGACGGCGTCGTTGCCACGTGTCGACACGAGAAGAGACTCACACCTACCGGGGCTCGCGGCAAGGGAATCGGTGGCCTGGCGGCTCGTTCGGCGTTGATTCGGTCGCCATTGCCACCCTGGGATGCTCTACCCTCACCATCCGTGGAGGACTACCGCGGCCTCAGCTTGTGGCTCGACACCGTCGACGACGACCTGGCCCCCCGAGCGCCACTGGCCGGGGGAACCGACGTCGACGTCGCCGTCGTCGGCGCCGGCTACACCGGGCTGTGGACTGCGTACTACCTGCTGGCCCACGACCCGGGGCTTCGGGTGGCGGTGCTGGAGCGGGAAGTGGCCGGATTCGGGGCGTCGGGACGCAATGGCGGGTGGTGCTCGGCGCTTTTCCCCGCCGGCCGCGAGAGCATCGCCCGCAGCGCAGGGCGCCCGGCCGCCCGGGCCCTGCACCGGGCGCTGTGCGCCACCGTCGACGAGGTCGGGCGGGTGAGCGCCGCCGAGGGGCTCGACGTCCACTACGCCAAGGGGGGATCGGTCACCCTCGCCACGTCGACGGCCCAGCTGACCCGCCTGCGGGCCGAGGCTGACGCGGAAAGGGCGTGGGGCGACGGCGGGGTCACCACCCTGACCGCGCAGGAGGCGACGGACCGGGTCGGGGCCCGCGGGGTGCTCGGCGGGCTGTTGCGACCTGACTGTGCCGTGATTCACCCGGCCCGCCTGGTGCGCGGCCTCGCCCGCGTGGTCGAGCGTCACGGCGGCCGCATCTACGAAGGCACGCCGGTCACGGCCATCGAACCCGGACTGGCCCGTACGCCGCACGGCGAGGTCCGGGCCGAGGTGGTCGTCCGGGCGACCGAGGGCTACACCGCCGGCCTGCCCGGCCACGGCCGCCTCATCGCGCCGCTGTACTCGCTGATGATTGCCACCGAGCCGCTGCCGGCCGACTTCTGGGACTCGGTCGGCTGGCGGCACCGGGAGGCGGTCACCGACGGGCGGCACCTCATCGTCTATGCCCAGCGCACGGCCGACGGTCGGATCGCCTTCGGCGGCCGGGGCGCGCCGTATCACGCCGGATCGACCGTCCGGCCGGAATTCGACCGCGAGCCGCGGGTGTTTGCCGCCCTCGAGGAGGCACTTCGCCGGCTCTTCCCTGACCTCGGCTCAGCCCGGATCACCCACCGCTGGGGCGGCCCGCTGGGCGTGCCCCGCGACTTCTATGCCTCGGTGGGGCTCGACCGCGGCCGCGGCCTGGCCTGGGCCGGCGGCTACGTCGGCGACGGCGTCGCCACCTCCGCACTGGCCGGGCGGACCCTGGCCGACCTGATCCTGCGGCGCGACACCGACCGCAGCCGGCTGCCGTGGGTCGGACACCGCTCACCGCGGTGGGAGCCAGAACCGCTGCGGTGGTTGGGGATAAACGCGGTCCGCCTGGTCGCGTCCAGCGCCGATGCGGCCGAGGCGCGCACCGGCCGCCCGGCCCGCCGGGTCAAGTTGCTCGACCGCCTCACCGGGGGCTGAGAGCAGGCACGACATTCGTCGAAGGTGGCAGCCAAATCAAAGGATTCACTCAGAGTTGCCACGTCGAACCACGGATTCACTTGCCAAAAGCCGCTTGAGCGGGGCACCATGAGTGAGTGAACTCGCCCGGTACCGCCGAGCGCGAAGCTCCTGTGCATCTCGACGGGACCGCCAAGCTGATCATCGAGGAGTTGCAGGCCGAAGGCCGGCGCTCCTACGCGACAATCGCCAAGAACGTCGGACTGTCCGAGGCCGCCGTCCGCCAGCGGGTCCAGCGGCTGATCGAAGGCGGCGTCATGCAGGTCGTCGCCGTCACCAATCCGCTCACCCTGGGCTTCCACCGCCAGGCGATGATCGGGGTGCGGGCCGAAGGCGACCTGCGTGTGGTGGCCGACCAGCTCGCCCTGCTCCCGGAGATCGATTATCTGGTGGTGACGGCCGGCTCGTTCGACATCCTGCTCGAAGTCGTCTGCGAGGACGACGAGCACCTGCTGCGCCTCCTCAACGACGGCATCCGCGCCGTGGCCGGCGTACGCGAGACCGAAGCATTCGTCTATCTCCGACTGACCAAGCAGACCTACACCTGGGGGACCCGATGACCGCGACACCGCAAGAAGCCACCGCCGAGCCTTCAGCGGTGTGCGACAGCGCGCCTTCGGCGCTGTCGGAATCAGCGCGCGACCACCTGTGGATGCACTTCACCCGTATGTCCTCCTACGCCACCGCACCTGTTCCGGTCATCGCGCGCGGCGAGGGCCCCTATATCTGGGACCAGCACGGGAAGCGTTATCTGGACGGTCTTTCCGGGCTCTTTGTCGTGCAGGCCGGGCATGGGCGCACGGAGCTGGCCGAGGCGGCGTATAAGCAGGCGTCGGAGCTGGCCTTCTTCCCGTTGTGGTCCTACGCCCACCCCAAGGCCGTCGAGCTGGCCGAGCGACTCGCCTTCCTTGCGCCCGGCGACCTCAACCGGGTGTTCTTCACCACCGGCGGCGGCGAGGCCGTCGAGTCGGCGTGGAAGCTGGCCCGGCAGTATTTCAAGCTGCGGGGAAAACCCAACAAGTACAAGGTGATCAGCCGCTCGATCGCCTATCACGGCACGACGATGGGCGCGCTGTCGATCACCGGGATCCCCGGCGCCCGGGAGGATTTCGAGCCGCTGGTGCCGGGTGCCTTCAAGGTGCCCAACACCAACTTCTATCGCGCGCCCGAGCACGGCGACGACCTGGAGGCCTTTGGCCGCTGGGCCGCCGACTCGATCGCGCAGATGATCGAGTTCGAAGGGGCAGACACTGTCGCTGCAGTGTTCCTCGAGCCGGTCCAGAATTCGGGCGGGTGCTTCCCGCCGCCCCCTGGCTATTTCGCCCGGGTGCGCGAGATCTGCGACGCCAACGACGTGCTGCTCGTCTCCGACGAGGTGATCTGCGCCTTCGGGCGGCTGGGACACTACTTTGCGGCCGACCGCTACGGATATCTCCCCGACATCATCACCTGTGCCAAGGGAATGACCTCAGGCTATTCGCCGATCGGCGCGATGATCGTCAGCGACCGGGTGGTCGAGCCGTTCCTGTCCGGCCACACCTCCTTCGCCCACGGCTTCACCTTCGGCGGCCACCCGGTTTCGGCGGCCGTGGCCCTGGCCAACCTCGACCTGTTCGAGCGCGAGGACCTCACCGGGCACGTGCTGGCCAATGAGGGCGCGTTCCGCTCCACCTTGGACAAGCTCAACGACCTGCCGATCGTCGGCGACGTCCGCGGCGAGGGCTTCTTCTACGGCATCGAGCTGGTCAAGGACAAGAGCACCAAGGAAACCTTCGACGACGACGAGTCCGAGCGGCTGCTCCGCGGGTTCCTGTCGCGGGCGCTGTTCGACGCGGGGTTGTATTGCCGGGCCGACGACCGCGGCGATCCGGTCGTGCAGCTCGCTCCCCCGCTGATCTGCGACCAGTCGCATTTCGACGAGATGGAGCAGATCCTGCGCTCGGTGCTGACCGAGGCGTGGACCCGGCTCTGAGCAGTCCCCGGACGCGGGTCCGGCGGCTGCCCGGCAAGGCGGTCGCCGAGCTGGCGGTCCTGCACGCCGTTCTGGACGCCGGGCTCGTCGCCCACGTCGGCATCGACGACGGGTCCGGCCAGCCCATGGTCCTGCCCTGTGCCTATGCGCGAGACGGTGATGGTCTGCTGCTGCACGGCTCGACCGGATCGCGGCTGTTCCGGCGGCTCGCCGACGGGGCGCCGGCCTGCGTCACCGTGACCTTGCTCGACGGGCTGGTGCTGGCCCGGTCGATGTTCGAGTCGTCCATGCACTATCGCAGCGCGATGGTCCTTGGCGCGGGTTCGGCCGTCGCTCCCTCGGACAAGGAGGCGGCTCTGCGTGCGCTGTCCGAGCACCTCATGCCGGGCCGCTGGGGTGACGCACGGCCGCCGTCATCGCGGGAGTTGGCGCAGACCCTCATCATTACGCTGCCGATGGCGGAGTGGTCGGTCAAGGTGAGCGACGGGCCACCCGACGACGACCCGGCGGACCTCGACCGGCCGGTCTGGGCCGGCGTGCTGCCGCTGCGGACAGTGGCCGGCGCGCCCATCGCCGCTGCCGGCGTCACCCCCGGGCGACCGGTGCCGGACTACCTGCCTGGCTGGACCTTCACCGGACGCTGATCGGCGACGGCCTCACGACCGGCTCAGGTCAGGTCGGTCAGCGCCGTCCGCAGGATCTGCAGGCCCTGGGCGGCGTCGGCGTCGGTCAGCGTCAGGGGCGGCGCGATGCGCAGCACGTTGCCGTACAGGCCGCCCTTGCCGATCAGCAACCCTGCCTCGCGGGTCGCTTCGAGCACCCGGGCGGCGGCCGTGGTGTCCGGCGTCTTCGTGCCGGGCCGGACGAGCTCGACACCGATCATCAACCCCTTGCCGCGTACATCGCCGACCGCCGGAACCGAGTCGACCAGGTCGCGCAGACCGGCGAGCAACTGGCCGCCGATCTTGTGGGCATTGGCCTGCAGGTCGTGCGAGGTGAGGTAGGCCAGGGTCGCCAGCCCGGCCGCTGTCGACAACGGATTGCCGCCGAATGTGGAGATGGAATTGGCGCTCAGGCAGTCCATCACCTCGGCCCGGGCCACGATGCCGGCGATGGTCAGGCCGTTGCCGAGCCCCTTGGCGAAGGTCAGCACGTCCGGGGCCACCCCGTGCGCCTGATAGCCCCAGAAATGCTCGCCCGTGCGGCCCCAGCCGGTCTGCACCTCGTCGGAGACGTAGAGAATGTCCTGCTCCAGCAGGATGTCCTGGTAGGCACCGAGCAGGCCGTCCGGTGGCACGGTAAAGCCGCCGACTCCCTGAATCGGCTCGGCAATGAGGCAGGCCACGTCTCTCGCCGTAGTGGTGTCGATGACCTCGCGCAGGTCGGCGCTGCAGGCCTCGATGAAGGCGGCGTCGTCGAGGTGGCCGAACGAGCTGCGGTAGCGGTATCCGCTCTGGGCATAGGACACGTTGACCGGGCTCAGCGACGACGCGGACCAGCCCCGGTTGCCGGTGACTGCCATGGTGGCAAAAGATCGGCCGTGATAGCTGTTGCGCAGCGCGAGGATGGAATTGCTCTGGCGATATTGCGTACACAGCAGGAGGGCAGCCTCGATGGCCTCGCTGCCCGAGGCGGTGAAGAACACCTTGGCGTCGGGAATCCCGGACCGCTCGGCGATCTTCTCGGCCAGCTCGACCTGGTTGCCGATGAGGTAGAGGGTCGAGGTGTGCAGCACGCCGGTGGCCACCTGCGCCTCGATGGCCGCGCGCACCTCGGGCACGTCGTAGCCCAGCATGTTGGTGAGGATGCCGGCGAAGAAGTCCAGGTATTCACGGCCTTCGGCGTCGGTGACCCGGCAGCCGCTGCCCCGGACGATCTCAATCGGCTGCTCGTAATAAAGACCCAGCCAGGACGGCATCACCTGACGGTGGCGGGCGAGCAGGTCGGCGTGAGACACGGTCGGACCTCCATAAACGTCGGCCGAACCGACGCTAGCAGTGCGGTCGGGACGCGGCGCGGTCTGGCATGATGGCCCCGTGGTCACCTCCCCCGATCAGCACAAGCCCGGGCACCCGGTCGTGGCCCGGGTGCTCGGCCTCGGCTCGGCCGGTTTCCTGCTGCTCATGCTGCTGGGCAACCACCGCAGCCACGTCGAGGACCTGTTCCTCATCGGCATCGCGCTGCTGATCGTGGCCGTCTTCGGGGCCGACTGGGCGCTGCGGCGCAACGGCCTGCGCCGCTAACTTTGCGTACTGTCGTAGGGCCGACCGACCGCGTCGTCGTGGTGGGGGCCGGCCTGGGTGGCCTGTCCGCTGCGCTGCGACTGGCCGGCGCCGGGCGAGAGGTCACCGTCGTCGAGCGCGAAGCCGTGCCTGGTGGGCGGGCCGGGCGGCTGAACGTCGACGGCTACGCCTTCGACACCGGGCCTACCGTGCTCACGATGCCGGACCTGATCGCCGACGCCCTGGACTGCGTCGGCGAGCGGCTGGCGGACTGGCTGGACCTGCAGCCGGTGTCGCCGCTCTACCGGGCGTCCTACCCGGACGGCTCCACGCTCGACGTGCTGGCCGACCCCCAAGAGATGGCGGCCGAAGTCGCCCGCGTCTGCGGCCCGGCCGAGGCCGCCGGCTATCTGAAATTCATTTCCTTTGTCTCGGAGCTGTACCGGCTGGAGATGCGCGACTTCATCGACCGCAATCTGGACTCCCCGCTGGACCTGGTCAACGTGCGGTTGCTGCGCCTGCTGGCCCTCGGCGGGTTCCGGCGGCTCGCCCCCAAAGTCGCGTCCTACCTGCGGGATCCGCGGCTGCAGCGGGTCTTCACCTTCCAGGCGATGTACGCCGGGCTGTCGCCCTACGACGCGCTGGCGATTTATGCGGTCATCGCCTACATGGACTCGGTGGCCGGCGTGTATTTCCCGCGCGGGGGAATGCACGCCGTCCCGGTTGCGCTGGCCGGCGCGGCGGAGAAGCACGGCGTGACCTTCCGGTATGACACCGAGGTGACCCGGGTCGAGGTCCGCAACGGCCGGGCCTGCGCAGTCGTCACGGCTGGCGGCGAGCGGATCGCGGCCGACGTGGTCGTCCTGAATCCGGATCTGCCGGTGGCCTACCGCGATCTGCTGCCGTCCTCGGTGGTGCCCCGCCGCCTCGCGCGGCTTGACTACTCCCCCTCGTGCTTCCTGCTGCATGTGGGCTCCTCGGCGGCCTACTCCCGGATCGCCCACCACAACATCCACTTCGGCAAGGCGTGGCGTGGCGTCTTTCGGGAGCTGATCGACGACCAGACCTTGATGAGTGACCCGTCCGTCCTGGTGACCAATCCGACGCGCACCGACCCGTCGCTGGCCCCGCCCGGCCGGCAGAGCTATTACGTCCTTGCCCCCACCCCGCACGTCGGCGCCGGCATCGACTGGTCGGTCATCGGGCCGCGCTACGCCGACGAGCTGGTGTCGGTGCTGGAAGCCCGCGGGTACGTCGGATTCGGCGCCGGCATCGAGACCCTGCGCACGGTGAGCCCGGCCGACTGGCAGGCCAGCGGCCTCGCGATGGGGGCGCCGTTCGCGGCCGCGCATACCTTCACCCAGACCGGACCGTTCCGGCCGTCCAATCTGGCACCTGGACTGGAGAACGTCGTCTTCACCGGCTCGGGCACCCAGCCCGGCGTCGGCGTGCCGATGGTGCTGATCTCCGGCCGCCTGGCCGCGGAGCGCATCACCGGCCCGGATCCGGCGTACCGCTCGCGCGCCGACCGCTGAGCCGGCTCGCGCGGCACTGTCCCGCCGGCCGGCTCGCGCCGGTGGAGCGTGGCAGCATGGTCGGCGTGCGTACGCGGGGCGGTCCCGGGCGCTGGCAGGCCCTCGGACTCGCCGGCTCCGTCCTGCTGGCGGTCGGGGCAGTGGGCGCCGGCGTGCTGCCAAAACCCGACCCGCTGCACGACGCGGTCGTCCTGTCCACGCTGCGCTCCGGCGCCGGCCGGGTGCTCTGCATCGTCCTCGCCGGCCTCGGCATGGCAGCCCTGGTCGCCGCCTGGCTGGCGCTCGGCCGCGTGGTGGAGCGCTGCGACCTTCGCCGTCTCTATCTCACCGTGGCGATTTGGTCGGCTCCGCTGGTGCTGGCCCCGCCGATCCTCAGCCGCGACGTCTATGCCTACGCCGTGGCCGGGAAGATGATGCGGGTGGGGCTCAATCCCTACCAGCACGGCGGGGGCGACCTGGTGTCGTCGTGGGTGTCCTCGACCTCGTCGTCATGGCTGCACGTGCCGTTCGCCTACGGGCCGCTGTTCCTCGTGCTGACCCGGCTGGTCGCAACTGTCGCGGGAAACTGGTTGGCTGTCGCGGTATTCGGGATGCGCCTGGTCGCCGTCGCGGGCACGGTGCTGCTGGCCTGGGCGCTGCCCCGGCTGGCGCGTGCCTGCGGCGCGGACGAGCGCCGGGCGGTGTGGCTGGGGTTGGTCAATCCGCTGGTGCTGACCCACTTCGTCGGCGGCGCGCACGCCGATGCGCTGATGGTCGGCTTGCTCGTCGCCGGGCTCGCAGTGGCGGCCGGCCGGTCACCGGTCGCCGGCGCGGTGCTGTGCACGCTGGCCGTCGCGGTCAAGGCGACCGCTATCGTCGCGCTGCCCTTCGTGGCGCTGCTGTGGCTGGCCCACCGGCAGCCGGCCCACCGGGCGCTGCTCCGGGCTGTGGCGGCCACGACGCTGGTGGCAGCGGTCACCTTCGCGGCGATCACCGCATTGAGCGGGGTCGGCTACGGCTGGGTCACCACTGTCGACACGGTGGGGATCAGCCGGCAGTGGACATCGCTGCCAACCGGCCTCGGGTTCGCGATCGGCGGCATCATGCATGCCGCCGGCGCCGGCCTCGGCACCGATCCCGCGCTGGCTCCGACCCGGGCGGTCGCCCTGGTGCTGACCGCCGCTGTTCTCGGCTGGCTCTGGCTGCGCACTGCCCGGGCACGTGACGTACGCCCGGTGCTGGCCGCCTGCGGGTGGGCCTTGCTGGTGGTGGTCGCCCTCGGCCCCGCCGTTCACCCCTGGTATGTCACCTGGCCGTTCGTTGTCCTTGCCGCCGCCGGCGTCGACGGGCGGCCCCGGACCGCCGTGGTCGCGGCCAGTGCCGCGCTGTGCTTCCTGGTGATGCCCGACGGCTACAACCTGGCCCTAGCGACCAGGCCGGTCGGGGTCTGGCTCGACGTCGCGGTGACGGCCGGCGTGCTGGTGTGGGGCGTTCGTCGGCTCGCCCGCGGCCGGCAGCTGGTGCCCGGGTGAGCGGCCGCGAGCTGGCCGCAGCGGGCATCACCTCACCGGCGCTGCGCGCCTCCTACGAGGCGTGCCGGCAGCTCAACGCCGCGCACGGGCACACCTATTACCTGGCGACCCGGTTGCTGCCGGCGCCGAAGCGCCCCTATGTCCACGCTCTCTACGGCTTCGCCCGATATGCCGACGAGATCGTCGACGACCTCTCCTCGACGCTGACCGACGGGGAGAAGACCGCCGAGCTGCGCCGGTGGAGCGGGGACTTCCTCTCCGGCCGGGGAGCCGGCAACGTACTGCCCGCGGTGCGCGACACGATCAGCCGGTGGGACATCCCGGCGGCCTATTTCGAGGCGTTTCTGGACTCCATGCGGATGGACCTGACCGTCGGTCAGTACGAGACATACGACGACCTGATGCGTTACATGTACGGCTCGGCGGCGGTGATCGGGCTGCAGATGGTGCCCGTGCTCGGGCACCCGGGGGTGCCCCGGGCGGTCGTCGAGCCCTATGCCGCCGATCTCGGGGTCGCGTTCCAGCTGGCGAATTTCATCCGCGATGTCGGAGAGGACCTGCGCCGGGGCCGGATCTATCTGCCGATGGAGGATCTGCGGCACTTCGCCGTCGATCGTGAGCACCTGGCGCGCGGGGTCGTGGACGGCCCGGTCCGCCGGCTGCTGGCCTACGAGGTGGCCCGCACCCGGGAGCTCTTCTCGGCCGCACGGGTCGGCACCCGGCTGCTCGATCCGACGTCCCGCGACTGCATCGAGACGGCGTTCGCGCTGTACGGCGGCATCCTCGACCAGGTCGAGCGCGCCGGCTACCAGGTGCTGGACCGGCGGGTGTCGGTCGGCGCGGCCCGGCGGGCGCGGGTCGCCCTGCCGGGCCTGGCCCGGGCGTACACGACCCGCCGGGTCAGCGCTGCACGCCCCGGCGGCCGAACCATACCCAGGTCGACAGCGTGAGCAGCACCATCGCGAAGCCGAACAGCAGGTCCTCCACCGGCGCATAGGCGATCCGCAGGCCGATGATCGCCCGCCGGTCGTAGACGACGATGCGCCGGCCGGTGAAGATTCCGTTGACCACCAGCTGGAAGAACAGCACGATCGCATACGCCGTCCAGAAGACCCGGCGAGTCAGCAACCGAGTGCGCAGAAGGACCAGGTCCATAGCGACCGCGCCGGCGACGCCGAGCAGCGCGGACGCGGTGTAGCTCACTCGTCGCCGGCCGGCCAGCCGCGCACCACCCGCACGGCCTCGAAGCCCAAGATCGCGCAGGTGGGAATGACGAGGAAGAACAGCAGCTCCTCCAATGGCAGCCGGCCCGGCAGCACGATGCCGGTCAGCTGCCCGCGGTCGTAGTGCCAATGACCGGCCGCGATCGCCGCGACGTCCCAGGCGGTGAACAGCACCACCGTGGGCAGCAGCGCCAGCAGCAGCCGCCGCGGGCGGCGGTAGACGCGTACGCCGAGGAACAGCTCCAGCAGCCCCGTGCCGGCCAGGCACGCCAGCAGCACCAGGAGGTAGGTGAATCTCAGAATGCCGACGCCTGCGCCCGGCGCTTCACCTCGGTGCCGCGGTTCTCGGCCAGCGCCTGGACCGGCGTGCCGGGCAGCGAGGCGTCCGGGCGGTACAGCCAGTCCAGCGCCGCCTCGTCGTCGTAGCCGGCGTCGCGGAGCAAGGTGATCGTGCCGGTCAGCCCCTTGATGACCTGCCCGTCGCGGACGAAGTCGGCCGGGATCTTCAGGACGCCGTCGATCCGGCTGCCCAGCAGGGCCCCGTCGCGCAGCAGTTGGTGGACCCTGGTGACCGGGATGCCCAGCTCGCTGGCGGCGTCAGGAACGGTCAGCCAGTCCGGCACGGTGTCGGGCACCGGCTTAGCCTGCCACGCCGGGCAGCCGGCTCAGAGGCCGACCGGCTCGGGGCGCGGCTGCCTCAGAGCCCGACCGGCTCGCCACCGGCCCGGGCGCTGGCGAAGCACGCGTCGAGCACGGCGGCAATGTCACGGGACTCCGGCAGCGGCAGCAGCCAGCCTGGGCCACCCGACAGCACCGAGGACATCTCCGCCACCATCAGCTGGTAGGCGTTGGCCGGCTCCACCGCCAGCCGGGACGTGAGCCGGCCGTCGGACACCCACAGCTGCGTCGCCTCGTCGGCGCCCGCGGCAAACGCGGAACCGGGCAGCTCGATCTCGCCGCCGTCGCCGGTGATCACCAGCCACTGCCCCTCCGGCTCGTCGATCGCCGCCCGGACCTCGGCGGTCGAGCCGTCGGCCCAGCTGAGCACCACCTCACAGACCAGATCGACCCCGGTGTCCGACCAGCGGGTCCGGGCGGCCACCTCGGACGGCAGCCGGCCGGCGTAGGCCCACAGCACGGCCGACACCGCGTAGCAGCCGACGTCGTACAGCGCGCCCCCGCCCTGCCGCGGGTCGAGCCGGTAGTTGTCGGCGGCGACGCCGGCAAACGTGAAGCCGGCCGAGACGTGGCGCACCGCGCCGATCTCCCCGGCCGCCACCAGTTGCTGGGCCCGCCGGATCCGTGGGTGCCAGCGGTACCAGAACGCCTCCATCACCGTTCCTCCGGCGGCGACCAGCTGGTCGACCTGGGCGGCACTCAGTGCCAGCGGCTTCTCACACAAGACCGCCTTGCCGGCCCGCACCGCGGCCAGGGACCAGGGCAGGTGCGCGTCGTTGGGCAAGGAGATGTAGACGGCGTCGACGTCGGGGTCGGCCAGCAGCTCGTCGTACGTCCCGTAGACGGCGCCGGCCGGGTCGAGCGCGGCGGCCCGGGCCGGATCCCGCGCGGCGACGGCCTGCAGGACCGCACCCTCGGCGGCGTGGACGGCCGGCCCGAGCGCCACCTTCGCGATGTTGCCGGCACCCAGGAATCCCCAGCGGATCGTCACAGCGCCACCGGTCGGCCGCCGAGCTCCGTGGACGCGGTCGCCGCCTGCATCACCGCGATGTTGCGGCGCGAGCCCTGCGGCGTCACCGACATCGGCGCGCCGGTGAGGAGGTGGTCGGCCAGCTCGCTGTGGAAGGCGTGCGCCGGCGGCAGCGGCTGGGCCAGCCGGGTGACCGAGCCGTCGGCGGCGAATAGGTCGAGTGTCGCCGGGAAGTCGGCCCGTACGCGCTCGTCGCGCCAGGAGCCGACGACCGCGCCCCGGGTGCCCAGCACGTACCACTTGGGCTTGGCAGCGGCCGCCAGGTCGGAGTGGGTGAACTCCGCCTCCGCGCCGTCGGCGAAATGGACCAGGACGCGTGTGTGGTCAGCGTTGGTGACGTCGTGCCAGACCCGCTTGTGCGCCGTCGCCGACACCCATTCGACCTGCTGCGGCATCAGGTCGAGGGCCCAGTCGAGGTAGTGCGAACCCCAGTCATAGATCGCTCCCCCGGACACGCCGGCGTCGGAATGCCAGTAGTTGCAAGGGTGACCGTAGCCGCCGATGAAGGACTCGTAGTGAAAGACGTCGCCCAGCCGGCCGGCCCGGCACACCCGGCGCAGCGCGAGGTAGTCGGCGTCCCACCGGCGGTTTTGATACACGGCCAGAGTGAGGCCGCGCGCCGCCGCCGCGTCGATCTGGGTGTCGGCCTCGGCGACGGTCAGGCAGAACGGCTTCTCGACCACCACCGACTTCCCGGCGGCCAGGGCCGTGACCGCCCACTGCGCGTGGGTGTTCGGCGGCGTGGAGACGATGACGGCGCCCACTGCCTGGTCGGCCAGCAGCTGCGCGGCGCCGGAGTACGCCGCCACGTCCGGCACCAGCTCGCGAGCCGCGGCGATGCGAGCCGGGTCGGGGTCGCAGACCGCGGCCAGCTCGAGTCCGGCCACGGCGCCGATGGCGGCGCTGTGCTGGTGGCCGATCGCGCCGTAACCGAGCAGCCCGACGCCCACCGCCGGCCCGTCCGTCTCCCCCAGGAGCAGGCGCAGCAGGCGGTGGACGAGGCGGTGGTAGCCCGGATCGGCCAGCGTTTCCGGCGTCCAGCCGACGGTCAGGGCCGCCACCGAGCCCCGGCGGGTGGCGACCGGATGCTGGGCCAGCCCGACGCTGGCGGACAGCAGCACCTCGGTGTGGTCGAGGATCTTGTCGGTCGTCAGCACCCGGTCTGCGGCCAGCACGAGCGGATGAGGCATCCGGTCGGTGAAGGACCCGGCGGCGGGCCCCGGGCGCAGCCGCAGCTCGTGGCAGGCAGTGAGCGGGCCGGGCGCCAGGCCCACCGTCTCATCGAGGTCGACGGCGTCCCGCCAGGCGTGCACGCTCGGGCCGGCGAGCAGGGCGGGTTGGCCGGCGGCCAACCGCGGCAGCAACGCCTCGTCGGGGTGAGCGCTCAAGATCAGCAGCACGTCCGCCGCCGAGACCCGATCCGTGACCGCGAAACCGCAGTCACGCAGATATGCCGCCAGGTCAGCGGCCGGCTGGTCAGTCACCAGCGCGATCTCAGGCACCGCCCCACCCTTCCTTGCGCTTGGTCAGCGCGCAATCGCCGGTGGTTGTGCGAGTAAGAAGGACCCGACTTGCGCTGACTCCTGGTGGCTACGCTATGTTGCATCTCGTGACGATTTGTGAGGAAAGATGCGCGTAGGTGCCGAGCTGTGGAGACAGCGGCACATCGTCGTCGCCCCGCTGCTGGCCGCGGTCACGGCGGTCGGCCTGCCCGGCCTGGTGCGTCTGACTCCGGGCGACACCCTATGGGGGCTGGCCCGGGAGCACCACACCTCGGTCGCCGCCATCGCCCAGGCCAACGGCCTCTCCGGCGATCGGATCTACGCCGGTCGCCTGCTCCGCCTTCCCGGCCCGACGGCCGCCCGCAGCACGCCGGCCGCCACGCCGCCCGCCACGGCGATCGACCGGCCCTACCGGGTGCTCCCGGGTGACTGCCTGAGCCTGATAGCCCAGCGGTTCGGGATCAGCGAGGCGGCCATCGCCGCCCGCAATCACCTCCGGGACCCGGGCCTGATCATTGGCGGCAGCACGCTCCTCCTGCCCGGACGCACGGCAGGCCCCGACGCCGCGTCGGTCCGCACCCCGGCGCCCGCCGGCTATTCCACCCGGACCACGCAGGCGGCGGCGCGGAGCCGGGCGGTGCTCGCTGCCCGGCCGCCGACCAGCAAGGCCTACGTCGAGCAGGTCATCCACCGCACCGCGGTGCGCCTCCGGGTGGATCCCTCGCTTGCGCTGGCGGTCGGGTATCAGGAGTCGGGGTTCCAGCAGCACGTGGTCAGCCCGGCCAATGCCATCGGCGCCATGCAGGTGCTGCCCTCCACCGGTGCCTGGCTGTCCTCCGACGTCGTGGGCCGGCACCTCGACCTCTTTGAGCCGAACGACAACGCCCTCGCCGGCGTGACCCTGCTGCACCAGCTGTTGCGTACGGAGTCACCCTCAGGTGCCGTCGCGGCCTACTACCAGGGGCTGGGCTCGATCCACCAGCACGGCCGGTACGCCTCGACGAACGCCTATGTCAGCAACGTCCTGCGTTTGAAGGCAAGGTTCCACTAGCATCCCGGCGCGCCGCGCCACAGCACCGAACCCACCCCGTCGGCGTACATAGACTGACGCGGTGGACACTACCCTCGCCGACCCGCTGGTCGGTCGGGTGCTCGAGGGGCGCTACCGGATCGACGCGCGGATCGCCCGCGGGGGCATGGCGACGGTCTACCGGGGGCTCGACCTGCGCCTGGAGCGGGTGGTGGCGATCAAGGTCATGCACCCCGGCCTGGCCGACGACGCGGACTTCCTCGCCCGCTTCACCCGGGAGGCCCGGGCGGCGGCCCGGCTGAATTCCCCTTACGTGGTAGGAGTTTTCGACCAGGGGGTGCACGACGGGCTGGCATTCCTGGTGATGGAGTTCGTGCCGGGCCGTACGCTGCGCGACCTCGTCGCCGAGCGCGGCCGACTCTCGCCGGCTCAGGCAACGTCGGTGCTCGAGCCGGTGCTGATGGCGCTGGCCGCCGCGCACCGGGCCGGACTGGTGCACCGTGATGTCAAGCCGGAGAACGTGCTGCTGGGCCTTGACGGCTCGGTCAAGGTCGCCGACTTCGGGCTGGCCCGCGCGGTGGAGGCGGCCGCCCACACCTCGACCCGGGGCCTGCTGATCGGCACGGTCGCCTACCTCGCCCCGGAGCAGGTCACCGCCGGTGGCGCCGACGAACGCACCGACGTCTACGCCGCCGGCGTGCTGCTGTTCGAGCTGCTGACCGGGGCGGTGCCCTACGCCGGGGACACGTCCGTGTCTGTCGTCTTCCGCCACGTGAACGAAGACATCCCGCCGCCCTCGTCGCGAGCCGACGTGCCGCCGGCGCTCGACGCACTGACCGTGCAGGCCACCCGGCGTGACCCGGCCGCCCGGCCCGCCGACGCGGGCGTGTTCCTGGCCAGACTGCGCCAGGTCCGCGATTCCCTGAATCTGCGAGCCGTCCCGGTGCCGGTCGCGCCGCTGAGCGGCAGCGGCGCGTCGGCACTGCCCCAGCGCACGGTCGCCGTACCGCTCGCGGCCCAGCCGCAGTTCCGGGCCGGGCCCCCGCCGCGCCGGAGACGACACCGCCTACCGCTGCTGCTGGCCCTGCTGCTGCTCATCGGAGCGCTGACGGCCGGCGCCGGCTGGTGGCTGAGCGCCGGCCGCTACACCACCGCGCCGTCGCTCACCGGCCGCACCCAGGCCCAGGCCCAGGCGACGGCGACGGCCGCGGGTTTCTCGATCAGCCTCGGCCCGGCCGCCTACAGCGAGGCCGTCCCGAGCGGCTCGGTGATCTCCCAGGAGCCGCTGGCCGCCGCCCACATCCTCAAGGGCGGCACGATCACCCTGACGCTCTCCCGCGGCCCGGAGCGGCACGCGATCCCCGACGTGGTGGGCAAAACCGAGTCCGACGCGCGGGCCGCGCTGAGGCGGGCCAAGTGCCTTCCCTCGCTGACCCGTCGCTACGACGACAAGATCCGGGCCGGTCGGGTGGTCGGCGAGTCGCCACGGGCCGGGCTCTCCGTCCGCCCCAACACGCCGGTGACACTGACGATCAGCCAGGGACCGCCGCCGGTGCCCGTCCCGGCGCTGGCCGGAGTCAACGTCGACGACGCGACCGCGCGGCTGGCCGCGCTCGGGCTCACGGCCAAGGTCACCAAGGCCTACAACGACACGGTGCCCGCCGACGACGTCATCTCGCAGAGCCCGGCCGGCGGCCGGCTGCCCCGCGGCTCGGTGGTGAGGCTGTCGGTGTCACAGGGACCGCCGCTGATCCCGGTGCCGGACGTCACCGGACAGCCGATCGCAGCGGCCCGGAAGCTGCTGCAGGCGGCCGGCTTCCAGGTCCGGGTCGTCACCTTCCTGTTCGGCGACACCGTGCTGCGGCAGGTGCCGGGCGGCGGCAAGACCGCACCCAAGGGCAGTACGGTCAACCTGCTCCGATAGCCCGATCCACCGACGCCTCCCAGGGAACGCCGACCATGGTCATCGTCATGCAGCAAGGCGCCACCGACGCCGAGCTGGCGCAGCTGGTGGAGGCGGTCCGGACCGCCGGCGGGGACGCCTTCGTCTCCCGGGGGGTCAACCGGACCATCGTCGGCGTGGTGGCCGGCGAGGAGGTGCTGGCCGCACTCGACGTCCTGCCACTGGGCGGCGTCGCGGAGGTCGTCCGGATCACCTCCCCCTACAAGCTGGTCAGCCGCGAGAACCACGCCCGGACGAGCGTCGTGCATGTGGGCGGCGTGCCGATCGGCCCGGCGACCTTCACGCTGATCGCCGGGCCGTGCGCCGTCGAGTCACTGGAGCAGACCCGGGAGGCGGCGGCGCTGGCCAAAGCGGCCGGCGCCACGCTGCTGCGCGGCGGTGCGTACAAGCCGCGCACCTCGCCGTACGCATTCCAGGGGCTGGGCGTGGCGGGTCTGAAGATCCTGGCCCAGGTCGGCGCCGAGGTGGGGCTGCCGATCGTGACCGAGGTCGTGGACGCGGCCGATGTCGCCGTCGTCGCCGACCACGCCGACATGCTGCAGGTCGGCACCCGCAACATGTCGAATTTCGCGCTGCTGCAGGCCGTCGGCGCCATCGGCAAGCCGGTGCTGCTCAAGCGTGGCCTGACCGCGACGTATGAGGAATGGCTGATGGCGGCGGAGTACGTCGCTCAGCGCGGCAACCTCGACATCGTGCTGTGCGAGCGGGGGGTACGCGGCTTCGAGAGCAGCATCCGCAACATGCTCGACATCTCCGCGGTGCCGATGATGCACGAGCTGTCCCACCTGCCGGTCGTGGTCGACCCGTCCCACGCGGCCGGCCGTCGCGATCTCGTGGTGCCGCTGGCCCGGGCGGCGATCGCGGCCGGCGCGGACGGCGTGATGGTCGACGTGCACGCTCACCCCGAGCAGGCCCGGTGCGACGGCCCGCAGGCGCTGTCCGGCGACGTGCTGGACGAGCTGGCCGCGGTTGTCCGGCACTGGCCGGCGCTGATCGGGCGGGGTCCGGCCGGCTGAGCCGCGGGCTTGGGCGGGTGGCGCGTGCCTGGCCGCCGAGCAACTCCGCTGAGTGCTGGGTGCTAAGCCAGCAGCGGGCGCAGCACCGCAGCGGCTCGCTCCACGTCGGCGTCGTCGATGCCGAGGTGGGTCACCAGGCGCATCCGGCGGGGACTGACCACGGACACAGCCACACCTTCGGCCGCGGCCTTGTCGGCCACGGTGGCGGCGTCGGAGGCGGCAGCGCCATGGCCGAGATCGACGTCGAAGGAGACAATGTTGGTCTCCACCGCGGCCAGGCCCACATCGATCAGTTCGGCCAGTCGCCGGGCGCGGGCATGGTCGTCGGCGATCCGCTCCAGGTGGTTGGCGAGGGCGTAGCGGCCGGCGGCGGCGAGCACGCCGGCCTGCCGCATGCCGCCACCGAGCCGCTTGCGCATGTCCCGGGCCTGCGCCACCCGGTCGGCCGAGGCCACCACCAGCGACCCGACCGGGGCGCCCAGGCCTTTGGACAGGCAGACCGACAGCGTGTCGAACAGCCGGCCGTAGTCGGCCAAAGCAACCCCGGTGGCCGAGGCGGCGTTCCAGATCCGGGCGCCGTCGCAGTGCAGGGCCACCCCGGCCTCGTCGGCGAGGGCCCGCAGCGCCCGCAACGCATCGATCGACTGCACCGTGCCGCCAGCCCGGTTGTGGGTGTTCTCGACCGCCACCGCGCGAGTGGTGACCGTGTGATAGCCGGGCGGGCGGATCATCGCCGCGATGTCGGCGACCACCAGCTGACCGGCCGGCGCCGTCCAGGTGCGGGTGGAGATGCCGCCGTGCGCGGCCGCCGCGCCGAGCTCGTAGGTGACCACGTGTGCGTCGGCATCGCAGAGCAGCTCCTCGCCGGGCGGCACCAGCAGGCGCAGGCAGATCTGGTTGCCCATCGTGCCGCTCGGCACGAACATCGCCGCCTCGTGCCCGAACAGCTCGGCGACGTCGGACTCAAGGGCGTTGACCGTCGGGTCCTCGCCGTAGACGTCGTCGCCCACCTCCGCCCGGCTCATGGCCAGCCGCATGCCCTCGGTCGGCGTGGTGACGGTGTCCGATCGCAGGTCGATCACGCCGAATCCGCCTGGTCACGCAACATCTCGGCCACCAGGAAAGCCAGCTCCAGAGCCTGCTGGGTGTTCAGCCGGGGATCGCAGGCGGTCTCGTAGTGAGTGGCCAGGTCGGCGTCGGCGATCTGCTGGCCGCCGCCCAGGCACTCGGTGACGTCGTCGCCGGTCAGCTCGACGTGGATACCGCCAGGCCGAGAGCCCAGCGCCGCGTGCACCTCGAAGAATCCGCTGACCTCGTCGACGATCCGGTCGAAGTGCCGGGTCTTGTAGCCGCTGGCCGACTCGATGGTGTTGCCGTGCATCGGGTCGCAAGTCCAGACCACCAGCCGGCCGGTGGCTTCCACCTTCTCCACGATCGCCGGCAGCACGTCGCGGACCTGACCGGCGCCCATCCGCGCGACCAGCGTCATCCGCCCCGGCGTGGCGTCGGGGTCCAGCCGCTCGACGAGCGTGGCCGCGTCCTCGGGTCGGGCGCTCGGCCCGAGCTTGAGGCCGATCGGGTTGGCGATCTGCGAGGCGAAGTCGACGTGCGCTCCGTCGAGCTGGCGGGTGCGCTCGCCGACCCACACGGTGTGCGCGGACAGGTCGTAGGCCCGGTCGTCACTGATCCGGGTCAGCGCGCGCTCGTAGTCCAGGATCAGCGCCTCGTGGCTGACGTAGAGCTCGACCCCGCGCAGGGCGCCGTCGCGGATGCCGCAGGCCCGCATGAAGGCCAGCGCCCGGTCGATCTCGGCGGCCATCGTCTCGTACCGCTGGCCGGCCGGCGAGCGTCGCACGAAGTCCTTGTTCCAGTCGTGCACGGCGTGCAGGTCGGCCAGCCCGCCGGTCGCAAACGCGCGCAGAAGGTTCAGCGTGACTGACGCACAGGAGTACGCCTGGAGCATCCGCTGCGGGTCCGGGATGCGCGCTTGGGCGTCCGGCGAGAAGGAGTTGACCATGTCGCCGCGGTAGGTCGGCAGCCCGGCGGCGTCGGTGTCGGCCGACCGGGGCTTGGCGTACTGCCCCGCCATCCGGGCGACCTTGACCACCGGGACGCTGGCACCGTAGGTGAGCACGACTGCCATCTGCAGCAGGGTCTTGGTGGTGGCCCGCAACGCCTGCTCGGTGGCGCCGAAGGTCTCGGCGCAGTCACCGCCCTGGAGCAGGAAGGCCTCGCCGCGGGCCACGGCGGCCAGGCGCTCGCGCAGCAGGTCCACCTCGCTCGGCACGACCAGTGGCGGCAGCTGTGCGAGCTGCGCGCCGACCGCCTGCACGGCCGCCGAATCGGGCCAGCGAGGCTGCTGGGCAGCGGGCAGCCGGCGCCAGGCGTCGATATCGGGGGGCACCAGCCCAGGGTAGTCGGCGCCTACTGGTAGCTGATCAGGTCCGGCGGGGGGACGAGCGACAGCGCCTGGGCCGGCGACATCATCGAATGGTCGACCTTGTAGAAGAGCTTGAAGCCGTTGTAGAAGCGCGGCGCGGCCTGCAATTCGCGGTAGACGTCGCGCTTGCTCTGCTGACCGCCGAAGCCGTCGATGTGGAAGACGGTCGCCAACCCGTATCGGGCCACGATCAGCTCCCGGTGCAGGATCATGTCCTCGCGGAACTGGTGGATGACGAACAGCTTCTGCGGCAGGTGATACCGCGCCACGATGCCGGCCAGGTAGGCCGACACCGCATTGACGGTCGCCGCATCGGTGTGCCCGATCTGGCCGCCGGGCCGCTCACCCGGCCCCATCTTCCACTCCGGGTCCAGCGCCAGGCCGACGTCGGGCTCACGCAGCCAGCGCTCGTAGCGGCGGACCTCCGGCAGGAACGCGGCCCGCCCAGGCTGGACGTCGAGGAACATCAGAAGCTTGTGCCGCCGGGCCACTGCCAGGTAGCGGGCGATCAGCTGGTCGGGCATCGGCGTGCTGTACGTCCCGCGCGGGGTGGGAAAGCCGTTGGCGACGGTGGCGATCAGCTCGAAGGCGGGCAGCACCGGGCGACCCGGGCGGGCGAAGGGGGCGGCGGCCCGGATGAGGCGGATCGCCGAGGTATCCGGATCGGCGGCGCCGAGAACGCCGAGAGCGGGGCCGTAGGCGCTGCCGTAGTAGGCGACCACCCGGAAGTTGGGGAACAGTTGCCGCCCGCCGCGGGGCAGCTGGGCCAGCGGAGGCGGGGACGGGCTGGGACTCGCGGCGAGGGCGGCCGACGCCGACGCCTTTGGTGCCGCCGACGCTTTCGGCGCGGCGGCGGCCGGGACAGGGGTCGTCGTACAGGCGGCGAGGCCGGCCAGTGCCGCGCTCGCCGCCGCGGCGATCAGGAGCCGGCGCGTCATGGGCGCGATCAGCCGAAGAAGACTTCGGCTTCGGCGAAGCGCTCCGGGGTGACCAGTTTGAGCTCACTGGTCGCCTCGGCGAGGGGCACCTGGATGATGTCGGTGCCGCGCAGGGCGACCATCGACCCCCAGGCCCCCTGGTGCGCCGCATCCACTGCGGCCAACCCGAAGCGGGTCGCCAGCACGCGGTCGAAGGCCGTCGGCGTGCCGCCGCGCTGCACGTGCCCCAGCACGGTGGCCCGGCACTCCCGGCCGGTCCGACCGCGGATCTCCTCTTCCAGCCGGGCCCCGATACCCGACAGCCGGACGTGGCCGAAGGCGTCGAGCTCGCCCTCGCGGACCGCCATCGTGCCCTCGGCCGGGGTGGCCCCCTCGGCCACCACGATGATCGGGGCGTAGTGCGTCTCGAAGCGGTGCTCGACGTAGCGGCACACCTCGTCGATGTCGAAGGGCCGCTCCGGGATGAGGATGACGTTCGCGCCGCCGGCCAGCCCGGCGTGCAGGGCGATCCAGCCGGCGTGGCGGCCCATGACCTCGACGATGAGCACCCGGTGGTGACTCTCGGCGGTGGTGTGCAGGCGGTCGATCGCCTCCATGGCGATCGTGACCGCGGTGTCGAAGCCGAACGTGTAGTCGGTGGCATTGAGGTCGTTGTCGATCGTCTTGGGCACCCCGACCACCGGCACGCCGTCGTCGGTCAGCCGGCGGGCCACGCCGAGGGTGTCCTCGCCCCCGATGGCGATCAGCCCGTCCAGGCCGAGCGCAGCTACCGTGGCCTTGATCTTGTCCGGCCCCCCGTCCACCTTGTAGGGGTTGGTGCGCGACGAGCCCAGGATCGTGCCCCCCCTGGGGAGGATGCCGCGCACCTGCTCGACGCCCAGCGGCACCGTCTCGCCCTCGATCGGCCCGCGCCAGCCGTCGGCGAAGCCGACGAACTCATGGCCGTAGACACCGACGCCCTTGCGGACCACGGCCCGGATGACGGCATTGAGCCCGGGGCAGTCGCCGCCGCCGGTCAGCACTCCGATTTGCATGCCGCGACCGTAGCGACCCGGCCCGGCTGCGCCTAACAGGGTGGGCCAGCAGCCGCCTGCGCCGCCATCACCCGCCAGCGGGCCAGGTTGTGCCGGGCATCGGCGAGTGCGTCGTGCTGGTCGCCGGGCGGCGCCGGCAGGGCCGGCCGACCGACGTCGTCCCAGCGCTGGCGCAGGTCCTTGGTGTATCGGGGGATCGACCGCGGCAGCGCCGGCATGGCGCCCCAGAGCTGACACAGCACGACGTGGTCGTACGCCGCGTACCACGCCCACAGCTCCAGGCCCTCGCCGGGCGCGGTCAGGTAGGCGAGCAGGTCGGCGCGGATGCGTTCCCGCGAGCACCAGGCCGGGTCGGCGGGCGGCGGCAGCTTGTCCAGTACGTTGGCCCGCACCCAAGGGATGGCCGCCGCCGGGTCGAATTCGGTGGAGACGCGGTAGAACTCCCGGCCGTCCTCGTCGACCGCGCCGATCGAGACGAGCTCGATGGTGCGACCGTCCTCGATGAACTCGCAGTCGTAGAACACCCGGCGCACGGCGCGACCGTACCGCCCCGCCCCGTTGACCGAGGTGCTGCTAATTGGGCCGGCCGGCCCAATTAGCCGGCGGCCGCCCCTGGCTCTGCCATGCGGGCGGCCAGAGGTCGCCCCACCCGACGTCGGTGGCCGCTCGATAGGTCGCCCCCTGCCGCTTGCTGATCACCCGCTCCTCGGCCCCGCCCGCCACGGTGCACAGGGCCAGGGACACCAGACCCTTGCGCCGCTGCGGTCGCCGGATCACCCGGTCACCCGGCTGGTCCGGCGGGTCAGGAGCATGCGTGGCCGCCACCCACGAGAACTTCTCGTCCTCGAACGAGCGCTCGCCGTCTTTGAGCCGGCGGTGCAAAGGCGATCGATCCACCCGTACGGCGAAGTGGCACCAGTCATTACGGCCGGCCAGCGGGCACTGCAGCTGGTGTGGGCACGGAGCGAGGACCGTCAGGCCCGCTCCGATCAGCCGGGCGCGGGCGGCCAGGATCCGCCGGTAGCCGGCCGGCGTGCCCGCTTCCACCACCACAACGGTGCGGGCGCGGGCCGCGGCCAGGTCGATGATCTGGGTGCGCTGCGCCTCGTCGAGCTCGCCGAGCACATAGGCCACCGTGGCCAGGTCGGCGGCCGGCTCCCCGCCGTCACCGAGCTGCCAGTGTCGCCACGGGGCGCTGCGCAGCACTAGGGAGTCGGCACCCGCCATGATCCTGGCGCCCAGCTCCCTCGCCGGCCGGGCCTGCTCGAGCAGGGTCATCCGGCGCACGGTGGGCCAGACGTCGGCGACCGCCCACGCGGCCGCACCTGTACCCGCGCCGAAGTCGACATGGCTGATCGGCAGCCAGCCCGGCGACCGCGCGCGGAGCTGCCGCAACGCAGCGCCCACCGCCCCGAAGGTCGCCGGCATCCGATAGGCCGCGTAGGCACCGACCTTCACCGGGGTGGACAGCACCGGGCTGGCAGGTCGGGCCCCGGATCGGTAGCTCGCCATCAGCTCGTCGACGGCCGCCCGCAGGTCAGCGGCCCGGAGCTCACCCACGGCGGCGACGATCGCGGCGCGCAGGCGGACGCTGCTGTCGGCGGGCATCCCCGCCAGCCTAGGGTCGAGCGTCGCGCAGCGCCGAGGAACATAACGGGCATGAGAGCCCTGGTGTACGACGAGTTCGCCGGCCCGCTGACGGTTCGAGAGGTGGCGGCCCCCGACCCGGCGCCGGACGGCGTGGTGGTGCAGGTGGCCGCCAGCGGCATCTGCCGCAGCGACTGGCACGGCTGGCAGGGCCACGATTCCGACGTCGTGCTCCCCCACGTGCCCGGGCACGAGCTGGCCGGGACGGTGGTCGCGACCGGGGCCGGCGTACGGCTGTGGCGGGCCGGCGACCGGGTGACCGTGCCCTTCGCCTGCGCCTGCGGCCGGTGCCCGCAGTGTGCGGCCGGCGATCACCAGGTCTGCCCGGACCAGCAGCAGCC
>JAABUW010002306.1_pt1 | contig 29398 bp, 34 predicted proteins | sample 5560081 | NCBI WGS metagenome assembly JAABUW01 (sample SAMN10711882, study PRJNA513363) | rock metagenome | isolation source: Antarctica rocks | place: Antarctica: Victoria Land, Knobhead sud | reverse complement strand
AACGTCTTCATGGCGAAGTGGTGTGAGCGAAAGAATATGAAGCGAGTGTGGGAGTCAGGAGGAATGGAAATAAGAGGACGAGGAGGGGAATATCATAGTAGATGGATCTCGGCGGCTTACCCACCCAAACCTTTTTCTCGCCCAATATCGAAAATGGGTGAGGAGAGAGATATGGGTATGTGGGCTTCATTTGGTCCATCCACTGGAAACCGGTGGAGACACAACGCAAGCTGAGCGTGCCCTACCATATCTCGCAGACAGGATTCTCGGAGCATACATGCGAATGTGGAATACTTATTGATGCGTTGTTGTGCCTTGGTAGCCTCGTCCTTGTTTCCATATACGATGTGAGGCTGGCAATCAGCCGCAGTGGTACAGAGAGATATGGCGACATAGTATATGGTGTCGTTATGCAGGCCGCAACGTAGTGGTTGAGGTGTGAGTGTTGCGGTACATCTGCTTACCAGCTGAGTATATCCAGAGAGCCGGTACACACACGCCTGGTTCCGGAGTATTGAATGGAGGTGACCCCGCTTCGATGATTCTACCATCTCGATCGCAACGAACATGAAGTTTTCTCTGCCAAGTCATTACCTCTTTCTGCGTTCTTGTTGGTCAGAAGGGTCGAGGCAAGCTGCTGTTGAACGGACTGTTGCTCCTAGTTTGGGCTTCACAGGACTGAACCGGCGTACAAGTCGGTGCTGCTTCCGCCGAAGCTACTCCGCCCCTTAGTCCAAGACAACACGATATTGGCGTAGACAAGAAGGCATATCGCGACCGGATGAAATGGTCACAGACCGAATGGCACATCGGTCTCCTTCACTGTCGAAACACAAGGTAATCTCGCAGAAAGGAGAAATGCCCTGTGATCATCTCCCAGTGCGTGACACACGTTTTGCGTATACCGGGGACATGATGGACAGATCTTTGCTGGTTGCTGAGCTCTCCACTGTGTGTTCTATTGTGGCGGCACAGACATCCGGATGATGACCATCAAATGTTGATGTGTGGATGGAGTCGGCGATGAAGTGAGGTCGGAGCGGTGGACAGTGCGCATCGGATTCTCCGCTTCCGTCCCGCCTTCCCGCGACAGGGATTGGCTTGCAGCCAATGTTGACTCGTAAACACGCTGAACGACATCCATTACTTCTCGGACTATACAACAGCATCACACACCTGGCGCGCAGTCACAACACCGATTAAGATGCCCAGCATGGACTTCAACCCCCGCATGAGCATGGCGCGCAGCTCTCAACAGTCCAGCCAACAAAAGCGCACCAAAGAACAAGATGAAGACGCCTTCATGAATCTGGTATGCCCACAACAACACCTCCTACCACATCCACACTCTAACAATGCCTCCAGTCCGATCGCGAAATCGCCGGCTGCATCTCGGACATCGGCATCCCCTTCACAACCGACGACCTCCGCAAACCCAACCCCCAACAAGTCCAAAAAATCTTCGAATGGTTCGCCGAGCTCCTCACAAACACCACCCGCGAAATCGTCGCCCCAGCCATGAGCGCCGCGGCTCAGGATCTCTGCGGCGACGACGCGGAGCGGATCTTCACAGCCGATACGCGGGAGCTGATGGGGTTCTTCGTGACGATGCGGAAACTGCTGCTGGAGTGCGGGATACGGGATTTCACGTTCTCGGATCTGTATAAACCGACGCATCCGAGGTTGGTGAAGATATTCTCGTATATTATAAACTTTATTAGGTTTAGGGAGAGTCAGACGGCTGTGATTGATCGGTATTACAATGGGAGCGAGGAGACGAAGAATAGGATTGAGGTGCTTTATCAGGAGAATTTGGAGAAGGAGGAGCGGTTGGAGGAGATGCAAAATAACCGGAAAAACGTTGAGCAAGCGATTCTGGAGAAGGAGAAGCGGAATCAGGATCTCAAGACTCGGTTGCTTGAGCTGAAGAAAGCGCAGGAGCGGGTTACGGAGAAGCTGGAACGCGTCAAGGGTGAACAGAACAGACTGAAGATGCTCCTCGAAGACAAAACGACCGCAGTGATGTCCACCCGCCAGGAAGCCGACAAACTGCGGCCGTACACGGAGCAGAGTCCTGCTGTCCTGGAGCAGGCGTTGCAGACTTTGAACGCGAATTTGAGCAACGATCGCGCAGAAATCGAACGACTGGACCGACGAACCCGTGCGCTTCAGACTTCTTGCGATACGTTTGCACCGCTGCATGCGGATATCTCGGCGCTTTATCATTTGCTGTGCGGTCTGCAAAGCGAGCTCGGGAAGGAAGATGATGAGGCGAAAGAGGCGCTGAAGCATCGAGACGCATTGACGGAGAAGTCGAATATGGTGCGGGAGGTGGAGCGCAACGAGCGGATCTTGAGGAAGCAGTTGGATGGGTGGAAGGGCAGGACCGACAAGCTGCGACGGGATGCTGAGATCAAGGCCGCGGATGCGAAGGCGAAGATGGAAGCGCTCAGGCAGACACACGAGGAGCTGACATCTGAGCGACATGATCGGCATAAGGAGGTTGAGAAGCGGAAGATCAGGATTGAGCAGACGGAGAAGAAGGTATGCTGTGTTCTATTGCAGTTCTCTTGATTTGTTATGATGCTAACACTACTGCCAGATGATGGACCTCCGAGACAACATCGAGCGCGAAGTTCAGGCCTCCCGAGAAGAGTACATGAAAATGGAGAGCCATGTCCGGCTTTACATGACGGAGATGGAGCAGAGCATATGAGCACTCCGCTCACGTTCTGTGCGTCGGTTGAGTCTGCTGTTGGATGACATGGGAGGTCGTGGTGCTTGTGATACCCAGGTGGTGTTTTACCTTGTTGCATGAGCGATGATTCTGTACTTGTCGATTCTGTACTTGAGTTTTGGTCAGTACTGTGTTCTCGTGGATGCAGCAATGTACAGGAAGACGAATGAATGCAAATGGTCAGATCGTTACTAGTGTTTATTCTTGATCCAGACGTGTTGCTTCGGAACAGGTCTGTGAATAAGTGTTTTCATCGTTGAGGATGTGAAGGGACAGAGGGATAAAATCGTAAAACTCACCTGCGATGTTCAATTATGTCAATTAGGTGGCCTGGTGGCCGTTGTAGTATTCCATTGTTTGGAGGTGATTTGGCGGTACCTCGTTGCGTCCGGGATGAGACTAGAATCTCCATTGGTCAGTACAGCTCAAGACTGAAGTCAAGCAGAGAATGGCATAATAATGCAAAGTATCAGATAGAACTAACTCGGTGGTCTACATTAAGGTTTCGGAACAGGTCTGTGAGATATGATCTCTCATCATGTAGGTTGCAGTGCAAAGAAGAAGGAATGGGGTGACGCACTCACTACCGCATGTGCATGGCGAGGCTGAATGGACGAGTAGCGTTCAGCTCATCTCAGCACCCGCCAGGTCGACGAATCGACACCATCTCTCAGCAATTCGCCGAATCGTCACCGTTCGGCCGACCCATCCTCGCTCGCCGGCGCCAAAGGATTTGGTGGTGACGTTCAGTATCGAGACCGCTTCGTCCCAGAAACTGATATCCGTCTGCCTTGCAATGGTTGTAGTCGTGTCCTCAGACGCTAACAAATCTTCTAACCGAGCACTGTCATCCTGGGAAGGACATTCGGCCAGCACAAGCTGACTTTGCGTGTGGTAAGCGGCGTCAACAGCAGTGGCGAAGGTGCGGTTGATGCCTTGTGCTGAGTACGCAGATGTCGGCTTGTGTGCATGGATGGGATTGAGAACTGCGAGAATGCGGTGCGGTGCTGGGCTGTTAGGTGGCGGTACACCAGAGACGATGGGCTCCGTGATCTGATACGCGTAAGTCGCCAGATAAGCTCGCAAATGCGCCAGTTCAGGGCAGAACACAAGGTTGATTGTCCGAGATGATGCAAGCAGACGTAGTGTTGGTCTTGCTAGGAGCTTCGATCGCGGTGCGACTTGCTCTGCATTCTCCGGCGCGACCGCCTCGTGTGTAAGCGCGGCTTGCAGTTGCCTCGAGAAGGCGTCCTTCGAGCAGCAGACTACGATGGTAGACGGCGCCGTGTGTTTGTCGAGAACATGCTCGATAACACCCGCGAGGTCGATGCCCTCGAGCACTAGAGGTCGAAAACTTGCCATGGTAAATACTTGACCATTGTCATCGAGCTTTCATGGCGGCTGGTTAAAACCAGAACCCAGGGCTGCTCGAATGCGGCAGTCAGCGCTGTATGTTCTGACAGGCATGCCAGATCAGCTGATGAGTGTGTTTGAGGTATGCATGAGGTTCGAAGTCTTAAGGTAGGAAAATTGGAAAAGCTCGTTATCTCTAGCGCCAAAATCTTTTGACGGCCTCAGGCAGATCACTTGGCAATATGACCTCTGACGTCCAACCTTCGACAACTTTACTCCATACCACATTTCTTTACTGATAAGCACAATGGCGGAACCAGAGAAGAATCTCGACAAGCTGCGCGAAGAGCAAGAGAAAGATGACTCCGACATCCTCGCCGACCTCGACAAATCGTCGAAGGAGTTCGACAAGGCACGTCTACCTCACACAATGACCAGAGCTATACTAATGATGTACAGGACTCCGAGATCGACCGCATAATGAAATCCTTCCGCGCTAACGCCTACGACGTCCTCGACCTCCAGCCCGGCGTCCCGGAAGACGATATCAAACGCACCTACCGCAAGAAGTCCCTCCTGATCCATCCCGACAAGTCTACCAACCCGTACGCCTCGGATGCCTTCGACCGCCTCGCAATCGCTTACCAAAACCTCCTCGACGAGAAGAAGCGCGCTCACCTCGACGAGGCTATCAGTGATGCGCGTATGCTTCTCATGCGGGACCTGAAGCTCACGATCGACTCGGAGGAGGTCAAGGATCCGGACGTGACGTTCATGAAGGCGTGGAAGGAGAAGACGAAGTGGGTGCTGGCGGATATGGAGGATCGCCGGAAGAGGCAGATGAAGGCGCAAATGCAGGAGGAGGGGCGTGCGCAGAGGAAGGAGGAGGAGGAGGCGAGTGAGAGAAAGCGGAAGCGGGAGTCGGAGGTGAATTGGGAGAAGACGCGGGATAAGCGGATTGATAGTTGGAGGGACTTTAGTAAGAAGAAGGAGGGCGAGGGGAAGACTAAGAAGAAGAAGATGAAGACTTTGGGTTGAAATCGCTGTAGGTAAGTCCGACAGGGCTGACTTCGTGATACCTGCTGCTATGAGATCTTTTGTGTGATGAGGCGACGAAGCCACGACTTTATGGCAGTATCGATTAGCGAGGAGTACGGCGTTCGCTCTCCGCGAGCCGATCTTGAACCAAGAACTGGAATAAGCATTCCATTACGAATGAATCCTCAATCGTGTCTTGTTCACTACTGCGCTGTCGTAAGTATGTATGCATGTGATTTCTTTTCGCCGATTTGGCAGAGCCTGACGTCACACTAAGCTAGCGCTTCCCCGGTTTGGCCGCACGGCAAGTGCGACCTGCTGTCCACTTCGATCGAAGACTATTCACGGTCGCAGCAACGAACCAACATCATGGCGCCACCGGTCATAGACCAACAAGAGGATTCTGGAGGTCTCGCAATCGCGACCGCAAGCACCACCTCTGGCGACAGCCGCCTGCTCGCGCTACCCGCTGAGCTGCGCAATGAGATCTGGGCCCTTGCTGTGCGCAATGACATCCCGATTCGCGTCTGTTTCAAATACAACGAGAGTGACTCCTCCTGGACCGTCATTTTTCAACGCAAACCTTGCCGCTCAGACACATACTACCACAACATCCGCCAACGATACATCGATGCCGCACAGCTGCTACTTATTAGCCATCAAGTCCGAGAGGAGGCACTCCCGGTTCTTTACAAGGTGAACCAGTTCTGGTGAGTTGCGCCCACCGCTTTTAGCCGCAGGAACAGAGTAACTGATTACGTTCTGCGAACATAGTTGCCGTGATTACTCCGTTACTGGTGATTTTCTGAAAGTTCTCGAGACACAGAAGATGCTGCCATATCTTCGCGAGGTTTCGATTTGCAACGATGAAAATATTCGACACTATACTTTGTTCATCAGGGACGAATACTGCATGTTCCATGACAAGATGTCGAGTCACGCACGAACGCTTGCGCAACGCCACGAAGTAGGTGGGCTTCGGAGGGACGCTCTCAGAATCCCCATACGCACCATCGACACAAGTCCTTACTACAGCCACCTTCCTTACACTACCTTGAGTGTCACTCTTGCTGGGCTGGATCGTTACGTTTTGGTCAAAGACAATGGCATTAGCAGGCATTATTTCCGCTTGAAGGAACAAGACCGCGATGAGGTGCTATCCAAATAGGAGACGATGGTACAGTGCTGACGTATGGAGGCACGTTTTACTACAAAGGCACCGGCATAACATCAAGAAGCCAGCATGTGGTGGTAGTGGTAGAGGTAGAGGTGGCGTGGCTTGGGGCCTGAAATGTGATAAGACTGATTGTCACATGCACCTCATGACATCACAGCAGTCTCATTCTCCTCCTTTCTGCCCCACTAATGAGCTCACCTGCTGACGAAAAGAAGCCTTGCCTTCACCGAAGGTGCGCCTTCTTTTCCATCACCTGCAACCACTATCGATACGATGGCTCGTGCCAGTGAAGGCCAACAGGCAGAGTCTCAAGCGTCTATTGCCGCAGCAGACAGCACCTCTCAGCACTGCCACCTGCTCGCTCTTCCCGCCGAGCTACGCAACCAATGCTACACCTTTGCGCTATCCCATGATAAGGATATCCTCGTCTGTCGCAGAGGCTCAAGCATCGCCTTTCACTTCGTCGTCATTGGCCTCCCCAAATGTGCTGCTACCGACCTTCTACTCGCCAACCGCCAGATTCGGCGAGAAGCACGCCCGATCTTCTACCAAATTTATGAGTTCATGTGGGTTCAATGCAGCATTTTCTTTATGAAGATAGACCCACGACTGACTTCGCAAAACAGTTGCGCCGGACCGATCACTGCCTACAACTTTCTCACGCACATGAAGACACAAAACATGCTGTCGAGCCTGACTCAGCTGAAGCTCTTCGGTCTCGAACTCGATGATCTTGGCTCAACAGAGGTTCACCAGCGTTATCAGACTTACTACAAGCAATGTGTACAAGATCTCGTTATCCGGTACAGCAAAGACGGGATACGGAAGGATGCCATTAAGCTTTCGATTCGTACCTCTCACACGCTATCGGACAGCAACTATGGCTTCCACCACCCTGTGTTGGTCACTCTCGACGAGCTGAACGATTACGTCTTGGTCGAACACGATCGTAAAACCGCTCCCAGCAAGAGTGTGGAAGAAAGTGGCCAGCCCAGCGAGGAGCAAGACACGGGCTAGTGCTGAGATGCTGTTCCAATTGTTGTTTGGCTTTGATGTGAAAAGATTCCATGTCTGGGCGCGGGGCACATGCTTTGATGGGATTGGGCTTTAAGCGGTGGTATGGGATAGTAAGACAGCAGAAGTACCTGCATGTGTCGATTACAGCGGGATCACACCTGTGCCGACTTTACGTTCTAGGGACACAGGGATGGCATGTGTGAGTCAAAGCGTTTCTTTGGAATGTGGCTAGTTCCTGATGTCCCTCGTTTCGCATACAAACAATTCTCAAGACAGCAGCACTGTGGTCACTATACTCGTGCTCAATCCAGCCAATAACCGCCGTTACGAATGCCTCACAGCTTCATGGCTTCCCAGGTCCTTCGGAAAAGACTCAACAGACAAGATCCAACGCAAGGCGCTGACGAGGCCAACATCCCAAACAAGTGCTTCCTTCTCGCCATCCCTGCCGAGCTCCGCATCAACGTCTACGAGCTGGCTTTATTCGAAAGCAAGCGCATAGAGGTTCGATTTACGTTCCATAACAAGCCAACGATATCGTTGGCGCGCCACAGCCCGCACCATGTTCCCGGCCTGCTACTCGCCAATCGCAACATACGCCGTGAAGCCCTCCCGATATTTTACCAGGTCAACAAGTTCTAGTGGGTCTATCGATCCTCCTCTTGAGCCTTGACTGACCTTCTGCATAGCTGCCTAGACTTCGGCGTCGCCGAATTCTTCTTCCACGAATTGGCAAGTCGACACCTACTTTCAGCTCTCACAGACATCAGGCTAGGTGATGCGGGCCGGATCCGTGATTACCGTGGCAGGCCTCTCGGTCATGTACGCTATCAGCTCGGGTACCAGTTTGCAGAACGACGCACAGAAGTACTTCTCCGAGAATTCGTGATCAGCGGCTTACAGAAAGACGCCATCACCCTGCCCGTGCCTGCGAAGTACCCCATTCCCCGCTCTCGACATTCACGCCCGTCAGCGGCGTGGTTCACAGCGGCAGAACTTAGCACGCTGAAACTTATCCGCGCGCTGTCGCAGAAGGACAAATGGCTAGACGCGGCTCTAGTGTTCTTGCTCCTGGGGTTGGTCAGCTGCCTGTGCGTGGTGAAACCGTTATGGGGTCTCGCTCTGATTCTGACGCACGGCGCACTGATTTGGCTGTTCTGGGACCACGTGAAAGCTTATGCCAGAGCGAGGTTGTTAGAGTAGGGGAATGATGCTGCAATAACGCTTTCCCTGGTGTCCTACCGATGGAGAGGTATGATACAATCTGCGTCTCAAGGGTTGGGTCGATACTTAAGCACGCATACTCAGTCAGAAAATAGCTCTTGTGCTCGGACGGGAACCAATCTTCGTCAGCGATGTCGTGTCGGTGGCGAAAGACGAACATTCTTCAGAGCAAGAGTGCACCCCAATAGACGAGTGTGTCTCGTCTCTGACCGACAAAGAGGACGCTGCCGACCCATTCTTCAAGATCCAGCCCAGCTTCGGGACGAAGTGTACAAACTTGTCCTGGCCGAAACGGAGTCGATCGAGGTCCGTTTCCATTTCGACACCGGGCCTCGCACCATCCTCCTCAGGCCGCCCAGTCGTACAGCTCTCTCTGGACCAAGCGGCTGTGGTTTGCTCCGCGTCAACCATGAAGTGCGTGGTGAAGCGCTGCCGATCTTCTTCGAGGCCAACAAGTTCCAGTAAGTCTGCTCTGGTACTTCTTCGAAGAGATACCATATTTAACATGAACTTACAGCTGCCTTGACCCTTCAACCGCATCGTTCTTCCTGCACGGCCTCGCGGCGTCCAATGTACTGACCAAACTTGCCCGCATCGAGCTCTTCAACGACGATCAAGTTACCAGCGACCAGGAGTGGGATTATTCCGACTATCGGTCCCGTCACCACAAGATGGTCTAGAAGCGCACGCGAGCCGTCGTTGAGCAGTTCAAACCAAAAGGGTTGCAAGAAGGTGCTCTCACGATGCCAATACGAGTGATCCAATGGCCGATCTACCCACGCAGCTTGGGCTTTCGCTGCGAGTGGGTCACGCTGAAGGAACTTGAGCATTACGAGATGATCGATCGAAGTGGTACTCCGTGTATTGATCGTTACTTTTTCCAAGCGAAGAGGCTTGACAATGGTGAGGAGTAACAGGATCGTGTTCAAGAGGAGCAGTGAAGCCCAGGCGTGAAGAGGTGTTGATGTCCTGGGGTGGAGGCAAAGGGGTGTGGTTAACACGCAGGTGAAGCACACTACAGATGACGAGGGCTCTGTGTCCCGAGACTTATTGTCCTGCTCATCGACATCATATGATTCATATCAACGATCAACAATTTTCATTCGGCGGTCAACGGTCGTGCCAGCTTACATCCTCTTGCTGGAGACATCGAGTTACTGGCTTCGACGTCTTCACTCCATGTCCAGCACGGCTTCAATTCACTTTTCGACGACTTTATCTCACTCCCGGTAAGTCTCATGAAGGAAGGTGCGACCGCACATGCGCCCCATGATATCAAACCCTTAGTTCGAGAATCCACGTATAGAGCATCATCTTACTTTCCTTAAGGAACAGGTGACCATTTCCACTGGCATTCTCCGCCACCTTCATCATGGTCATGCGAACACTCACTATGGCTTGTCCTAAGGCACACCAGGACAAAAAGAGCTCCGTCAAAAAGACCTCCGCCACTAAGAACCATATCAAAAAGAGATCCGTCAAAAAGAGCTCCCGACTCCTTGCCTTGCTCACTGAGCTCCGCAATGAGATCTACCGTCTCGTCCTCAACGAAGACAGAGACATCGCAGTGCGATTCGAATCGACACCAAACCAAGAATCGTCCTCACCAACCGTGCTAATCGCTCCGGACTAATGCTTGCAAACCGTCAGATCCGGCAGGAAGCTCTTCCGATATTCTACGTCGTGAACAAATTTCAGTAAGTACCGCAAATCGGATTAACTCCTTGCACGTCCAGCTTACGTGGAGTGTTAGGTGCGATGACGACGAGGTTGCCAAATTCTTCTTGGACGGCCTAGAGACACAGCGACTCCTTCCATGTGTGTCCTACATGAAGCTATACTCTGAACGGGCAACAATCTCCTCGAGATCGGCCTACAGAAATTACGGGAGACTCCACGGCACACTTGAGAAGCGCGTGCGGGCGGTGGTGGAGAGATTCAGTCCGCGCGGTTTGAAGCCAGATTCTATCAGGATGCCTGTACGTACACGACACCCGGATCCTATTCCTCCAGGGCCATTTGTTTTCGGGGCTGCTATCGCTGGCATAAAGTGGGTTACCTTGCCCCAGTTGGAGGCTCGTGAGTTGAGGGTTGATGGCATGAGCTCGGGTTTCATCTTCAAACCAGACGACAGCGATTGAGCAGGCCGAAAGCCCGGAGGAGATCGATGGTGCTGAGATGTTGTCGAAGGAATTGCACAGGAAACGTGGTCGTGGACGATTTGCGATGTCATGAATGAGAAAGAGTGGGCAAGGATGGGAAGTATCAGAGACTTGCCGAAGGCGAAATCTTGCATGGACAAGATATCACAAACCTCAATGAGAGCCGAGGGCTTTCTTCCGATCTCGTCCCAGGAGCATTGACTGCTCCGGTTCGATACCAGTAAGTCGTCCATGACTTCCGCTGGCTTGTTTTCCATCGACGCAAGACCAGCAATCGAACTTCGATTGGCACCCTGCGCTATCTCATGTCTTGTCCCTGAGCCGTAGTGTCATTGTCCTCCTTAGACTTGGCCGCAATCCTCATGCTTTCTAGCAAGCGAAACGACATCGAGCGCGACACTAAAAAGTATAGACATCTTCCCCTGCTACTTTGTTCGTCTAAGCACTTAAGATTCAGCCGATCAGCCCGGCGGATTGCATGTGATCATCACATGCATCGCGTGACGTCAGATATACATTCACCATCCTGACTAAATATATTCCCCACCAGCCCGCTTAAATCTTTCCACCGTCGCTTCCTCTGCAATCACCACATCATCACAGCACCATCAACATGGCATCCACAGAAGAGTGCCACCTCCTGTCACTCCTACCAGAAATGCGCAATATGATCTGGAACCTCGCTCTCGCCGAAGAAAAACCCATCGGCATCCACTTCGACTTCGGCGACGACGAAGAATCAAGAATCGTTCTTCGCAATACCAATCGCGCTCGCTCTGGTCTTCTCCTAGCCAACCACCAGATCCGCGAAGAAGCCCTTTCCATCTTCTATGCGGTCAACACGTTCCGGTAAGCTGAGAGAGCGGCTGTTGTCTCACACATCCTGCTCACTTCCGACTAGATGCGACAAAACTGGCACCGCTCGGTTCTTCCTCCGCGGATTAGCCATACAGAATGTCCTCGGTTGTTTGACTTGCTTAAAGCTGTACATAACCGAGGGGCTCTCGTTCACGGGAAGAAAGTTCCGCGATTACGACAAAGCCCACAGTGGATTGGAAAGACTCACAAGGACAATGGTGGAGAGATTCGTGCCTAAAGGTGTGGCGTCGGGTGCTATCAAGATGCCCATCCGCTTCAGGAGGCCGTCCAGTATCAACAACCGAGTTAAGTGGATCGCCTTGGGTGAGCTAAAGAAGTACGAGCTGAAGAATGACGGCCGAAACTTCTACTTCTTGGAGAGGGAGGGTGAATCCAGCTGAGTGGCGGAGGTGCAGGGTGACGGTAAAGGTTCTGGGGCTACCAGAAGAGCCGCCGCTGCGAAACCTCGGGGCAGCCGACATTTGTTTGACAGCGATGGTTGAGCTAAGAAGATCAGAGATGGATGGCGTAGAGCATCGTTGCGTGGAGTGCAAAGGCTCATCTTGGACAACTTTGGCACAGATGTCCGAGAACTGCGTGTGATGCCGTCGTAGCTGTTTGGTACTGGTTCTTCCATGGAATGAAATGATGAGCAGATGCGAGATCGACGAAAGCGAAAGAAAAACCAAATTACCGGCCATTGTGTCTTGGTGTTTTGATCTTCCTCCAGTGTAAGGTGTCTACATGCTTGTCTAAGGTATGTCGTGTAACTGTAAGAGGAAGGAGCGACCTTGGTTCCGGTTGGTGCCTGGGGATACGTTCGGAAGCCGGACTCACTTCACTTCACTCTCTCACCTTCTGTACTGCTTTAACACCTTCCAACCTGTGATCATAAACAGCTGCATCTGTACACGATGGTCGTGAGTCTCTTCACATCCGTTCCACTCCGCATCACGAAAGCTGACGTGTTAGTCCACTCGCACCAAAACCGCCTCGCTTCCCGCGAAGCGAACGACCTTGGCCGATGAACAGGCCGCGGCAGCTCAGCAAAATGTGAAGAAGAAACCCGCCGCAGTGAAAGTGAAGCGAGAAGCAGCAGACCTAGGAAGCGAACAAGTCCTTCCCATCAGGTCCAAGAAGCGCACCAAGAGTCAGCAAGCTGGACCACCAACAAAGTATCAAGCGAAGGCCGCACCGAAACAATCTGAGACCAAAGTGAAAGCAGAGCCATCCTCTCCAGACCCGGAAAGCCAGCCGCCACTGAACAGTGACGAAGAGGAAGGCGCTAGATGCTTTCTCGACTTGCCACCAAATGTCCGCAAGCAGATCTACGAGTACGCTCTCATTTCTCTTAAACAACCTATCTGGATCTCACGCACCAGTCCACATCTTTCGGAACCGGCTTTGTTCTTCGTCAGCCAAATGATCCGGGATGAAGCGATCGCAACTTTCTATGGTAAGAACATATTCGCCATCAACGGATCGGTCATGATCGTCAAGTTCCTGCGGACCGTGGATGAGGAGAAGCTTCAGGCTGTGCGAACGATACACATCTACTGCAACCAATTGCGCGACCGCAATAATGCGATCACACGCGCCGACCAGCTGTTGCAGGAGTTCAAGGGTCGCGGACTGCGCAAGAGTGCCATCCACTTCCAGATCGAGGGCGACAAGGACCAGAGTTGGATGAACCTGATGCAGTTGTTGAGATTTTGAAATGGTGGGTGGTTTCTGGTTGCGCTGCTGGCTTGAGCGCTCTGATCTTACACAACTTCATTCAATGGTTGTCCGGATATATATCCAGCGGTATGATGGTACCCTCTTGCAGCAATAGCACGAGAAAGCAGCTGACCCTCTCGCACAGATTTTCGAACCCTCTCGTCGATGGCATGCTGCAATGACCAGAAGCTGTGCGTTTCCACATTGCATATCTTGTGGAAGGATACGCAGGATTGCGAATTCATCGGTGCTGCAACACTCCGTTGCTTGCAGCTCCCCACCACACATACATTTCGAGCTCATTGAGTCTGGTCGGCATCTCGGACTGTCGATAAAGAGTAGAATAATTAGCTAACCAGACTCAGAAATCATCCATGAAGACATAGGCGCTTACCGCACATCATGCCAAACACTTTCACGCTCCGTCAGCCACATCTTCGGTAATGCATTGCATGCGCTTCCGTAGTCATAGCGTGAGACGACCAGAGCTTCTTGCTACCTGAGGCCACTCGCTCCTGTATCGTCAAGGCAAGATCAATGAGCAGAGCAGTCGTCGCAGCGCACACCAAAGGCTCCGTAGGTGCTCTTTGGTAAAGGCGAACAGCTTCCTACACCTCAGTCATCCTCGTCCTCATCGCCGTCCTCATCCGCATCATCAATCCCGTGAGCGAAGCGATCGTCAACGTCCATGGCATCCACGGACGTTCGAGTAGCCGCTACGGCTGCATCCGGTGCTGGAGTTGCTGACTTCAACCCGCCCTGCCGCTGAGCCTGCCGGATGCTCCTCTGAGCTCTCCGAATAGCTTCCTCCTCAGCCTTCTTGATCGTGCCAGAGACTCTAACGACCTGGAAGACACATGCTTGGTTCGCGGGATGAGGCAGTTTTGTGGTGAATGTTAAAGCAGCCCAGACCAGACGGTAGTGGTCCCGCGCCACTCGGATGATGGCTGTGCTTGTTGCTGGGGAGAAGTATTTGACTACCACAGAATGTTAGAATGTATCGAAACGATTTTGAGAGAGGTTCTTCTTACTTTGCAGGCTGGCGGCGACCATGCCAGAGCCATAGTCACCAAATAGTTCCGCCACGCCACTGCGGATCATTTGCGTTAAAGATCTTGCATCGATGCGGTCTGAGGTTGGTTGGTGGAATTGCACGGTATATGGCACTTCGTCTTTGATTTTCGGCTTCGTCGCGCTTGAAGCGGCATTTTCAGGGTACAGAATGTTGACCAGGAGGTAGCGGTGCTTCAAGCGGACCATCGCAACGCGGGTTCAGGAGTGGCGTGAAGGACGTGGATTAGCCTTCGCGACATCGCCGGCTCACAGCTTCGTTCAAGACAGAGTTTTGGTGTGAGTTTGGATATTTAGAAACGTCGTGAGTCGTGTTGGAGTTGAATCTATACCGCGTAAAGCCACCGCGGGCGGTGAATGTTTTGCGGGGCAGAAGCACTTCCGAAGAATTTCAATGAAGAAGTTGCAGAATCGACGACTTTGTGTCTTCATACAACGATATGGCCGATTCCCGCTTCGACGCACTGTCGACGGATCCTCGATACCGCCTACCAAACCGCAAAGAATCTCGCACTGCAGTCGACCCTCGCTTCCAAAGAGTGTTCAAGGACAGGGATTTCCAACAGAAGGCCACTGTCGACCGATATGGACGGAAGATCGATCCGAAGAGTGGCAAGAAGAAGCTGGAGAAACTTTACCGGATAGAAAAGGATGTCCGGAAAGGCAAGTCGGAGCGAAAAGGGGAGAGAGGTGTTGTCGGCAGCTCAGAAGAAGAAAGTGAGGACGATGAAGAATCGGAAGACGAGGATTTGGTGAAGAAGGATCCAGCAAGAACAGGCGGCTTCTCGGGGTCTGAGTCAGAGGACGAGAGCGACTCGGATGAGGAGAGTGCGGATGAAGCAGAGCTTGCGGAGGAGACTGCCGGGCATGAGCAGACGGAAGAGATTCCCATGGGCGAGGTGTCACAACGGATTGCTGCTGTCAATCTGGACTGGGACAACATTCGAGCGACGGACATCATGGCTGTTGCGGCAAGCTTTGTACCTGTGGACGGCAATATTGAAAGTGTGACGATATATCCAAGCGAGTTCGGTCGAGAGCGTATGGAGAGGGAGGAGTTGGAAGGTCCACCGAGGGAGATATTCGCGAGTTCAAAGAGGAGAGTCGAGGGTGAAGACTCAGAAGAAGATGATCAAGACGACGATGAAGAAGATGCCAAGATCGAACGACGGCTGCAGCAAGATCAAGTGGACGAAGGCGATGACTTCGACACCGCCAAACTTCGCCAGTATCAGCTCGAGCGCCTGCGATATCACTACGCTGTTATTATTTGCTCGAACACAACCACAGCCAAAGCCATCTACGATGCTATGGACGGCCGCGAGTATCTGACTAGTGCCAACTTTTTTGACTTGCGGTTCGTCCCGGATGGAGTATCGTTCGACGACGACAAACCACGAGACGAGTGTACGAAGCTGCCCGATGGCTACAAGCCGAACGAATTTCGGACGGAGGCGTTGACACATTCCAACGTCCGACTCACTTGGGACGACGACGACCCAACGAGAAAGGAAGTACAGAAACGTGCTTTCTCTCGCGCCGAGATCGACGAGAACGACCTTCAAGCCTACATCGGCAGTGACGAGAGCGATGCCGAAAGTGCCACTCCACGCAAATCTGCTGCCGAGGACCGCAAAGCGACAAAACGAGAGGCGGAGAGGGCGAAGATGAGAGCTGCGCTGGGTTTGTCGGAGGAGTCGAGGAAGGCTGCCGCGGCTGGCAAGAAAAAGGGCGATGAAGTGGTGGGAGATATGCAAATCACATTTACTTCCGGTCTTGGCAACGGTGATGCGGGTGGCAAAGGTGTGTTCGAGAACGAGCCGCAGGATGAGGAAAGTACGAGGGATAGGTATATCCGCAAGGAACGAGACAGGAAGCAGAAGCGGAAGGAGAAGATGAAGGGTTCGCGAACTGCGGACGCGGAGGCTGAAGGCGAGGAGGAGGAGCAGGTTACTGGAGACGATGATCAAGGTTTCGATGATCCATTCTTCACTGATCCCGCGGCTGCTGCTGTCGCTGAGAAGAAAGCCAAGAAAGACAAGCGAAAGGAGAAACTCGCAGCGCAAGCCGTCCGGGACGAAGAGGCGGCTTCGCGGCGAGCGGAGCTCGAGCTACTCATGGCAGAAGATCAAGGCGACAATATTAAGCACTTCGACATGCGAGAGATCCAGAAGGCGGAGAAGGAAGCGAGACGGAAGGGCAAGAAGAAGGATAAGAAGGGTAAGGAGAGTGCTGTCGCTGGTGCTGAAGCAGTCGATGCTGGGTTCGAGATGGAGACGGAAGATCCGAGGTTCAAGGCGGTGTTTGAGAGCCACGAGTATGCTATCGATCCGACAAATCCGAGGTTCAAGAAGACAGAGGGTATGTCGAAGCTTTTGGAGGAGGGGAGGAAGAAGAGGAAGTTAAGGGAGCTTGATGGTGGTGAGCATGTGGATCAGGATGCGCGGTCGAAGCGGCAGTCGGCGAAGGGTGGGGAGGGTGATGTTCAGCTGGATGGTCTTGTGAAGAGGCTGAAAAGCGGATCAAAGTCGAAGAAGTAACCGGTTGAACGAGCTTGCTGACTGCTGGCAAGACCAGGCCCAGACAATCACTTCGAGCAAGAGTTTCACGAGTCTCGTACTGATCTGCCAGCCTTAACCTCGCAACAACTTGTATGGGCAGTACATGTACCTTGCACATGTACACTTTGACTATTGGTCGATAACCGCCACCGCAGGGCAGAACGTGGGATACAAGCCAGGCAAGACTGAGGTAGGTCGCGAGCAAAGCGAAAGCACAGCCTCTCAAAGACATCGACCGTGGATGTCCTCACTCTCATCGCTTCGTAGGTCGATGTCTCCTCGCTCATCCCAAGCGCACGCATCGCCACCCCCGAGCGCACCCACGCCGTGGTCATCGCAGCATCATGCGCCTGCTGCATGTGCAAACACTCAAGTTCGAGCAGTTCCCGGATGACGACGTACCTTCCTATATTGTCGCATCACACGGATGGAGCAAGGACGAGGCAACATTCGCGGATCTCAAAGAACATGTTGAGAAGAAAGGTGATGGTTTCAAGAAGGTTATTGGCTTCTGTGGCGCCGTGAGCAAACATAGGCCGGACATCAAGTGGATATGGATCGACAGTTGTTGTATCGACAAGAGACACCAGGCGGAGCTTTCGAAGCTATAAACACGATGTTCTGGTGGTATCGCAAGGCAGACGAATGCTTCGCGTATCTTGTGGATGTCTCCTCGCTCGACCATTTCGCAGGAAGTGAGTGGTTTGAACGTGGTTGGACATTACAGGAGCTCCTTGGCCCTACTTCCGTTGTGTTCTTCACTCGAGCATGGATCGTGGCAGGTCACAAAAGCGCTACGCCTGACAAGGAAGTGACGCGCTGGCGAGGTCCTGTGTTGAATGGAACTGTTTCGCAGCTCACGGGGGTGCCGCTAGATGTCTTGCGAGATATTTCAGCTATTCAACGACACAGTGTTGACGAAGGGATGGCGTGGACTCGGGGAAGAAAGACAACCAAAGTGGAAGACAGAACTTACAGCATCATAGGCTTGTTCGGGGTCCACATGCCACTCATATACGGAGAGGGCCACGAGAACGCTCGCGTCAGACTTGCGGAAGAGATTAGCAAAAGATACGCCAATGATGTTCGGAATGCGCTGAAAGATGAAGGTGTGACCCGCTGCATTAGCAGACAGAGGCATGGCTACAACCATATGCCTACCAACGTCTCTCCCCCGCAACACCTCGACCATCTCAATGAAACCCCCGAACATCGTGGTGAGCTGGCCGATGGCCGTCGCGCTCAAGGCCCTGGCCTCCAAAATTTGGAACCCAAGGGTAGATCTGCGAACGAGGCTGCAACATCATATTTTCGAAGACTACTGAATATTGAGGGCTCACGGTTACGAATTGCGGAGGAACGCTTGGCTCTCGAGAGAGCGGGTGAAATGCATACCATCGAGGAAAGGGGCGTGTATGGCTTACCGAGCCTCACCTGCAGCCCACGCAACCCGAACGCGCTCTCTGGCCAAACTTTCGTCCACGGCCGCTGGAACGGCGAAGCCGACTCCCTCGTCTCTTCGCTGTCGCCTGTTAGCTCGTACAAAGCGGACGACAAAGAACGCTACGTCTACGAGATGGAAGGGTCTATGCCTACTATTAAGAAAAGAGACGGGCACGAGATGACCGAGAAAGACGTCTTGGCACATCGCGAGAAGGTGTATAGCGGTGTCGAGGACCTGCGCAGAAAGAAGGTGGGGAAGTATATGAACTATGGCTATACTACAACGAGCCGTGAAGTGCCTGGACGAGTGAGCCGGGCGGATACTACCATGATCGGAGGGCAGGGGGTTGCAATTAGGGAACCGTCGCAGATGGAGATAGATTTTGGGTTGCATCGGCAATTTTCGTTTGATGGACGAAGCGTGGATGACTGAGTCCAAACCCAGGAAACCAGGTGATTGAGCGATGCAGGAGACATGGGCCAGACCTGCAGGGTCCTATTGCGCACGATCAACGACGGGGCCTCTTACAACAAATAGACAAGGACAGCGGACGGAGTCGATGGCTCGAATACGAACACAGCGGTTTCGGCAGCACAAGATCTTCTACAGCGCGGATCGTGAACGCTGCACAGTCGCTGAACTAGAAGAGTGGCGATGATCCCAAATGGTGGTGAACTTGGCTCAACTGTTCTCTCCGTACTCGGTTTCCCTCGAAGCCGAAAGCGTCGACCTCCAGCAACACCGTATGTTGGGCCATGATGACATCGATTGATGGGGATTCGACAGCTTTCCGAAAGATGCCTTTTGGTTCTTTGAGATGCTTGAGCATGAGCGAGAAGTTCATGGTATGCACAGCGCATGATGGTCTCCGCTGGACAGAACAGGGTCGGTAGATTTGAGCATCAAAGGAGAGCCCAGCCATAGAGAAGATGTATGGTGTATTCTACGAAGCTCAACCCATGTGGCGTTGACGAACCTGGCTTCACTGTGACCGCTATTTGGACACTACGACGAAGGTGATGTTTTTGAAGAGCAGGCACTGCGAGAATCGTTGATGCACGTGAGTTTTCGTGCCTGAAAATCGCCGCCCTGTAGTGTTGGGATGTGGCGTACGGTTCGTTCCATGGCGGTGACAACCAAAGTAGTAACAGCTGTTGATTGACTGTCGTGTCAAGAACGACCTGTCATCAATTTCACGATCTTCACGTCATGAAGGAAATTGTTCGACTGCGTGGAACAGGGGCTCGGCTTGTAGATGAGGTGCCAGCCTGAGACATCCGTGCCGCAGCATGCTCAACGGACCGGTACAAGCCACTGTCTACACCGCTCATTCTATAGTAGTGCTCAAAGTCCGCAGTATGACTCCCGTTGTTGTACAGTACCTGCATTGTGTGACTTGCCCTGCTAGGAAGCATGCGGCTGCTCCATGTGGAAGGATTGTACTTCAAGATCTTTGCAATCGACCAACGCCCTGGTTATATTATTGCGTCCCACCGATGGAGCGAAGACGAAACGACTTTCTTGGCGTTCGATGCAGATCAGAGGACGGGAACCAAAGGACATAGAAAGGTCTTGGGTCTGTGTACAGCTGTGCGGAAGCTGAGGCCCGACGTGCAGTGGATTTGGATCGACAGCTGCTGTATAAATAAAGCAGACTTCACGGAGTTGAGCAAATCGATTCCCTACATGTACCGCTGGTATTACAATGCGGTAGAGTGTTTTGCATACCTCGAGGATGTTCCAGAAAAAGAAGTTGCAGACAGCGTGTGGTTTACCAGGGGGTGGACCCTACAAGAACCGCTTGCACCGAGCGTCGTTGTCTTTCTGGACGCCGAGTGGAATGTACTGGGCCATAAAAAGGGATGTCAAGAGCGGACAGCGTCGAGTCCCGGGCGAGCGATTGGGGACAGTGACATGCCGGAGGCCGTCCGGCAGACCGTCGACTATCGTGGAGCTTGCTTGAATTCCTCAATCTCCAAGATCACTGGGATCTCGGAAGCGGTGCTGGAGAACGTGAACGAAAGCCTGAACCTGTCTGTCAAGGACCGTCTTGCATGGATGAGATCTCGACGTACTCAAGAACCGGAAGACATGACGTATAGCGTCCTCGGACTATTCGGAGTGACAATCTCCTTACTATATGGCGAGAGCCACGGAGACAGTCGCAGACGGCTGGGCAGAGCCATTTCGGACAAGTTCCCCGTTGATGTCGGAGGCCAAATCGAGGACGACTTACGTCTATCGTTGCCCGAAACGGCGCCAGCGAAAGCGATGGAAGATCCGAACCAGGCAGTTGCAATAGACGACGCAAGTATCGAGGAGAGAGCAACGAATGTAGAAGATCAAGGCGCAGATGGTGCTAGCGAGGCGAGCGCCAACGGTGGCTCCGACCACCAAACGGAATTCGACGATGGCCAGCAGGAATTATTTGTTGAGGCCACAACCTGTCCTATCCGTATCCGCCTCTTGATGTTGGGCGATGATTGGCTGAACTCCGATATCTCGGATTTGAGCAGTCTGACAAGCGGTCCCAGCTGGTCAGGATCCATGGACAGTGGAATGGGCTTGGATCACCAAACTACCACCAACCGGTTCAGCCACGACCACGGTTGGACCCGCATCAACCTGTTCGCAAGCTTGGGTCAGACGGTCATAGGTGGTGGTGAGGAGGGTCTCCAGGTCTATGAGAACCCTTTGGTGGAAGAGCTGGAAAGGATCATCCGCGGCAAAGGTATCCTCCAGGCAGAAGCTGAATGGAATGCCACCTATACTGAACCTGTGTCGGTATCGGAATGGCTGGGAAAACTTCCTGATGGCATCAACGCCTGTCTGGGTGGCGGTAGGAGGCGACAGCTTCCTCACCTAGCCATCGAATGCTTCGAGAACCAAGGCGGTCGCTTGGTCGCTGCGTGTTAGATCGAGAGCATCTGGGCTACCGGTATAGAGACTTCAAAACGGGTACGAAGTGTTTCAGGAGGCATCGGGCGTTTGGAATATTTTTAAAGCCCGGCGATGAGATTCCTTTCGATAGATACCCATTAGCGTGTGTAGCGTCATTACTTTCGGTTTACCACGAGCGTGCTGTTTGCGCATTCCGACACTCACGCGTTCATAGCCTGAAGAAAGCGATGGTAGGGTTTCTTGCCGGCAAGGTGAATGGTCGCTTCGTTGAGTGCGTACTTCAAGGGCGGTTTAGAACCATATTTTGATGAGCTCTTCGCTAACCGCGGACGGCAGCAACACCCCAGATTCGGTAATAATGCCCGATATCAAGTGCGGTGGGGTGTAGTCCACCGCCTCATGCGGCTCACATATCGCGGCTTTGCCACCAGCGCCTTCCTTCCCCTCCATGTCCGCCACTCCCTCATCCCTCTCGCTCCTCTCCGCCCCTTCATCATCCTTCACAGACCCCTTCGCCGTCCTAAAATCCACAACATCCTGCTCGATCCCCAAATCCTGTTGATTGATCGGGTACAGCCTCACAAACTTATGGCTCTCACTGACCACATAGAACGGCTTTCCAGCCGCCTTCGCCAGCATCCCAATCTGGTACGTCCCCATCCTACTCACGATCCCACCATTCTCCACCACGCCCTCAGCACCAACAAAACACTGCGTAACCTGACCAATGCAATACGCCACCGCTGTTGAAGGGATGGTAGCCACAGGAATATCCCTCTCCCTAAGCGCAGCGATATTCGCCGTGCTCTCGTCCTCCATAGCCGTCTTGTTCGGCGAGATGACGTAGATGACTTTGAACCGTATGCTGCCGCGATTGTTACTCGACTCTGCCGCACTCCTCAATAGTGATCCCACCACTCTTGACCCGCCATTCGTAAGCACCACATCCCCATCTCGAATGAAGTGCCTCCCGAAACCGGCAATAGTCTCCCGTGCCGCCTTCGCCCGCTCAACGAACAGTTTCCCGTTCTGCACCAGATGCGCACGTATCTGGTCAAAGTCTCCGCGATCGCTTGGGCGTTGGAGGTTGGATATTAGATACTGCTGGAACAAGTCCGTACCGGCAGAGAGGGAGATGGAGTTCGGTATGCTTTGTTTGAGTTGCGCGGTGAGTTTCGAGACGAGATCGAGAGTTTCGGAGACGGTGCTGGCGGGTGTGTTGGCTAGACCTTGGATTAATGCTTCGATGGCCGCGACGGGCATGGTGAGGTCTTCATCTTCGGCGAGTAGGCGGCGGTAGGTCGAGACGATGTTGAAGGGTTCGTTCGCCATTGTGTCGGCGCAGTTGTATGGTTGTTACATTGTGTATGGGGGTTGAGGTTCGAGTCATTCTTGATATGAGGTTGGCGCATGTGAAAACGGCACTATAATTTATCCGAGCTCCGGCGAGCACGCTCCTGTCACTTTACTTTACTCCTGTCTCTCTCAAACTACGTGCATATACAAATCATGATAGGTTGGAGACACTTGTGAGTTACGCATCACTTCAATAGACTGCGGAAACCTCTTCGAAACCGGACGTCTGGTAGGCACAGATGGACTTCTCATGCATGTTCTAATTTCTCTCCAGTTCTTTTTCCAACAAGTGGACTGTTTCTTTGATTCCCAGAAGACCCCAAATACTTGCTCTGGCAATCAAGCCTGTCATATCCGCACATCTGTAGGCTGGGCCGGCCTTGCCAATGGAACTCGTTCGCAACTGGAGATGTTCAGCGGCCGCGCCACCCGACCAAAGATCCCCATTGAAGCTCCGCATTAGGAAACATTCGTCGTGGGACCGCGGGTGCTGGCAGTCTAGGTGGGTTGATGCCCCTGGACCGGCTTTGAGTATCCGGTGATCGTCAGCTTCATCTGAAAATGCTCGTGTTGCGACAATGGCATTGAGATCCACTGTACGTTGGTAGATGGAGATGGCGGCTGCTGCTGTTCCACATGTTTTCGTGGCGGCGGCGGTTGTGGCTGGGATGCTGTCGGCACACAGGAGACCAGATGAGGGTGCTCTTGGTATGGCGGTGGGGGTGGCGAGACATTCTCCTCACTGGAGTCCTCGTGGGGCTGTTGTACTTGGGGTTGTTGTTCTGCTGAACCCAACAGAGACTCATGATCGCCGCTCGGATCTGCGGCCGTCGACTTCTTTGGTGTCTTTAGGCCCGCCTTAAGGAGCTTCTTGACCACGACCACCGCCGTCAGGAACTCGATGAAAATTGACCCCCACACGGTGATGTTGTGCAAGTCGAAGGGATTCCTCGGACCAGCGAAAGCGAAAAAAGCAGGATATGCAATCCGGACCAGCAGAAAAGGCAAAGCAGAATATCCTGCCTTGATGACATTTCCCTCCAGCAGCGGCAGTCTGGAATGCCTCTTGCTGACATGTGTGCCGAGTGCAAGGATACCGAAACTGACCAAGTACATGATACTTCCAATCCTCAACTTGGTATGGTCGGATCCAGACTTCGTATGGAGGATGTCATCAACCCCGACAGCTGTGAGGACTGTCGCCGCGACCAATAGTAAAGTCGCAAGCTTCATGAATCCTGCGGTGTAACGGCTGATCCCACCCGGGGTCAAGGAGACCTCCGCAACCCACACCAACCCAAGCAGCGCCAGTAATAATGCGCACGTGGAGAGAGCAGATGTCATGGCGGCGGCTTCGAGGATGGGGCCCATGTAGTAGTTCTGCGTCTCGATGTATAAGACCATGGATGCACCAACGAGGCGCATTGCGCAGAGTACGAAGATGAAGCCTAGGCTGTACTGGAGACGAATGCTGCGGTGGAAGGCGATGTAGATAGATGTGAGGAGGGCCGGGGCGTAGAAGACGATTGCCGCCATGGCGAGGCCGACTTTTGGTTCGTAGGGCGCCATCATGTTGATGTTTCGAGGGGGAGTCGATGGAAATGGGCTCGACGGGCGGTGGAGTTTTGGCGTTTTCAGAAACAAAAAGAGGGGATGTTAAGCTGTCGTGCAGATGCTTGCGCAGTCAGGTCCACGATATGGTGATATTTGCAGGTGAGTCACTTGTGGACCCTTGTCACATGCTAAAATCTACGTGGCGTTCAGCGAGGTGAGTGCGGACTGGTCGCACGGACCCCTCTATCTGAGGTTCCGCGATGTGTGCCGCAAACTGATGGGATGTGCAACTTACACTTGAATATGCCGTAAGGCTCTCGAACTACGCAGGCACGTGTCAATGCTCACGAAGGCTTCCTCGCCTCCAGCCACTTCCTGAACGTCTTCAACCCAGGATTCACCCTCCATAGCTCCTGGACGTCCGCACTAAACCCATCCTCAACAAACGACTGAAGCGTCATCGGAAGCTCTTTGACCAGTACAGAGACCGCCCACGTCACAGCAGAATACGTCGTCGGCACCGACGTTCCACAAACCTCCTGGTGGATCCTCTGGATCTCTTCATATGTCAAGCAGTCGCCAGCAAGACTGATACTCTGGTTCTGATACCTAGCATCCTCCGGCCTCGTCAGGGCTTGAGCGCCGAACCATCCAATGTCGTTGGCAGCGACCATCTGTACCTCCAGATCCGCGGGCAGAGAGTCACGCATCGCAGTAGCCATCAGCTTTGTCATGAACCCTCCGCCGAAGTTCTCCATAAAGACGGTCGGTCTGAGGATCGTGAAGGTCATCTTACTCCCCTCCTCACTCGTCCGTCGGATGAGGTGCTTCTCGATGTTGAATTTACTGATGAAGTGAGACACTTTTGTTGGATTGGTATCGCTATCCGGGCCTCGATCGACGGTCGTCTGGACAAACACCTTGACGCCGTTGGAGATGGCGGCGTCGATGAAGTCTTTGCCATGTCGTTTTTCGGTTGCAGCGTTTGGTGGAAAGCCTACTGGTGACTAGACTGCGAAGACTGCATCGATGTGTTGTTCGCAGGCGGAGAAGATGGCGGTGGGATTGTCGTAGGTTCCCGACACCAGCTTCAATGCTGGGTATTTGGCTGCTAGTTGCTGAGCGCGAGGGGTGTTGGAGTCGCGAGTCAAGCCGGAGACCTGGATCGAAGAGTCGTTCAAGTCGAAGAGAGCTCGAATGACGGCTCCGCCTTGATTTCCTGTTGCTCCTGTTACGAAGATACGATGAGGCATCGATGTTGCTTGGGAGCTTCCAGATTTCTATATGGTTGATGATGATATATTTCTTGGCTTACCTTTAGATCAGTATCGCACGTTTGGGAGCACCCAAGCTTTTGTATACAAACCCAATGGCTTTGATGTGACTCGACGTCGTATAATGTTCCCGTACCCGATGTCGCCGATCGAAAGTCTCCGGAGCTCGTCGGAACCATCTCTTCGACTTCTACGCAGAGTGGAAGGAAGTCATCGACGTTTCAACAAAACGATGGATGGATGGACCGGAATAGTGTCGCTTCTAGATCTCGTCCGGACATGGGACGTTTTCGTAAGTCTACCCACCTTTTCGCAGCTACCGGCCGATAAATCGGGGTTCCTTCTCGACCCGATAGATCGTACCACGTACCGCCCGACAACACCGTCCTAACTCCAGCGAAACGCAGACAAGGTATGTATATAATAGGTAGGATGTCTGTCGTTTAGAGTCTTCCTGCTATCGCATCAATTCGTGAATCAATTGCACTCAAGCAAGGCCAGTTTTTTACGAAGTCCCTTGACCAACCTAATCAACCAACCAATCCCCTAATCCAACCACCACCGCACACCACAATGTCCACCACCAACAATCCAGTCATCCTAATAACAGGCGCAAACACCGGCCTAGGCTACGAAGCAGTTAAAGCCCTCTACAAGTCCTCCCAAGCCTACGAGATCTTGCTCGGTAGCCGCACGGTATCCAAAGGCGACGAAGCCGTCGCAACCCTCAAGACGGAAGTCCCGTCCAGCGCCAGCACAGTTTCCGTGATCCAGATCGATGTCGAGTCCGACTCCTCAATTGAGGCAGCCTTCTCCACGATCTCCGAGAAGTATGGAAGGCTGGATAGCTTGATCAACAACGCCGGCGCAGGCGTCGACACGCAGATTCAGAGTGGGGAGCTCGGTAACTTCTCCCCTTCCCCTTCCCTCCCCTCCCCTCCCCTCTCCGCGCTCCCATCCCTCCATCCTTCTCAGCTGCTGACCCCTGCTCCAGGTCTGCGCGAGGCATGGCTCAAATCCTGGAACGTCAACGTCGCCTCCGCGCACGTCCTAACCAGCACCTTCATCCCTCTCCTCCTTGCCTCCTCGCGTCCGCAGCTCATGTTCGTCACCTCGGGCACTTCTGCGCTGAGCGAGACGGAGGGGTCCGATTACCCGCCGTTGGCGAGGCTGAATCAGAGTCCGGGGGCTGGGTGGCCGAAGGAGAAGCAGGTGAACCCGATAACGTGTTACCGCAGCACGAAGACGGGGTTGAATATGCTTATGCGGGAGTGGTTTAAGATCTTGTGAGTTGGATTCATCCCCTTTTCTTGATGAAGGTTTGTACTGACATGTTGACAGGAAAGAGGATGGAGTCAAGGTCTGGGGGATAAGCCCGGGATTTCTTGCGACTGGGTTGGGAGGGATTGGGGAGGAGGCGTTGAAGAAGGTAAGTTCGGGAGCTTCATCTCTGACCAGTGGAGAAGTGAGAGGCTGACGTAGCTGGCCTAGATGGGTGCCCGTGACCCGAGTGAAGGAGGAGAATTCATCAAAGATGTGGTGGAGGGGAAGAGGGACGAGGATGTCGGAAAAGTGATTCGGGCCACGATGATTCAGCCGTGGTAGACCAGTCTCGACGCTCTTACCGTACGTCTGGCATGCAGGCTAGAGTGGTGGTAGATAGCAGCACGCACCCATCCATTGACCACCCCGTCCATCCATCACCCCTCACCCACTCCTCTGATAAGTGACCCTAACACTCTGCCCACCAAGCTCAATCCCCGCCGTCAACTCCTTCACACTAATCGCCGCCCCCTCATCCTCATACTCCACAAACGCAATCGTATTCCTGCCCGGCACCAACCGCACCTCCTTGAACCCCGGGTACCGTCCAAAGACCGCAGCGATACTATTTCTGTCGTAGTCTTCGGGCAGGTCCTGCAGGAACAAGGTCTTGTTGGGCGGGAGGTACTCGTCGGGTACCTTGCCGGCTGCTTTGGCGCTTTTAGCGGGGCGTTCGGCGAGAGTGTCGGCTGCGGCGCGTTTGGCGGCGTTCTGGGCGGAGAGGGTGGCGGCGAGGGATTGTTTGCGCTCTGTGTATATAGTCAGCGTGGATGATGGGTTTTGGGAGGGGTGTGGTTACCTTTCTCGGCCAACCGCTTCGTCTTATGCTTCTCCAGCCCCTCCTCGCCATCCTCCTTCAACACCGTAGCATCCGACCTCGTCTTCGCAAACGCCAGCGTCATCGGCTCCGCAAACAGATCAAACCCCTGCAGCTCGTCGATCGCGGTCTGAGCCTCCTCTGGTGAGCCGAAGACCACGAAAGCCTGGCCTTTGGCTCTGATGTTCTTTTTGGCGATGACTTCGACGACATCGCCGACGGCGGAGAAGACTTCTTCGATGCCTTCGATTAGGGTAGGGATTTTGATCTTCTCGTCGATGCCGCGGATCTATGGGGGAGAGGGTTAGTTGCGGGAAGGGGGTGGGTGGAGTAGCGGTTCAGCGTACGTAGACACTGTGGAGGTGGTTAGCAATTGAGAGGTGCCTTACGCTTGTTCGTACGGAGTGCAATGTACGAACGTTGCGTTAGGCGGCTCGCCATCGTCGGAGGCCGACATGTTCATGCTTGTAACGATTGTGGCTTTATCTGGTAATCCACAGTAGTCTGCTGAACGTCTGTCAAAGACTTGTTTGTTGTCGCGAAGAGAAGCTGTGGTGAAGTCGCATGCTCCAAGAACATTTGCGCCAGATAAGCTCCTACGCCAGCTCGGCTCGTTCCGGATCTACGTGGGGGCAGAAGCTGGGGTACCCTTGGCTCGAATCCAGGTACGAATATGTGGCTTCGACCTCGACTCCAACGACACAAATACTTTTCAACAGTAAGACAAGATGCGGGGGCCTTTGTCGGTGGTGCTGCTGGGGCTGACAAGTCTGTGCTACAACGCGACTTTCTGCTTGGCACAGCAGGACCCGTTGAAGGCCAAGTACAAGGCAGCATGTCCGGCTTATGAGCACTATGCTCGCACTCCTCAGTAGCTAATGCCCCCATATGATCAGTCTTGTGCATTGCTAATCATACATGCAGCCCTCCATACAGCCATGGCCCAGCAAAACTGCCGTACCAGCGACCCTCGGAGCATTGCAGGACATTCGAGTCCGACCTTGTCGAGAAGACGATCCGAGAACTGAACGCAAGCATGGTAGACCGAGATCTTGCTAGGATCTTCGAAAATGCTTTTCCGAACACCCTAGACACGACGGTACGTTGGCACGTGGACGGGACGGAGAAGCAGAAGAAGACCCATATGTTTAGCACCGACGACGAAGATGCATGGCAGGGACCGCAAAGCTTCATAGTCACAGGAGATATCAACGCGGAATGGCTTAGAGACAGCACGAACCAGTTGCTACAGTACCAACGGCTGGCCAAACACGACAAGAAGATCTTCAATCTTATTCTGGGCGCGATCGGTACGCAGGCGGAGTATGTGATCGAGTCGCCATATTGCAATGCTTTCCAACCTCCACCACCCAGCAAGCTGCATCCAAGCGACAACGGCCAAGGCGATTACGTACATCCTGCATACGAGCCGAATATGGTGTTCGAATGCAAGTACGAGCTCGACAGCCTAGCTCATTTTCTTGCTTTGGGTAACCAATTCCATGCCCACACTGGTTCTACAGCGTTCCTCACGCCCCGCTGGTACAAAGCTCTGGACAGTCTCCTGGAGGTTCTCGACGAGCAGAGCAAATCCACCTTCCATCACAAATACGGATCATTCCAACGACAAGAGTACCGCTTCCAGCGCAACACCGTCACCGGCACCGAGACCCTCAGCTTAGCCGGCAACGGCAATCCCCTGAACTACGGCACTGGGCTCGTCAGATCTGCGTTCAGGCCGAGCGACGATTCGACTATCCTCGGCTTCTTCATCCCGTCCAACGCAATGATGGCCGTCGAGCTCAAGCGCGC
>JAABUW010002303.1_pt1 | contig 29409 bp, 3 predicted proteins | sample 5560081 | NCBI WGS metagenome assembly JAABUW01 (sample SAMN10711882, study PRJNA513363) | rock metagenome | isolation source: Antarctica rocks | place: Antarctica: Victoria Land, Knobhead sud | reverse complement strand
TTTTAATTGTATAAGATTTTTTTCAGATATTTATATATATCGATCTTTTTAACTTAAGTACAATTTTTATAATATTTTTCAATATAACGCGTAAAATTGTTTGTAAACTTCAGAATCTTTAAATATTTTTAACAATATATTGTATTTATATTAATTTAAATATTAAATACTGTACTAAACAATACTGCAAAGTAATCGAAATACAGAATAGTATATTTAATATTAATAGAGCAGATACAGTTATTTATAATAGATTATTACAAAAAAATTTGTAAAAATTTGTTTAACAATTTTACAAAATTCTGATTAACTTATTTAATAGCTAGTCTTTTTTATTTTCGAATATTTTTTTAATAAATTTTTTTTATAACAACATTATTCTATTGTCTAAATTTAAACTGTTTTTTCTATACTTTTATAGTTATATTGTTTCTCAAATATTGTTTTTGTTTTAATTCTATTATAGTTTTTTTTGATATAAATTGCTCAGATATTTTTAACTAACTTATTAGAAATTTCGATTTTTATTTTGCTATAAATACTGTTACAAAGCAAACAGATCTATAGAAACTATTGTTAATTATTTATTAAATTCTCGATATTAATTTAGTAGACAAAGATCTTAAAAATATAGTTCTTTTTAAAATTGCGCAATTTAAATAATTTGTTATTGAATTAAACAATTTTTGAATTTAATTTTATATAATATATAAGTATTAAATAATCTCTTATACTATTCCTAATAAAAAACAAAACTTTTGTCAGTTAAATCGAAAAAAAATTGTATTATATTGTCGAAAATTTTAAATAAATTTTGATTTTTTAAGAATCTAGAATTCTAAACTAATTAAAAATATAAATTGCTATTAATTTTTATTTAATAAAAATGCTTATATAGCTTGTTTAGTAGTTTTGTAATATTATTAATAGCAACAATAACAATCTTAATTATAAAGATTAATATAAAAATATATTTAAAATTATTAATATTCGAACAAATATATCTCTCTATATATATCTATTATTTTTCTACTAAAATGGATTATTTAGTAAGTTTTTTTTTTAAATATATCTTTTACTTTAAGTTAATAGTCTTTTTTATTTTAATTTTATGCAAAACTAAAATATAAAAGTATTTATTAATTTTTTTTTTTTTTCTTTGCTTTATATTTGCGAGACTTAGAGTTAATAAAATTTGCAAATCGATTAATACAAAAAATAGAAAATCTAATAAATATAATAGTTGTTGTTTCTATTTTTTAGTAAAAGTAGTTTTAAAAATATATATTTAGTTGTTTTTTATTTACTAAAAATATAAATATCTAAAGTACTAATATATACAATCGCAAGAATTCGATACTATAATAGAAAAACGCTACTTTTCTTATTTAATTAGCAATAAAAACTATAGATTTTTGCGCAATATTTAATTTAAAAAGCAATAATATATTTACAAATACAATATTAATTATAGTTGCAATAATAAATGCAAGAATTGTGTTGTTTAATATAGTCGACAAATAAATTTAGAGATTGTTAAAATTACAATTTGTAAATAAAATAAATTTGAAATTTTTACTCTTAAAATATTTTTATAATTTGCGCTTTTTTAATATTAATTGCTAACAAGCTTAGACTTACAATGTTTCGAATCTCTATTAAAAAAACAATTTATTAATATATATTGCAACGAAATTATTACAAATAAGAAATCTAATTGTTACAATAAATTGCACAAAATTGACAACAACAATTATATATTTAATTTAGACAAGCTATGCGCAAATATTTTTAAAACTATTATTAAAATCGAATTTCTAAACAATTATCTAAACAAAAAACAATAATATTGCAATTTTGTTAAAAGCAACAAGTACAAAATTTACAAAAACAACAAAAAATAGAAAATATAATATTATTTTCTCTACAATAAACTTAAATACTTTATCGAAAATATATATAAAATATACATAAATTAATATATTTTATTAACTATTTGTGCGAGTTAAATTATACTATCTATACAATTTTGTAGAATTATTTCGATAAATATATCTACAAACTTGTTTTTTTTGTTACAAAGAATATTTAGTTTTGTTTAATAAAAAACAATAAAATTTTGAATTAAATATATATCTATCTTGTAATTTAAATCTCTACAATTTTTAAAATAAATATATTTTTTTACAAAAATTTAAATTGAAAAGAGACTTTTATTTTTAAGATCTATATATATAAAGATAGTAGAAATAGCTTTACAAATATTTTTTTTAACATTAATAGTAAATAGTATATACTAAATATGATAAATTTTATATAAAAAAGTTATAAACAAAAGACTTAATAATTGTTAAAATAAATATTAAAAACAAAAATAAATATTTTATTAAAGTATTGTTTAATAGTTTTACAATTTCTATATATAGATATATTTTATAATATCAATTTTCAAGATATATATATTAAAGTTCAAATATATATAAAAATAGTATTTGTATTATTTATAAATCTTTTTGTATATAAATTATAGTAATTAGTTTTTCTATTTATTCTATATTTTTTTGTATTTTTCTATATTCTTTAAAGTTCTTAATTCTTAATTTTATTTTTAATTCTTATTACAAGATTTATTTTATATTTAATATTAAGTTTCGAAATCTTATATATTATTTTTTTTATTTATTAGCAAACACTATATATTTACAATAGTTTTAACAAATTTTAACAAAAAGAATTTGTTCTTAAATTCTTTTAGTATTTTTGCAATTAATTTATTGTTAACTATATATTTAAAGCGCGTATTTCTCGAAATTATTTACAATATAGCTATCGCAAATATCGAAACTCTAATTTCTAAAATTCAAATCTTTTTTCGATATTAAATAAATTGTATATTAGAATATTTTTTAGACGCAAACAATTATATAGTATTTCAAAATTAACTAATTACAACATAAGTAATTTTGCTTTAATTGCTTATTATTTTAGTATAAAAATACTAACTAACGTAGCGTTTCGACTTTTTTATTGTTTGAATCTTTCTTTAGTATTAAACTTATTAATATTGCAATTGTTAAAATTGTTGCAACTTAATCTATTATTAAATTAATAATATTGCTATCAACTACAAATATTCGAACAATTATATAACAAATATTTAATCAAAACTTTATTTAATTATTTAATTCAAAAAATCTATTTTTAGATCTTAAATAAATATTTTGACAATCTAATATTTTTCAAATCTTAAGCATAATCTCTAATTAGATATTATTTGCTAAAATATAACTATAAAGTTAAAAAAGATAACAAAAAATCTATTTTTATATAGTCTTTTTGCTATTACAATTTTAAGATTTTGTTATTTTTTAATAAGATTTGCGTTTTAAAATTTATTGAATATTGTTAAGTTTAAATCTTTGTTAATTTATTATCTAATAATAATAATAATAATAATTTGTATCTTTTCTTTTAAATTTAAATTAAGTTCGAGAATTACAATTTTAATTTTAAGATTATCAATAAAACACAAATATCAAAAAAGAAGCGCAAAATATTTGCAACATTAAATTGTTTAATATCTTTATATTATATTTCTATTTTGTTAACTTGTTAAAAGATATTTTTAATTTAGTTTTTTTGTAATGCAACTTAATTTGTTTGCGCTTTTGCTTAAACTAATTTATTTTAGAATTTAATTCTATTTTGTTTAAAACAATTTATATAAATATATTTGCAACAAAATTAAATTTTATATTTTGTTATTAGAGTTTATCGACACTTTATTCGAATTTTTTCTAAAAAAACGTTGCGCATCTATATTTTCGCTAAGATAATATATTGTTAAAAAAATATTGTTACAAAGATATTAGTATTTTTTATAATAAATTTATCGAAAAATTGTAACTTGTCGATCTTTGTATTATATTATATTATTTGTTAAACTAATACTAAATTTACAATACTTCAAATTGCATATAATATTGTTTCTTTAATTAATAATATTAATAGCTTTTCTTTTGTATATTAAATAAGAAATATTAAAGTTTTTTGTTTCTTTAATTATTTGCGAATACTAGCAATACAACATTTATTTATATTAGATAAATTAACATTGTTTGTCAATATATTTTCTAAATAAATTGAAAATGTTAACGTAGAAACTCTTTATTGCTTATATATTTAGTTTTTTGCAATATTTGTCTCTTTAAATTGTTCTATTGTTGCAAAACAATACTTTTAGATACAAAATTTATTATTACTAATAGAGAATTTTTTGCGCTCTAGCAAGCAATCTCGAGAAAGTAAAAAAAAAGTTTGCTATTTAATAAAAAAAACAATAATAATAAAAAGAACTATTTTTAAAAATAATAATTTCAAAAATAAAAAAAAGAGAGCTATAGAAAATTAAAGCTATATTTTTTACAAATAGAACAACTAAAAAAACTTTTTTAAAAAAAGATTTAATATTTTTTGACATAACAATTATAAATAATTAAAAATATTTTGTTAAAGTATTGCTATATAGTTTTGCAATTTCTATATATAGATATATCTTATAATATTAATTTCTAAAATATATATATTAAAGTTCTAATATATATAAGAACTATATTTGTATTATTTGTAGATCTTTTTGCAAATAAATTACAATAATTAGTTTTTTTATTTATTTTACTCTTTTTAAAGTTATTATATATTTTATATTCTTATTCGAGTTGTAAAATTTTTTATATTATTATTTTTAATAACTTATTTTTATTGTTAAGTATTGCGCAAAATCTTTGTTATTAATACAATAATTTCGACAAATTTTGTCGAAAAAAATTTACTCAAAAATCTTTTTACTATTTTTGTTGTTGTTTTGTTATTAATTATATATTTAGAGTATATATTTTTTTAAGTTATATATATTGCAACTATTGCAAATATCGAAATTCTAATTTCTAAAATTTAAGTCTTGTGTTATTATTAAATAAATTATATACTAGAATATCTTTTAAATATAAACAATTGTATAGTACTTCGAGTTCAATTTATTGCAATATAAATAGTTTTGCTTTAACTATTTATTGTTTTAGTATAAAAATACTAATTAATATAGCATTCTAATTTCTTTATTTTTCGAGTTTTTCTTAAGTATTTAATCTACAATATTACAACTATTAAGATTGCTAACAATTAGTTAATTACTAAACTAATAATATTGTTATTAATTATAAATATCTATACAATTGTACAACAAATATTTGATTAAAATTCTATTTAATTATTTGTATTAAAAAATCTATTCTCTAATTAGTGTTCTACAAAATAAGTACTTTAATAATCTAATATTTTATAAATTTTAAATATAGTTTTCGATTTAAAATTGCTTACTAAAATATAACTATAAAAAGAAAAAAAATAGAAAAAGATTTAATCTAATAGAATTTTCTTATTGTTACAATTTCGAGATTTTGCTATTTTTTAGTAATATTTGCGTCTTAAAAACTATTAAATATTGTTAAGCGCAAATCTTTCTAAATATCTATATTAACAATTAAAACAATAATTAGTTTTATTTTTTTTTAAACTTATACTAAATTCGAAAACTACAATTTCGATTTTAAAATTATCGATTATATATAAATCTTAAAAAAAAATATATATATATATTTTTTTTTATTAAATCGATATTCGACTTTTGTTTATATTTTTGTTTTTTCGATCTATTAAAAAATATTTTTTATTAAAAAATTTTGTTGTATAAATTAGTCTATTTGTATTTTTGTTTATTCTAATTTTTTTTAAAATTTAATTCTCTTTTGTTTTTAACAATCTATTTATATATTTTTTTAACAAAGTCGCGTTTTGTATTTTGTATTTTGCGCATATTAATATTTTCTAACAATTTTTTCGAACAAAATATTTCTTAATTATATTTCGACAAATACTATTTACTTTTAGAAAAATATTTCTATTAAATTATTAGTATTTTTAATAATTGTTTTATTAAAGAATTGTAATTTCTTTATTTTAATTTTGTATTATATTATTCGATATATACAAATAAAACTTACAATATATTAAATAACTTAAAATTCTATAATATTAGCTAATAGTTTAAACAACTTTTTTGTTTTTCTACTTTAAGAAAATCTAAAACAAAAATCAATTAAAAGTAAAAAAAATAATTGTTCGAATCTCAAATTTGTATTGTCGATATTAGCAAAAAAAATAATAAATAATATCGAAAAACAAATTTGTTTTTGTAAAATCAAAAAAGAACTATACAATTATTAATTTTTAAAAATTGTAAATTAGTTCTATTGTTGTTATACAAATATTTTACAAAATTATTATACTAAAAATAAAAATACTAAATCTTAGTTTTTTTAAAGTATTTTTTTAGCTTAAAAATTCGATTAAATTTATTTAAACTATTTTTTTTTCTATTTTAAGATATATTTTTGTTCTATTTGTTTGTTGTAGCTTCGCTAAAGATATTCTATATTTTAGCAAAAATTGTTATATTTAATTACAATTGTATATTTTGTTAATATTACTATTTTAAAATATTAATTGTAGCTTATTAGCTTCTAACTTCTTTTTTTTTTTCTAATTTTTATTTTTTTGTTATTTTTAATTTTTTAATATTGTCTTTTGTATAATATTCTTAATAAATATATTATTTCTTTTAAGAATATCGATCGACTTGATTTTTTTATTACATTTTTTGTTTCTATAGCAAAAACTTATATTTAGAAATTTAAAAACTAATTTTTTTTTATTTGAAATAAAATAGTATATATTTTTATACAATTATTTTTATTAAATCTTGTATCTTTTTTATATTTGCAAAACTTTATATTTTTTACTAAATACTCTAGATTTTTCTACTATATTTTATTGATTTATTGTAATATATATTTTGTAAATTCGAAAAAATTATTTTTGTTTTTTTGAATACTTAATTGTTTAACTCTTTTAAAATAGAACTCGATTTCGAAAAATTCAAATTATATTAGCAAATTGCGCATATATATTTATTTTTATCTTTTATACAAATTAAACACTTATAGCGTTATATATTATTATTTAGCAAAAATATACTTATTTGCAATATTGTTTTTTGCATTTATTTTTGCTTTAACTTGCTTTTTAACAATATTTAATTTTGTTTTAGCTTCGATATTGTTTTAAGCTTACTTTATATTTTGTTTGCAACTTGTATATTTATTTGAACTAAATTAGATACTTTTTATTAAATATTTATTAAAACAATCAATTATAAAAAATTATAATTCTAATTTTCTCTATATCTTTTGTTTAGACAATTCGAAAATTTTTGCTTTTAATACAATTTTTTCAAATATACAATATTAAAAGTATTGTTATTTCTTAATATTAATTGCAACGCTCTAAAAACAAATTTAAAAATTTAAAAATTGTTTTTATTAAATTTTTGCAACAAAATATAATATCGAAAATATAATTTGTTTAATTCTTCGATTATAAACAAATTATTTTGAGTCTTATTAACAACTTTTTAAACAAAATATACGCAATTTCGAAAACTTTAATTATAAAATTAATAGTTTTAATAAGTTCTTTAAGTTTTGCAATATTTTAATAAAATTATTTTTAATTGCAAAAAACTTTGCTTTCGAAAACTTAAATATAATAAATTAATTGTTTATTAATTTGTTTAAATTTTATAAAAATATATATTAATACACTTTTTAAAAATAGACTTTGCAATTTATATTAAACAATAGACTTTTTCTAAAAACTTGTTTAAAAAATCAAACAACTTTAAATTTTAACTACAAGCTATTTTTTAATATAATCTATTTAGCAAACAATTTTACAAATATATTTATTATTTTTAGAATCGCATTTTACAATTTCTTGAAAAATTTTCTATTAGTTTTTAATCTTTAATTACAATAAAATATATATAAAATCTCTTTTTGCATTTTAAGATTTATTAAAAGTAAAATATTAAAAAATCTTAAAAACTCTATATTAAATTGTCTATTTAATTATTTGCAATAATATAGTTGTTTTACTTTTCTTTCAATAAAACAAACTTTAAAAATATTTCGAATTTAAGTATTTATATCTTAGTTAATATATTATTTGGCAATTTTATAAAGTATAATATGTATAAAACTATTATTGTTAACACAATTTGTAATATTATAATAGAGAAAAACGCAAAATATAATTTCGAAATCTATATATTATTTTAAACTATTAATAGTAGATTTAAGAATTTGTTCGAAACAAATTTGCAAAAAAGTTTCAATTTCAATATTAATAATTATAATATTAGCAATTGTAATATAAAGACAACTTTATATAATAACTATTTTAAAGTATTGTATTTTTCTAATAGTTCTTTGTGTTTGTAGATTTAATACAAGTCTTATCTAATAATTTTAAATCTATATCGCAAGATTGTTATTTCTAATCTAAAGTTATTGTATTTACTTAATTAAATTCTCGAACAAATCTACAATAATCTAATTGTTAAAATAGTTCTAATAAATACAATTAAGTTATTATAGAAATCAAATCGATTGTTATTTTGTTTCTAAAGAAAAATTCTACTATAAAATATATTAAATACATAAATAATAGACTCTGCAAAATTGATAATAAGAAAATTATTGTTAGTCTAATATTAACTTTATTATAGTTTTTGTCTTTTGTATTAAAGCAAACAATTCGAGAAAAATATTATATATATTGTCTAGAAATTCAAAACTTTCTACGCAATATTTTGTTATTTATATTACAAAACAATCTAAAGATCGACTCTATTATTAAACTTAATATAATCAAATATATAACAATAGATTCTAATAGTATTGTTATATTATATTTTTACTCGATTAGAACAACGCAACAAATTTTCGATTATCTTTTTTTGTATTTTAAATATTGCAAATATTGTTTCAAATATATTGCAAACTTTTGTATTCTATTTCTTAATTAAATAAATTAGCTTAAATATTTAGAATAACAATATTATTATTTTTCTAAATTTTTAATTATAGTCGACGCAAATTTAGAGCTTTCTTTTAAATTTAAAAAACTTTTTGATAAAACTTTTAGCAAACTAATTTAAATATTTGTATTTATAACAAGAATTCTTTTGCATTTTTTATTTTGTTAAATCGATTTTTTTGCAATACAAGTTGCTTATATTATATACTACATTACTTTATTAATTTTTTTGACAAACAACAACACTTAATTTTGAATATAAAAATTATTAAATTTAAAAAAACGCGTTTGTTGTATTTACTTAAAACATTTAAAAAGAAAAAACAACTTGAATCGAACAAAAAAACAATAATATAAAATAGTTGTTTGCAATATTGTTGCGAGAACAAAAAGAAAATTGATTCTATAAATTAAGACTCGAATTTGCGCAACTTGCAAAATATTAATAGTCTAAATTTCAATATATTATTAAATTCTTTTAAACAATTAAATTATAACTTAATCGAAATAATAATTTGTTATCGAAATTTTGTTAATTAAATATTGTAATATAACTCTTGTTTAAATTAAAAAAAATACAATTTTGTATATAAACGCAAAGATAAAAACAATTGTTTAAACAATTCTATAATAAAATTACGCAAATTTTTAACAACATTTCGATTTATTTACAATTCGAAATATATATACGCATTCTATTTGAATTAGCGCTTTTGTATTATTAATATTTGCAATTTGTTTAACAATATTTTTATTAATTTTGTATATTCTATATTGTTGTTTTATCAAGTTTTAATAAATCTTATTATAATAGTTAAATATCGAAAAACAAAAAAAATATTATATTTTTATTTTTTATTTTTTATCTATTTTTCTATTTAATCGAATACGTTATTGAAGTCTATATACTTATAAAAGTATCAACTATTACAAAAAATTCTCGACAACAATATTAAGAAAAAGAATTTATATAGATATTTGTTTTTTTAATATTTAAAAATTATATATTTTTTGCAATTGTATAGAAAATTACTTTAATTACAAAATTAAAAATATTTTGTTCGAATATATTGTTGACTTTCAAAATTTCTTACGTACGTCTAACAATATTTGCGACAAAAATATTCTAAATTAAATTAATATTATATCGATAATATTAAATATAATTTATAATCGACAAAAACAACAAATAATATAATTATTCTATTTTAGTTAAAAAAAATTTAATTAAAAATTTATATTATTTTTTATTGTTATTAATTCTAAGTCTATTCAAACAACAATTCGATATAAAAGAGAATTGTATATTACAATTATTTAAAGCAAATCTATTACTCGTAAACAAAACAACAAAAACTCTAAATTGTTTCTTGCGTATATTTAATCTTTTTTACTATCTTTAAATGCTATATTTTTAGAAAACACAATATTACAATTGTTATATAATTAATTAACGTTCGATTCTTTAACTTAATTTTGCGTAAAAATATCTATTGTTTGTTTGTTATTAAAATTTCCGATTTTTGCAAATCGAAATTTATTTTAAATATAAACAAATACATTGCTATTGTTGTTTTTGCTATTTTTGTTATTTTTGTTGTCTCAATTATTATTGTCGCGAAATTTTAAAATAAAATTTGAACTACTCGAATATTAAAAATATACTAAGAATTAAAACAAAAAAAAAACAATTAGTCAATTGTTATTAACAAATTTAATAAATAAAATTCTAATTAAATTATCTTAATAGAGAACATAGAATTTGTTAGACTATTCTACTTAAAAATTGATTTTATCTTTTTTGTTATTTTTGTTGTCTCTATTATTGTCGCTATTATACTTTAAAATAGAACTTAAACTATTTAAATATCAAAAATATACTAAAAAATAAAACAAAAAAAGACAAACAATTAGTTAGTTATTATTAACAAACTTAATAAATAAAATTTTAATTAAATTATCTCAATAAAAGATATAGAATTTTCTTAATAATTTTTTTTAAAATTTGTTTCTTTTTTTGTTGTTTAATAAATTTAACTATATATAAAAACAAATTTACTTGTTAATCTTCTTATTTTGTTCAACAAATATACAAAATCTTTTAAATTTACTCAAAAATACAACTTTGTATATTAGAAATTTAGAGTTGTTTATTTCGATAAAACAATATTGTCAAAATATTTTTTTATATTTTTTTTATACTATATTTATAATCTTTATTTTATCAAAAATATTGTTGTTGCTTTTCAAATATATCTATAGCGCTTTTACTTTAATAAAACAATATATTAAAAATTATATATTATTATTTTTTTAAATTATAACAACTAACTTTATTCTATTACAACACAAAAAGAATTTTACGTTATTATTTTTTCAAACTTTAATTATTAATTTTATTCTATTACGAACGTTGCAATTATTGTCGAAAATTATATATTATTTGTCTTTAATATTTATAAATTATTTTTTGACAATTTTTGTATTAATAGATTTCGAGTTACAATTAATTAATTATTATAAAACTTATTTATTAAGTTTTATTTTATTGTTTTTAGACAATTTGCAATTTTAACTTAGCAGCACAATTTAGTAGAAATTATAATAGAAAAGACGTTGTATAAATAGACAAACAATTGTATTATATATAATAAATATTTAATAATTGCAAATTAAGATATTAATAACGCTTTTTAAATATAGTATATAACAATATTGTTTTATATATTTTAGACTTTTGTATTAATATATTTTTGAATAACAATAACAAAACAATATAAACTATAATAACGTTAACTCTAATAAAGTATATAATTGTTTATACTTGTATAAAATAGTTTAATTTTTCGAATTTTATAGTAATTTAATATAGTATTCTTAATTAATAGTCTAATTATCTAGTATAAGTTAAAAATATATAAAAATATAACTTTATATTAATATATATATACTACATTAAACTTGTATAAAGATTACTATTTATTTATATTTATCAATTATAGAGCACAATAGATATATATTACTATTGTTATAATTAAAACAAAACAAAACAAAATCAAGTCTCTATATATTGCACAAATAAAAAAATATAACTAAAACTTTTTATTAACTATTAGTTCTATTTTGTATTAATACTATTTTTGCTATATTTTCTCTATAGATATCTTGTTCTAATACAAATTTAATAGAAAATATCAATACTTAAAGTTTTTTACAATAATAGATAGAGACAACTTTGTTTATTTTTTTGCGCAATATTGCTTGTTACAAACAATCTTTATTAAATAAATTAAATTTAAATTTATTAAATTAATATCGAATTTCTTGATATTTCTTTCTAATAGCTCGACGTTTTTTTTAATTATTTTTGCTATTATTGCTATTTCGACAATCTATATATTATTTGAATTTATATTGTTTTTTTGAACAAACTTGCGAATAATTTTAGTTCGATAAAGTTAACATTGTTCGAAATATAGTTTGTTTAAAGTGCGAGTATTCGAGAAAAAAAAAGGTTTTTGTAAAAATTTAACAATATAATCGATATTAGTTTCGATTTTGAGATAGAACAAACAAAATCTATAAATAGAAACAATTTAACTCAATAAAAGAGACAATCTACAACATAATATATACAATTTTACACAATTAAATAACAAAGAGCAATACAATATATTTAAAAACAAACAAAACGTTATTGTTATTGCAACTAATATTAATATATTGTTCAAGAAAAATAGTATGTTTGTTGAATTTATTATTTACAAATTATTATTGTTAAAATCTAGACTATTTATTTGTTTTAAAAAATTATTATTGTTAAAATCTAGATTACTTAGTTGTTTTAAAAATTAATAAAATTGTTCAAAAACTATATTAGTATTAATTATTGTTGCAATATATAAATTCTAGTTAGTTTTTAAAATATACAAAATACTAATTATTATATTGTTAATAGTAATTTGCAAACAATAATTTTTTGAATAAGAAAATATAGTAAAAAAAGAGATAAAAAATTATTAAAAAATAAATATTAATAGTTTAAGTTTATTTGTTCAATATTCTTATTAACTTTTATATAATAAGTAAGACAATATTCTTATTATTTATTATAAAGTGTCTTGCATAAATCTCTTTATTTGCTCGAATATATAGCTATTAAAATATATAATATTGTATTGTTTATAATATATTATTGCTAAAAAACTAATTCTATATAATCTTAAAATATTAAAAAAGTTAATTAAAAAAAACATTAAATATATATTGCAAGTCTATAAAATATACAATTATATTAATTGTTAATTCTAAAACAACAAATTTAAATTGCGCAATTATTTTTGTTTTGCGAATAAAATCTACAACAAAGTTTAGACTACAATTGATTTAAAAAATACAACACAATATTTAGTAAAAAAATTCGTAAAAGTACTTTTAATATCGCGTAGTCTCAAAATCTATCTACTATTATCTACAAAATTACTATATTAACTATATTCGAATTGCTTAAATTATAAGATATATTAATTTAAAGTTTTGAAACTATCGATAGAGAAATTAAAACAACAAAAATATAGACAACAAGTTAGTATAAAAAAGAGATATTTATTAACTATAAAAACTAGATATAGAAATTAACTAAAATTTTAAGTTTTTTAAGTCTTTTTACAATTTTCTATTATCTATTATTAAATTATATTAAGAGCTAGATATTTAAAGCAATTAAATAGAAAATCTATATTTTGCGAATTTCACAAAAAAAAAGATTTGTTAACAAGATTGTTAAAATTTGTATCTAAATATATTAGAAATCTCGAATTGCTATATAGAGAATAGATATAATCTTAAATAAATTATAGAAAATTAACAAAAGAGAAAAAGAAAATATAAAAAAATATTGCAAAAAAAAAGATTCGATATTGCGATATTAAATATTTAGATTTAACAAAATTGTCAATTTTAGAAAAAATCAAAAATATATTGCTAAAAAATCGAAAAAAAATTATTATTATACAAGAAAGACTATTAAAAAAGCGTAGAAAACTATTAAGAAAATAAAAGAGATTGTTAAAAAAACAAAAGAGATTAACAAATTTTAAAAATTAGCTTTTCGAGATTCTTATTGCTAAATTTAAAAAAATTGAATAAAAATATTAAAATTAATATTTGCAACAAATTCTATATCAATAGAGTATTAATTTGTAAAAAAATCTATATAACAAATTAAAAATACTAAAACATTAAATTAGAACATTTGTTAACGCTAAACTTGCAACAATTATAAAATTAATATATAGATATATTAGTCGCAATAGAGAATTAACTAATAGAAAATATAAAAATAAAAAATTTATTCAAATTTATAGATTTGCTAAACGTTTGCGCATAATCGAAAACATCGAAATTAAAAATACTAAAGCGCAAAATTAACAATAAAATAATTTTTAATTGCTAATCAATATATTGTTCGAAATAACTATTAATTTCAAAAATTATTGTTTTATTGTTTTTAAAAATTAGAAATATATTTTCTAGTATATTTAATATGCAATTGCGCAATAATCGAATTGTTTTATTGCAAACTTAAATATTTTGTCTTTATAATTGATTCTAATTTGCTATTATTATATTTAACGTTTACAAACAACAATCTAGCAATATTTTGTCAATATATATAATATAGAAAATCTCTTATACAATTGAAAACTATTAATTGACACAAATTAACAAAAATAAACAATAAAAGAAATAAACTAACACAACAATTGTTTTTTGATAAAAATAAATAATATTGTTTAGATTGTAATCGAAAATCTTTATAATTAAGTTGTTGTTTAGAACAACAACAAAGCAAAAATAATTAATTAATTAATTAAGTTTTAATATTTAAATATTGTTATACAAAATAGAAATCTTTTAGAATATAATATCTTTTATATTGTATATTATCGAATTTTAATATAGATTGCTACAATTGTATTTTTGCTAAATAAATTAAGTACAAGTAAGAAATTTCGAATTAAAAGTAGACTTGTCAATATTGTCTATCTATTTATCGAAAAATTGATAAAAATTTATTAGAAATTTTTTGCAATATTTGTCGATCTTAATATTTAGACAAACAAAGTATTTTATTTGTTTAATATTAATATAGTTTTTAAACGCATTAATACTATAATTAAAATAGCAAAATATTAAATTAATTATAGTATCTTATTGCAAAAATATCGATATTAATAGAAAAAAATACGTAAGTTGTTGCGCAATAAAATATAAAACAAATATAATTTTAAATCGATTCTAATTATATGTTGTAAATAAAGTATAAACTAATACAAAATTAATTTTCTTTGTTATTAGTTTAATTGTAATAATAATTGTATATATACAACTTAGACTTAAGACTTAATTAAATTTTAGAGTTGTATAGTTAGTTGAAAATTGTATCGATTATAATAATTCTATTTTTTATTTAAAACAATAACGCTTTAAATATAAAAAATCGATTTCTAAGTTTTTTTAGATTAAAAAACGTAATTTGCTCTTAATTAGTTTTTAAAAATTTGTAATATTTAAAATCTCTCTTAAAATTAAAAAAGCAACAATTAGTACAAAAAATATAAATCTTAATTTCAAGTTTACTATTCAAAAATTCAATAAATTTAAAAAATATATTTTGAAGTATTTTGTTAACAATTAAAAAGTTGTTTATCTTAATATCTAACAAATTTGCAAATCTATTTCAATAAAAACAATATAAACAATTTTTGTTTTTGTTTTAATTTAAGACTTCGAGAATTCTATTAAATATTTTTAGAAAATTTGAAACGTAGATAGTTGCTATATTAATTTTATAACAAATTGCTATATTAATATCTATATATATACAATAACTTGCAACAAAAACAATATCGATTAAAATATATTTTGCAACAACTTTAAAAAACTTGTTATTTGCGTTTGCATTAAATAGACTTGTATTTTTATTAAATAAATTCGATTTGTCGATTTGTATAGATTTAGTTTAACTATAATTAGAATTTTAATTTATTGAAGTTTTTTTTAAAAATACACAATAAATATTGTTGCGCTTTAAGAATAATTTCGAAAACTTTAATTTAAAAATTTGCAAAAATTCTAATTTAGAAATTTGCAAATATTTCGATTTTAAAAAAAAATATAATATACTACAAATCAAATATTTAAATAATAGTAAAATACTATTTAAAATATAATTATCGACTAATCGATATTATAATGCAAAAAAAAAACTATAAAAATTTTCGATATAAAAATTTTGTAAAAAATTTTCGATTAAGAAAAAAAATATTAAAGATTGCTTTTTTGATAGTTGAACAACTATATTATTCTTAAATATAATTAAACTTAGTTTTGTATTTAACAAAAACAATTTAATAGTTTCAAAACAATTGTAACTAAAACAAGAAATAACAAATCAAATAAATAGATTGTTAATAGTATATAATACCAAAAAAATGCTAATATAATCTTGTCGCAAATTAATACTAACTAATTCTTGATTAATTAATATCGATCAATTAAATTAGTTTTAATTAAATATAGCTTAAAAATCGAATCTTAAAAAGTTAAAAAATATATTAATTTCTCGATTGTCGATAACATAATTAAAATAACAATTGTATATTGTTATTTCGAGATATTTAATTATTTTATTGATATTGTTTATTTTTTAAACTAGTTTTAGAATCTTAATTATTATAGAGTACGTATTGCTAATATATTTAAGAAAAGTATTAACAAAATTGTACAATTAATATTTCTTAATTCTAAAAATAATTTTAGTAGCTTAATTATTCTTTTTTGTTCTTTGTTGCGCAATATTAGTTGCTTAAATACAAAAGATTTTTTAATTAAAATTTTAATTAATACTTGCTCTAAAATTGATATTCTAATTAATTTATATATTTAGTTAATTATTAAATTCTATTAGAATATTCTCTACAATAGAAGTAATACTAAAAAAAATAGTCTTAAATTGTTAGAACTCGATTTATAATTTGCAAAGAATTTGCACTATTTTAATATTATTTAATTAAATTTTTTGCAAAATTGATAAATATATTTTCGATATAGAGTTTGTTGCTAACTATTGAAAAAGCTGCAATATCAATTATGTTATTAAAAAATATAAAAGAGTATATTTAGTACTTAAATAAAAAAACTTAATAAAATATTGAAGAAATTTAATAAAAAAGTAAAAGAGCTTTGTAAAATATAAAAAAAATTTAATTAAAAATCGAAAAAAGAATTATTTGCAATTTAATTAAAAACTTGCTTAAATTTTGAAAAATATAGAATAAATTGTTTTTAAAGAGAATTTAAAAGTATTTGTAAACTTTTGTAAAAACTATATTAATATTTATTTAGAAAATTTCGAGACTTTTTTACAATAAAATAATATTTTCTTAAAAATAAACAATAACAATATTGAGTAATTTTGAAATTTTAATACTTTAAATTGTTATTAATTTATATTTAAATAACAATAAAGTTTGCATAGTTAAGAAAAAACAATTTGCAAAATAAAATTTAATATAAGAAATTGCTTTCGAGTAAAATACACTAATTAAAATTAATAATATTATATATATATTTATTAAGCAATTTTAATTAATTTTAACAATAACAAGTTTATATTGTTTTAACTTCTATAATTGTATTGTTTATAGTAAAGTTAATATCTTTTACAAGAATATATAATCGAATTTCAAAACTTTAAAAACATATTAATAGATAAAATACAATTGCGTTTGCGTAATAGTAAATTCTAATAAATATATTAGATAACAATTTAATTGTTTGTCTATCTATATACGATTTAAATAATAATTTAATATAAAATAAAATAAATATAAATATAAATATAGTTTCGTGCAATATAATTATATTTATTTGTAAAAACATATATTTCGATATTACAATCTTATAAATATTAATTGCTATATAATAGAAGCTTCGATCAATTTAATTGTAAATTAATTAAATATATTTAATATTTATAGTTGTCTAAATGCAAAGAAACAAAATCAAACAAATAGTTATTAATTTTTATAACAAAAACAATTTAAGAAGCAACAAAATAACAATAGTAGAAAAAAAAGATTTTAATTAATAAAATAGCTAAATATAGAAGTTAAAAGATTGAAAAGCTTGCTAACAATATTAAAAGTTGTAAATAAATATATTTACTTTTCTATATATTAATAGTATTTTGTTGCATACGATAGTCTATTAAAAACAAAGTTTCTCTATTTTGTTTCTTTATTTATATTGTATTTTTAAAACAATAAAGCAATATTTGTATCTATTAAATATTGCAAATTTTATCGATCTTGCTATAGAACTTAATAAAAACAATAATATATAGATTTTTTTTCAAAATAGAATTATATAGAATTAATTATAGCTAAAACAATTGCAAATCTAAATATTTATATCTATATAGCAAAAAAATTAATTTTAAAACTAATTAATAATTATAGCAAAAGCAATATAAATAAAAAATTGACGCTTAATAATTGAACAAGATATACGTAATTAACAATTCTAAGAAATTTTATTATTTTTAAAATATAGCAAAAATCGAAATATAAGAATTTTTGTACTATAATACTTGTCTCTAATAATTTTTGTTTAAAAACTATAATAAATTAGTCGAACGCAAATACAATTGCAATCAAAAAAAATTCGAGATTTTGCAAAATTATATATATATAAGCTTGTACTCTTCAAATATATAACGCGTAATTAAATTATATAGCAAAACTAAAGGAATTCTATTTTTTTATTTTTATATATCGCGTGCTTCTAATAAGACTAAAAAACAAAATAGTAATTTTGTTGTTAATTTTCTTAAATTTGTATCTTTACTATATAAGATTCTTTATTTTAGTATAATAGTCGACGCAAAATATTTGCAAATTCTTTTAAATTTAGTTCGAAATATCGAGATTGCAACAATTAAAAATATTAACAAAAATATAATTAAAAAGACAATTGTAATATAGCAAACAATTAAATTTATAAATTTTAAATTGTTTTTTTAATTCTAAAAAGAAAAAATTATTTTTTAAACAAATTAATTAAAATTTTATAAATATATTTTAACGCATTTTTACAAAATTAATACGTAACTATTTACAACTAAATATCTTGCTCGCATTTATATTTAATAAAAAATTAGAAATAGAGTTACAATTAGAATTTAATTTGCCATTAGAATCAACTATATTATTATATTTTTTGCAATTTATATTAGTTGCGCTTCTAGAGTTAAAAAAAGAGATAAAAACAATATTAAAAAAATTCTATACAATAGTAATTCGAAGAATTAAATAGTAGTTTACAATAGTTAGTTACTTTTGTAAAATATATCTTTTATACAAATTAATAACGTTTGTTTTAAAACAAAGTAAATAATCTCGAAAATTAAAAATTTTTGTCGAATAATAATTGCTAAAATATATTGTTAAGCAATTAGATTAAAATAAGATTCTTAATTTAATATACAAAAAAAAAACGCTAAAAAAATTGTTATAATCTATATAAACAATTTTAATCTCTTAGATTTTTTCTATTTCTTTCTATATTAATTTATTTGCTTAAACTAATACTCTTTTTTATATATTGACAAAAAATTTATTTGCAAATCTTTTTTCAAAATATAAAAATCTTATATAGTATATATTTATTATAAACAACAATATTAATAAAAAAAAATAAAAAACTATATTAATATTTTTGTTTAATAATTTAGTAGATTTTGTTGCAAATTTAACTAAAAATAATACTAATATATATATAATAGCAATATAGAAAAATTGTAATATTTGCTAACGTATTTAACAACAAACTAAACAAATTCGCAATTGACAACAACAACAAAAAAAACAAAAATATTAATATTAGATTTAAAAAATATGCTCGATATAAAAATTTTATTGTAAATAAGAAAAACAATATATATTTATATTATAGAGACAAGTTGCTTTATATTATATCGATAGTAGATAGTACAAATTACACAAATTAATATATAACTAATAGCGCTATTATAGTTTAAAAAATCTATTTTTAGTTTTGCAAATTTATCGATTTTACAAAGTGCTAGCAAATCTATATCGATTTTAAAATTTTCGCAATTAACTTAATTTTTTAAAAACTTATTTTTTCGAAAATTCAATAATACTTAGCGCAAAAATTTAATAAAAATCTATTTATAGAAAAGTTTGTTGCAACAAGTAGTATTTCCAAAGTTTAATTATAAAAAAATCTTAATAAATATTAAACAATTTCTAATTGTCTCGATTATTAAAAATTATATTGTTGAATTTGTAATTTTATAGTCGAAAAATATTAAGAGTTTTTTTTTAAAACTAATAAATTGTGTTTAAACAATATATTGTAATTTTTTTGATTTACAAAACAAAAATAAGATTGATTTGTTTTTAATAGATTATAAATATAGATAAATATCTATATTTAAGTATTAAGATTAACAAATAGGCAATAATATAATTGCAATTATACAACTATATAAACAAATTTTGTTATACAATAATAAAAAAAATTTAATATTAAATTGCAAATAAATATAATCTTTATTACAAAAATAGTTTAGACAAAACAAAAAAATTATTGTTAAAAAATTAATTTGCAAACTTATTATATTATTTAATATATATTTTTACAATTGTATAAACTAAGATTAATATTATACAAAAATTTAAAAAAGTAAACAATAATAGTTAATTTTTGAATAATATTTTTAGTAAAATAATTTACAATTGTTTTTTTAAAAAGAAAAGCAACAAATAATTCTACAATTGTTAAAAAAATATAGAAATCTTTTTCGACTTAATTAGTTTAAAATTGATTTAATTTATATTTAGCGCAATTTATTATTATTTAATAGAGCAAAAGTTCGATTTCTCTATAAAAATTTGCAAATTTATATCGAACAAAAATAGTATATTTAGATTATTAATTTCAACAAACTAATACTAATATACAATAGAGATAATCAAATATACAAAAAAAATATAAAATAGATTGTCTATTGTAAAACAACAATTTATAAAATATTTGCTTCGAAAGCAAATTAACAAGCTTGCAATTAAATCTTATAGACAACTCGATTATAAATATATATTGTTAAATACTATAGCAAACAATCTTGATAATATTTTTATCTATTTAGATTTTAATATCGAGAAATAATATATTAAAATCGATATTAATTTAAATATTTCGAACAATTCTCTTAATTTATTAAATAGCAATTAAGAGACAATAATGTAACTATTTATATACAAATAATTTAATATAAATTGATTATAGACTAGAATAGAAACAACTACAATAACAATATTATATTGAACAACAATTTTTATAAAAACGCGATAATTTTGTTTTTTGTAAAAGATTGCTTAAAATAGCAATAATATTAATTGTAACTAATTATAAAACAAAATAGAAAATACAACAATTATAAAAACAATAACAATAAAGAAAATAACAATAATAGAGTAAGTATACTTATTTATACAACTATTGTACAAAAACTAATCAAAAATATATAAAGATATAAAGTTAACATTAATATAAATAAATATAATACAAACAATCGAATTAAATTTTAAGTTAATACTTTAATATATTTAGATTAACAATTATATTAATAGCAACAATAACTCCAAATTCGACTATAAAGACAATAAAGATTTGCAATGTTTAAATAGAATAGATACTTAAAATAATATTTAACTACAAACAACTAACAAAAAATTAATTGTAGATCGAATTGTTAATATATAAAAGAAAATTAATAAATTTCTATCTCTTTTAAAATGTTGTTAGAAATATATTAATATTTCAAAAACTTTTAATTAAAACAATTAGACAAAAGTAGATAAAAATAATATCGAAAATTATATTAATATCGAAAAAAACGCAATTTTAGATATAAATTTATTGATATATAGTTTTTTTTTAATTAAGCTTGAACTAATTATTGTTTGTAATACTAGAAAAACTATTTCGAAAACAAACAATTCTTCAAATATAAAAAATAGACAATCTAATATATCAAACAAAATAATAAATTAATTAAAATTGTAATATCGAAAAAAAAAATTTAAATTAAATTTCGATATAGATTATCTATTAAAAAAAAGCAAAACTTAATATACTATATTAACAAACAATATAACAAAAATAATATAAATATTAGTACAACTTCTAAAATTATATATAATGCAAACAATTATACTAAATTAATGCAACAATTAAATTGCTATATTTTACAAACAAAAATTAAAATTAACAATCGAATTATTATTGTTATAATAGTATACAAAAATAATTGCAAAGAAGCAATAGAGTTTAATTAATTAATTAATTAAATTTAAATTGTAATTCTTTGTTGTATTATAGACTATTAATATATTTACAATATTAGCAAAATTAATAACATTAAGTTACAAATATTTTTTTAATATTTGTATCTCGAACTTGTTTTAGTAATATTATACAATTTATAATATTTTAGAACTTTTTCAATATATAGCGCGTTTCTAATACTTAAAATTGTAAAATAACAAATAAACAAATAACGTTTGCATAAACTATAAAATTAATATAAACAAAAAGTTTATTTTAACAAACAAATATTGCAATTGCAATCGATATTAGCAAAAGCAACAAATCGATTATAGAATTCGACACAATATATATATTTTGTATACAATAGACTTGTAGAATTAACAATACTTTTTAATATATAACAAATGCAAAATCGAGTCTTTCTACAAAAATACAAATTTGTTAATTAAACAAAATTTTTCGCAAAGTATTTAGAAAATATTGTTTAGAAATTTTAAACATTCGAATAATTGCAAACGTCGAATTTAGAGTACAGTAATTCTTAAATACTTAGTTTTGCTAGTTTGCTTAGAGCAGCTCAAAGCTCTAGAAAAAATCGCCAATAAAGAAAACAAATTTCTTAGTGCTTTGACTTTATATTTTAGAACTTCTTTTACTAATTAATATTGCAATTTATAGCAACTTTTGTTTATAAAATATAGTTTTAATTAATGCAAGATATAGTTCTATTTATAACAATATTGTCTTAAATAAGACTTTTCGATTTTGAGATTAATTTTGTATTTCTTAATATTAAAAAAGCAAATCTAATAGATTAGAATACTAATAATTATAAAGAAGTTACAGAGAGATATATATAAATAAAAGATTAACTCAACTAATTATGTTAAGCTTAAGTTGTATTTGAAAGAAGCAAGCAACTTATTATACAAAAAAATATCTCTTACTTGTATATATTTGTCAATACTAAAGACTATAAGATTGAAGTTAAATATAAAAATACAAAAACAATAACGTGTAAGCACTTTGTTGCTAGTACAATAAGATATTCTAGCATACTTGTTATATAGATCTTTTTGTATTAAGAATTAATACTATATATTGTATTGTTAAGTACTATATATATTGTTAAGATACAATACTTATTTTATTATTAAATTAACGTTACTTAAGATCGAATCTAAAATATCTAATATATATAATTAATCTTGTAATTATACTTCTATTTGAAGTATCTTATTAAATTACTTTAGAATTATATTATTTTGTAACAAATTAGATTAGAGTTGTAATTTGTAATACTAAAAATAGCAAACAAAGAAATTTGTACTTAAAAGATTACTTTATTGATTGCAAATCTATATTTTAGAAATCTATAAAAATAATAGCAATGCAAAGATTTATTATTAGTTAAATTGTGCAAAGCGTTTTGTACTTATTAAGTAATTATTTTACAATTTAAAAAATGTATAGAGTTTATATTGCAATCTTACTTCGCTCTAATAATAGAGAGTATGCTAATTAAATAAAATAACTTTTTTATTAATTCTAACTCTAGTTAAGATAAGTTTAGTCTCTATTATTATATATCGAGATACTTAGATATCTCTCAATAGTATTTATAATCTATTATTTATCTCTCTTAGACACAATTAGTAAATAAGATTTTGATAATTTTAATACTTCGAAGAGCAATAAGTATATAGTTGTGTTTAAAAGAAATTCTTTTTGCAGTTAGCTTAATTTGCGTAGTACTAGTTCTAATTTATTTTTGTTCTTAACAATCTAATTTTAATCTTCTTTCTTTTTGTATATTTATATATCTTAAATTAAAGAGTATAATAGTAATTGACTTATATATTTAAGTCTAGCAATCTAAACTAATAGTCTTCTAGACAGATTATTGTAATTCTTTTAAATAGATTGTTACAAAAAATAAATATACTTAATTCTTTTAGTGCTTATAATAAATAAAATAGTAAGACAATTGAATAAATTTTCTATTTGTGCTTTTATATTTATATTTTTAAATTTCGATACTCTAAATAGTAAGATAAGAAGTTTTTCTATTTATTGCAATCTAACTTAATATATAGCAATAAAAAGAATATTATAGATTTGAGATCTTAAGTCGATTCTATATTATTTAATATATTGCTAACAACAAAATTTTCAATTTTAATCTTTTAAAACAAAATTTTGTCGAGCTATTATATTAAATAGTAAATAATTTCTTAAGTTAATTAAGATTCTAGATTAAGATAGAAGATCTTGTTATTATATATTTTTTAATAATAATGCTAACGCTTTGCAAATAATTAACAAGAATTGCTTTAATCAAAATTAGTATCAAAATTACTTAAATATATTTAAGAACTAAAATTGACTATAAAATTTCAACAAATTATTTAATTTATAAATTGATAATTTCTAATTTGTTAATTGTAGATATAGTATTATATTTGTAAAGCAACTATATTAACTAAGACAAAAGAATTAGTTACTACTCGAATATACTAAAGGCGACAATAATATTTTATTTTATAGAAATTGTTAATTGTTACAAAAACAATATAACGTCTATTATTCAAAACTTTGTCTTAAGAATAGATTATATAATATAATAAGTATTGTAGTATAACAAATTTGTTAAATTGTTTTTATTATATTATAAAATAATATATATCGATTTGTTATTGTTAAGTTAAGAATATATTTATAATTTTTAACTTTGTAATATAAATTGAAGATTTAAGAATTTGCAAATTCTATATTTTGAGACAAAGTTTTTTTGAGAATTTTAAGTATCGAAGTTTTTAATTTTTGTATAACTTTATTTAATTCTTTTAGTAAGATAATTTACAAACTAATAGTTATAATATTTTGACAAATTACTAAGTTTGCAATAAATATAAATATTTAATTGCAACTTATTGATTGCGTAAATCTATTAAAGATATAAGCTAACAAAAGACTTTTAATACAATCGAGAAAATCTTAGAACTAGCAATTATATTCTAAAAGAATAATAAGAAATAATTAGCTTGCTAAATTTGTAATAGAAGCAAATATTTGTCTACATATTATAAGTAGACTTTTTTATAAAATTCTATTGATAGATAGCAAAAATCTGTAGAGAGAGCAAAGAGATTACAAGCGCACAAAGTAAAAAAATAATAAAAAATATTTTCTAAATTAATTAGATACTTATTATATAATTAGCTCTATTACAATTCTTTAATTATATATTATATTTTATCTTAGATATTAGTATTTGTTTTTAGATTGCTTTTTTTGTTGTATCTCAAACTTATAATATTGATTTTTATAATATTAGTCGATATATATATTATATATATCTGTAAGATACTTTAAGCAAGATATATTAACTATCTATATTAGATATCTTAATAAATAGATTGTTGCTTATAAGAGTTTAATTAATATTAATTTATTTAATAAGCTTAAAGCGCTCTTACAACTTTTGTATTTGTAATTGAAGTTCTAACTTTTTAGTAAAAATAAAGAGAACATTTTTTACGATAGATTACAATTAGTAATATTTTTCAATTATCTTAAATTAGCAATATTAATTGTTAATTATCTAGCAAGTAACAATACTGCTAATTTCTACTTGTACTATAATAACAAAAAATTCTACTAAAAAATTAATATCAACAATTAGTTAGCAAATTTTAATATTTCTCGATAATCTTTTTAATAATCTTTTTTCTTCTAATTTCTTGCAAATTCTACAAAATCTCTTGCAATTAATAGATTAAATAAAATTGTAATACGTATAAAGGTTATCTTCTCTATATACTATTAATAGAATTTTGTTTCTAAAAATTTATAGTTAAGCAAGCAGATTCTATTTCTGCGCAATATAAGATATATTAATTAGAAAATACTATTAGATCTTGTATTTAGACTAATAATTTATTATATTCTAACTCGATAACAAGATTTTTAGATTTTGTAAATAAAAAAACAATTTTATCTTAAGATCTATAATATAGAGCTTTAGAGCTATCTACAATTAATATATATACAATTAAAATATTTAAAAAAATAAAAACTTGTATAACGCAACAACAATAATCTCTTTTATTAAAGTTTTTTTAAGAAATCTTAAATATTAGTATTTTCTATTTCAATATAAATAGTATTGTCGAAACAAGTCTTTTCGACAAATATTAATATTAATTAATCTTAATTTGTAATATTTAGATTGTTGTTTTATATTAGAAGTTAATTATCTTTAATATCTTACTTTTAATAAATTAGAAATTTAAATTCAAAGATTTCGATTTTTTCTTTGCAATAGATTATAGTTATAAAAAGATAATTAAGTTTGACAATTAATTTGTTTTGTTTTTTTAAAACAAAATTATAGAAGAACAATAGTTTAAATATAGATAAATAATCAAGTAAGTTATAAATATATTGTGTTACATCTCGATATTGCTATTAAGTCTAACACTTTTTACTTTAATACTATTAACAATTGTTTTAATCTTTATTTTTCTATTTAATATTTCTTAATTTATCGATTAAGATATCTTGTATTCTATTTTTGTCTTACAATAGTTTAATCAATTTGTTCGAAATAATATCTTAAATAATAGTACTTATAAATTGCAATACTTCAAAATAGCATATTAAAGCAATATATATTAATAATACTCGATTGCATTAAGATTAGCTAAAATACTTAGTTATCTCAAAAAACTTCTACAAAAATTCTTAAAAAATATTAAAAGATTGTTTTAATATTTCGATTTTTTTTTATTAATATTACAAGAATTGTCTCGATAATATTGTTGAAAATTATTGACAAATCTTTATAAAGATTGATAACAATTTAAGTATTGTCAAGAACAACAACTCGATATATATTGACAAAATTAACAGCAATATTAATCTAAAAATTTACGCAACAATATTAAGCAATTATTATAAAAATTAAAGCAAAAGCATTGTAAACAACTTGCTCTTTTTTAAAGATTTTCTAAAAAAAAGCAATTTTATCTTTCTTAAATAAAGCTATTATATTTATTTACTTAAAAATTAATACTTAATTAATATTTTATTAGTAACAAAATCTAAAAAGAAGAATACAATTGCAATTAACAATAATATAGCAAAAAAGCGCAAACAATTGCTAATGTTATATAATTGTATTAGTCGAGCTTGTAAGTTTAAGAATATTTTAGTATATAATATTAAACAATTTAAGAAAAGATCGAATTAGCAAAAAGAACTCGACTAATTTACTTAGCAATTAAAGAAAAAGTTCGAATATATCGATATTTGTCTTTTAATATAATAAGAAAATATAATATTAAAATATTAAGATATTTGTATTCTTTGTTCGACAAATTAATATTACTTAGATTTTTTTAATTTTAAGAAATTATAAATATAAAACAATTGTTAGTTTTAAATATTGTTCAATTATTTTTTTAGAGTTCGAATTATATTACAAATTATATATATATTAAGATATAATTTGCAAACAACTAATCTTGTCAAAAAATAAATCTCGACAACTTTCTCAAATATAAATTGTTTGCTTTAATAAAAAAATTGTATTTATATTATTAAAAGTATTATCTTATTTATGTTTTTTACAAATCTATCGATATATATTACAATTGTTAGAACAGTTGCTATCTATTAACTTAGATATTATATTAATATAAGAACAATATTTAGTCTTATTGTATTAGATACAATTTTTTCTATTTACTACAAATAAATAAGCTTAGATACAACTGAATAGTTTTGCAACTAATATAGTATACAATATGTTTCGATAATTACAAAGAAAATATATTATTTTCAATTTAATATTTTTTAACAAGCGTTGAGCTCGCAATTACAATTTATATTGTTTACACAATCTTTCTTAGATTACTTATACATTATTTACAAAATTCGACTTTCTTTAACTTAAAATATATTTCGAAACATCTTTATCTTAAATTTTGCTTATTTGATTATTAAGATATTACAATTAATACTGAATGTCGATTGCTTTTTCTTAAAATATAAATATTGTTTTTGCACAAAAAGCTTCGACACAATTAACAATTATTAATTATATATATTTTACAAATATAACAATATTAATAAAGAAAAATACTTAAACAAGATTCGACAAACAACTCAAATATAATAGTTGTACTAAAAGAAGAGAAATTGTAAGAAAATAATATAGTCTATTTTTGCTAAGTTGAGACAAATCGATATCGAGAAAATTATTTAAATTAATATAATTACTTAAGATCTTTGTTAAATATTTTGTTAAGTACTTGAAATTTCTAATTTTAATTGTTAATCTAATATTACAAATAGACAAAATAATATTGTAAAAATATTAGAGCTTTAATTTATTTGTAATATTTATATTGTTGTTACTTCTAACTAACAAAAAAGATATCTTATTATTATTTTTGTATTTTTCGATAAAGACAAGTAAAGTAGATATTAAAAAATAGAGTAAAAAGCAATTATATAATTTGCAACTTTTATATAATTTGTTAATTGTTTCTTATTGCGCTGCTTTATAGTTGTTAAATTGTAAATATTATCTTTTCGAAAACTTTTTATTGTTGCTATAAATTTTATTTTTCTTTAAGTATATTGTTCGACATTATTATAATCTTTATCTATATTTGTATCTATATTGTCGAAATTGTATCGAAATTATACTCTAAACAATAAACAAAAATCTTTGAAGTATTTATATAGTCTCTAAACTTGTACTTTAAGCAACTAACATTTTAATTTTAAACAAGTTGATACAATCTTAACAACTTTATTCAACTTATATCTATTATATACATCTAAGATATTTGCAATCTTCGCTTGCTTATTGCACGTAAATTCGATATTAAACTTCGATATTCTTTATTACTTTTTGTCTTATATACTTGTGCTAAATATGTTTGTTTATATAATAAAATTTTAAAATCTCTAAAA
>JAABUW010002302.1_pt1 | contig 29414 bp, 56 predicted proteins | sample 5560081 | NCBI WGS metagenome assembly JAABUW01 (sample SAMN10711882, study PRJNA513363) | rock metagenome | isolation source: Antarctica rocks | place: Antarctica: Victoria Land, Knobhead sud | reverse complement strand
GAGGGTGCACTGCGTTTGAGAATGCATAGCAGGTTTCAGCACTAGCATGCTTGCCTCCTCGGGTGGCAGACCAAAGCGGAGAGTGCCTGCGGCGTCCGGCTCGCTGCAGTGATCGCTGTCGTGCAGGCTCAGAAACTTGAGCCGCTCCACGGGCAGCGGCAGGAGTGTGGCGGCTGAAGTGACTCGCTCTGCATGCCGCTGCAATTTGCTGCTGGGCAGGGAGGATTGAAGCGTCGTTCAGGCTCATTGAGTAATCTCAGACTTTGTATTCGCCACCAGGCAGAGAACACGAGGCTGATACTGGATACGGGCAACATGCAAGCACATGCATGGCGGTCCTTGATGCACCTGTGCGTCATCGACGTGCGTACTTCTGCGCTGTCACTCGAGCATTCCATTGTATCATCTTCAAAGTGCGCTTCAGGCGGCGAGCGTCGAGCTGATGCACGCAGAGCCAGCAGCAAGCCTATGCATGTTGCCGCCACCGCGAGCGCGGCTCGATTGAGACTATGAGTTGCTCCTACATCGCTGCCATATGGGTCGGTCGCATCGGAGATACCAGAGGAGAAGCCTGACGTAAAGAAGCCCGTCGGCGGCGCGTCGATATCGTCAAGCGCTCCAAGCTTGTCCTGAAGAGGAGGATGATCGACGGTGAACATGCCCTTTTCCAATGGCACCGTGTTTAGGTAGCTGGCCGATCGAGATAGGCGCCTCTCTTGCTTAACGCTGCTTTGCAAATGCGCACATGCGCAGCGCATGATTATTCTCCGTCCACTGCCGCATGCCATGGCACGTGGTCCCCAACCTCGTGCAATCGATGCGTGCGTGAGCCGCCAGTGCTCCGCTTGCATGCAACACACATCGCGAATCAGCTTTGTATTGCTCGTTATGTGACCCTGTCTCAACCCTGCGCTGTAATAAGCAGAACGCGTACTTGCGCGCAACTGCTCGGTCGAACAGCAGCACGACCTTCCTGTGCTTCAAGACTTGGCAGTTCCGCATGTATGTGCGTTGATAAGAGTTTGTGTATCAAGATATCACAGCCTGCTCATCACTTGTACCGCTGGATCATCAAGGGCCTGCAGAAGCAATGGGTGGCAACGGCAGGAAGGCGAGCGGCGACTGGGACGCAGATGTGAGCCGGCATACTTGCTGTCGCTTGCCCGCTCGAAGGAAGAGAGTCTCCGTGCTCGACGTCTCGTGCATGATTCCGGGGTGCAATAATCCAGGTGCGGGGCCCCCAAGTCACCCAGTGCTTGAGGTTCCGTGCAGGACTGGGGGGAGGACGATGTGTGGCAGCCGGGGCCGCCACAGCCCACGCCGTCCCCGTCAGTATTGCCCTCCCCATCAAGGCGCGCGCCAAGCGTCGGTTCGCCGGGTGCAATGACGGTGAGTCAGTGATTCTCATTCGCCTGCACCATTAAGCCCGCACTTCCAGCCTCGCCTTCAGCTGCCACGGCCTGCTGGTACAGCCCTACATGGCTTCGCTGTAGCATGTAACGCCGTTCCGCTGCGTCCAAGATTACCATGGCATTGCGGCCAGCCCATCTGAGGATGCTGCTTCGCAAACCGCAGCTGGGCAGCAGCAGCAGCCCCGGCGGCTTCGGGTCCCGTCCAGCCCTGGGCAAGGTGCGCACACGGGCAGCGGCTGGCGGCGGCGGCGGCGGCAGCGGCGGTGGCGGCAGCAGCTTCCCGCTGGAGGCATACTGGAGCAAGATGCTGGAGCAGTTCCCCTCGCACTCGCAGCCGCTGGTGAAAGCGGTGAGCCTTGTCTGCAAGCCTTCTGTGCTTTCTGTGGCGCTGTGCTCAGTGCTCCTGCACTTTGCTGATTGCGTAAGGCGGCATAAACGAAACGACATGAATGTTGAGTGACCAAGTGCAATAGAAGTCACACTCAATGTGGCGTTTCTTGCGGCGGCAAATGCCTCGATGCTGTCAGCCGGCGCTGTTGGTCAGCCGCTGCCGTGCATCCTGGGGTCTTGCGGTGGATGTGCTGCTCGTGGCGGGCAGGCGCAGATGCAAAGCCGAGAACGTGACACTGAAGGAAAGCTACAATGTACGCCATTGTGCAGGCGGCCCTGGGGCTCGTTGCTGCGGGGTATCATGTGTGTGGCGCTGGCGCCAATTCCATGATGCGACTCTCCAGCACGATGATTTGAACAACTCTTCTGCCGTCCTGCAGCTGGTCTGGGGCTCATCGTGGTGGTGCTGCTCATGGCGGGCTGGCACAGACTTTGGGACACATGATTTCGCGTTCTACCGTCCTGCAGGCGGTCCTGGGGCTCGTGGTGGTGGTGCTGCTCATGGTGGGCATCACTGGTGTGGCGCTGGTGCAGCCTTTACAATGTAATTCTCGGGAACCCCCTTGACCTAATTGTCCTGCAGGCGGTCCTGGGGCTCGTGGTGGTGGTGGTGCTGATGGCGGGCATCATCTGCGTGGCACTGGTGCAGACGCGGTCCGCCTACACCGCCAGCTTCGGCACGCTGCTGGACGCCGAGCACATCCAGGGCGCCGGGCCCGGAAACGGCGCCATAGGCGCCCTCGGTGCCTCCGAAAAGCTCCTCTCGGCAGGTGAGGCCCGCGTACCCCTCTTTCGTCTGAGCAATGCCGACCGTCCGCTGTTGCCCACGGTTTTTGGCTTGTCAGCTAATACGTGGCTGCCGGCGCCGCAGGCGCTTCCGCGGCCGATGGGCTGAGCCTGCCCGGCGGGTCCGCGGGCGGCCTGCAGCACGCCGCCGCCACCGCGGGCGCCGCTGCCGGGATCGGCGGACATGCGGAGCACTCCCGCGGCGACGAGGCCTTCATGGACCACCGCGCCGCCGCCGCCCTGGACCTGCACAGGGTGGGCAACATGACTGGAGTAAATCCTTTGGAACTGCTGATAAGGCGACTCTGTGGATTTGCAAAGGGTGGGGCGCCATGACTGGGCAGAGACCAGGAACAATAGCGTAGTCTGTGCCCTATCAGAGCCTATGCAACCGTATGTGCGACAGCTGTAGGCTGACTCTGATGCAGACTTCCAGCATGCATTATGCGAGTAGAATGTCGCATACCAGCATTCCGCTGGCAGCGCCCAATACAGTGCAGTACTCGAAGCAGTGATAATCGTGCATGCTGTCAGCGTCGCGCAAACACAGCCCGCAATCCTTATCTATTGTCATGACTAGATGTGCTTGCTGCATACAGGCAAATGCTGAGGACGCAGCCGGCGGCAGCGGCGGCGCTGGCATTGGCGGCAGCTTGGGTGACCTGACCAACAGCGGCGTCGTTCAAGACAGCCTGGTGCGCTGGTTTGTTATATATGCACCACACTGTGAAGTTGCCGGCAAACTTACTGCAGCTTCACAGCTTCGTGCCTCAGCTACTATTGACGATCTTTGTTTCCTTGGCTAGACCGGTCCTTGAGCTGGGAGGGGTGTGTTGACTGTGTCTCCTCCATCTGAACAGATCCGCAGCTCAGTGCTGGCCAACGCTGCGGCATCCGGCGGCGGCGGCGACGCGGCAGCGGCCCGCCTGCGAGGCGAGGGCGCCGGCGGTGGCAGCGGCGGCCAGAGCAGCGGCGCCGACGCAAGCGATGGCAGCGGGTCGGCCGCCGCGGACGGTGCGGACATAGGTGCTGCGGGGATCGGCTGGCAGCAGGCCATGGCGGCGCAGATGGCGGAGCACCGCGACAGGGAGGCCGGCCTGGACGAGGGTCTCGCCTCGGGCTCGCAGTTGGGCGGCCTGTCAAGCGGCGGAGCGGCTGCGGACGCTGCCTCAGGCGGCGCGGCGGGCAGCGGCTCGCGAGGCGGCCGGGACAGCGGCGGCGCAGAGGAGGCTAGCAGCGGAAAGGACGTCAACATGTCCCTAAACGAGATCAAGGTGGCGGCGGCGGCCGCGGGCGGCAGCGGTAGCGACGGAGCGGCAGCCGACGCCAAGTCGGATCCCCTGGCGTCTGCGGACGAAGACATTTCCAAGTTGGTGTTCCCGACCAGCTGCTGTTCTGCTAGGCGCTTGGCCATTGATCTCGTACCAGACTCCCAGCCATATGCGTACAGCAGTGCGCACCAGATGTTCATGCACATGACACGGTGACTCCTGACATGGCTTCAACATCCAGAAACCAACTGGGTGTCTCGATTTGATGCTGCAGGTACCACTCCCAGATGGAGGTCTTCAAGCGCATGCAGCGCGTCGGCTTCAACCAGGCCGTGCACGGCGCAGGAAACGCCGCGGGCGGCGGGAGCTCCGACTTTGCTGCCGATGGAATCTCTGAGCACGGCTGGAACTCCGAGTCTGGTGGGAGATCAGGCGGTGCGGCCGGCGGTGCAGCCGGCGCCGGCGCCATGGGTGCCGGGTCGTCAGCTGATGGCGATGGCCTGGCTGGCAGCTCTGGCGGATCAGCTGCTGCCGGTGGCAGGGGCGGTGCATCGGCGACTGGTCACTACGATGCCACGGCCGGCGGCTCTGGCGGCTTGGTCGGCGCCGCCAACGGTGGGGCAGGCGGCCTGGCTGGCAGCATGGCCGCCGGCAACGACCTTGGCGCAGACAACGCCAGGTGTGAACATGGCACAGTTGCTTCTGCGACAGCTTTACCTGACTGACAAGCAACAGCCAAGCACAATCCAGGTTTTGGACCGCAGTCATAGGATCCACCGCAGGAGTGGATGACCTGTCAGTGCAGCACACCAGCTGGGTGCTTGCGAATTGACTGGAGTGTGGCATGATTCCCTACATAACTTCATGCAGGTTACCTGACGCTAGTGAGCCGGATGGCAGCGGCAGCCTGGCAGCTGGTGCGGGTGACTTGCTCAAGGCAGCGTCCGGCGCCTTTGATAGCGGCGACCACAGCGCCAAGGGCGGCGCGGTATCCCGCAGGAACGGCTGGAACGCAGGCGGCGCCGCCGGCAGCGGCACTGGCTCAGCGCAGCAGGACGGCAGCGGCTCTGCTGGCGGATCGCAGCTCAGCAGCGGCTCTGCCGGCGGATCGCAGCTCGGAAGCGGCTCGCTGAGCGGCGGCGGCATCCAGCTGGACACCTCCGACCCGCGTCAGGGCATGGCCGCAGGGCTTGCCGGCGAGCTGCAAGCTGACCGCCAGGCGGGTGCCAGCGGGTACCGCGGCGCTGGCGCAGCGGACAGCGCCGTGGACGCTGAGTCGAACGCAGATGACGTCATCAAAAATGGCATCCAGCAGGGCCTCATCCGTCGCGGCGACAGCAGCGGCGGAGGCGCTGCCACCGGCGGGGCAGCCGTCTTGTCTAGCGGCTTCAGTGGCGGCGGCGGCGGTGGCGGCGACAGCGCAAGCTTTGATGACGGCGCAGATTTTCCTGAGGAGGCAGACTTTGCAGACAGCCACCTCGCCGATGCCGGCGCTGGCGCCGGCGGTGGTGGAACGGTGGCGCAGCGCGGCGGCGGCGTACAGCAGCGAGGGTCGTCCCCGAGCGGCAGGGGTAATGGCAGCGGCAGCGGCGGCAAGAGTGACGCAGCTGGCGGCGCAGCGGGCGGCGTGGCGGACAACGGCAGCGGCTTCGACCCGCTGCAGCTAAATGCGGCCGGGGCCGGCGTCCCGGCCCGCGGCTCCGTAGCTGGCCGGCTTGGCGGCGATAATGCTGCTGCCGCAGCGGACGCTGAGCTAGAGGCGGTGTCAGAGGCGGCAGGAGGCGCCTTCGATCAGCAGGGTGGCGACACAGCGGCCGACGCACAATCCCACGACTCCCGTGCCGGCAGCGCCGAGAAGCCGCTGTTGCAGCGCGGCGGCAGCAGCAGCAGCGGCGCCGCAGCCTCGGGCGACGCCGGCTCCTCGGGGGCCGGCGGTGCCTTTGGCAACAACTTCGGCGGCGCTATCGGCGGCAGCGCCATCGGCAGCGGCGGCCGCGGCGATGGTGACGCCCTGGAAGCTGGCAACGGCGCCGGTGGCGTTGCCGCTGGATCTGCTTCCCGTGCCCGCTCCGACAGCGGCAAGCGCGGAGGGAAGGCGGGGGCGGCAGGCTCGGGCCGCGCCGGCGGCATGGACATGGACTCGGCTGCCGGGCTTGGTGGCGACTCCTTTGCGGTACAAGGTGTGTGTGCTTGTGCTGCTCTTTTGCCGTGCACTGCCAATGTATTGCAAGGCTTGCTTAGGGCACGCAAGGAGACTCGGCGAACTCTCCTGTGCCATGCATACCGGTCTGCGCATCTGCATGCAGACAGCTGCTGCAGATACCAATCAGCAGTGAACCTGTGGGCACAACAAGCAGGTGCCTACACCTCAACCCCTCCTGCAGGCGTCTGACACATGTTTCTCGGCTGCAGGCGCTGCAAGCGAGGATGACGCAGACCCATCCGTCGACGTGCGCATGCTCATCAGCGACAGCGGCCTCACCGGCTCAATCGCCAAGTCCGGACTCGCGCCCGCCGCCGAAGACGCAGCCGCAGCCGCAAGCACGGCCGGCGGCGGTGCGGCCAGCAGCGCAGCCGGCGCCAGCGGCGTGGCACAGAGCGGCAGCGGAAAAGGTGGCAGCAAGGCCAGCGATGGCTGGGGCGGCGCTGCACATGCAGGCGGCCCGGCGGCTGCCGCCGGCGCCGCCGCTGCTGAGAATCAGGGCTCGATAGTGGAGGGCAGCGCCAAGGCAGCAGCCGACCTGGACGCTGCAGTGGCGGACACCGTCGCTTCCGGCGCCGCCGCCGCCGCCAATACGCTATCTTTGGGCGCCGACACCGCAGCAGACCTTGCCTCCAGCGCGGCGCAGAGCGTCAAGAGCGGCGCCGGCAAGGTGGCTTCCGTCGCGGCCAACGTAGTGGCCGGCGGCGCACCAGCGGATGTGGACGGCCCGGCTGTGCTCGCGGCCGCCGGCACTGGCGAGACAGCCGACGAGGCAGCCGGCGAGGCGGCCGGCGGCAATGCCAGCAGCGACAGCGCCGCGGCAGACGAGGCGGGCGCGCCCTCAATCCTGGCGGGCGCAATGATGTCGGCCGGAAGGGCCTCAGGCGACGCGATAGCGTCCGGCGCCTCGACCATGAAGGACCAGGGCGCCGCTGCCCTGGACGGCATGGCCGACAGCCTCAGCTATAGCGCGGCCGCGGCAGCAGACGCTGCGGTGGGTGCTGTGAACACTGCGGCGAACGCTGCTGACGCTGTCGGTGACAGCGTCGCCGGCGCTCTGGGCGCCGCCAAGGGGCCGGCCAAGAGCGGCCACGCCGCTGGATTGGGCAGCGTCATCGGCAGCTCTGAGCAGGGCGCCGTCGCAGCGCCGCTTGAGGGTCTGCAAGGCAGCCTTGCTGGCAGCGTCGCCGGCATGGCACACTCAGGCGCATCGGGGCCTGCCGCAGACCTGCTTGACGCAGTCGCCGCTGGCATCGGCGGCGCTGCTGCCCCGAAGAAGCCAGCGCAGCGCTCCAAGGGACAGGGCAAGGGGGTTGCTGGCGCAGCTGGCAAGGCGGGCAGCAGCGGCGGCAGCGGCTCAAAAGGCAGTGGCGGCAGCTCAAAGACCAGCGCCAGCGTCGGCAAAGGTGGCAAAGGCCGGGCCGCAAAGCCCTCGGCTGCAAACGCGGCCGTCGCTGAGGGTTCTGTCAGAGATTCTGTCGCTGCTCCTTCGGGCCCCACTCAGTCGAGCTCTGGCGGCAGCAGCCACCTAAAGATGCCGGGCTACGACCTCGCAACGTCCAATCCCGAACAGTCTGGAATGCTCAGCTCAGGCAGAGGTGCGTAATCTATTGTGGTGCCGGTACTTTCACTGGCGCGGCAGCCGAACTTGGCAGAAACAGCAGGGTGTGCAGTGCTGTGCGTCCCTCGGCGTGCAGCGCCATACAGTCTGGTTCAAGAGACTGGCTGAATAAAGTGCTTTGGCACAAGTGCTGCCACTGCCCCACCGATGCTCTGATTCGTTTGTATGTCCCAACAGTGCGCAGCGGTGTCGTGGACGGTGCTGCGGCAGTTGAGCCGGCAGGGGCAGGCGCATCAGTGGCGGTTGCAGGCGTGGGTGGCGCCCCAGCTGCCGCTCACAAGCGCGGCGGCAAGAGAGGCGGCAAGGCCAAAAAGGGTGGCGGCGGTGGCAAGAAGGCGGCGTCAGGCGGCGACAGCGGCAGCGCAGGCGGAGGCAGTCGCAGCAAGGCAGGCGCCGGCAGCGCGGGCAGCTTTGGCGCAGGAGCGGGTGGCGGCGCTGCTGTCGTGGTGGACGCCCGGGATGTCGAAAAGGTGAGGCACCCTGAACACTCTGTAGAGGTGATGGTATTCAGCTGCAGCCGAACCTGCGTGAATGGCGTGGACGAAATGCATTTGGTGCATCGATGGCCCCTGGCCACATACAGGCGTGCAGGCAAAGCTGCTGTGCGCTGGGGAGCTCCTCGCTCAGCGCTACTGACTTGATGGCTGCAGGCCATCGGGTCTGACAGCACAGTGGAGCCAGGCAGCAGCGGCAGCGGCAATATGACCGGCGCAGCCGCAGACGCAGCAGGTGCCGGCAAGGCCACCGAGGCCGGCTCCGCCGGCAGCAGCGGGGCAGCCGCCGACGCACTGCATGCTGCCGTTGCTGCCGACGGCGCGTTTCAAGCCGGCAGCGGAGCTGCTGACGAGGCAGGCGGCCGTCGAGGTGCCGGCTCGAAGTCTGGGCCGCGGCGCAGCGGCGGCGGCGGCGGCAAAAGCGACGAGGCCAAGGCAGTGTCCGACGGCGCAGGCCCTGCTGACGGCGGCAGCAACCAGGCTGCTGCAGGCGGAGGCGGCAGCTCGGCGGCCGGCAAACTGGGACGCAAAGGCGGCGGCGGCAGCTCCTTGTCACGACAGCGTGATCCCGGCAGTGATGTGGGGCAATGGGCCGACGCGGCAGGCGGCGGGGAAGCCGCCGCTGCAGGCGGCAGCAGCAGCTCTGGATCAGCCAAGGCGGGTGCAGCTGGAGTTGGCAGTGCCAGCTTATTGGCGAGCGGTTCGGGCCAAAAGCAGGACCAGAAGGATAAGCTAGCAGCCCACCTCGCAGATGTCTGAGCAGGTGTCTGAACTCATAGCCGTGAACAACGGCGAGGCCTGAACAAATCTTGCAATTCGTATTATAGCGTTGTTAACGGTATTGTCCTGGCATTCACAAGACCGCTGTGGCCAGACCACGTCGGGCAACGCTGTGTCTGCTCAGCCAAGACTTGCAGTGCAACAGCTGCTGATGCTGACGAAGATCAGCTGACTTGGCCCCAATCTTGGAAGATTACATCGCCGTGCCCTGCCGTGAGCAAGCAGTACGCAAGCCTGCAACCAGCTCAGCAACATCGAGACTACTACACAAAGGCCTTACCCGCCGGCTGATCGCAATTCAGTGTGCGTCGCGCGTCCAGACCGGCGTCGGCCGGCGTGGCGTCAAGCCTGAAAGTGTTTGCCTCACCCTGAACACAGATCCGGCAGCTTGCAATTGAAACATACTTGAGCAGCGTTCGCTACACCTCACGCCTCCTTGATCCACTGGATCTGTGCGAATCCTCCCGGACCTCTGCTTTGTCAGAACAGTCTTGCCGGAATGCGAAGTTCTGGCGTCCCGGCTGGAAGCTCCCCTGCTCAGCAAATGGCAGATCCAGTGTCCCCTGTGGCTGCGCAGCACAGTTCGAAGACTGCACAGGACAATTGGTTGCTGGTGAGGTCTCGACCATATGCGGCGCGTGAATGCACAGACAGCCTGTCATGGCACCCTGGCTCCGCCACTGAGCCAAGCGGCAAGTTCTGCAAGTAAGGTCAAATCACTGATGCGCCTGTAATGCAGGAGCACGGGCAGCGGTGGCTGGCGGCGTTCCTTCACAGGCGGATGCCGGATGTGCCGCTGCCGCGGCTGGTGCAGTCTGGCCGCCTGCTGTGAGTGTCGCTAAAACACAGTCGCACATGCATCGAAAGCACAGCATGCAGCAGTTGCTGTGCTCTGCATGCGCGGTCGTCGGCACCAGCCACTGCATTGCGCATCGCGCAGCCATGACCGCAAACGCTAACTTGCCATTCCTGTGCTTTCGCATGCAGCGCGCACCAGGACGACTGGATGCACGCCATGCCTGGGCCGGCGCTCAATCAGCTGGCGACAATGCGGCTGCGCCTCATGACCGCTGCCGCCGGCGCCATGTCTGGCAACCTGGACTGCTGCCTAGACGCCGCAGCGGTGCCGACGCGGCCGGCGCAGTACCCGCCGAAAACCGACAGCTACAACCACGACTCTAGCAAGCCGGGCGCCGGAAGCCCCTTGGAGCGGGCCAGCGTCAAGGTCGTGCTGAACAGCGTGCGGCTTGGGGCGGCCACGAAACTGAAAGCCGACCCGGCGCTCGATGCCGACGGCATGCAGCGGCTGCTGTCGAACGGCTGCGCCAGCCTCGCGCCGCTGCTTGCGGACGAGGCGGTGGCGCCGTGACTATGCAAGACCATGAGTTTGCTTCCGACGACTATGACAACAGAATGTTGCTAGAATAGGGCTGATGTGCGGCCGGTGCATTTTCGTTTTATTGTCCAAAGATGGGTCAGCTTGTCTTGTTATAACTATTGAGATTGCAGAGACGGCGATTCTTTGCCTGCCACCCAGTATTGCATTGAGAAATTAGTATATTAGAGGCGGCAAAAAGCTCGCTCATCGGCAGAGAACAGTGTGGCCCGCTCGCCCGGCGGCAAAACAGCAACGCTGCCCCAGCATTGGCACTGCAAACTCCAGTTGTCGTCTCCCTGTATCTGGAACACCCTGTCGAGTGAACATGTGTGATATGGTTCAGCCAGCCCAATGTGCAGATGTGCAACCCCCTCCTCGTCACACACACCCCCTGATGCATGCTCATCCTGCAGGTTGCACCTCCGATCGGCGGTTTTGTTCAGTGTTGACCCACTCGTTTCAAGCCACTTCAAGCATAGCGAAGTCTGCCTGATTCTGGTAGCTCAACGGCGCTCAGAGTATCGTATCGTATTGCGAACTTCAAATTCGAGTCGATCTTGCGCAGCGAGCGTGTCAAGTACACCAGTATGGCTTCCAAGAAGCGCAAGACAACTGTTGCCACCAGCTCGAACGAGACAGATGGCTGGCCCCTGCTCAGCGAGATGGCTCAGCGAAGACTGGAACATCTGGCGCCGCTGGGCGACTGTGAACTTGTGTGCGGCAAACACTCTTTCAGAGGCTTGCACCGAGTGACACTGGCGACCGGCAGTAACGTCCTGAGGCAAGTATGGATGAATCACCCGCACTCACGCTGAACAGTCCCAGAGCCACCTGCCTGCAGTATAGCAGCGTGCGGGCAAGACAATGCTTGGGTACATGCAGAAATGCGATCGTCGATCTGAAGGACGACTCGCGCTACACAGTCCATGACGATAAGCCGGAGGATGTCGCACTGCTGGTCAGTGTCCTCTACGAGCCCGTGGCAGAAAGCTTGTCTGAGGCAAACATTGGCGCCGCTCTGAGGATGAGCCACAAGTGCGCCCACCAGCCTGCGCAGAAGCGCTGTCTCAAATTGCGCTGCCACACACAAGTGGTGATCAGCAGCTGGATCTTGCCCCCGCCTGTCATTGTCCAATGACAAACACAAGTGCATGTTGTGTTGATGACCCATGCGTCCGAGTGTGTTCCGGGTCCTGTCAACCACCATGTGCCGCCACATGCTAATGGACGCAGCCACTGTCGCAGGTACGACTGCGTGGATCTGCGGTCCTCGTGCGATGTGTTCGTCTCGAAGGTCGACCTGACGCCACAGTCGTTCCCGCGCTGGGTGCAGCTGTCTGCCGAGCATGGTCTGCCGCAGGCCTTGGACCACTGCCTGACCTGGTCAGCAGCCGGCGACAACTTCAGCGCCGTCATGAGGTGAGCACTGTACGCATGCTGCAAGCAGCTGCAAACACACTTGATTCATACTGTGTCTCACCACTAGCCTGTGCCTCGCGTGTCATGTCAGTGTTGTGAGTGAATCACAACGATGAATCCCTCCGCTGCCCACGATGTGCTGCAGGGTGAACACCGATGCATGGCTGCACTCACTGCCTGCGGCGGCACTGGCCCGGCTGGTGGTGCCGCGCCTGCGGCTGTTGACGGCGGTCACCAGTGCCGTGGCCACCAGCATGGATCGCTGCGTGCAGATATCCACCGTCCCTACGCAGGCAGCAAAGTATGCGATCGGCACAAAGCGCTTCTGGATAGACTCTGATGACCCCGGAGTCGCCGCCCCCCTCGAGCGCACCAGCGTCAAATTAGCGCTGGACACGATTCGGACCTATGCTGACCGGGCATTGAAAGCCAATCCCTCCTTCCAGGCCAGCGCCGTGCAGGCGCTGCTTCCCAAGGCGTGCAAGGCTGTGCCAATGGTGCGGCCTGCCCAAATGGCAGCAGCGCCGCAGTGACTACGGCTTGCTTCACAACAGACCTGTATAATGGTGGTTCCACCATTTCAGCAATATTCATGACGATTCATCATTCAGTCATGTGCGATTTCATGCAAATCTGCGGAACCTACGGACGGAATCCTGCTACCCTTCTGGACACTAGTAGCACTTCAACGCTCAGACCAGTATGGACGCAAGGGCATCCATGCGTTTGATTGAATCGTTGAGGACAGAGAAAATCTCAGCTGTGAACATAATGCCGCACGACAATGCCCAGCTACGGGCGCTGCCATGCATGCGCGAAAGCGCGGCAGCCAATCCTAGGCTGCAGGCTGGAACCCTATCAAATGCAACCGCCATGTCATTCGAAGTGAATGAGGTTGCCCGGCCTACTTTTCGACACTTGCGGTCGCAAAATGCATTTGGCAACATGTGCTCACTGTGGCATTTGTAAACCCTTCGCCCATGCTGTGCGTGCTGCGGTGCGCTGGATGCTGCTGTCTACTTCGGCGGACCTGCCGCAAGCTCTCAGCCACTGCCTGATCAGGCAGCCTCATGAGCTGGGCGGCAGCCAACAACAACTTCGAGGCGATCATGAAGTGTGCACTGGTCCAAGCTGCCAGCATTGTGGTGCCTGCATACTCGCCTCGCTCTGCTGTGGCCAGTCCGGAGGCAGCATATTAGTTTTACCTCTGCTTGAAAGTCAGGCAACAGATAACTGTGCCGCGGGTTTTGCCTGCTAGAAAGTGTGCACACAAATAATGGAGCAGTCATGATGACTTCCGCCAAAGCCAGGACCCATTCACTGCTGCAGAGCAAATCCCTGCAGGGACTGGCTGCACCAGCTGCCAGCCTCAGCTCTGGCGAGCTTTGTGCTGCCCCGCCCCTGCTGACTGCGGTGGCCGAGGCCATGGCCTGGACCCTGGACACGTGCTGCTGCTGTCCCGACTGAGCCTGCAAAATATGCGGACGACACAAAGCTGTACTGGGTCGACGCCACCGGTGACCACAATGACATCAGTGCCCTCGAGGTCGACAGCTTGAGAGTCGTCATGGACTGCGTCAGAAACAGAGCGAGCGTGGCGCTGTAAGCAGACACGACCTTTGCTGCAAGCGCCATGCAGAACCTGCTGCCCAAGGCCTTGCGCAAGGAAGTGCCACTGCCGCTGGAGCTGCAGAGATAGGTGACACCACTACCGCTGACATATGCGCTGCCGCTGGCATCTGCTGCTGCGACTGGCACTGGCTGCTGTGCCTGGCTCCTGCTGCATCTGCTGCTGCGCTGCTGCTGGCACCTGCTGGGCGCTGAGACCTGTCGCTGACATCTTATGCTGCCTGCGCCGCCTGCAGCGCCACCACGGTGGCGCTGGCCAGGTCAATGCGCCACCACGGTGGCGCATTGGCCATCCTTGCATGCAGGCCTGCCGTAACGGCCTCGGAAGCCGCAAAAGCGCTGTAGCCCGGTCCCGTCGCCTGCTGTCCGTCGTAGCTTGGTGAGGCTCCCGCTTCTTGCTGATGTCCTCGTGCCACCTCTCAGCCAGGCGTCTCATTCGCATCATGGCCGACCACTCTTCAAGTCACCAGTGAAATGTTGGCCTGCGGCTGAGGTAGAGCTACTATTCTCTTGCAGCTGCTCCGGACCCTCTTTCCACCAGCGGAAGGCTTTTATGTAGCTGTGTCCATTGACAGAGCAAATATCAATGTCATCTCCATCACGCTGACTATGTCACCGGTATTGCCGCCTGCGGCTGCTCCAGATACTCCTTCCGCCAGTGGAAACTATCCAGGTAGCTGTGCCCATGAACGGTGTGGAACTTTTCGGTGTTGTTGTACCGCTGCACCTCATCTTCCAGCAGCGTCCAGTTCCCGAAATCCGACAGCTGCGGCTGGTACCTGCGCGGCACGGCAGGAGCAAGTTGATGAAGCGACGCTGTCCTGTAGCGAAGATGCTGGCGGCAGAGCAGAGCAGAGAGGTCTGACAAATCGCAGCTGCTCAAAGCCGTCGTTAGACGTACCTTGGGCCAGGCGGGAAGCAAAATGAGGGCACGAACTTCTGAGAGGTTTTCTGACGGAAGTCTAGCCAAATGTCATGATTGCTGCAGCACACACCTGAACAGGGCGCCATACTCCTGCAGCAGCCGCCGCAGGTAGCACAGCCGGCCCGGCTGCGTCAGGTGGCGCTGCGCAAACGCCTGCCCCGCACGCGCTATGCGCAGCGCCACGTCGTCATGCTGCCGTAGCCAGTCGATGATCTGCGTTCATGACAAGGATGTCCGTTGAGTGGCCTGTGCCGTGCTGCGTAGAGAAAAGGGAATCAAAGTGTGTGCCTGTGGCATGGCTGCCACAGTGCAGACGGTAAGGAAGACGATCAGAAGAAGCAACATATCACGGAAACGGCAGCTGTGTGCCAACCTGGCGTGACAGCCCTCATCGGATTTGAGATCCATGCTGACGCCCGGGTAAGATGTCCTTGGCGACATACTGGCCAACAGGTACGTAATGCACCCACAGGCAATGTGGCACTCGAAGCAGATCAGGCTAGGCAGGGTAAGATACTGGAGGAGCAGCAAGGGAAGGGACGCACGTGCAGGATGTCCTTGGCGTCGTACTGGCCAACGGGCACGTAGTGCACCCACGGCTGCAGCGCCGCCTCATAGAACATCCAGTACAGGCTGACATGCTTCAGCGCCACCTGCAGGCGATATAGGTTTTATTTATTGCAGACTGAATAACATAATGAAGGTCTTGCACCCACGGCTGCAGCGCCGCTCGTAAAACACTCTGTAGGGGCTGACATGCTTCAGCGCCGCCTGCAAGCAGGGCGATGACGTATCATGTACATGTACCGAGGCTATATAGGTCGTGAACGGGTATACAGGTCATGCTGAAGCTCCGTTGCCGTCCAATATGAGCAGAACTGCTGCCATCCGAAATGGGCAGAAATTGTCCGCTGCACGCCAGTCGGGAGCATCCGACAGAGTGCCCCCAAGTTCCTTGAGTTTCAGGCGCAGGCAAAGCCGACACTCTGAGTGCATCGCAGATCAATCAAGGCGCTCCTGGTCTAATGTGGACACTGTCTGCTGGGGCATGTCGGCCGCTCAGCATACATGCCGATCACATTGGACAGCCATCATCGCACAGGCATGTCTGAGTGGTTAAGCTTGAATTGGATAACGTGTTTGTAGGAGTTTTGCCTCCGCTCTCACCTGGTCCGACGCCAGCGCCATCTGCAGGCTCGTGCACCGGCGGTGCGAGCCATCGCACCCACATTCCCGAGTAGCCACGCAGGAGCGTAATCGAAAAGCGCTGGAAGTTAGGCTCTGCTCTTACCTGGTCCGAGGCCAGCACCATCTGCAGGCGCGTGCTGGCGGTGTTGCCGTCGACGCTCAGTCCATACTTGTGGTTTAGGTGCGCGTCAATGGGCAGCCAGCCGCGCTTTTCCACCATGCCCACATCCAGGTGGCTGCCGTTGGTCGCTTCGCTCAGATCGCTGAAGTAGTTCCGCGGCACGACCGTCTGCGATTCATGCACGACAACTGATGAGCAAGGCAGTGCAAAGATTGGATGAGAGGTGTGCTGCCAATGGTCGTGCCGCTGAGGTCGCTGTAGTACTCCCGTGGCACGACCGTCTACAGCATAAGACTTGCAGGCTTGATGTTTTGAATATTGTCAATGGGTCTGCTACGTATGTGCCCGGCCGATCAAGCGGTCGGCTCCTTGCCCGCGTTGACACACACGTGTCACGGAGAAACGACCAGCACACCTCGCCACGGCGGCTGCGGGCGCGGTGGCCCGTTGGGAAGTTGGTGTACCGCCCGACGGCTGTGTCTGCCTTGCCAGCCCACGCCGCTGGGTCCGCTGCCGAGCAGTTTGCCGTCCACTCGTCAAAACTGCAGGCGGCATCAGCAGCCATTCGCGGCCGTCGCAGTTGTCATCGCCATGGCCAGGTTTCACATGCAGGGGCGTCACCATCCATGCTGGGGCTTTTGCATCCATGCTGGGATGCTGTGGGATCCATCGGCACGGCAACCTGGTGTGCCGGCGGCGTGCTCGACGTCTCCAGCATGGCAGAACGAACGCTGGCCCGCAAGAAAAGCGACGCAACATGCTCAGTCAACCTGCGAGTTCATCTCTGCTTCTGGAAGTCGCTGTCGAAGACCAGGATGTCCACCCACCTAACAGTTTGCAAAGTCATTATGGAACCTCATCGAGTGCACCATTGCATACCTGTGCTTGTGGAAGTCGCCGTCAGGCACCAGTACATCCAGGCTGTTGGCGTCCTTGACCCAGGAGAAGACGGGGCACGCCGGCTCACTGCCCAGCGGAAAGGCCCCCAGGTCGTGGTTCACCTGGCGGCCGCGAGCAAGACAGGCTCGGGGACTGCCTTGCAACAGTCATATTCAGCAGACGATGATTATGAAGCGTGCAGCCTGCAGCAGGCGGCATCGGCAGTGCACCCAGCATGCCGCGGATGCTGCTTGGCATATTGTCAGACCAGTGCAGCATGGGAGCACAGCCAGGCATCGAGACAAAACTGATTTAGACACTTGTCAACTCTGCAGTGCGCACCGGGACCTGCGGCCAGTCAGTGAACTGCAGCCGGAACTCCATGTTCGGCGCCCCGTACAGTAGCACCGCCTGCACGTGCGGGCTAGGACGGTTGAACGAGGCGACTCAGTGCACATCAGCGCTTAGATAGTGCATATCAGCCCGTGAACTGCAGTGGCGGTCACAGGGAAGTTCCACTTCTGTCCCGCCTCATGCGCTGTCCAGCTGTTCAGGAGAACAGCCCACCTCCTGGATGTCGGCGAGCGACAGGAAGTAGAGCGCGTTGACCCAGGGCGGCATCGGCGGGTTGGTATTGTACATCACGTTGTCGATGATCGCGAAGTGGCCCACATAGCGCCCGCCGTTCTGCGGGGGAGCAGACGCAAAAGCCTCTGCGCGGCTCGTTGGAAAGACGGCTGCAAGTCCCGCAAGAGGTCTCGTTTGCCGCGGGTGACATGTCTTGCCACAGAAGCGAATTTTGCTGGCACGCTTGGCTGCTGGCTCTGGCATGCTGTTTGCGCACTTGAGTAGGAAGCCTAGATATCTACATTTCTTGAGGTTTCAAGCATTTGATGCTCACATCCGCCGAGAAGCCGAAGGCGTCGCACGCGGCAAAGTCCTCCCGCCGGATGCCGCGCGACAGCCACGGCACCAGGTCGTTGTAGATGGTGGGGTACAGTGCCGCATGCTCCTCGCACTCGTCCTCTGCAGATCAACTTGATTGGTCAACATTAAATCCAGCAAGCCACTTCATTCAACAGTCAAGACGCCGGGTCGTTGTCAATTGTTGGGTACAGCGCCGTGTGCTCCTCGTTGTAGATGTTGGGGTGTAGGGTTGGACAGGCTCAACATGACTGACACAGCTTCCCGTCGCAGGGCGCACCTCTGCTGGGCATCAGGCTGCTGATCATCGCCCGCACGCCGCCCGTGAGGCTGCTGTCTCTGCCGGCCGCCGTGTCGTTGGCCGCCGCCGCCGCACCAGGCCGCTCACCCATGACCTGCAGCGACATCGGACCAGTCCTTCTTTGTTGTTTGAAAGGGAGCTGAGTTGAGGCCGTGATTGTATGGCACATTGCACCAAGTGATGCGTTGAGGAGCGTGTGCTGTGAACATCCTGGGAAGCCACATTCAGGGATTCATGACCCACCCGCAGCATCTTGCGCAGCTGTGCATTGGCCTGCGCCTCGCTGAGCCACGCGTAGCAGAGCACCACCGCCGCGCACACGCCCGCGAGGGCCGCAACGGCGCGCCAGCGTCGCCGCGGAGGCCGCACCGCGTTTGGCCGGAAGCGCCCATCGCCGGTCCCGCTGACGCCAAGCCGCATATCGCAGTGCAGTGCGCTGCCGACAGGGTGCGCTGCGCACCGCCGCAACAGGATTTGACAGCTGCCACCACACCACCACAAGCGACGTCACCATTGAGGCGATCTGGCAAGGCAGGTGGGCAGGTTGGAGGGGAGATGGCAAAGTGATGTGCACCTGGCGCCTCAAGCGCGCTGGCAGGCGGGTGCAGCGACACTCTCCGTCATCGCCAGCAGAGCTGTTGTGTGCATGCCGGCGCCGGCAGTTTGACTACGTATAACTACTGCCACTGGTCACATCACTGCCCTACATACTGCCTTGCTGGGCTCGGCATGCCGGCGTGGCTGATGGCTGACGCCCTGCTCGCCATCGGCACTTGCTGCAGGCTGTCTTACATCGGCCGCAAGTCGATGCCAACCTAATAAGACCTGTCCTTCTTGAGATCGTCAATATGGAACAATGATAGCTCTGCAATTTCGCAGCGGATGAGTGTGATGTAAATGGGGCAAGCGACAATTACGCCGCCATCAAGAATTTCGGGACAAGCTGCATGTGCTTGCTGGCAGTCAGCAAAGCAGTCCGAAGCGAGAAGCAGACTATCGAATTGCGATTGGCAGGTGGTCTGTCAAAAATGCTGGTACAGCTTCTGCATCAGCCGCTTTGTCAGCGTGACGTGGACCTGATAATTCCCGTGGTGAAATGGCCCCTCATGTTTTTGGCACTCCCTCTCCTCATTTGCGATCCGTGCCGCGCTAGCCTCTTCGACGGCGATACGGCAGGTCTTGGTGCATCTCTCCTTAGGTCGGCGCGGCTGCAGGCCCGTTGTGTGGGAGCTGCATATTGTAAAATGGCGGCCCTTGGTGCCAGCATCACCCTCTTTCCCCAGGTGCACACGCTGGCCACAGTCCCAGTATCCACGCATGATAAACAGTGATCAGGTGCCTTGGCCATGCATGCTGTCGGATCACGATATATGCATGCGACGTTGAGGATATGCTGAAGCGCAGCATGTCTGCTGGCTGTCTGCCTGGCCGCTTCCCACATCTCCTGCTCCATCATCACATCAATGACACACCACACAGTGCGCCACCCGCATCCATGCCACGCAGGCGAACGCGAGGGCGGGAGTGCAGGCGGCTCCCTGTGTGGCCGCGGTTGGCCGGGCGACAGCTGTGAACGTGCAGCTCCGGGGCCAGCTGAGGCAGGGCCTGGCACCGGCGCTGCTGGGCGCCACCATGCGGCAGTACGCTGCCCCCGCGGCGCGCCAGCAGCTGGCAGTCAGGTGAGTGTAGAGCGGCGCAGCACGATCCATGAGGCGGGCTTGAGGCGCACCAAAGCAGTCAGGCGGAGGCAGCCGCTGCGATCCATAGGATTTGGCGGCACTGCCGCGGGGCAGCTTGGTGAGGGGCGGATCGGAGGCGCCAGCACGACAGCGGAGCTTGCAATGACATTGCCACTGCCTGTGCACAGAAACCGTGGTGTGGTGTCGAATGCAATAAACATCTCCCACATTCTGGATGACGGCGGCGGTGGTGAAGGGCCAGCTGCAGACGCCATGCGATGACAAGCTGGCAATCATGCCGAAGCATTTGTCCCAAAACAGGTCACCCAGACGCAAGGCGGCAGCAACGGTTGCGGAGGGGCAGCTGCGGACGCCGCACGGTGGCAGGCTGGTGGACCTGATGGCGATACCTGTTGATCTGTAAAGCTTTACCTAAATGCAAGGTGACGGTAATGGTAGCGGAGGGGCAGCTGCGGACCCCGGACAGCGGCAAGCTGGGGATCGACATACCCCCTGAGATCACCGCATTCGTTGCTGATACGTAGGGCAACGGCGACGGTGGCGGAGGGGCAGCTGCAGACGCCGCATGGCGGCAAGCTGGTGGACCTGATGGCGCCGGCAGAGCAGCACGCCGACCTCAAGGCGTCCGCGAGCAAAACGCTGCAGCTCAGCGACCGCAACGCCTGCGATGTGGAGCTGCTCGTCGTTGGGTGAGTGGCTCCGAAGGCTGAGAAATAGAAGTCGTGGGGTACAGGCCATGCAGCGGTGTTCTCCTGCCGGCAGCAGCTCTATTTCAGCAGGCATCAGCAACACGCTGCAGCTCAGCGACTGCCATGCCGGCGATGTGGGTCTGCTCATCGTCGGGTGCGGTGCTGGGGACGCCCAACGCAGCGTTGGCCATTTCTGGATGTAGCAACCCCAACCACTGCAGCGGACGGCGCGCTGTTTGGACTGCACGCGACTAGATTTGACATTCGCCCTTGGACAGCGCTCTGGGCACACGCGCGCACATGGTCAGCAGAGGTGCTTTGGAGCAGCCACGCCGACGCTGTGTCTCTGCTGGCGCGTCTCACGCTGCACTGGGCAGCGCAGCACAGCACCGACTGCTTGCAAGTGATGTGCTTGCTGCCGACGACCCGCCGCCGCCCTCCCTCGACAGCGTGCTGTCGAGACGAGCAGTCAGTTGATGTCTTTCTACTGGCTGCAACGCCTGCTTGGTACGGACGGGCTTCAATGGACGCGATTCCTCAAAGCCATTTTGCTTGGTGGTAGATGGCCCATGCTGGTTTGTGTTAACATTCCTGGTTGCAGCGCCTTCTCGCTGCTGACGGGGCTTGTTGGACCAGGTGTCGGCATTGTACGACACCCGCTCTCTTTCCCTCGAGAACATCATGCTCGGATGCACCAAATGCTGATTCGAATCATCCTGCCTGGCTGCAGCGCCTTCTCGCCGCTGACGGGCTTCATGGACCAGGCGACGTACGAGCACGTGGTGGAGCACGAGCGCCTGCCGGTGCGCTGCACCCACGTTTTGACTATAGTCGAATTCGATGAGATGTGAGGTTCACATTCGAAGCCGTGTGCCATCAGCTGCGGCATGATGGAGCACGAAAGCCTGCCGGTGCGCTGTGCTGTTGCATGCCGGCTTCACAGCAGCCGTTGCGTGTTGCATTGGTGGTCGCCGGACGAACATGGTCAAGCCGCTGCATGGGCGCACGAGAGTCGCAGATAATGCCTTGATGATTTGTGGCAGGCGGATGAGGAGAACGAGCGGATACTGTTCGGCCTGCCGGTGGTGCTGGACACTGCGGACGACAGCATCTCCGTCGGCGACACCCTGCTGCTGCAGTACGAGGTATGTTGGTACCTGTGATTTGGAGTCTAACGTGAACTGGCTGTTCAGCTGCACTGTCAAGAATCAGCTATGCAGAGGCTGCTGTTGTGGCGGCTACATGAGGAGCATGCTACACGTAGAAGTAGTTCGGCAGAGCTGCCATGGGTAGTCCGACTGCCACTCAAAAACAAAACTCCTTGTTCAGGTATTTGCAACACATTTCGGAAGTTGCTGCCTTGCTATCTCGCGAGTCGATGTGTTTGCTCCTCCAACAACAGGGCCAGGGCCTGGTGGTCATGACGGCGGATTCCCAACAAGCCGAAGGAGGCGAAGCACTGCTGCTAGTACACCCTGCTATCAACATTCTGACTGATTTATTGAGCAGTTGTGGCTCCTTTGCACTACAGGGCCAATACCTGGCGGTGATGACAGTCAACAGCAAGTGGGCGCCCAACAAGCCGAAGGAGGCGAAGCACTGCTACGGCACCACCAGCATCGAGCACCCCGCCGTGCAGATGATCTCCATGGAGCGGGGCAAGTACTACATCGGTGCGTTCATTCTGCCTCTGATTTGCCTCTGATCTGCCTCTGATTTGCCTCCGCTTAAACGACATGCTGTATCCTGGCTCCCTCTTCGTCGTGAATTGATCTCCATGGAGCGCGGCAAGTACTACATCGGTGCGTCCGCTCTTTATGCGTCAGGCAACTGGCAACCTGTGTTTCTGTCTCACCTGCCATCTGTGCACTGCCTCAGATCTCCTCTGGAGACCGAGCTGCTGGTTGCAGGTGCAGTGTGGCCCCAGGGCAGGCACCGGCGAGCCAAACTTCCTGGCACACACTATGTTTGCGCCATCATGACAGAATCCGTCTGGGTGTCATATGCAGGTGGTGACATCAAGGGCCTGGCGCTGCCCAAGCGCGTCTTCCCCTGCGCCTCGCCCGCCGAGGTGCGGCTCTGCACGTATCTGAATGACAGACGTGTTTGCCACGGCTGACTGCATCAAGCAGGGGGCCAGCAAACTCTTTTGCAAACGCTGCTGCAGCTGCTTGCCGCCGCCGCCGCTGCCACATGGGCATTCAGGTGCCGCAATACAAGGCGCTCACATAGACATCAGTTGCCTAGCATGTCTGCGAACTCACCAATGTTGTGTCCTCACACACAGGTTCGCTCGACGCTGCCGGAGGGCAAGGACGTGCTGGCCTTCCAGTGCCGCAACCCCATCCACAAGGCGCACTACGAGCTGTTCATCCGCGCGCTGGAGGCGGACAACGTGCGCGACGGCGCCGTCTGCCTGGTGCACCCCACCTGTGGCCCCACCCAGGTTTGTCTGCTCAACGCCATGAGCTCGAAACGATGGTCTGGTTTGATTAAGCGGCAGAAGTTGCAGTCAGTGTGTTGCTGGATGGCCGTCAGCCTTGTGCATCCCACGCGCGGCCCCCCACCCAAGGGGTTTGAATAGGGACGGCGGCATGGGACACAGCTGCTGCACTGGATCTGCCCACAATCTCTCAGAATTGTCGGTCTTGTTGCATATGCGTGACTGTCCGCCACACTCCGCAGGAAACGACTGATTTGATCAAAGGCAAGGACCATCGTGGCGCCTTGTCATCCCGCCAACGCGCTCTCAGACTATTCCTTCAGCAGATCTGACTGCTGATCAGCTTCTTCCCAGGATGACGACATTCCGGGCGACGTGCGCTTCCGCACGTACGAGGTGCTGAAGGAGGAGGTGGCCAACCCGCAGCTGCGCTGGGCGTACCTGCCCTACTCCATGCACATGGCCGGGCCCCGCGAGGCCATCCAGGTGTGTGACCAGGCTAATTGTCAAGAATTCTTGAGAACTGGAATACATAAGCCTTTGAGACCAAGGAAGGCGTACCTGCCCTACTCCACGCACGTGGCCGGCCCCGCAAGGCCATCCAGCTGCGGCGATCGTCATGCCATATGTCCGAAACTTGAGACCCGCTCCGCAAATGCGCTTGGCTCCGGCAAGATGACAGCAGTCAAATGTCCAACTAAAGCCGATGGCTTGCGTGGCAGGGCAGCCCTCCTTTACATGATGTGCCTCAATGCGTCCTGTCACCTGCGACATTCGTTTTGACCATTCTGCACCACCTTTCGTTGCAGCACATGATCCTGCGGCGCAACTACGGCGCGACGCACTTCATCATCGGGCGCGACATGGCCGGCTCTAAGTCCAGCCTCTCCGGCGAGGACTTTTACGGTGCCTATGACGCCCAGGAGCACGCCAACCGGTACATACATGCTGTATATCAGTGTTCGATATATTGTTTCTGCAATGTCAAGGGGACTTTTACGGCGCTCACGACGCCCAGCAGCGGCGCGCCGATCGGTGTGAAACGGCGGTCTGTCGTACCTTTCCACATTTGCACATCACTTTCTAGTCAATTTGAGGTATCTGACCTTGCATGAACTGCGCAGAGCACGCCTGCTTGAGCACACCATCCGCGACAGGCATCAGGGCCGGCATGCAGGGCTGACAGCCCTGCGAATACATGCTGCACTTGACAGCCAAGGTTAGACAACATGTATGTCTGGCCGCAGGCACGCGCACGAGCTGAACATGCAGACGGTGCCCAGCCTCAACATCTGCTACACCGAGGAGAAGGTGCGCCTGCAGCTGCATGCAGCAATGCTTGCCCCTCCATAAGCTGGTGACTTTTAAGGCTGCATGTACACCCTAGCTATTCACTTGATTGTGTTGTTCAGAGGCTGTGAAGGGCATTCAGCGTGCGTTTGAGCAGCCATGCATGTGATGAATCCTGGCCCTATCGTTTGATCCTGTGTCGTTCGATCACCAGTCTGTCGCTGGTTTTTAGGGTTTAGCGTGTGTCGTTTGCAGGGCTATGTGACGGCGGATGTGGCTGACGCCGAGGGCCTGCACCGCCTCAACCTGTCCGGCACAAAGTTCAGGCAGCTGCTGCGGTGCGTGCAAATTTATCTCTGCAATGGTGGTGTTTGCTTATGGCCCGCTGACTCCGAGGTGTGCGCTATTGGCGCCTGAGCGACGCCCTGCCACCCTGTATGCAATTCCTGCCTGCAATCAATGAATTCAATGCTTTCTGATCTTTGACCTCTATTTTCGCGTGCATCATCAATTGTGTGTTTCTTAGGCTTTCCCGTGCACCAACCGTGCATGGTGCGCAATGGCAGGTCTCGATTATGTTTCGTGACAGCAATCCGAGCAGCAGCAACGCTGACGAGAACTACAAGTGGAAGAACAGCCTTGCTGACGTTGACATTGCATTTCGCAGATCTGGCGGGGACATTCCGAGCTGGTTCGCATTCGAAAGTGTCTGTCGCGTGCTGCGCGAGTCTGTGGCGCAGCAGAATGGCAGCAGCCCGCAGTAGGGACGTCAAACGTCCTCTTGCAAACACACCGTTCTGTTCATGGTTATGTCCATGCATGCACACGATCATGTTCGAAGGCTGGCATTCGCGTGAAACATTCGAGCTGGTTGTATGTCCTTCCTCCGCCGCCTGCTGCCACCGCTGCCTTCCTCATTCATCTCCGCGCTGCCCTTGCCGGCGCAGTCGTAGCCCTTCATCATCGCCTTGGCCACAGTCACCCGCACTTTTCTGCACCACCAGGAAACATCGAACATCACAGCAAGAAGAACAAAGGTGTCCAAAGCCACCCAGCTCCAGTGCATTCCTCATGTGCACTCATCTGCAGCATGTGTCAAGCCTGCCCTGTTGTGTGAGATGCAAATGAATACGAATCAATACAGATTCTCCCAGAGTGCACACCTCCACGTTCTTGAGCAGCCTCTCCCAATAGGCGTCCTTGTTGCCCCGGCTGCCTGGTCGCTTGACGGGCGGCCGGATCGACTTGACCACCTGCTTCATCGCGCCATGCGTCAGGCTGCTGCTGTTCAGGTCGTCCACCGTCACGCCCGGCTGCTTGTCCACCTGCACATTTTTTATCCGCACGAACTGGACAGCTGTCACTGCAGAGCCATGTCGTGTCAGGACTTCTCCGGCCACTGCAAACAGCTGAGGTCCAATCAATGCGCACCTCCCTGGTCCACTGGCGCGACGGGAAGACCAGGTTGAGGCTTGTGTCCGTGTGCATCATCAGCAGCTTCGCGCCCTGCCGGCGGCAAGTGTGCAGTGCCCGGCTGTGAGCTTCGCGGCGGCCATCGTGCAGTAAGGCACAAATTATCGTGGCAGTCTCGTCGTTTCGAGGGCACCAGCAGTCTTCTTCGACCATGCCCTGCTTCACCGGCAGCAGGTCGATGGCCGCCGCCATCTCCCGCAGCCGGAAAACGGCGGGCTGCTCGCCAGGCTGCGCGGGCTGCCTGGTGAGCGACAGCAGCTGCTAGTACCGGTGCTGCAAGAAGAATCCAGGAAACATCAACGAGATGCGCAGTCTGGCAGAGCGGCCGACTCATCGTGTGACTGAGCGCTCCTCGCGTCTCTAAACAGATATAAACAGATCTAAACAGAATGAGAGATGATATGTGCGCCTACTACCGCACAGCCCTGTCCAACTCGTCAGGCTCACCGTGATGCCCCGGCTGGTGTGCGGCACGCCTTCGACGCCGTTACCACGGCACTCGACGGTGGTGACCGTCATGCGCATCCCCACGTCTAGGCAGTCCTCCACTTGGTCCAGCACGCTGTCATCGTGCTCATCCTCCCTGCAAAGGACCAGCCTGCCATGGAATCCACATCTGAGATGTGCATTTCAATTGAAGGTTCTTGAAGGCCTTGGGTGAGTACTGGCCCCACATGGTCGTACACAATCAGAAACGCCCAGCGTGTGTCATGTGTCATGTATCATGCATCGAGTATCAGGCACGACAATGACGGCGGCACGCCAACACTTGGCCACCAAGCTTTCAGGGTCATGGAACACATCACGGGATGAAGAAGGGGCCGATCAGCTTTGGCAGCAGGTGTGCAGCTTGGTGACGGCCGGCGACTCCTCTGGCTGGGCAGCCTGCTGCGCCAGCGGGAGGAGGTGGTACTTGATGCGCATCTGCAAGCCAAGCAGACACATTTGTTATTCCCAGCCAGTGTGCAGTACCATTCAATCAGCACGGCCACACGTCCGCCTACCAATTGCCAGCACCAAGCATGCGGCAGCAAAGACGGGTTGTCAAACGAACGGCCATATCACAAACCCCTTGCACTTTTGAAGACGCCTAGATCATGGTATCAAACGTACAATTTCAAAGATGTCGCTCCAGATGCCATACGCCCTGAGGCTGTATTCTGCCTTCTCGTCCAGCTCGCAGGGTGCGGGAGTCCAGCAGCGGCCCCTGCAGTCTCGGGCGGGATGTGGGGGTGCGGCTGCTTAAAGACCCATTCCACCAGCGCCGAGTCCTGAAATTCCTCCCTATAACCACGATAGGGAGGAATTTCAGAACTCGGCGCTGGTGGACTGGATCTTTACCACGAAGAACACCTCGGGGCTGGGCACTGATATGGGTCATCTGCATGCGCCTGCTGTGCAGCAAGCACTACTGTGCCCCACCAAGGCGATGCGGCCGAGCGCAGAGTTTCAGAACAGAATGACACTATCGAGATGGACATGGCTTTGCAAGAATATAGACAGCTGCCTCGCCCATCAGTCTCGCAGCTTGGTGCCCATGGCCAGTATGTAGGCGGGCGCGTCTTTCAGCAGCGCGCGCATCGTCATGAACGGCGGTAGACCTCAGCGTCCATGCGCCAGCATTCGGTCATCAGCTGGTACAGGCGATGCTGTTGGACGCAAGACGCTTGACCCGTTTGCCGGAGTCTTTGGGAATGACTTTTGGCTCAATGTAATGCCAGTGCACAAGAATGGCGGGCGCACCCCGCGGTTGGAGGCGGGATGGCGCTGCAGCTCTGGCGGCAGGCTGGCGTCTGGAACGGCGCCGACTTCCTGGAAGACAATCCCGCTGCTGTTCCAGTGGGTCTTGGCTGCTGCGATCGGAGCTGCGTCGGCCTCTTCGGATCTGTGCCTGACAGGAGGCTGCCGAGTCTCAGGTCCATGTCCCATGTCTGGTGCCAGCTGCTGTACATTTCCGGGCGCCACAGCTGGACTGCAGCCGTAGAGCCCTCGAACTCGCGAATTATTTGATTGATTTGCAAGATCAGACACCTTGAGTGTCATATACCATTCAGATGCTTCGGCTGTTTCATGGCCAAACACACAACATGGCTCGCCAGCCAGTGGGCAGCAGGCACGAGCCTGGCGCAGGACATCTGACCAGGTCGACGGCGGTGCCGCTGAAGTCGCAGGCATAAATGAACGCTTCCCGGCTGCAGACCTCCAGCAGCGGGAACACCGCCCACGCCGCACCCCACCTGCGCAGGCAGCAGCGACCCATCAGCCGGGAGCGGCAGTCGACAGTCTTGTGGCCAACAGCGGCAGTTCACGCCCTTTGTTGCACCAATTCGCATGGGACGTGGTTTGCGGAGTCCCACCTCGAAAATCTTGCGCGCTGTTGTCAGATGCGGCAGTTCCTTCTCCAGGTCGTGCCTGCCGCACAGGACCTCAAGCACACCCTCATATCGAAGGCCGGCGCGGAGATGACATGCGGCAGCATGCCCGGCGTGCTGTCCCGCACGTTCACCAGGAAGTCGGTCGAAGAGTCCAGCGCCCACTGCAGCGCCGTCTGCACGCGCAATGCATGCTTTGGTTACTCGTATACTTGTTGAACTCATTGTTTGGATTGAAATCATCTATGCATTCATGCGCCTGGATGTTGCCTGAAACGCTACGACTTGCTCTCTTCGATTTATTAAACTGAGGCTCTGTCACGTAGCAATCTGCTGCCAGGCTGCCATGCTAACGCTGTTGGCGCCGTTGACGCAGCGCTGGCTGTTGCGGCATGTTTGGCAATGCCCGCTGTGGCTGCTTCCTCTGCGCAAGTCTTCACACGCCAGCTCGCCTGGAACTTGGAGGGCAGGATGGCGAAAGCGTCGCTGTCTTGGTCGACAAAGGCGTAGCCCTACTCCATGCACAGCTTTGCCGCCTGCGCCTCTCCCTCGTACATGCATATATGGCCAGGAAATGGATGATCTTCATGGTGGTGGAGATGGCGCCCAACGATCGCAGCTTCTCGAATTCATCGCGCATGTACATTGAGGTGAGCGCCCTGCCGATGGCGTCGGGGTTGCCGCTGTTCTCCGCGCGCCTGGCAGGGAGCACAGCGTCTTTGGGGCAGCTCATCCTTCCATGAATTTATAGCGCCATGCCATGCACCGCTGCCCCTCTACAGAAGAAGGCAAGAGAACGAGAGCGCACTTGGCGGATGGCGACAGACCATCCCACACGAAGATGGCCTCCTTGCAGCCCGCTTCCTCCACCATCTTGACCACCGTCGGCAGACGCCCCACCATGCTGCCGGAGAACGGCAATTTAGTGAGTAATCACGTTGAGCTCAGCTCATCGCTGCGTTGTCAACTGATCATGCATAGCCTTTGCGATTGCAGAACCGCGGCACCTCATAACCACAGAGACAATGCAGGTCCCAGGCGCATGTCGTGGTCAAAAGCGTACATGGCATACTGGCCGGAGCGGAAGAGGGTCTCTGCCAGCCACGCCTGGTGGTGCAGGTCAACCACGTAGTACGCGTTGCCTGCCACCACAGCTGTGTGGTTACAGGCCTGTGGTTACAGGCCTAGGCTGCAAAATGCGGCGCAGACTCCCGAGGGGGACAGCTTCACAAAGATGCGCGCAGCGCTGCCGGGGTCCTTCCTATTCAAGTCTTCTTGCAGCCCGATGTGCGCACGAATAGGGCCCATGGCTGCAGCTGTGCGCTCAACAATTGTGTGCTGACTCACATCCCGAGAGTGTTGTGTGCACCGCCTATAAACACCACAGCGGGACACGATAGCCAACAGAGCGACTGTTGCTACGCTCAGAATGTGGAAGAGCGCTGCGAGAACATGCCACTACGTGTATACAAACTTGAGCGAACAAACATTTGACCCGCAAAACATGGTGGGAGAAAGTGTGCAAGCAGATTCTTGGACGGTCTTGGACGATGACAACCACGTAACTACCGCCCCATTTCAGCAGCTCATCAGCAGCCCCTTCAATACTTTGCAGACTTGAAGCGACACGCACTCGCTTTCCAATTCGAATTGACCCTCACCGGCAAGGTTTTTAGGGGGGGGGGGGGGGGGGGGGGGGGGGGGGGGGGGGGGGGGCGGTAGGCGG
>JAABUW010002301.1_pt1 | contig 29414 bp, 31 predicted proteins | sample 5560081 | NCBI WGS metagenome assembly JAABUW01 (sample SAMN10711882, study PRJNA513363) | rock metagenome | isolation source: Antarctica rocks | place: Antarctica: Victoria Land, Knobhead sud | reverse complement strand
GCGCGCGGCGATCCGGTTCGCCGGTGAGGCCATCCTCGTCGACTACCGTCCGCTGACGCCGCCCTACGTCATCACCGTGGTCGGGGAAGGGCAGGCCATGCAGTCGCGGTTCGCGGCGACCTCGGCGGGCAGCTACCTCAAGAGCCTGGGGGACACCTTCAAGATCCCCTCGGACACCAAGGTCGCCGATCGGGTTGCGGTGCCGCGCAGCCCGGCGCTCGACCTCACGTTCGCGCGGCCGGTGCCATCCGGCATACCCTCGTCGTCGCCCACCGGGTCACCGGGCGGCCCGTCGACGCCCTCTTCCTCGGCCACCGCGCCGACCGCCCCTTCACCGACCTCGGAGACGACACCGTGATCCCTGCCCTCGGACTGCTGGCGGGCATCGTCGCCGGGCTCCTCCTGCACCCGGCGGTGCCGCTGGGGCTGCAGCCCTACCTGCCGATCGCGGTTATCGCCGGCCTCGACGCCGTGTTCGGCGGGGTCCGCGCGGTCCTTGACGGGATCTTCGACGACAAGGTCTTCGTCGTCTCGTTCCTGTCCAACGTCGTCGTGGCGGCCTTCATCGTCTTCCTCGGTGACCAGCTCGGGGTGGGCACCCAGCTCTCGACCGGGGTCGTCGTCGTCCTCGGGGTGCGGATCTTCTCCAACGTCGCCTCGATCCGCCGTCACCTCTTCCGGGCCTGAGCGCAGAGTGAGCACCCCATGAGTTTCAAGCCCGACCCACCGTCGTCGTGGCGTCGCCTGGCCCGGATGTCCGCGCCGCGGCGGACCAAGGCGCAGGCCCTCGGCGCCGGCCTGGCACTCGCCCTGGGGTTCGCCATCGCCACCCAGGTCCAGCAGACGCAGGACGCAGGACTCGAGTCGCTGCGCCAGGACGACCTCGTGCGGGTGCTCGACGACGTCAGCCAGCGCTCGTCACGGCTCGACCAGCAGGTCCGCGAGCTTCAGGGCCAGCGCGACGAGCTGGCTAGCGGCGCCACCAGCAGCCAGGCGGCCCTCGAGCAGGCCAAGCGCCGCCTCGACACCCTGCGCCTCCTTGGGGGGACCGCTCCCGCGCAGGGGCAAGGGATCCGGGTCACCATCACCGACCTCGGCTCCAAGATCACCGCCCCGATGCTGCTCGACGTCCTGCAGGAGCTGCGCGACGCCGGCGCCGAGGTCGTCCAGTACGGCGGGACCCGGGTCGTCGCCGGGTCGTGGTTCAGCGGGGCCGGGTCCGAGGTGCAGGTCGACGGGCAACGGCTCCCTCGCCCGTTCGTCATCTCGGCGATCGGGGACAAGGCGACCATGGCCTCGGCGATGAGCATCCCGGGCGGGATCGTCGAGACGGTGCGCCGATCTGGCGCGACCGCCTCCGTGGAGCAGCTCGACACCGTGCGCGTCGACGCGTTGCAGACGCCGCGCACGCCTCGTTACGCTCAGCCCGTACCCGACGCGGCCACCCCGACGAAATAGTGCTACGCACCCCCTGTCAAGGAGCGACATGAGCGAGCTGGACTACCCCGAGGACCTGCGCTACACCTCCGACCACGAGTGGGTGCAGGAGGTGGAGGACGGCGCCGTCCGGGTCGGGATCACGTCCTTCGCCCAGGACGCCCTCGGCGACGTCGTCTACGTCTCCCTGCCCGCCGTGGGGGACACCGTCTCACCGGGGGAGGCCTGCGGCGAGGTGGAGTCCACCAAGTCCGTCAGCGACGTCTTCGCCCCCATGCCCGGAGAGGTCACGGCCGTGAACGCGAGCCTCGACTCGGCCCCCGAGCTGGTCAACTCGGCGCCCTACACGGACGGCTGGATGTATGAGCTGCGCCCGAGCGAGAGCGGCGCGCTGGACGACCTCATGGACGCGGACGCCTACCGCGCCACCCTGTCCTGACGCTCCACCTCACCAGATTGCCCAACAGGTTCGTCACGCTCCCTTCCGGGCTGTCTCAGCGTTGATCTAGGGTTGACACACCGGTACCACGAAGGAGATTCGCCTCATGTCGGACGACAAGCAGGACCCGGGTTCGCAGCCCGACGACGGCGACGACCGCCTGGCCCCGCCCGCCGAGCCGGTCGAGAACCGCTCGGGTGAGCCGACGACGATGCGGTTCCAGGGGGTCGGCGAGCACGAGAAGACCGATCTCGAGGGCCGCGGCCTGTCCGCCGAGGACCACGCCACCATCGCGGCCCTGCGGCCCGGCACGGCGCTGCTCGTCGTGCTGCGCGGCCCCAACACGGGCGCGCGCTTCCTCCTCGACGACGCCGAGGTCAGCTCGGGCCGTCACCCCGACCGCGACATCTTCCTCGACGACGTCACGGTCTCGCGCAAGCACGCGCTCTTCGTCCGGGACGGCGACGGGTATGCCGTGAAGGACGTCGGGTCGCTCAACGGCACCTACGTCAACCGCGACATCGTCGAGCACGCCGTGCTCCGCACCGGTGACGAGGTCCAGATCGGCAAGTTCCGCCTCGTCTACTACGCCGGCACCCGCTGAGCGTGACTCCGCGCAAGAGCGGCGCGCTGTCGATCGGCCGCGTCCTGGCCGACCTCCAGGACGACTTCCCGGACGTCAGCATCTCCAAGATCCGCTTTCTCGAGGCCGAGGGCCTGGTCACGCCGCAGCGGACGGCGTCGGGCTACCGGACCTTCTCCGGCGAGGACGTCGAGCGGCTGCGCTACATCCTCACCGCCCAGCGCGACCGGTTCTGGCCGCTCAAGGTGATCCGCGAGGCGCTCGACGCCATCGACCGCGGGCTGACCCCTCCGACCGGTCCGGAGCAAGAGGCGAACGCCCGACCTCGGCCCCCCCGGCACCTCGACGACCCCGACCTGCCAACAGTCAAGGAGCTGCTCACGCCGTCCAGCCTGCGGCTCACCGCCCGGGAGCTGCGCGAGGCCGCCGAGCTCGACGCCGCGACGTTCGATGCCCTGAATACGTTCGGGCTGCTGCGGGCCGACAGCGACGGGCACTTCGACGGGGATGCGCTCACGGTGGCCCGGGCCGCGGGGGCGCTCGCCGGCTACGGCGTCGAGCCGCGCCACCTCAGGCCCTTCCGCACGGCGGCCGACCGCGAGATCGGGCTCGTCCAGCAGATCGTCCGACCCTCGCGAGGCCCTTCCGCCAGGCGCGGCTCCGCCGACCCGACCGCCGAGGTCCTGCGTCAGTGCATCGCCCTGCACACGGCCCTCGTCCGGACCGGCCTGTCGCACTGACCGGGCCGCCGGACCGTGCGGTGCACCGGCGCCGGGCCGGGGGTAACGTGGGGCTTGTGAAACCGGTCGATGTCCTCGGGGTGCGGGTCGAGATGCCCACGAACCAGCCGATCGTCCTGCTCCGGGAGCGGGACGGCGACCGCTATCTGCCGATCTGGATCGGCGCGGCCGAGGCCACGGCCATCGCCTACGCCCAGCAGGGAGTGGTGCCGCCGCGACCGCTGACCCACGACCTGCTCAAGGACGTCATCGACGGCCTCGGGCATAAGGTCACCGAGATCCGGATCGTCGAGCTCAAGGACAAGGTCTTCTACGCGTCCCTGGTCTTCGACGACGACCGCGAGATCAGCGCCAGGCCGTCCGACGCCATTGCGCTCGCTCTGCGGATGTCCACCGAGATCATGGTCGCCGAGGCCGTCCTCGACGAGGCCGGGGTGGCGCTGACCCCCGACGAGGACGACGAGGTCGAGCGGTTCCGCGAGTTCCTTGACCAGGTCTCGGCCGAGGACTTCGAGGGGCCGCAGGCGGGTCCGGGCGAGACTCCCGGGCAGGAAAGCTAACGCTGAACTAAAGGTTGAGCCTGCTCTGGCGGTCACGACACGCCGGGGATCGAGGGTCCAGTGGTCGTTGACGGTTGGCCGGTGGAGACGTACCGTCAGACTGACCCGGAACCACCCACATGTAGTTACAGGCAGGTCATCAGGAGGTCGCCGTGCTGTCCACGGGAGACGTGAAGCAGGGAACGCCGCACGTGCCCGTCGCGGCGCAGGGACTGCTCTTCGACGACGACCTGCCCCAGCTCCGGGAGGACACCGGATACCGGGGGCCGACCGCCTGCAAGGCTGCCGGCATCACCTACCGCCAGCTGGACTACTGGGCCCGCACCGGCCTCGTGGAGCCCTCCGTCCGCACCGCGACCGGGTCGGGCACCCAGCGTCTCTACGGGTTCCGGGACATCCTCGTCCTCAAGGTCGTCAAGCGCCTGCTCGTCACCGGGGTCTCCCTCCAGCAGATCCGGGTCGCCATCCAGCACCTGCGGGACCGCGGCGTCGACGACCTGGCCCAGATCACCCTGATGAGCGACGGGGCCTCGGTCTACGAGTGCACCTCCGCCGACGAGGTGATCGACCTCGTGCAGGGCGGCCAGGGAGTGTTCGGCATCGCCGTCGGCCGGGTCTGGCGCGAGATCGAGGGCACCCTTGCCGACCTGCCCAGTGAGCGCCCCAAGGACGAGGCACCGGCGGCGCATGCCGACGACGAGCTCAGCGCCCGGCGCCTGCTCAAGACGTCCTGACGACCTGCCCGTCGCCCGCTGACCCGGTCTAGGGCTGCGGCCCGCGTCCTTGGCGAGCCGGCCGCCATCGCGACGAACGAGACCGCCCCGTCACGGTCGCCCGTACGTCGAAGCAATGACCTCCTGCTCGCGGCTGATAGATTCGGGTCGCTGCACAAACCCGTGTGGGAGAGCCCCCGGGACGACCCGCCAGGCCGTCTGCCGGGGCGCCGAAGGGGCAACACCCCGGAACCTCTCAGGCGCCAGGACCATGTGGGTGAGGCAACTCTGGAGCGCCGTCCTGCGGTGGTCGACAGAGGGGGACCGCTTCCGCGACCGCGACCCCGAGGAGCCAGCATGACCACCGACACGAGCCCATCCACCGCGCACCTCACCGCGGTGCCTCCGGCAGCCGACGCCCCGGCCGAGCTGGCCGGCGACATCGCCGCCAACGAGTCGGTCAACTCCGGCTTCGCCCCCTTCGTCTCCCGGCACATCGGCCCGACGCCCAGTGACGTCGCCCAGATGCTCGAGGTCGTCGGTCAGCCCTCGCTGGACGCCCTCGTCGACGTCGCGGTCCCGGGCAGCATCCGCGCCGAGCGGGCCCTGCGGCTCGAGGCGGCCCCGTCCGAGAGGGCCGTCGTCGCCGAGCTGCGCGCCCTGGCCAGCCGCAACACCGTGCTCCGCTCGATGATCGGGCTCGGCTACTACGGCACGGTCGTGCCGCCGGTGGTGCAGCGCAACGTCTTCGAGAACCCGGCCTGGTACACCGCATACACGCCGTACCAGCCGGAGATCTCCCAGGGACGTCTCGAGGCGCTGCTGAACTTCCAGACCGTCGTCAGCGACCTGACCGGCCTGCCGATCGCCGGGGCCTCGCTGCTCGACGAGAGCACCGCTGCAGCAGAGGCGATGACGCTGATGCGCCGCTCGACGCGCTCGCCTGCCGACGCCGTGGTCCTCGTCGACCGGCATGCCTTCCCGCAGACCATCGCCGTGATGCAGACCCGGGCGACGCCCCTCGGGCTCGACCTCGTCGTGGCCGACCTGGACGGCATCGACTCCGTCGAGGCACTGCGCTCTGCCGCCGGTGACCGGGACGTCTTCGGCGTCCTCGTCCAGTACCCCGGGGCCGACGGCGAGATCCGGGACGCCGGCGCCCTGGCCGACGCGGCCCACGAGCACGGCGCCCTGGTGACCGCTGCCGCCGACCTGCTCGCCCTGGCCCTGGTCACCTCGCCTGCGGAGTGGGGCGCCGACATCGCCGTGGGCTCGACCCAGCGGTTCGGGGTCCCGATGGGCTTCGGCGGCCCGCACGCGGGCTACATGTCGGTCCGCACGGGCCTGGAACGCTCGATGCCCGGCCGCCTCGTCGGCGTGTCGGTCGACAGCGCCGGCCACCCGGCATACCGGCTCGCCCTGCAGACTCGCGAGCAGCACATCCGCCGCGAGAAGGCGACCTCCAACATCTGCACGGCGCAGGTCCTGCTCGCCGTCATGGCAAGCATGTATGCCGTATGGCACGGGCCCGACGGCCTCGCCGCCATCGCGCGGCGCGCCCACGGCTACGCGCGGACCCTCGCCGACGGGCTGCGCGTGGGCGGCGTCGACGTGGTGAGCAAGGTCTACTTCGACACCCTGACGGTCCGGGTGCCGGGCCAGGCCGAGTCCATCGTCCGCGAGGCCGCCGCGCGCGGGGTCAACCTCTACCGCGTCGACGACGACACGGTCTCGCTCAGCGTCGACGAGACGACGACGGGCGACGACATCGCGTCCGTTTGGGGCGCCTTCGGCGTGACCGGTCCGGCCCCGGAGCCGGCCGCGGGAGCGCCCGCGTGGGGCAGCGCGCTGACCCGCACCTCGGACTACCTCACCCATCCGGTCTTCCACTCGCACCGAAGCGAGACCGCCATGCTGCGCTACCTGCGCCGGCTGGCCGACCGCGACTTCGCGCTGGACCGCGGGATGATCCCGCTCGGCTCCTGCACGATGAAGCTGAACGCGACGACGGAGATGGTGGCCGTCACCTGGCCCGAGTTCTCCGACCTGCACCCGTTCGCCCCGGCGAACCAGACCGAGGGCATCCGCGAGCTCGTCGCCGACCTTTCGGCGTGGCTGTGCGAGATCACCGGCTACGACGCCGTCTCCCTGCAGCCCAACGCCGGCAGCCAGGGCGAGCTCGCCGGCCTGCTGGCCATCCACGCGTTCCACGAGGCCAACGGAGACAACAACCGGCGGGTCTGCCTCATCCCGGCCAGTGCGCACGGCACCAACGCCGCCTCCGCCGTCATGGCCGGCCTCAAGGTCGTCGTCGTCGGGACGGACGCCGCGAGCGGCAACATCGACATGGACGACCTGCGCGCCAAGGTCGAGAAGCACGCCGACGAGCTCGCCGCCATCATGGTCACCTACCCCTCGACCCACGGCGTCTACGAGGACACGATCGGCGAGCTGTGCGCCCTCGTCCACGATGCGGGTGGCCAGGTCTACGTCGACGGCGCCAACCTCAACGCGCTCGTCGGGCTCGCCCAGCCGGGCAAGTTCGGCGCGGACGTCTCGCACCTCAACCTGCACAAGACCTTCTGCATCCCGCACGGTGGGGGAGGGCCGGGGGTCGGCCCGGTCGGCGTCCGCTCGCACCTTGCGCCCTACCTGCCCAACCACCCGCTCGCTCCGGAGGCGGGGCCCGGGACGGGCATCGGCCCAGTCGCCGCCGCACCCTACGGCTCGGCCGGCATCCTGCCGATCTCCTGGGCCTACGTGCGCCTCATGGGCGGGGCGGGCCTGACCCGGGCGACGGAGGTCGCGGTGCTCAACGCGAACTACGTCGCGGCCCGGCTGCGCGAGCACTACCCGGTGCTGTACTCAGGGCACGAGGGCGTCGTCGCCCATGAGTGCATCCTCGACGTCCGTGAGATCACCCGGCGGACCGGCGTCACCGTCGACGACATCGCCAAGCGGCTGGTCGACTACGGCTTCCACGCCCCGACGATGTCCTTCCCGGTGGCCGGCACGCTCATGGTCGAGCCGACCGAGAGCGAGGACAAGGCAGAGATCGACCGGTTCTGTGACGCGATGGTCGCCATCCGCGGCGAGATCGAGGCGGTTGCGGCAGGCGACGTGCCGGTGGCCGACTCGATGCTGCGCCAGGCGCCGCACACGGCCCTGGCCATCGCCGGCGAGTGGGACCACCCTTACGACCGGGTCGCTGCGGCGTTTCCGGTCGGCGTCTCGGCTCCGGACAAGTACTGGCCGCCGGTGCGCCGTATCGACGGCGCGTTCGGGGACCGCAACCTCGTCTGCTCCTGCCCACCGCCGGAGGCATTCGAGGACTGAGCCGCCGAGGTCGTCCGCGCGGAGTGCTCCCACCCTGAGGGGTCGCACGCGCCTGGGGGCTGCGGGAGTCGGACGCTATGGGCGTCGGCCGAGAACCACTACACCCGCTCGACCGGCCGGCGGTGGGGCGGACGCGCTAGGCGGCGGGGGAGTCGATGCCGAGGAGGCGGACGCATGAGCCGGTGGCGCGTTTGGAGACGCAGATCTGCACGGGGATCCGGGTTCGCAGGTCACTGACGTGGCTCACCACACCCACCGCCCTGCCTCCGTCGCGCAGGCCGTCGAGGACGGAGAGGACCTGCTCGAGGCTCTCGTCGTCGAGGGTGCCGAAGCCCTCGTCGATGAACAGGGTCTGCAGGTCGAACCCGCCCGCCTCCTCGCGGACCGCGTCGGCCAGGCCCAGGGCCAGCGCCAGGGACGCCATGAACGACTCACCTCCGGAGAGGGAGGACGTGTCGCGGACCTGTCCGGTCCACAGGTCGTGGACCACGAGGCCAAGGCCGCTGCGTCGGCCGCCGCTGGCCAGGGAGTCGGAGTGCTGGAGCTGGTAGCGACCCTCGCCCATGACGGCCAGCCGCTCGTTGGCCAGCACGGCAACCTTCTCCAGACGTGCGGCGAGGACGAACGACGACAGCCGCATCCGCAGCGAGTTGTTGCCGCCGAGGCCCGCGACGGTGTCGGCCAGCTCCGCGAGCTGGCCGGCTGCGGCGACAGCGGGCCCGAGGGACCGGACTCGCTCGACCAGAAGCAGACCGAGCTGACCGAAGGCCCGGGCCGACGTCTCGGCGCGGGTCTGGGCCTGCTGGGCGCCCCTCAGCCCGGAGCGAGCCTTCCCGGCTGCCTCGTCGAACACGTTGATGTCGACGGGTTGCTCCGCCATCGCCGCCACGACGAGCTCGTCGGTCAGGGTCGCGGCCGCAGCAGCGCGTCGGTCGTCCACCGACTTGACCGACCGGCGCAGCTCGCGCACGACCTCCGGCGCGAGTGCTGCCGAGGCCGCCGCCTCAGCGGTGACGAAACCATTGGCGGACAACGCTTTTCGCGCCGCGTTCTCACTCAGGACGACCTCCTCGGCCAGCTCGGCCCGGGTCGTCAGCAGGCGGAGCACCCGCTGCGCGTCCTCGAGCACCCCAGCATGCTGGGACTGGGTCTGGGCGAGCGACGAGGGGTCGGCGCCGAGGACGCCAGGAGCGGAGGCACACGGGCAGCTCGCCCTGTGGTCGGCCATCAGCTCGCTGACCTCCTTGCCCAGTTCGCCCTCCCGCACGGTGCACTCCTCGAGGGTCGCCTCGAGCGCAGTGACCTGCAGAGTGAGCGCGCCCGCCTCGGCCTCGATCCGCTCGTGCTCGCGCGCGGCGAGCCGGGCTTCCGCGGTGGCTGCGGTCAGCCGGGCCGCGTGGCCCTGTGCCTCGGCGCGGCGGGCGACGGTCCGAGCGAGCTCATCAGCCAGCTGAACGCCGTCGAGCGACGGGCGCGTGCTTGGTCGGCCATCCGTCGCCGGTCCGGCTGCATCGGACCGGCCGCGGGCGCCGGAGCAGGCTCTGGAGTCCAGGGCCGAGTCGGGGTCTGCGACCGAGTCGGGGTTTGCGACCGAGTCGGATTCGGTGAACTTGGAGGGTGCAACGTCAGCAGCGGCGGCACGGGCCAGGTCGGCGGTCCGCGTCTCGACCACCTGCTCCTGCGACCTCAGAGCCTGCAGCTGCGCCAGAGTCACGGCTTGCAGCTCCTGCCAGTGCTCCTCACCCGCGCTCAGACTCTCGACCGTGACGACCTCGCCGCCTGATGCCGGAAGAGGGTGGTCGAGCGACCCACAGACCGCACACGCCTGCCCGTCGACCAGGGTGCGGGCCAGCTCGCCGGCCATGCCTTCCAGCCGGGCCTGCTGCAGCCGTTGGTAGCTCTCGCGCGCGTCCTGTTCCCGGTCTCTTGCCGCCCGGACGAGGTCGGCGATCCGCTCCGCCTCAGCCGTCGCGTGCTCGAGCTCGGACCACAGCCGCAGCAGCTCCCGGAGCCGGGTCACCTCCCGCTCGGCCACCTCGACGTCGCTCTGGGCCGCCTGGGCCCGCACGAGTGCCGCACCGGCTACCGTCAACCGGTCCTGCGAGCTCGGTCGCTGGGCGAGCTGACGGTCGAGCAACGAGTGCGTGGCCGTCACCTGGCCAGCCACCCCTGCCGATCGCCCTCGCGCCTGGGTCAGGCTGCGCGCCGCCCGAGCGGCCTCGTCCAGCTGCAAACCGTGCTCCGTCAGTGACCTGACCCAGCCCTGGACCGCGGCCACGTCCCAGTCCGAGATCCCGAAGGCCGCCAACCGGGTCCGGGCCGTCGCCAGCTCGGCGGCCACCGTGTCTCCGCGCTCGCAGACCCGCGCCAGCGCCCTGAGGTCTCCGGACACCGCCTCCGCGCCGATGGCTGCGTCAAGCCGGGCGGCCTGCTGCCCATGGGCTTTCGCGTCCTTCTCGAGTCGGGTCAGGTCGGCGCGGGCCGCGGCCGCGCGTCTCTGCCGCTCGGCGGTCGCCTCTGCTGCTCTACGGGCCTGCTCCGCGGCGCCCCGGGCCGCCTCCGCGACGTCGAGGGCGGCGAGCGCCTCGGTGGCCTGGGTGCTGAGACGGACCCCCACCCCCTCCAGGGCGTCCGGCAGGGCCTCCAGTCCGACCTCCGCCCACTCCGGCACCGCCCCGAGCGCGGCCGGGGCCACCTCGGCGAGGACGTCCTCGAGCCGGGCCAGGTCGGTGGTGAGGAGGGCGCGCGACTCGGCGACCTCGGCAGCCCGAACGCGTCGCTGCTCGACGAGCCACGCCTCGACGCCCGCGTAGGTGGAGATGTCGAACAGCCGCTCGAGCAGGGCTCGCCGCTCGTCGGCGGTGGCGCGCAGGAACGCGGCAAACTCGCCCTGGGGCAGTAGGACGACCTTGCTGAACTGCTCGAGACCCATGCCGAGCACCTCGGTGATGATCTCGCCCACCTCGTCCGCGCGGGTGCTCCGGGGGACCCACCGGCCGCCGAGCTGCTCCTCGAGCACCACCGTCGCCTGGGTGCGGGTCTCGCCGTCACCGCGCTTCTTGGGCCGCATGAACTCCGGCGAGCGGGTCACCCGGAAGCGCCGGGTCCCGGTCGTGAAGTCGACCGTGACCGCGGGGACGACGTCGCGGGCGGCGTGGTCGCTGCGCAGCGCGCGGCCACCCGGGCGGGCGCCCGGCACCCCGGCATACAGGGCGAAGCAGATGGCATCGAGCAGGCTCGTCTTGCCCGCCCCGGTGGGTCCCTGGATGAGGAAGAGCCCCGCGAGGCCCACGGCGTCGAAGTCGACCTCGACGGTGTCGGCGAACGGGCCGAACGCCGTGACCCGCAGGTGGTGCAGCCTCATGCCGCGCCCTCTGCGTCCTGCCCGAGGCGGTCGAGGTCCGCTAGGCCGGGCAGCATCGCGCCGAGCTCGTCGGCCCGGCGGGCGCGCTCGACGCGGGAGGCGTCCAGGGCCGTGCGCAGGAGGGACTGTTCGTCGAGGGACGCCCCGTGCCCACCACGCACGTGGGCGAGGAAGTCACAGCACACGTCGAAGTCGTCGTGGCGGGTGCCCAGCCGCGCGGCATACGTGCTGAGCGGGACGACAGCGCCCTCCGGCTCGAACTGCAGGACGAGCGTGTGGGGGAATCGCCGCTTGAGCCGGTCCATCGCTCCCAGCGGCCGGACGGCGTCGGTGAGGGTGACCTGGCAGTATGCCGTCTGCGCGGCGCCGAGTGCCGGGTCGCCGAGGAGGTCCTCCAGCCTCCCGCGCAGCAGCCGCAGCGGCCGCTGGACCGGCGCCTCCACGAACGTTTCCGTGATACCGGACGATGTGAGGTCGACGAGCCAGCTGCCTTTGGTGTGCCGGTGCTCGCTGAACGACATCGCCACCGGGGAGCCGGAGTAGTGCACGCGGTCGGAGGGTCGCTGGGCCCCGTGGAGGTGGCCGAGGGCGACGTAGTCGGCAGCGGCGAAGACGTCAGGGTGGACGGCGCTGACCCCGCCGACGGAGATGTCGCGCTCTGACTCGCTCGTCGCCCCGCCGGTGACGAAGGCGTGCGCCATCACCACCGACGGGCCGGATCGGGCGGCGAGGTCGACCTCGACCAGCTTCATGGCTGCCCGCAGGACGCCGGCGTGGGTGCGCTCGTCGGACCCGAGCGGACCGGCACTCGTGGAGGGCTCGAGGTAGGGGATGGCATGGACGGCGACCTCGCCGACGAGCACGGGGTCACCGATCGAGGCGAGCGACGAGCGGATGTGCAGCCCGGCCCGCGAGAGCAGCTCGGAGGCAAACCCGAGCCGGATCGCCGAGTCGTGGTTGCCGCTGGACAGCACGACCTGGGCGCCGGCGTCGATGACCCGGGTCACCGCCTCGGACAGCAGGGTCACCGTGTCGGGCGCGGGAAGCGCCCGGTCGTAGACGTCACCGGAGACCAGCACCGCCTCGACCCGCTCGCTGTGCACCGTCTCGACGAGCTGGTCGACGAATGCGGCCTGGGCGTCCAGCAGCCCCACCTGGTGGAACGAGCGTCCCAGGTGCCAGTCGGAGGTGTGGATCAGCCGCACGGCTCGAGGCTAGGACGACCGGCCGACAGACCCCGGGATTTAGCCGGGTGCGCCCCACGCCATTCGGGCCATCGCGTCGCGTCCGGCGGGCCCACGGCATACCCTCGCGTCATGGGAACCGAGGTCAACGCGGCGAGCTTCACGAGGGAGCAGCGCCAGCAGTACCGGGAGAAGGTGCGCGTCGGCCTCGACGTCTTCGAGCAGATGCTCGCCCACAGCCAGTTCGAGTTCGACCGGCCGATGACCGGCATGGAGATCGAGCTCAATCTCGTCGACAACGACTACCGACCGCGGATGGACAACGCGGAGGTGCTCAAGGCGATCGAGAACCCGGACTACCAGACCGAGCTGGCGCGCTACAACATCGAGTTCAACGTCACGCCGCGCCCGTTGCCGGGGCGGGCGGCGATGGAGCTCGAGGCGGACCTGCGCAGGTCGCTCAACCAGGCCGAGCAGAAGTGCAACGAGGTCGGCTCGCACATCGTCATGATCGGCATCCTCCCGACGGTGATGCCCGAGCACTTCGAGGGCGACTGGATGAGCGCGAACACCCGCTACCAGGCCCTCAACGACGCGGTGCTCGCGGCCCGGGGCGAGGACATCTACCTCGAGATCGAGGGGCCGTCCGGCGAGCGGCTCAACCGGTTCGCCGACTCCCTTGCCCCCGAGTCCGCCTGCACCTCCATGCAGCTGCACCTCCAGGTCGAGCCGGCCCAGTTCGCCGCGCACTGGAACGCCGCGCAGGTCCTCGCCGGCGCCCAGCTCGCCCTCGGCGCGAACAGCCCGTTCTTCTTCGGCAGGCAGCTGTGGCACGAGACCCGGATCGAGCTGTTCAGCCAGGCCGCGGACACCCGGTCCATCGAGCTGAAGAACCAGGGCGTCCGACCCCGCGTCTTCTTCGGCGAGCGATGGATCACCTCGATCTTCGACCTCTTCGAGGAGAACGTCCGCTACTTCCCGGCGCTGCTGCCGGAGATCTCCGAGGAGGACCCCGCGGCCGTGCTCGCCGCCGGGGGAGTGCCCGAGCTGCCGGAGCTGCGGCTGCACAACGGCACGGTCTACCGCTGGAACCGCCCGATCTACGACATCCGCAAGGGCCGACCGCACCTCCGGGTGGAGAACCGGGTCCTGCCCGCCGGGCCGAGCATCGTCGACGCGATGGCGAACTCGGCGTTCTACTACGGCGTCCTGCGGATGCTCGCCCAGGACGACCGGCCGGTCTGGACGAAGATGAGCTTCGTGGCCGCCGAGGAGAACTTCTACGCCGGCGCCCGCGACGGGATCGACTCGCGGCTCTACTGGCCCGGCCGCGGTGAGGTGCCCGCGACCGAGCTCGTGCTGCGCCACCTCCTGCCACTCGCCCACGAAGGGCTGAGCCAGTGGGGCGTCGCGCAAGAGGTGAGCGACCGGTTCCTGTCCGTCATCGAGGGCCGCTGCCTGACCGGGCTGAACGGCGCCTCCTGGCAGATCGAGGCGGTGCAGCGCCTGGAGAAGGGCGGCGTCGAACGCGTCGAGGCGCTGCGCCGGATGCTCGCCCTGTATACGGAGAACATGCACCAGAACACTCCCGTTCACACCTGGGCGCTGCCCTGACTTCGCCAGGCCAGCGCCGTTCTGCGGGTGAACGCCCGGGCCTCGTCGGGTGAGCCCCCCTGCCGCCGGTGGGAGTGACTCGCTCCCTGGCCGCGGCCGAGTGCCGCCGGTGGGAGTGGCTCGCTCTCTGGCCGTCGCGGCCCGAGTGCCGTTGGGGAATTCTGACCACGCCTGGACGTGGTCAAAGTTCCCCACAGAGGCAGGCGCCAGCTGGGTCGACTGGACCTTTCCTGCCAACGGAGCCTCCGCGCGGGCGGAACGCCGCTGCCGCAGGCCTGTGGACGAGCGCGAAGGGTACGGCGAGATCCGCGAGGCTTGTCCCATGGACAGGGATACGCTGAACGCCCAGACGCTGAGCCAGTTCGGGCTGCTCACTCGGCCGCAGCTGTTGAAGCACGGCGTGACCGGACGGTTCATTGAGTGGCGGCTGTCGACCAAGCGCTGGGTCACTGTGTAACCCGGTGTCTATCTGACCAGCCCGGGCCGCAACGACTGGTCGGTCCGCTCTATGGCGGCCGTCTTGGCGGTCGGCGAGGACGCGGCCCTGTCCCACGCGAGCGCGGCCTACTCGTACGGGCTCCGGAAGTCGCCTGCCGAGCGCGTCGAGATCCTCGTTCCGCACGCGCGGCGGGTCCGGCCGCCGAACGGCATACGGGTGCAGCGTTGTCGAGGACTGGCGGAGCGGATCGACGAGCAGGCGATGCCGGCGCGGACCACGGTGGAGCACACCGTCCTCGACCTCGCCGCAGAGGGCACCGCAGACGAGGCTGTGGCGCTTGCCGCGCTCGCGTGCCAGCGAGGGCTCACCTGGGACGAGCGCCTTCTTGAGGTGCTGGAGGCGCGTCGGCGGCACCGATGGACGCCGTTTGTTGCGCGAGGCGCTGCGCGATATCGGTGATGGCGCGCAGAGCACCTTCGAAGTGAGGTACGTCAGAGATGTCGAACGCGCGCACCGCCTTCCAAAGGGCCGGCTCCAGCAACCGACGGGCAACGGCCGACGACACCACGATGTCGGGTACGACGAGGAGAAGGTGCTCATCGAGCTCGACGGCCTGGCCTTCCACTCCACTCCACGCGCCCGGATCACCGACGGACGCCGCGACCGCAGCACGGTCATGGATGGTCGGGCGACCCTGCGGGCCTATTGGCCGGACGTCGTCGACACTCCCTGCGCCCTGACGAAGGATGTCGGGGCGCTGCTCTCCAGTCGGGGCTGGGCCGGTGCGCCGAGAGCGTGTCGACGCGCCAGCTGCGTCATCGGGTGACCTGTGGGGAGACGACACCACGTCCGGACGTGGTGCGGCTTCCCCAGAGCGGCGCACGCGCCGCCCGCCCGCCCGCCCGCCGCACCGCACCGAAGAACCGCCGGACCAAGGGCCGCAGGCACCTCGGGCTACCCGCTGTCGGTCCAGCAGCGTAAGGTCGGTCCCAACAGACCTTGACTCCCTTGACGCAGAGGACGGCGACGATGACCGACCAGGTGCTCCCCATCACCGAGCACAACGCCGTCTCGACGGACCACCTGCTGAGCCGGCTCGAACACCTGCTCGCGGAGCGCGCCGGTGAGCTGGCGCGCCACGGCCGCAGTCTGCGGTCTCTGGGTGACCTCGACGACCTCGCCGCCAAGATGGTCGCCGCCCTGCCGAGCGTGCACCCCTATGACACGGCGCTCGGGCCGTTCTATGACACGAGCGGCCTGAACCAGTGGCTCGGAGTGAGCCGGCAGGCCCTGGCCGACCGCGTCCGCCGCGGCACGCTGCTGGCCTGCCGCGCCTCCGACCGCCACCTGCTCTACCCCGCCCTCCAGTTCGGCCGCACGGGCCAGGTGCGGCCAGGGGTCGTGGACGCCGTCGGCATCCTCTCGCGGGCCGGCGCCGACGGTTGGGCGATCGGCGCCTGGCTCACCTCCCCGAGCACCGCCTTTGGCGGCGAGAGCGCGGTCGACCACCTCGTCCTCCACCACTCCTCACAGGCGGCGGTGGATCTCGTGGTGGCCGTCGCCCAAGCCGACGCAGCGCGGTGGGCATCGTGACGCCCGACTGGCGGTCCGATGCGCAGCGGTGGGCCGCATGACGGGGCGCGAACAGGTGGCGCAGAGACCGCCAGCCGTTGCGCTGGAAGGCTTTCCGACCTATCAGCTCAGGTCCGCTGCCCACGTCCACCGAGCCCACTCCAGAGACCGCGGACCGTGGTGGTTCAGCTCTTCCGGCGAGGGACGCTTTGACCTTCCGGCGCCTGCGGGCACCTGCTACCTCGCCGACTCCCCGGTCAGTGCCCTGCGCGAGCGGCTCGGCACGGTGCTCGGCGAGAGCCCGGCCGTACCAGCCTCGCTGCTCGAGGACGCCGTCGTCTCCACCCTGTCGGTCCCCGAGGACGTCGCCCTCGCCGACCTGGAGTCGGCCGCGGCAAGCCGCTTCGGGGTCATCCGAGAGCTCGGCACGATGGTCCCGTATGCCGTGCCCCAGGCCTGGGCCCGCGGCTTCGCCAACGCGGGGCACGGGGGAGTGCGCTACGCCCCGCGGTTCAGCACGGGGGAGACCTCGTCGTATGCCGTGTTCGGCCCGAGCGGTGCCTCCAGATGGCCGGTCGACCTCTCGCCCGTCCCTTCAGCGAGCGTCCCCGGTGCCCCGGTGGCGCTTGAGCCGCCCCGGCGCTGGGACCTCACCGTGGTCCGGCCCCCGCGTACCCGCACGCGCTGACTCCCTTCGAGTGTCCTTCTGGCCGCCAATGGACGGCCGGCCCACACAAGGCCGGCACTCCCACGCGGTGGGTCTTCAACGCAGCCCCAGGGGTGGCCGGCCTGTGCCGATTACCCCTGAGCTCTCGCTAACGCGCTGTCAGGACTTGGAGTCCTGCGAGGCGATGACCGAGGCCCAGATCGAAACGGCCTCCTTGATCTGTGCCTCGGTCGGCGGCTTCTTAGTCGGGTAGGTGAGCTGCGTCCCGGTCACCAGCCCGTCATCCCGCACACCGGCGAACACGGCCGTCGAAAGAGTCAGCGAGCCCTGGCTCGTCGAGTACGTCCCCGACACCGCGCCGAGGGCGGTCTTGACCTTCCCGGAGTCAGGACCGACCTTGCAGGCAGACTTCTTGACGTTGCCGAGGTCCTTGGCCGCAGCGTCCTCGAGCAGCTGGCACAGCTCGAGGTTGGTCTGCTTCTGACGGGAGAACGCCTGGAGCTGCAGGTAGGTGGCCGCCTGCTTGTTCACCAGGATGATGCCGCCGGAGACCTTCTTGTCGACCTCCCAGCCTGCGGGCAGGGTCGCCTTGACGCCCTCGGCCACATCGACCTGGTTGCCACCGGCTGCCGGGGGAGGAGTGCCACCCGTCGCCTTGGTGGTCGGCGTGCCGCCCGACGTGGTCGGTCTGCCGGTCGGGGTCGTGGGACCCGGCTCGGACGGCCCGGACACCGTGGGGACGTTGGGGGGTGTGGGGTCCTGGTCCTTCTTGCCGAAGGCGAACATGAGGACCCCACCGATGATCGCGGCCAGGATCACACCGGCGATGACCATGACGAGCAGCTTGTTGTTGCTGTTCTTCGGTGGCCCACCGTAGCCGGGACCGCCCAGCCCCTGCGGCCCGTGCGGTGGCCGGGGGTAGCCCTGCTGGCCACCGGGGTAGCCCTGCTGGCCACCGGGGTAGCCCTGCTGACCGCCCTGAGGCGGCACGGGATATCCCTGCTGCGGATCTGTTGGGTAGCCCTGAGCGGGCACCGGCTGTGTCGGTGGCACCTGCTGTGTCGGTGGCACCTGCGGAGGCTGCTGCGGGCCGCCACCTGGCGGGTCCGGCATACCGGGCTCGTTGGGCGGCTTGGAGTTGCTCATGCCAGGCCCCCCTTGTTCGCCGCGCCCGCGACGGGGGCATGCACCCCGAGGCCCTTGGCGCGCAGCGACGTGCCGCAGGCGCTGCAGAACGCGGCGTCTGCGAGAAGCGGCATCTCGCACTGTGGGCAGAAGCCGAGCTCAACGCCCTCGCCGACGCCATCCTTACGGGCCGCACGTTCGAGGGCTGCTTCCATCAGACCGAGGTGAAGCACGTTGCGCAGGCGCAGGATCAGCAGGCCGAGGACGAGCAGGCCCCAGACCACGCCGAGTATCTGGCCGAGGGGCTGGTGACCCACGAAACCGAGGAGGAAGACCCCGGTCTGGTAGAGGGCGTTGGCGACGACTGCGCTGATGAAGCCCTTGACATAGCGGGCGCTGAAGCCGTCGAAGCCGCGGCCGAGTCCGGAGAACTCGGCGCAGGCCAGCCCGGTTGCAGTGCCGTAGACGAGGGGCTTGACGAAGCCCTCGGTGAAGACGATCGACATCCAGAGGGCTGGGTCGGCGGTGCCCTGGGGGCCGGAGCTGATGAGCTCCCAGTGGACGACGAGTGTCTCGAACGCCGCGAAGGCGACGCCGGAGATGACGCCGAACGTCAGCCCGTCCATGAGGTCGTCGAACTTCGGGCGGCTCGCGAGGAACAGCGGGCCGATCTCCTTGAGGATCTCCGAGACGAGCGGCACGAGGACGACGAGGACGAGAAGGTCGCGCAGCTGCGGTCCCGTGCTGCCGCCGTTGAGGCCACCGAAGGAGACCTGTAGAGGTAGGACGTTGAACCAGAAAAGTGTGAAGAGCAGGGCGAGGACGCCGGTGAGGAGGAAGGCGGCCACCGTGACCGGCACCGGCTCGTCCTCCCAGAGGTTGACGTCGTAGATGTAGACGATGTAGACGATCGGAACCGCGAAGGCGGCGATCATCAGCGCGATCGGCACGGCGCCGAAGATCGCGGCGAGCAGCGCGGCGGTCAGCGCGAGGATGAGGGCGAGCTTGTAGGTCTGTGGACGCTGACCCGCCCCCCTCGGCATGATGGTTGAGACGAGTGCGAACGAGGCCACTGGCTCGTCCGGCTTGGCCGCGAACGACTGACGTCGCTCTCCGTCGGAGCTGCGCAGGTCATTGCCACATCTGTGACAGAAGTGCGAGGCCTCCGAGATCGCGGCATGGCAGCGCTGACAATCCATGCTTCCAACCCCCTCTGGTTCATGAAACTGGACAGGGCACAGCCTGTCCTGAACCGGCCCGTGACTCAACTCACAGGCGGCTCTCAGGGGCGTGTCCGCACTTTCGTTGCACAACCGACATCGACACACAAACGGGAGAAAGGCGCCCTACCCTGTGGCCGGCCGGTTCCACGTGCGGATGGCCGGCTGCTCGCGCTCGTACTCCAGGACGCTCACCGACCCGGCGTCCAGGAGCAGCTGGGCGCCCATCCGGACCTCCTGGCGCAGGAAGACCGCCGTGAGGATCCGGAGCTGGTGGCCGTGCCCGACGAGCGCGACGTCGCCGCGCTCGAGGTCACCGCGGACGTCGGACAGTACGGCGGCTGCGCGTGCGGCAACGGACTCGACGGTCTCGCCCGGTGTGTCCCCGGACACGACGCCGTCGTGGAAGACCGTCCACGGGTGGCCGAGCCGTTCGCGGATCTGGGCCGTCGTCAGCCCCTCGTAGCCGCCGTAGTCCCACTCGACCAGCCGGGGGTCCACCTCGATGTCCGCCAGGCCGGCGAGCTCGGCGGTCCGCCGGGCCCGCTGCAGCGGGGAGGTCAGGACCCGGACGAAGGACCGCTCTCGTAGCAGCGTCCCGGTCCGGCGCGCGGCTGCCTCGCCCTCGGCGGTCAGGGGGACGTCAGTCAGGCCGGTGTGCTGCCCCGACTTGGACCACTCGGTCTCGCCGTGCCGCACGAGAATGAGGTGTCCCGCTGGCTCAGCCGGGCTGCTCGGTGAGGAGGCCGCAGTCACATCGAGCACTCTACGGCGCGGACACGGTCGACCAGGCCCGCCGCGGGTCTTCGTGTAGGAGGATTCAGCCGTGCCGACCTACGTGGCGTTCCTGCGCGCCGTCAACGTCAAGCCCCGCTGGGTCAAGATGGAGCTGCTGCGAAAACTATTGTCCGACAACGGGTTCACCGCAGTGGAGACTCACATCCAGAGTGGCAACGTCCTGGTGACGACCCCGATGCGCAGCGCGGCGAAGGTCAGGGACGCGCTTCACGACCTGCTCTCGGCCGAGTTCGGCTTCGACATCCCGGTCGTGGTCCGGACCCCGCAGCAGCTGCGCCGCCTCGCCGCCGAGGTCGACGACCTGCCGTCACCACTGTCCCTCGAGTCGAGGGTCTACGTCGCACTCGTGGACGCCCCGGTCGTCCCAGCCGGCGTTCAGCTCCTCGACGGCTGGGACCAGCCGGGGGAGCGGGCCTTGGTGCGAGGCAGTGACGTGATCCTCTGGCTCGACGTGCCCGCGCACTCCGCAAAGCTGACGAATGCCCGGATCGAGCGGGCCGCCGGGTCGAGCGCCACGACCCGCGACGTCAAAGTGGTCCGGGTCCTCGCCGAGCGATGGGGGTCCTGACGGCGCACGCCAGGAGACCCCGGCCGGCCGCGCCACCGGGGCTGCCGGGACAACAGCCTCGGCCGGGACCGGGGTCGCGCCGACGGCCGTACCCGGACGTACTTGGACGTGCCGGCCGTTGCTGCACGTAGCCGACCCCGCTCCGGCACAGGAATTCCGGCGATCCCCGGACAGGCGCGACGTCCCCGCGGATAGGGGTGCATGTCGCTCGCCGCGCTGCTTCGCCGGGCACCGTTCACCTCGGGGTTGTTCGCTCTCATGGTGACCCTGTCGGTCGCCACCCATAGCTGTGGGACCCGCTCGTGAACCGTCCCTTCCGCGACTCGGTCGCCTACGGGCTTCCGGCCATCCAGCACGGCCGGTGGTGGACGGGCTTCGGGACCTGCTCACCCTCGCCCGTTCCGGCCGCGAGCCCGGACTCCACGCGGCCCGGGCGCAGCTCATCTGAGGTCGCGCCTGCGTAGGAAGGGGAATAGCAACAGCGGCGGCACCGTTCTCCCAAGTGATTGAATGATGAACTAGTTTGGGAGGCAGTCCTCGATGCAGTTCGGAGTCTTCACCGTCGGCGACGTGACCACCGACCCCACCACAGGTCGCACGCCGACCGAGCACGAGCGGATCAAGGCGACGGTCGCCATCGCCCGCAAAGCGGAGGAGGTCGGGCTCGACGTCTTCGCGACGGGAGAGCACCACAACCCGCCGTTCATCCCGTCGGCCCCGACGACGACCCTGGCCTTCATCGCGGCGCAGACCGAGCGGATCATCCTCTCGACCTCGACGACGCTCATCACGACGACCGACCCGGTGCGCATCGCCGAGGACTACGCGACCCTGCAGCACCTGTCCGACGGACGCAACGACCTGATGATGGGCCGCGGCAACACCGGGCCTGTCTACCCCTGGTTCGGCAAGGACATCCGCGACGGCATCCCGCTCGCCATCGAGAGCTACGCGCTCCTGCACCGTCTGTGGCGCGAGCAGGTCGTCGACTGGGAGGGCCGCTACCGTACCCCGCTGCAGGGCTTCACCTCGACGCCTCGCCCGCTTGACGGCATACCCCCCTTCGTGTGGCACGGCTCGATCCGCAGCCCCGAGATCGCCGAGCAGGCGGCCTACTACGGCGACGGGTTCTTCGCCAACCACATCTTCTGGCCGCCGTCGCACACCGCGCAGATGGTGCGCCTCTACCGGCAGCGGTTCGAGCACTACGGGCACGGCCGGCCCGACCAGGCGATCGTCGGCTTGGGCGGGCAGGCCTTTCTCCGCAAGAGCTCGCAGGACGCGGTGCGCGAGTTCCGGCCCTACTTCGACAACGCGCCGGTCTACGGCCACGGCCCGTCGCTGGAGGACTTCACCCGTGAGACGCCGCTGACCGTGGGCTCGCCGCAGCAGGTCATCGAGCGCACGCTGGGCTTCCGCGAGTATGCCGGTGACTACCAGCGCCAGCTCTTCCTCATGGACCACGCGGGGCTGCCGCTCAAGACCGTCCTCGAGCAGCTCGACCTGCTTGGCGAGGAGGTGGTCCCGGTGCTGCGCAAGGAGTTTGCCGCGCTCCGCCCGGCCGACGTCCCGGACGACCCGCCGACCCACGCGAGCCTCAAGGCTACAGCGGGGGCTGCCGCCGAGACAGCCGCGGCCTCCCAGCTTGACGCCACCGCTGCGGAAAGGACGCGCGCATGAGCACCCGCACCATCGCGGTGCTGAGCGCCGGGCTGTCCCAGCCCTCCTCGACGCGGCTGCTCGCCGACCGGCTGGCCGCAGCCGTGGAGCGGCGGCTGGAGCAGGAGGGGCACGACGTCGTCGTCGAGACCTTCGAGCTGCGCGAGCACGCGCATGCCATCACGGACCACCTGCTGACCGGCTTCCCGAGCGAGGCGCTGCGCCTGGTGCTCGACTCCGTCCGGGGAGCCGACGCGGTCATCGTCGTCTCGCCGATCTTCAGCGCCTCCTACAGCGGGCTGTTCAAGTCATTCTTCGACGTCCTCGAACCGGACGCGCTCGTCGGCAAGCCGGTGCTGGTCGCGGCCACCGGCGGCACAGCGAGACACTCCTTGGCGCTGGAGTTCGCGCTGCGGCCGTTGTTCGCCTACCTGCGCGCCACCGTCGCGCCGACCGGAGTCTTCGCGGCGACCGAGGACTGGGGACACCGCGACGCCGCCGGCGGTCTCGCAGCGCGGATCGACCGCGCGGCAGGCGAGCTCGTGGGACTGCTGCTCGGGGCGTCGACCGCCGCACCGACGGAACCCTTCGAGGACATCACCCCGTTCGAGCGGCTCCTCGCCGGCGACACGTGACCCTGAACGGCGCCAGCCGGGGTCACCCGTCAGCGCGCGACGTGGCGGGTGGAGTGCCTCGTTGCTCACCTGGCAGCGCGTGACCTGACGGCTGCTTGTCGCTAGCCGGCTGCCCCGTCGCTAGCCGGCTGCCCCGTCGCTCGCCGGCTTCCCGCCAGCGACGCGCCGACACCGGCCATGGCCGCCCACACCGGTGCCAGGGACGCGGCGTGCGCCTCTTCCGAGAGGCTGCGGACAAGGGTCCCGGGCCCGTCGAGCTCGAGCCGGTGGCTCCCGGGCACAGGCGCCGGTATGCCGGGCGCACGCCGCCCGAGGACGCTCACTGTGTCGACCACGCGCGTCCGCCCGAGGACGCCGACCCGGGAAGCCGACGGGTCCAGGATGAGGTCCTCGGCGAGCAGCGGCTCGCCCTCCAACGACACCCGGGTCCGCTGAGTGAGCGCTCCTGCCTGCTCGCCGGTCCGGCCGAGGACGAGCGTCTCGCGCAGGACGGCCACCGAGCCGGTGCCGAGGTCGATCCGGACGTCGCGGGTGACGTCCGCGCCGGCGGAGATGACGAACGTCTGGCCCTGCCAGGACAGGACGGCCTCCGGCTCCAGGCAGATGTGGACCGTCCACTGCGCCGTCCCGCCGCGCATGTCGTAGGCGACCGTCCCCGAGGGCTCGACGACGTCGAGCCGCATCCCGTGGCCCACGCGGATGCCGACGGTGACGTCGTCACCTGCCAGGAGGAGGGCGCCTTCCGCGACGAGCGCGACGCGCGCAGACCCGGGAGCGTGAGCGAGGACCCGGGCGCCGAGGTGCCCTCGGCCGCGGGGCCCGTCCGTGGTAATCGTGAGGCGGGCCCGACCACCGCCCCCGTCGGCAGCGACGGCGATGTCAGTCCGGCTCATCTGGCGGTCCGGCTCGTCTATCGGTCCCGCTCATGTCACGCCATGGTGGTGTGGCTCCCCATGGTGGTGTGGCTCCCCATGGTGGTGTAACGCTTCGCGGCCGCGCTGGTCTCGCTCATCGTGGGCGGGTGAGATCGCGGCGATCTCCTCGACGACGACGTAGTGGTGGGGGGCCATGGGCCCGGGATCCTGCGGCACCAAGGAGCCCGCCCGGAACACCTCGACCTGTTGGCGGACCCACTCGGTGAGCCGCGCGACGGACTCCGGGTCAGCCCTGCTGAGACCGAGGACGGGTCGTCCACCACGGACGAGAGCGCCCTCGCTGACCATGACGTCCGCGTCGACGCCGACGTGCGCGGCAAGGTCGGTCTTGTTGACGACCAGCAGGTCGGCGCGGGCGATGCCGGGGCCGCCCTTGCGGACGACGTCGCCACCACCGGCCACGTCGAGGACGAAGACCTGGACGTCGACGAGCGCCGGAGAGAACGTCGCCGTGAGGTTGTCCCCGCCCGACTCGACCACGACGAGGTCCACGGGGTCGAAGTCGGCCTCCAGGTCCTCGACGGCAAGGAGGTTGGCACTGATGTCGTCCCGGATCGCGGTGTGTGGGCACGCGCCGGTCTCCACGGCCCGGATGCGTTCTGCCGCAAGGACTCCCGCCGCGCGTAGCATACGGGCGTCCTCGTCGGTGTAGATGTCGTTCGTTACGACAGCCATGGAGAGCTCGGTGCCTAGCTCGCGGCAGACGAGCGCGATGAGCGAGGTCTTGCCCGTACCGACGGGACCGCAGACCCCGAGGCGCAGGGCCCTCGTCGCGCCGGCCGGCCCCATCCCCGGCTCGGCGGCACCGATCGGCTCGTCAGGCACGGAAGAGCCTTCTCGGGGCCGCGGCATGAGCTTGCGCCCACGCCTCGATCAGCGGTGCAGACGCGGCCGGCAGGTCATCCGGGTCCCTGATGTGCGCACAGCGGCGCACCAACGCCTCGATGTCCGGGCCCATATGCAGGACCGACCGTGCCACGTCCATCGGGTCACCCGGACAGAGCTTCAACGAGGCGGAGAGCACCGACTGGGCGTCGTCGTACCCGACGAGCCGCACGAGCTGCTCGTCCGACAGTCCTCCGGCCGCGGCCACGAGCCCGAGCACCCGGGGCCGGGCCGGCTCCGTCACCCTGCGCAGCTCGCCGAGCTCGGCCGCGCCGGGCCACAGGTTCAGTGCCAGCCGACGCTGCGCCCGCCCGACGGCGCGGGCGGCGTCGCGCAGGGCCTCGCTCGGCGTGCGTGCGGCCCAAGCCTGCTCGACGTCGGCCGTGCCGGATCCCGCAAGCGCCCGGTGGCGACAGACCACCGCGGTGGCCGCGTCGACGAGGGTCACGGTGCGCAGCCGGGTGCGGCAGTAGTGGGTCACCTCATCTGGCTCGAGACCACCCTGCAGCGCCGCCTCGAGGCCCCCGGACTGCGTGTGCCCGGACGTCGGCAGCCGCCCGTCGGCGAGGAGCATGATGAGCACCTCGGGGGAGCAGGGACTCACGACACCTCAGAACAACGCGTAGAGCTGGGCGAGGGGGAGCCGGTCTGCCGGAGCAGGGGCGACGACCTCGCCGTCGACCTCGATCCGGAACGTCTCCGGGTCGATCTCGATCCGCGGGCAGACGTCGTTGTTGCGCATGTCCGCCTTTCCCACGTCACGGGTCGGTTTGACCCCGACGAGCCTGCGGCGCAGGCCGAGCCGGGACTCCAGCCCGTCGTCCAGAGCGGCGGGGGAGACGAAGCTGACGGCGTGGTCGGCGGCGCTGCCCTCGAAGAGGGTGGGTCGCATCAGCACCGGCTGGGGCGTCGGGATCGAGGCGTTGGGGTCGCCCAGGGCCCCCCAGACGATGGCGCCGCCCTTGATGACGACCTCCGGTCGGACCCCGAAGAAGCGGGCGTCCCACAGGACCAGGTCGGCCAGCTTGCCCGGCTCCACGGAGCCGATCTCGTCGTCGAGCCCGTGCGCGATGGCGGGGTTGATCGTGTACTTCGCGACGTAGCGACGCGCCCGCTCGTTGTCCGCGGGCAGGCTCTCGCCGAGCGAGGCGGCCAGGCTCACCGTGTTGCCCTTGCCGAGCAGAAAGACGTTGAGCGGCAACGGGTCCAGCCCGCGGTGAACCGACTCGAGATGCCATGCGCCGGGTGTCACGGTCGTCGCTTTGGTGCCCTCCGAGGGGCCGGTGCCACCGCCGCCCACGGTGGTGATGCCGGTCGCCAGAGCCTCCACGAGCTGGGAGCGGGAGAGCAGGTGCACGTGGCTGTCGACCCCTCCTGCGGTCAGGATGCGGCCCTCGCCGCTGAGAACATCGGTCGACGGACCGATGACGAGGTCAGGGTGGACGCCGTCGGCGACGTCGGGGTTGCCCGAGCGGCCCAGGGCGACGATGCGACCGTCCCGGATACCGACGTCCGCCCGGATGATGCCCCAGTGGTCGAGGACGACCGCGTTGGTGATCACCGTGTCCAGCACGCCCTGCGCGCGCGTGCGGTCCGACTGCAGCATCGACTCGCGGATCGACTTGCCGCCGCCGAAGACCGCCTCGTCGCCCCCGAAGGTGCGGTCCTCCTCGATCTCGATCCACAGGTCGGTGTCCCCGAGGCGCACCTGGTCGCCGACCGTGGGCCCGTACAGCGCGGCATACCGCTCGCGGGAGATCTCAGCCATCGAGCAGCGCCTCCTGCGCCGACTTGACCTGTATGCCGGGCACCCGCCTCGCGCCGCGCAGCGCCACTGCCGCGACGGTCCTGGAGGCTCCGGGCTCGAACCGCTGAGAGGTGCCGGAGGGGATGTCGAGGCGGAAGCCGTGGGCGGCCTCCCGGTCAAGGCGCAGGCTGGCGTTGGCGTCCGGCAGGTGCAGGTGCGACCCGACCTGGATCGGCCGGTCGCCGGTGTTGAGGATGACGAGCTCGATCCGCTCGTGTGGCTCCCGGTCGCCGTTGAGCGTGAGCGTCCCCGGAGCCGTTCGCAGCGCCCCGGGGCCGGTCGGGCTGGTGCTCGCGGCCATGGCGCTCCTCGGACGGGCGGGTCGGTCAGGCAATGGGGTGGTGGAGGGTGACGAGCTTGCGGCCGTCGGGGAACGTCGCCTCGACCTGGACCTCCGTCAGCAGGTCCACGACGTCGGGCATCACCTGGTCGCGGCGGAGCACCTGGCGTCCTCGCTCCATGAGGTCGGAGACGCTGGCGCCCTCGCGGGCCCGTTCGATGACCCAGGTGCAGAGCAGGGCGACGGACTCGGGGTGGTTGAGCAGCACGCCGCGACCCAGCCGGTCGCGGGCGACCATCCCCGCCACGGAGAGCAGCAGCTTGTCGGTGTCCGAGGGGGTGAGGTGCATGCGTGCTGCCTTTCCGGTGCGCGCGACGACGCGGTCAGCGGTGGCCGGCGAGGCGCCAGGCGCTGGGGAAGAAAGCGGCCGCCACGGCGACCTTGACCATGTCGCCGACGAGGAAGGGGACGACGCCGAGGGCGAGCGCCCTGGCGAAACCGACGTGCGCAACGCCCATGAGCCACGGGACACCCACGGCGTAGATCGCCAGGTTGCCCAGGACCATGACGCCGGCGGTCCGGGCGGGGCCCCGGGTCGCGCCGCGCTCCGCGAGCCGCCCGACCAGCGCTGCCGCGACGACGAAGCCGAGCACGTAGCCGAAGGACGCCCCACCGGCACCGGACGTGCCGCCCGAGAACCACGGGACACCGACGACGCCTGCCGCGAGGTAGAGGCTCATCGACAGGAGGCCACGGGCCGTGCCGAGGCCGGCCCCGACGAGGAGGACGGCGAACGTCTGCAGGGTCAGCGGGACGGGCGTGAACGGCAGCGGGATCGAGACCTGCGCGGCGAGGCCGGTCAGGACGGATCCGCCCAGGACGAGGGCGACGTCGCGGACGGCGCCGCCGTGGATGACGTCACCAAGGACGCGGGGTGCGGGAAGGCTCATCGACATGGAAGATGACGCTAGCGGATGGGGTGACGCGGCACGGCATACCCTCCGGCGGGTGAGCCCGACCGGGCTCCGTCTGGGAGACACTGAGGCCATGTTGCACCTGCGCATCTCCTCGCCGGGAGACCAGACCGAAGACGTCCTGAGGGTGCTGCAGGCCGACCCCAGCGTGAGCAGCCTCGCGGTTGTCCGCGGCGCCTCCCTGCGGCCGATTGGCGACCTCGTGACCGCCGACGTGGCACGCGAGGCCGCAGACGACGTCATCGACAGGCTGCACGGGCTCGGCATCCAGCGCGAGGGCGCGCTGCACATCGAGCCGGTGCGGGCCTGGTTGTCCAGAGGCGGCTATGAGGCCGACCGCAAGACCCCCGGGAGCGGCGCGGACTCGGTGGTGTGGACCGACGTGACCCAGCACGCCTACGAGGACTCCGAGCTGAACTGGACGTATGTCAGCTTCATGACCCTGGCCACGATGATCGCGGCCGTGGCCATCGTCCTGGACTCACAGATCCTGGTGATCGGTGCGATGGTGCTCGGACCGGAGTTCGGGGCCGTCGCCGCGCTCGGCGTGGCGTTGGTCCGCCACCGGCTGGCGCTGTTCGGCCTCGCGAGCCGCACCCTGGTCGGAGGCTTCGCGATCGCGATCGTTATCACCACCGTGCTGGTCCTGGGCGCGAAGGGCCTCGGCTGGATCACCCTCGCGCAGGTCACCGGGCCGAGGCCCGGCACCGACTTCATCTACTTCCCCAGCAAGTGGTCGCTCATCGTCGCGGTCATCGCGGCGGCAGCGGGGGTCCTCTCCCTGACCTCCGCCCGGACCGGAGGCCTGTCGGGAGTGTTCATCTCCGTCACCACGGTGCCCGCAGCCGGGAACATCGCCCTGGGCCTGGCGTTCGGCGCACGCGACGAGGTCTGGGGCAGCACCTTGCAGCTGCTGGTCAACCTTCTCGGGATGGCCGTTGCCGGGTGGGCGACCCTTGCCCTTCAACAAGTGGTGTGGGCACGGATGTCGGCCAGACGAGCGCGGCTGATCCGGCGCATCCGACCCAGGAGGCCGCCGCCCGGGCTGGGAGTGTGACCGTGCCAGAGCCGTCCCGTGCGGCGCCGCTTCCCGCAGGTCGGACCGTTCGACGACGCACGGGTCCGAGGGGTGTTCGGGTCGGGTGCGGACCTGCTCGTGGACTGCATCTGCTACACCGCCGATGATGCCCACCGCCTCGTGCCGCTGGCCCAGGAAGCTGCCTCCACGGTGATGACCTCGAGCAAGGCGGTCTATGTCGACGACACGGGGCAGCATCTCGAGCCCGGACGTGGCCCCGTCGTTCCCCCGGCCAGTGACGGAGTCCCAGGCGACGATGCTGCCAGGCACCAGCGACTACACATCGCGGGAGGGCTGCGGGTCGAACATGGTTGCGGCGGAACAGGTCCTGCTCGACAGCGGAAGTCCGGTGACCGTCCTGCGGCCCTCCAAGACCCAGGCCAGGGGCGCCCTGCGGCCCCGCGAGTGGGTCTTCGTCAAGCGCGCGCTGGACCGTCGTCCCGCCGTGCTGCTGGCGCACCGCGGGCGCACCGCGGGAGCGGAGGGCAGCACCCAACGCGGCGGCCAACCTCGCCGCCCTCGTGGAGGTCGTCGCCGCCAGGCCGGAGCTCGGATCCTCAACAGCGCGGATCCGGAAGCTCCGACGGGGCTCGAGATCGCTCGGACCATCGCGGCGCACCTCGGGCACACCTGGGAGGAGGTCCTCCTCGACGACGACGCGCCGACGGACCTGGGCCGGCACCCGTGGGACAGCCACCCACCCTAGTGGACTTTCGCACTCTCCGGGTGGGTCAGGCGGCTCGTGCGAGCGTGTCGATGAGCATGTCCACGATTTGCGGGGTGAGTCGCTGTTGGCCGGAGA
>JAABUW010002300.1_pt1 | contig 29416 bp, 28 predicted proteins | sample 5560081 | NCBI WGS metagenome assembly JAABUW01 (sample SAMN10711882, study PRJNA513363) | rock metagenome | isolation source: Antarctica rocks | place: Antarctica: Victoria Land, Knobhead sud | reverse complement strand
ACAGCCTACTCTATTAAATAGGTAAGAATAACGGCCTAGAAGCCTTTACTAATACCTTCTACTATAAGAATATTGTTATATCTTATTCTACTAAGGCAAATATCTATATATTATTTAATAGACCTATTACCTAATAATTTAAATTATAAAAGCTAGTAGTAATATCTATATATAAGTCTAAATATATTACTATAATAAAGGTATATAAGGAGCCCCTATATCTAGGCCTTATACTTAAGGAGCTAGGATATAATAAGGGACAAGCTCTAGTACTCCTAAATATTAATAACTAATATTAGTAATCTAAGGCGGCTGTATATTACAACAATTTACTTATTATACGCTTAGATCTAGTAAGCTTATAAGCCTGCCTTAGAGCTGGGTTTAATACTAGATTTCGCGTTTAGCAACTTTATTTTTTCAAATATATCCGTGTAAGTCGTCTAACTAGGTAGGACTAATAGTAAGGTTTAATAGGTGTATAATACAAGACTAGTCTAGGGAAATATCTTACGCGTATATAAATTACATGAATTAACTAAATCTAAAATCTATATTACGCTAGCGTAGACAACGTAGTCTATATAGTTCCTAGTTTATTAATATAGATCTATAACTTAAGCTTTAGAAGCTTTACAAGTAGAGTACTTTATATAGGATATAGTCTTCTTATTAGCTTTCTATACTTTATCTTAACTATATTAATAACTTAGGAAGCCGTATAGAAAATCCAAACGTACTAAATACGCTCTAAGCGATATTTTCAGGTAAAATACTAAAAAATAATAGAGGATTTTTATTAGATTTTATTTTAACCTAAAAATCCTAAATATAGAAAATCTAGATTTAAGACCTTAAATCTATAATTTTCTACTAGCGCTAGGAAGCTTAATAGGACTATATAGACTATACTATCTACGCTAGTATAATATAGATTTTAGATTTAATTAATTTATATAATTTATATACGTGTAAGATAGCCTCCTAGGCTAGTCTTATATTATATACCTAATAAATCCTACTATTAATCTTATCTAGTAGGACGACTTATATAGATATATTTAAAAAATTAAAGTTACTAAATATATATTTAATAGCGCTTTATAAAATCCGGTATTAAATCTAGCTCTAGGATAAGTATATAAGCTTAATAGATCTAAGCGTATAATACGTAAATTACTGCAATATACGGCCGCCCTAGATTACTAATATAGTAAGTTTCTATTCTCTTTAATAACGAATATTTAAGGTACTAAAGAGACGCAAGAACTATTAGTTTCTTCTCGAGCTAGGCTTCTACGTAACGGATCTATGAATCTATTAAAGTCGATTAAGCGGGAGGGTCAGGATTAGTAATATATATATAGCGCGGCGTTTACGCTATACTATAAGATAATTTATAAATCTATTCGTTTTTAATAATTCTATCCGCCCTTGACTTATTTATATGTATTAATATATACTTTCTATTATAGTATACTAATACGGATTAGCGTTATAACTTATAATCTATACTATTATATAGTATATCCCGCCCTATATACACGTCCCCTATATTCTATATAAGTCGCCTTCTTAGTAATTTAATTAATTTAACTTAGCCTTGGAAGCATCTGCCCTTTGAATGCCATTGAGAAATGGTCTGTTGCCCTCATCGTACTCGGGATGGTAGCTGACAACCCGATTCAACCTCTGCATCAACTTTATCACGCAGTGGACACTCGGATTGGGTCCGATGACCAGCCGCGTGTCGACTGAGCTCCCCTACTTTCCTACATCCACAATGAGCAACCAGACAGGCTGATCCTCCGCAATATCATTACGGTTCATGGGCTCAGCGCCCATAGCGTATCCTCAGAGGTTTCGTGAACCCCACTTGATGTCTCTCACATCCGAGCCAAGTCACCTTACTGCAAAGCATCAGAATGTTATTACTGGAAACCATGCGGCGAAAGTGGGATGCTTGATATGTGGTCAGTCTTGGCTAGCTAATTCGACAGTAACTTCCCCCTGTTGGTCAATAATTTCGTTTTATTTAACCATCCCAAACTTGTTTCTTGGGTTGGCATTTCTCTCTCTTCCGTACAGTACGCTGCCGTAATTCTAAGTTTGGCCAAGAGACCTACTTGTCCCAAAAGTCATCAGGTTAAGGATTGGCTGAGCGAAAAGTCATATAAACCCCGCTATGGGGCACGGCCTCTCCATCGTTCAATCCAATGAAGTATTACAACTATCATAGCCGATCGAACAATCAAGGGTATGGTCGTATCTAGAGCAACTGCGTCGTAAAAACACCACGTGGGTCCCACTCCCTCTTCAACGTTTTCAGCTTCGCCAACCTCTCCTCACCCCGATAACGTCGTTCGAGCGGACCATCACGAGACACGTTGGGATAATCGATATAGTCGGCCGGATGCTGTCCCGCTCGCATGGCATCGATGACTCTCTGCTCAGCATTGAAGACCATGTCGCCATTCCTTCCATCATGATACCAGGAGTTGCAATTTCTGTTGGACGTAGAGTCAGGAGATGAAAAACGAACTCACCCAGCATGCATGGAGGATGACTCACATCCAGAGATACACATCATGATGACTGAAGGCCGAATCGTGTTGCGGTATCGGAATCTTCGCTGCAGGGGAATGCCAGTCGACGAAGTAGCCCGTTTTACTAGCATCTGGGCATTTCTGCACTAGGTCCAACCATATCTCGACAACATTCATGAAATTCTCGGTTTTGAATTCCTTCAATCCTGCAGCGCTGAAGCGCTTGAAATCGCCCTTGGCGCAGGCGAAATCCAAATGATCGCTGATGTTTGGAAAGAACGGGGTCTCAGCCTTGAACATGATGGGGCCCAGATTAGTCAGATTCTCGAACGCTGCTTGCGCTTGCTTTGGATCACCCAAGTAGTGGGGCGCCACGGCAATGGCGGGTTTGAAGAGCGGTGGCGGGGCCAATAACATGAGGTTTCCGAAGGCGACATTTTGGGTGTCCACCATCAAAGGCTCCATGGTTCGGCAGACCTCCTCGGCACGTTCGATGGGATAGAGGAATAGGGCAGCCCAGTGTTTTCCTTCCGGAGTCCCACAAATGGATAGAGGATACGTCCTCAGGGTGATTTCGGTTACGACACCGAAAAATTGCCCTGCACCCTTGATTGCCCAGAACAGGCCGGGGTCACTGTCAGCGCTGACAACCTTTAGCTTGCCCTCAGCTGTGATGATTCTTGCAGACAAGATATTATCACATCCGAAGCCAACGAGACCGGTCAGAGTGCCAATCCCGCCCCCAAGACAGTATGGAATGACGCCAACCGTGTTCCCGTTTCCGAGTGCTAAATGATTGAGGTTGGTCACATATCCTAGTCGTAATCAGCACTTGCAGCGACGACTGACCAGCGCATCGTCCTGCCTCCGACAGCTTCACTGCGAGTTCTTTGGCCAAAACAGCTCCCGCAACTCTGACCGAATCCGTTGTAGGTTCTACCTCTACGGATTTATAGAGAGTCAAATCGAGTATGAACCCATGAGCTCCAATAGTCGACCATGGGCTATGGCCCCCACAGACAGGAACGAATGGCAGGCGCAAATCAAAAGCAGCGCCCACCTGACCCCATTAATATCATCGATCAATTTCCGTACAGGGGAGTTCAGCTCACAGCTGTGACAGCGTCTAGCTCGGTGGCTGGCTTGATGATAGCTCCAGGGACTTGTAGATTGATGTTAGACCAGCGCTGCAAAGAGTCCTGGAAGGCGACACTCGAAGGATCACGAAGAATCTGAGCCTCAGAGGACAATTTGCCTTCGAGGCATGAAATCAGAGCATCCATACGTCTTGCGATAAAGAAAAACGGCGGCGTGATTATTGCAAATATAGTCCTCGATATTTGGAGATGATACCTCCGACAAAAGAAAGGACGTCCGAGAGGTCCGCGGCTCCATGTGGTGAATAGCCTAGATCAGCACTAGATCCATATTAGACATTTTCCAAGAAAGGTGTGTTCCCGGTGCAGTCGGTCTCCTTGGAATCACACCCTAACGCCTAATAGACTTGATTTTGTCTCGCGCTCGCAATATCACCCATCGTACCGAAGTACTTGGCGCGAGTGGAGACAGGAAGATTCGGAACACGCTCGGGCCACTACCGGGCTACAGTCGGGAACGGGTAAAACAACCCTCACCGGCCGCATATTCGAGCTTCTGGTAAGCCCTTAGACGCGATCATGGTCACGCTGGAAACGGTCTCGGTCAAAGCCAGAGTGCGAGCGTCCGGTACGCCTTCCTTTGAGATTGGGGTTTATGCTGTCCTTTTAGCTGAAGAGGCTTGCTTTATGGCAGTATTAACCTCGACATCAGACCGAATTTGATAAGCAAGATTTCAGCGTACAAGACGGGTACATAAAATTATCAGGAGCGAGTCTCACGATGAGGATGCCAGAGACTGAAGATCAGGCTGGCATGCCAGTAATTGACGTGGATGTTCTCATTTCGGGAGCAGGCCCCGCGGGGGCGTCTTTGAGTTGTTTTCTGGCGTCTCACGGTAAGCTTAGATGGTCATCACTCATGTCGGAAGTTCTGGTCAACTATGTGGAGGCGCAAGCAAGCACAGAAAAATTGATTTCCCACGAGAGGGCAACAATCCGCCAACTTGGAAGGAGGCGCACAGCCTGAGCCAAAGAAGAGCTAATGACTTTGGAACCCCAGGTATCAAGGGAATGATGGTGTCTCATGAGTCCTCCACCTCGGAGACTCCTCGAGCCAACTATACAAATATGGCAGCGTTTGGTAGGACAGGGTTCCGAGCTCCTTGAGTTTTTCGACATTCGCTAACGCTTTTTGTAGAGTGTCTTCGTGATATTGGCCTTGAATATGATGCGCGGAAAGTTGCACATTCAATCTCCGAATACTCAACGTATCAGCGCATATGCAAGACCATGGCTGGCGAGGAGTTCTCTCGCGCCTACGCTTTCGGCAACGATCCTAAGAGACATGTACGCTGAAATTAAGACCTACCTTAGTACATTATTGCTGACCTTCTTGGAAAAGGGGGACTACGCTGAAGCCAGCCCATGTACTATAGCAAGCTTACCACAAAGCAGACTAGAACCGATCCTAGTACGCTTTGCAACGCAAAACGGCTTTCAGAACCGATTTGACACAAAATTCTTAAGTTTCGAACAAGACGGAAAAACTGGTCGCATAGAAAGTATGATTGAGGACCTGATTACCAATCAGAAGATCTTGGTCCGCTCGAAGTATCTCTGTGGGGCAGATGGTGCAGGCAGTAGGATAGTTCGAGAATTACAGCTTCCCCTTCACGATCTGCCAGGAGGGGGGCTGTCGATCAACTTGCTTGTCGAAGCAGACATGGTGAGTCGCTAGTACTTGCTCGGAGCACTGTAGGATTAGGTGTGCTAATCATTGCACTGCAAAGTCACACTTGATGAAGACCTCTCCAGGCTTACTTCATGTCTTGACCAGGCCCGATAGGCCGCAGCCATACTTCGGTCTCCTCGGAATCGCGCGATTCATTAAGCCATGGACCGAATGGGTGATTGTATTAATATGCCATCCCACAACAACCAAGATTGAAGCGTCTGAAGCCGAGATCATGGATCGTGTGAAAGAGCTCATTGGTGATGATTCCATTGAGATCAAGCTGAAGAACAAGTCGATATGGAAGACCAATGAATGCTATGCAGAGCAATACTCGAAAGATAATGTCTATTGCCTCGGCGACGCCGTTCACCGCCATCCTCCTCACAATGGGCTTGGCTCCAATACTTGCATTCAAGATGCCTTCAACCTTGGATGGAAAATGGCGTACGTGTTGAAGGGCTGGGCACATCCGTCCCTACTCTCAACCTACAACGAAGAGCGCCAACCGATCGGCAAATACATTGTTGGTCGCGCAAACGACACGGCTCGTTTGCATCTCACCCTCTACAAGACTCTTGGTCTCCTCGATCCAGACATCGAGCGTAAACGCCAGATTCATGCCCAATTCGAAGAGGATTCTCCAGAGGGCGAAGAGCGACGCCACGCCTTCCGCAAAGCCGTTCGAGACTTGGAGGAAGAGCGACACGGCTTGGGAGGTGAAATGAATCAGTGGTACAAGTCCTCGGCCGTGTACAGAGATGACGAGACAGCAGAACCTCCACTACCAGCGACTGAGCACGAAAGGACGCTCCACCATATCGAGAGCACTTACCCCGGCTACAGGGTTCCGCATGCATGGCTTGGGGTACCGGTCAAGCAAGTCGGACCACGAGCACCCATGGTCTCGACCAGAGACTTGACCGGACACGGCAGATTTACCATCCTAACTGGCATTGGAGGCAAGACAATGTGGGAAGCGGTGGCAGACCGAGCGGGCAAGGACGTGGGTGTGGAGGTGCAGGTGTGCAGTATTGGCTGGGGGCAAGACTATGAGGATACCTTTTCCAGCTGGTTTGACAAGCGCGAAGTCGGAGAGAAAGGTGCCGTCTTTGTGAGGCCGGATCGGACGGTCGCGTGGCGCTGTCACTCGCCGCCTGGGGATACAATGGCATGTGGCGAGAAATTGACAGCGGTCTTCAAGCGGATTTTAGGCTTTGACAAGGAGAACTACGGTGGTGGGGCCAATTCGCTCGTGAATAGCTCACTGAACGGCGAGCAGCCGAAGCAGCTGATGCTTTGAAGTTCCTACAATTGTAATTCTGGAATTACCGTCAACTAGTTCTCATTCTACCATAGTTCTTCTCTGTTCGACATTGAGGTAATCAGCCCTACCATACTAGTGGCTTGGCAATAGTGAACACGTTGACGTTTTTAACTCCTTGTATTCTGACTTCCTTAGAGTACTTCGTACATAGTTATATCACGTCGCACATCACCTTGTTCAACATTCCCAATTACAAGCTCAGGGGCTCGGGGCTAAGGCACTTTTATCGCTAACGAGGCTGATTCGAGCCGGACGCCGGGAACCGAACGGTGCCCGTAACGCCAATGCAAGCCAACACCTCCTGCAAATTCGATCATTTATGGCACACATAAGCCGGTTGTCTCCCGCAGACATGACCGGGAAGCCTTCGGACAGAATGCCTTTGGTGCGAGTGCGAGCGCGAGCGCGAGCGCCGAGCTGCTTAGGGCACTGCGACACTCCTTGGGCCGACGAGACTACCATTTTAGTTCGTAGGGACTGATGGGAGAGGAGTATACTTACAGTCCCGGTGAGTGAAGCAGAAATTCTGCTCATCGTCGACTTCGACGAATGGCGCGCTCTCTACAATAGAAAGCCGCCCGTACTCCCCACTGTTCTGCCAGAGGGACGTTGGCCACCAGTCATAATGGCCCACAATGCACCCTTGGCACAGCTGGCCACGCAATTATATACCGCCGCTAAGGAAATCACTCAGTTTTGCGAACAGCAGGATCACCCTCAAAGGTCTTTCGACCGTATTGAGCCTGCCACATTACTGCCGGTCGACGCTCCGCAGTCTGTGCTTTTCGCCCAGCAGAGCATCAACGAGGCGGCCACAAGGATTCAGCAATTGGTGACCGATCCGAATGACTTTCTCGCCCGCTTTCAGGTTCAGGTAAGTCCAAATCTCTAGAGCGACCCATTCATGATCTGTTCGTCACTGACGCTACCTGCAGTATCAACAGCTAGCCTGCCTCCGCTGGCTCTGCCACTTCAAAATCCTCTCCCACATCCCCCTCAAAAGTTCCGTCGCCTATGAAACTATTGCCACAGCAGCACATGTTCCTCTCTACCAACTCAAGTCAATCGCTCGCATGGTCATGACTACAAACTTCCTGCGTGAACCGACTCCTGGAGAGATAGCACATTCCAATACCTCTGCCGCTTTCGTCAAGAACGCTTCTCTAAACGACTGGGCTCTCTTTATGACTTCGGTCTCCGCTATAATGGCATCGCAGACCGTCGAAGCGACACAAAAGTATGGTGCCACCGACTCAAAAACACAGACTACCTATAACGTCTGGAAGAACACCGATATGCCTTTCTTCGACCATATAAAACAAGACAGGGAGTTGACGAGACAATTTGCCAGCTACATGAAGAATGTTACCAGCGCTAAGGGCACGAGTATCCAGCACCTGTTGACAGGCTATGACTGGGCATCTTTAGGGGAGGTAAACGTCGTTGATGTATGTTGCATTCCTCTTTTACATCACGAAACAAGACCCAGATATTGAACAGAACATCTAGCTTGGCGGCTCCAATGGCCACGCTAGTATTGCCCTCGCCGAAGCATTCCCAAAGCTTAAGTTCATCGTGCAAGACCTCTGGGACACGGTTGAAGGCTCTCGCCCGGATATGAAAGCCCTACCCCCCTCCATCGCGGAACGTCTCAGCTTTCAACCCCATGACTTCTTCACGCCCGAACCTTTGAAAAATATTGACGTCTTCCTCCTCCGCATGATAATTCACGATTGGCCAAATGCGGAGGCGAAGCAAATCATCAGCAATCTGGTAAACAGCATGAAACCTGGTGGCAGGCTTATCATCATGGACACCGTGCTGCCGCAGCCTGGATCGGTGCCGGTGGTCACGGAGGCGGCATCACGTGTCAGGGATCTAACGATGATGCAGGTGCATAACAGCAAGGAAAGGGAATTGGATGAGTGGATTGCGTTACTGAAAGGCGCGGACGAGCGGTTGAGGCTGCAGAACGTGGTGCAGCCGTTTGGGAGCTTGATGTCGGTTCTGGAGGTCGTCAGGGATGATGCGGTAAGGACCAATGGTATCGCCAAGGGTGATGCGTATGGTAAGCTCGACGGCACAGTCGAGGGCGAGGTGCCACCAATAGCAGCTTTGCCAGGGGCTGTTGCTACATGATGGCGTTGTGTTTTGATGGCATCTGATAGTATTTCAGACGTCATGATAAGTGAAAAGAACTGTCGCTCTCTAGGTCATCTCAGAATTACATAGGTACATTATGGAAAATTGTCATGGAATCGAGTTTTGATCACGTCTCCCATTTGGAGGCAATGTAATGCAAGTATGGATGCCATTGCGGCAGACCGCGCTATCGTAAATGCCAGTGAGAGCTAATAACAAGTCCACGGGACCTTAGTTCCAGTCTAACCTTATAGGGCTAATACGCGGAACTTTCTATTCCTAAGGCCCTAGGGCGTAGCTAATATACTCAGCTATAACAAATTTTTTAGTATAGGACTTTCACGTAATAATTAGTACTACGAGTTTACAGGCGAAGTATTTATCTCAAAACTTACGGTTACTAAATTAAAGGGAGTTGGACGAGAACGAAGTGTGGACGGGAAAGGGGTGAACAGAAACTCTTCTATGGGTGCCTTACGCTAGTGTAAATTGAAAAGTCACCGACGTGCATGACATTCAGTTAGTCTGCTTGAATAGCAAGTTGCGCGGGGCAAGAATCGTACTTCAAGCCATTCTTCCCGTCTTCCCCCTTGTCTCGGCCCTGCTCGCGTCATTGCACAACCCGAGTGCATAGCTCGAGTGCCCCCACACAGCTGTAACACCCCTACACAGCCGGATAGACCAGCCCAGATACCGAGACACCAAGATAGGGAGATAGCCATCCCAACGCCTAAGCCTCCAGCAGATCTTCCGAAGGGTGCAGGTAATTCAACGCCACAGCCGATACCTTATCTTGGCCGACGGGTCGCTCCTTCCAACGGAGCCAGCCGTACATCATCGTCCTACATCGTACGACACTCGGTTCCATATCCTGCCACGTATTGCTCGCTCAGGGCCATGCTCACTGTATCAGGATCATGCAGCAGCGTGGCGATCGATGCAGCTTTGGAACGCCGGCTGCTACGCTGACTGCAGGATGAAGGATTTGCTATCATCACAGTTCACACACCATTAATTGCCTCAATCGACCTCTTGAAAGTTGAGACATTCACTGGCCCACGCTTGCGACTTACGCGGGGGTCTCATCTTCCGCAAATGCCATCAACCTTATCTGCGCCAAATCAGAGGTGGATGCATAGCCCGCTCGACAGGTTTGGGGCTAAGGGGGCAGCTGGCAAGCGATCACAGTGGGGGGACGTTGTGGCTGTAACCCTGCAATTACAGCTCCTATTTAGAAGATCAATGGCGCCAACGAAAACGTATACATGTTGACGAAGCCCTTAGCCACCTCCGACGCCTTGGACCGGCGGCTTCGATATTCAGTTTGCAGCCTCAAGCTTTTCCTGGCTATATTCTACGATATCCTCTGAGTTATTGCTATCAACCGTCTGAAGTCTTCGTTCCAGCTCCCACCACCTTGATGGCTTGACTCAGCTCAGAGTTCAGCCATGAGGTTAGTATAACGCGAAGATGGACGGGCCCCGCACCACCAGGATCTTCCACTTGAGCAAAAGTTTCGATCAATCGCCCCAGCTTTTTTAGTCTGATCAACAGATACATTCGCCGTATCGATTCTTGGTCTTCTTGGTCGGGGAGGTAGTTGCCAATCTTGATAGGCTCTGAAGCCACAAACGCCGTTGGTGTGGAACAAGAACTCCGATGTGATTTACTTGCTGTGGATGCATTCACCGTAAAAGGGTCCATGAACGGCGATCTCTCCCATGAAGGCAATGGCATAGTGTCAAAACTTTTGATCCCTGCTGCAAGTTGATGCCAATATAAGATCCGAATAATAATGGAGGCGCCTAGCATGGCCATCTGGGGATCACTGGCGCAGGCGCACTTTAGTAGGTGAAGCATATTTCCCCTAGCCTCTTTAGTGCAGCGGAGGACTTCATCTAAACGTTGGACAGGCTGTGTTGGGGCACGAGAGGTCGAGTTTGAAGAGAGCGTAGACATAGCGTCGTTACCGCAGTCATTTGCTATTGGCCGGGGTGGAACATGCAGGATTGACAATGTGGAATTGGCGATCACGTAGCAATCATGTGTTCCTGGACTGTCACTAGACCATTGTGACGGTAGGGAAGGTGTCTGCCAGTTTGAAGGGACCGGAGAAGAACTGCTGGATGACGAGCTAAGGGAATTGTAAGGCTCGGTATTCATCAATTGAGAGAAATCCATGTTCGGAAGTAATGACAGAGTGTCGTCGAGAGATTTGAGGTGAACATTTGACTGTCCGTGACATGCGGAGTTCATGGTTTCGGTCGTAATCGTGCCAGTATGGTCCATTGCCATTGTGTTATTCCAAAACGCATCATCGAAAGTTGGATAGGCGGTAGTGGGTGGTGCTGACTGTATCGTCGCGCTTTGCATTACGGGGTCATTGCTAAATGGCCATAGCTGGGTCGAAGAGACCGTGGCTGTGCTACCGACATTCTCCAGGAGATCGGAAAAGGAGCGTTGCAATTCATTCTCATACTTCTGTTCCGAAGTTACTGGAGTAGGCTGGAAACCATTGGTGGCAGGGTGAGACTCTGGAGGCCGTCGTTTCTGAGTTCCTTTGCCATGTTTCATCGACAGTCCGTAAACGCAAGAGAAATTACACTCGATGCACCTCTCACAAATCGGACGTTCCTTACTACACCTCACTTTTGCAGCCGCGCATGAGTCGCATGACGTACGAACTGTTTGCGGCCTTCGCCCTGGTATTCGTTGCGTTTGCTGTGGCTGTTGCTGTAACTCTTGTTGGGGTGGTCGGATCTGCGGTGAAAGCATTGAAGGTTCTCCCCCGGGGGCAGTCGGGTGAGGCAAGAAGTTGGTATTGGATTGAGTAGACATCTTGCTTTTGCTTTGAATCGTAGCCTTGTTCTTGTCTTGCCCAGTTTTCCCCAGCCCTCCCAGCAGCTATAGAAGCTACCAGAGAGGTAGTGGGAGCAACGCGTAGGGTTATATGCATGTTTATTTATCAGCAGCGATTTTGCCGAGGATGTTGGCTTACGGCAGACGGCGGTCAAGGAGGAACAGACATCATCCAATACTGCGGCTCGTTTACCGATGGACCCCCAATGCTCATGGATAGAGCTCTCTTGGCCATGTCCTATCTCGTATCAGGAGTTGATAGAATCCCATTTTCTTATCGATACCTTGTCGATTGATTCAACATGGCCTCGAAGGCCCCGTAGGATTAGCTCGCGAGTGTGCACCAATATCGGAAAGGCCCAATGTCGACATGAAGGCTCGACCTTCAATGAGCGTCAGAATCGTACATCAATGGCACCAGAGTAGCGAGCGGAGCTTCAATCTAGCTCCGATGAATTATTGCGAGGAGACGATCCAACGTTTTTATTCTATGCCGTTGTGCGATAGCGCCACTGCACGTGTGACAGCGTGACTGGAATTTTCCATTACTGCTCACGGGGCCTTTGACCATGTACGATTCTCGTACATCGATATCGTACATCGCATCTCTTATCGTACAAGCCTCCTTGATCAATGCGCCACAGATGGCCATAATCCGATGTACGAGATGGTGCGAAGATCAAGGGATTGCACTAAGCCTCTCTCGCTCACTCCTTCCTCAAGATCTCTACGGCACTCACGTAGTCGAATATCTCACTCAACTGCTGTCCTCTTTTCAACAACCTGACACTGCACATTGAACACAACGTCTCGCAACGTCTCTTCGAGGCCAGCTGAAGGACTCCATACTTGCTAGGCCAGCTCGGTATCAGCCCAACATGTCAGAAGAAGAATTGGATGAGAGAGCTTTGACTGGTAAAGAAGATGGGAGAAGTCCGGCAAAGCCTGCTCAAGTCAACCCATGGGATCCTAGTCATATCCCGGATGGAGGGATGGCGGCATGGCTTGTGGTAGCTGGCGCCTTTTGCTGTGTCCTTTGCAGTTTTGGATGGATAAATTGTGAGAAGATTACTACCATTGCATTCGCTTGAAGCGTGCGCTGAATGTGGTACCGTACCATAGGCATAGGAATATTCCAAGATTACTACCAAGGACACCAACTGCGAGATTATTCTCCAGGTACAATATCCTGGATCGCCTCTCTGGAGCTTTTTGTCATGTTTGCAGGGGTAAGTCAACTTTGCACCGCATCAACTCGACCTCGAACGGTCAGACTGACAAGCGAAGGGTCCGATAATTGGGAGACTCTACGATACATACGGACCGCGCTACATTCTGCTTCTTGGCACTTTCTTCCATGTCTTCGGCCTCATGATGGTCTCGTTATCCAGTGGATACTACCAATTCATACTCGCACAGGGTATATGTAGTCCTATTGGAATAAGCTGCCTCTTCACCCCATGTGAGCTACAAGACTTTGCCCCGGTGTGCAGTCGCTAACAGCGCCCAGCCACGAACTGCGTTAGCAGTTGGTTTCTGAAGAGACGAGCCTTTGCTATCGGCATCGTCGCCGCAGGATCCAGTCTGGGTGGGGTAATCTTCCCAATCATGTTGAATCATTTGATACCAAAGGTCGGCTATGGGTGGGCACTACGAATCTCAGCCTTTCTGATCCTAGCCCTACTTGTTTTCGGCAACCTCACTGTCAAATCACGCTTTCCTCCGAGTCCCAAACCTTTGAAGATATACCAGTACTTCAAGCCATTGACAGAGGTTCCTTATCTCCTCACGACAATTGCATCATTCCTATTCTACTTGGGTCTGTTCTTGCCGATCAATTACATCCAGGTGCAGGCAATAGAAAATGGAATGTCTACACACCTCGCATCCTACATAATCCCGATCTTAAATGCTGCAAGGTACGTTCACCTTTAATGTCCGCACTTTGCTTCAGTTGACAGCTTCATAGTCTGTTTGGTAGAATCCTCCCCGGCTGGCTTGGAGATAAATTTGGTCGCTACAATACCCAGATTGTGATGTGCTTTTTCTCAAGCATTATCGTGCTCGCTCTGTGGCTCCCAGCAAAGGCAAATGCTCCCTTGATTATCTTCGCAGCACTCTACGGCTTTGGATCCGGGGCCTTCGTCTCCTTGCTCCCTGCCATGATCGCTCAAATCTCGGACATCAGAGAAATTGGGCTCCGAGTCGGCGCCGAATTTGCTATCATTTCAGTTGCAGCGCTCGTCTCCAACCCCATCGGAGGTGCTCTCATCACGAGTGACCATGGCAAATTCCGTTCGTTACAAATTTGGTGTGGTGTTATTCTCCTTGCTGGGAGTATCATGTACATCTTTGCCCGGGCGTCACTGGTCGGATTCAAGCTCAGCGTCAAGACTTGAAGCAAATCTAGACACCCGAGAAGGATCGCAGGCGTCAGAGTGCAAGGCTCTTAGGACTAAGTTCCTCGGGTGCTCATGGCACGAGCCTAGAGTCACGCATGATGGCGGTGACGGTGGTGGTTGGAAAAAAAGCCTGTCTCAGCTGGAGACTGGACCACAATTGTATTAATATTAGATTTGCTTGCCTAAAGAACATCCACCCCTCCAAGCTGCCCTCTCTCTCATATCATCAAATTTTGCATGTGGACTAGAGCATTAGCAGCCTGGCTCGGTCTATGCGCATCACCGGCCTGAACTACTTGCATTGCACTAATGGCAAAACTGCCCAATCCAAGATTCGTAGGATTTGATAGAGAGTTCCTCAAAGATTTTGTCTGTGTTCGTTTGGTCGCCGGCCTACGTACATTCTTCCAATCGGCTGGGGAGACGAAGCTGATGCCCATGCCAAAATTGTTTAGTAGTAAGGTACTGTACGAAGGCCCAATCGGTGTTGCACGATTAAGGTAGATGGTAAGCCCGCCGCCCTACGGGGCTCCTGTTGTACGAGGCATCAACGGCATCTTCCGCCACTAGCACTAGTGGCTCGTTATCTCTTGGGCTGACAGACACTAAGAACCACCAAAATAGATTTGCTTACAAGATTGTTAATCAAGCAATTACCCTGATCAGCAGGCACAGAAGTATCTCGAGACAAGACTTGACTTATGACTCAGTAGCAGCCCGGCTTTAAGAATGAAGGATGGCGTTCTAAGGTAGTTGATGACCAAGCGCCGCACCCAGCCTTTCAGCCCTGTCGCCGAGAAGATAGGTAACCATCATTGTACGAAGCTCTCGATTTCTGGAAAGTCTCCTTGGACAGGGCAAAGGCCAAATCGGTTCTTGAGAGTCTGGTGAGATCAGCGTCGGATATGCCGAAGGAAAGGCAGACATGTACGAGGTGTTCGATGCGTCGGCAGAAATGTGATCGCAAGATCCCCTGCACGAGATGCGTTCAGAACAACGAAGCCAGCTCCTGCTCACGCCAATGGCAAGACGGCTACGATCCGCGCTTGCATAGGACGTACCCTCAATCCAGGGCTGTGCACTCTTCCGGGCCCATTAGCGAGGGAGTGCCCCAGAAAAATGAGCTAAGTGCGTCTCGCACCCAGAATGTGGCACCAACGCAGGGAAGCTTCTCACCGTACCCCAATTTTCAGAGCGTGACCGACACAACCGCCCATCAGCACTTGTCTGGTATGACGTCTGCAGACAACGTTCCGCAATTGGCTCCCAATGGCTTGGTTCCTTCTCAAGCAGAAAATGTGCCAAGTTCTTCAGCATTCCTGTCGAATTCGAATGGACCCCTGAAGCCGTCTAATTATTGTTCCCCCATCGATCGGTCCTCCATGGAACCATATGTTGGCGCTGGAACTTCTGCAAACTTGAATTCCCACAACCAGGCGGGCCTTTTCCCTCCCAATATTGAACAACAACATCTCCAAAATTTAGTCCCCACGAGTAGGCAAATCTTGCAGTTGGTGGATTATCACGAGGCTTGTTTACTTTGGTATCATGGTTGTGTCCATGGCCCAACGTTTCGGATGGAAGTGAACAAAGCCTTACAAGCATCCGATGGGCTCCAATTGAAGAATCTTGACCTTCGATGGTCTGCGCTCCTCTTTTCTGTAATGGCAGCAAGTATCACGTGCACAAGCGAGTTAGTGGCGCGTTCCTGGGGTTTCCATAAGGCCCAAAAAAGCCATTTGAGTGAGCAGTGGTACGAGGCCTCACTTTTGTGCTTGCACCTAGGAGATTACACATCGAAGGCCAATTTGTACTCCATTCAAGCAATTCAGGTATTAAGCATGTCCGCGCACACAATTGGCTTTTCGAACAAACAATTCGTTATCTTCGGTGCCGCCCTTAGGATTGCTCAGAGTCTAGGTCTGCAACGGCTAGCACTGGACCCCGAATTGGATTCCTTGAACGCCAATGACGCCTGGACATCGTCGTCTCGGAAAGATGTACTGATCAGAAGGGAGACTGGCAGAAGGATCTGGACCCAAATGTGTATCCAAGACTGGTTTTCCATTCCGTCTTCTGAGATGTATTCCATAAACAAGCAGCATTTCACAACCAGCAGCCCTCGTAGGATTGACGATGAAACAATGCTCGCAGCAGGAGATCGGGTACCCCTCGGAACAGACTCATTAGATCTAATGTATGACATTGCCTCGCTAATGACCCAATATCATGACTCAGTTACCTCCTTGTCTGATCCAGCAGCGAAGTACGACCAAGTCTTGAAATACGAGTCGAGAATGCGCGCAATTGAGACAAGATTCGTGCCTCGCTTTTTCTCACCCGAGATCACTGAGGCATCTAGACTGCTATGGCCTCGGTGGGTCAGTGGTGTCGCCCGCATCGTCCAACAGCACAAGATCATGATGATCCATCGTAGCTTCTTAGGCAAGAGCTTCACAGACCCAAGATATACATACACTAGGTGGGCATCTATTGAGGCGTCAAAGATCATCCTGCGGGAAGTCGAGGTGGCTACCGGGGATGTGGACAGACCGGCCTTCTGGCACGATCAGGTGAGATCATCCTCAAGCTTTTTGAGCATCTTATCCCATACGGCGAGGATAGCCCCCCTTTTGATTGACAATTTTCACAGGCACATATGGTCGGGGCAAGCATCACCCTTTGTCTTGACATACTCCATCGTTCGGACGCTGAGCCAGAAATTGCGGAGCATAGGAAATTAGTTGATCAGGCAGTCATGCTGCTCAAGAGATATGAAGACAGCACGTTGGCCTCTCGTGGTATACGAATACTATCTTCGCTGCTTGAAGGAACAACTAAGCAGCAGCCGTCCAGGCACCGTGCTCGCCATGACAATGGTCGCCCTCACGAGGGGAATCCTTCGGCCTGGCCTTTGGAAGACCGTCAAAGCATTGATGCAATGTGGGCGTCCAGGAAATCCAATACTGCGGACGATGGCTCTCATTCGATTACCTCAACGGCAATCTCTACACAACAAGGACCACCATGGAGAATGACCCCAATCACCTCTGCTAGGTCAGTGACCGGAGATGGTGGCGCTCTCGACGCTTCGATAGAGAACATGGAACAATTTGATTTCATGAATGTCGACGGCAGCTTCGGCACCGTCAACGACGATAGCATGATACCAGAGATGGCGTGGTGGACAGACCTCGCCTCAGAGTATTTTCCTTCACAGAGCGGCTTTGCAAATCCTTCCCTCATGGAAGACCTACACGCCCAAGCGCCGTGATCGTCAGCTGAAGTCATTGGAGGAAACTCCTACAGATTACTCCAGTATGCGGTCCTCTCGGAAAGCTCATTTCTTTGCATAGTATATCTACCGCATGCTCCATGCTCCATGCAGCCCTGGTTTCTGGCAAGGAATATCTACATTCTTTGGGCCGAATTGATTTCATGTTCGGCGACCGAAGCGGGTCCATTTCCCAATGGCTGAATGGCTTCGCCTTCAGCTCCGGGCGACAAGTCTAAAGGGGCTTTTGAATTATTACTAATTGCAGGCAATTGCTGATCACAACGAAGAGATCACAACGAAGACATGTCTTGAGAGGGAGTTCGAATGAGCCAATCGGTGTTACGTTGCATCTCATGATAAGATAAAGGTACCCAGGCTGTCATGGCACACGGGCGATAGTTAAATATCGGTAGTAATTAGACTTGGACCAAAATTCGGAAGAATACAGCAACATCTGTCCTAAGAAAAACCTTGCTAGACCCTTCGAGATGTGAAACGGGATGTTCGCGCCAGAGATTGGTGTTTGATATCAATCCCATCAAGCCAAGCCAAGCGGCTCAGCACTATCAAAGATTCAAGCACAAATAGTTGTCGCCGAGCTGGTTGGAGTCGGAACGGAGTCGGAATAGACGATTGGCAAATCTGTCCGACCAAAATCAGATTTCTGTTGCCATGCGCTCCAAGTACTTCATCCACATCCTGCCCCGTTTGTTTAACATTCTAGAAATTAGCATTTTATCGCAAGTGCCAACAATGAGCCACTTACCAAAAGCATTGGATTACATTTATTAAGCACAGAGACTTCAGTTGCTCAAGGTAAGTAACGTAACTTACTAGATGCTGCTCGATCAGTAGGGACCCAGATACTAGGAGACAGCAAATAATTCAAGGCGTTTCTGGGATGTCAAGCCCCATTACTGCAATTCGCTGGCAATATTCCAAATAGCTCAGGGCAATATCACTATTGCGAATCCACGGCTCATCAATAATGGCAGTTTCAATTCGAAGTCCATCTACGCAGGGACTGCTCAGGAGTCCAAAAGTTATGACTAATAAAAAAGTAACACATCTATCTATACACTCCATCAAAGGCCGAAAGGAAAAGCAAACTGGACTACTCACAGCCGTGGCATTCCCCGCTCTGTTGGGGATTGCACGATTCTCATCACGTCCAATCGCCATCTAATAACGCCTCCACACTATTCCCAGCCTTGATCTCCTGTTTGACCTCCTCGATCGTCCATTTCTTGAAGACATGCCCGGGCGGAAAGTTCTCATTTTGGAATTCTGCCTCCCCACCGCTAACGACATGATTGAACGCCAGGCCGAATTTCTCATAAGCGTACGCTTCCGGGTCGTACTGGTAGATCCAGCGTGGAAAGCGGGTGCGGATGAGTTTGGGGTTCTGGAAGACGGTGGACCAATCCGTGTGATGTTTGATCTGGGAGTTGACAAAGGACATCTTTTGCGCGCAGGAAACCCGTTCGTATCTGGATGGCATGAGACATGTTGGTCACCTCAGGCGCATTCAGTTGCGTTTTAAAGGGGTAATTTGTGCTACCACGCTTTGAACATGGGGTGGACTTACCGCAATTTGTTATACACTTTCGTGGCAATCGACACATTACTTCTTCCCCCCAGTTGCAGACACGTGGCTAGTGTTATCGCATCCTCCATCGCTTGGCTGGCTCCATTGCCCGACGAGGGTAGGAATGAGTGCGCGCTATCGCCTACCTGGACGACATGACCGGCGGGCGAGGTCCAATCTTCGCAGAGATCGCGCCACATGAGTTTCCAGTGGACCACGGTGCCTTTCGGTGCGGTTTTCATAATGGCGGCGACGGCGGGATGCCAGCCGGGGGCTTCGCGTTCCATCACTTTGAGGACTTCCGCCGGTTCGACGTCGGGGGTCCAGGACTCGGTAGCTGAGCCATCGTCCTGGTACGAAGAGAAAAGCATGAGTCATTGAGTATCGTTCAGGGTTCGAGGAGAGGGTTTCTTGTACGATTTGCGCAAGGTGTTCTTGCCTACCTGATGCGTTAAGCCCCAACAGACGATATCGTCCGTGACGACCACGAGAACATGAAGGCCAGCGCTGTGTAGCCATCCGTTATCAAACAACGATCTACACCAAACAACTTCGATCGAAGCCAACTCACCCTAACCAAAACTCCCATATTGGTCGGTCCCCTTTCTTATAGTTCCATCGCTCCTGCACAAGCTTTTCTGAGAAGATATGCTCGACTGGATACGCAGAACGATAAATAGCCATTCCGCTCTCCTTTGGCTGGATATCGACTCCCGAGGTGATTTTGCCTGAGTGGGTCTTAATCCCATCTGCGGCAACCACAACATCCGCTTCGCGCTTTTCCCCGCTTTCGAGCAGGGCACCGCCAACCCCGCCGGATACGTCTTCATAGTAATCAACGACACGTTTGCCGTACTCGATTTTCAGCCCAAGTCGCTCCGTTTGGCGGATGAGCGATTTGTAGAATTTGATACGACTCTGCATAAAGGCAACGTGTGGACCTCTGCGCCCAACGGTGTTCTCTGGATCGTTGAAGCTGGGCGGGTTAGGACCGTAGATGTGCTCGCCTGAATGCCTGTAGTAAGACATCCAGCAGTCATACTGTTCGTCTTCAATCTCTCTGCAGAGCTCGGGCCAATGGCGGAATATCGACATAGCGCTGGGCTGGATTGTCAGATTGTCGCCTGACGATTTGGCATCAGCATTTCGAAATCTACATGAAGAGCGATATGCAGATAGAAATTTCCATCCATTGTTGCTTGCAGCTCACCTGTATAAACCGGACCCGCACTTCTCTCCAATATCTTGACGGAAAGTCCTTTCCGCCAACACTCCAGTGCTGTCATCAAGCCTCCAATCCCTGATCCAACAACGAGGACTGAAATACCAGTCTCCGGATACCTCTTCAGTTTCGACGCCATCCCAGCGGCAGCATTGCTATGCCCATCGGCACACGTACCATTGCTTCTCGATCCATTCGTTGAATCTGTGGCGTGGGGCGCCATCTTGCTTTCCCTCTGGACTACGAGAATGGTCTACGAGCAGACGTGGCAACGAATTTCAATGTTCTCTATTTCCTTGCAGCAGTGTCTCCAGCAGGGCTGTTGTTGATGCTCGCCATAGCTGTTATACAATCATGACAGTCATCGCATTGCTCCCGTCGCTAACACCCAGCAAGCCGTCCACAGCCCCCCATCACGGACTCGGCATTCCACACAAAAGCCCGAATGTCGATCTCGAATCTCTAGTATCTCGCATAGCCGACGTTGATGGCATAAGCGAGGGGATACTTGGAGCCGAGAGTCCCGGGTAGAAGCTTGGTGTCCGTGGTGTCCCGGCCTCGATGCTCTCAATGGGTGGGATCGGGGATCAACGCTCCGAGGCGCAAGGTACCCGAACGATCACCGACGGGGCCCAGGAGCGGAAACTCGGGTAACGGCTATCGAACCTTACTAGATGATGTACGAGTATCATGGGGTAGCTGTTGGAGATCAGCCTTATGCTTGGCTTGCTTAGTCATGTACAAATGAATAGTCCTGACATGTAGACCTTCGTCAATCAATTAAGATACTCATTAATCATGAGTGGGCCAAGTTACCTGCATTGCTAACAGTAGCGCCCATCATTTGCCGTGCAGCGTAGAATAGAGTCCAACGACCCATGAAGTTCAAGTGATTTGAACTTGGGAAAAACCTTTCCTCTCTAAGGACATCATACAACCTGATCGGAATCTTAGTACTGCGTGCAGAAGTTACAGAGTACCGCGCCTGTAAACACAACATGCATAGCTACGACGAGAGTCTCATGTTCTACTCTAGCTAGCCCTTTTCGGTTCGAAGGACAGATGGATATATGCAGGGAATCCAAGTCACCTGAAGATTGACCTAGCCTTTGGCCCCCTTGGGTAATCTGGGTCGTACTTTTCGATTCGAAGCATTTATCCAACGAGGTGGGTATGCCAGACATTTGTTGAGATTGATACGAATGGTAGTTAAGGAAATCAGAAATCTATTAATACATCATCGCCTTTTATGAACACCAAGGTAAGGCCTTGTCAGAAAGGCTTGTTTCCTACAGATTTAGCTACGAAGCTGTAACGGATCGACGAGAAAGTCCATTTGCATGCGAACATTGATTCTGTTTACCTACTTATTATAGGTGGCTGAATGCGTTCCAAAATCATACTGCTTCTGTTCACCCGAGTATTACCTGGCAGCCTTGAAAGGAACATGCATGCCCTTGTTAATGGATGGACTCTGCATCACCTTTTCCCAGTCATGCATCGCCACACTGTTCGCCTCGCTCAAGCGCACCTCCTCGCCTCCCCGCGGAATCATCTCGTCCTCATAAGCCACAATGGCCTCTAGCTTCCGTTCCAATGAGAACTCGCCCGAATCCCAGATCCCTTCGATCCGTTTGCAAAGCTCGTACGCGTCCTTGAGTGCATGGTTGACCCCTTGCCCCCTTTGGAACGTCATCGGGTGCGCCGCATCTCCTGCAAGCGTGATGCGGCCCTCGTGGTTCTCCCAGCTGTGCCCCGGCTCGGTTGGATCCCATTGCCGCAACTTTCCATACCATACGGGGCTGTCGTCGGGAGTCCATTCGAAGACGCTGCTGAAAGGGGCGCAGAATTCTTTGGCGAGTTCCTTCTGGTAGGCGAGGTGTTTGGCATTCGACTTGCCGTTTTCGACCTTTCGAGACTCGGGATAAGAGATGTAATGGAAGAAGGTCCAATTCTCGGGATGTTCGCGATCGTCGCCGTCATGGAGACTGAGCCAGCCAAAGTAGCCATTGGGATGTGGGGCGACTTGGTAGAGGGGGTGAAAGGGTTTGGACCGTAGGAACAAAGCGTGCTCGCGAGTGTGTTTACTGAAGCACATAGTCGTAGCAAAATCGGTGGGCGTCACTTTGGCTCTCTCGACCCCGACAAGCAATTCCCGCACCGTCGAATGTGTACCGTCACACCCGATCAGCAGACTGCCCGTATCCTCAGTCCCATTTGCAAATTGCGCCGTGACCGTCTTGTTATCTGGGGAATATCTGACGTCCGTAAGACCCTTCCCCCATTTGACATCGATCCCTTCCATGAGCAGCTTACGGAACTTGTCGCGGCGGAGGCGGTAGAATTTGCTCGATTGGATTTCTCCGATGCGCTCGCCAGTCTGGCCATTGATGAAAGGGAGTCGGTCTGCATCACTTGTAGGCACGTTGGGATCTACTTGTGTGTACTGTATGCGGGAAATGAAATCATCCGGCATCAATGCCTCAAGAGCCGGTATAGCCCAATGGCAGCCCATACTCCAGTTCCTCTGTCTGGACACATTCTCATCTCGCTCGTAGACCGCGAAGGGAATCTTGGCCTAGCCAAACTGTCAATCAGCATGTCGAGATCTTCGAAGCTATTTTTCAGTGCTTCATAAGGTTATTATGCTCGTTTATGACGACTAATACGCACTTTTTTGAGTCCCTGGGCCAGTGCAAGGCCGGTGGAGCCTAAGCAAAGAATTTTTTAGTATCCAGCATGATGCAGTGGTCAAGGACATAGATCACCTGCGCCAATGATCAGGACCTTATCTTTCTCTGTATTGCGCGCCGTGGCAGCATGGCCATTAGAGAGATGACCATTCAGATCGTGGCCGTTAGGGAGTGAGTCGGCCATTGTTCGTCTCGATTGAACCACTTTGGCGATACACCTTGACAATGAACTTTTCATTTTTTATAAGCGGGAGGATATGCGGATGCGGCATCTCACTATTATCAGCCATTGTGCAGTCCGGTTGAAAGCGAAAAGCCGGACATGCGGAACATGGTGACCGTCCGGGATTTTGTACATTCGCTAACCCGAGCTAGGTTCCTGATTACAAGGCTCGATGCGAAAGGATATGAGCTATGAGAGGCCCAGCTGGGTAGGATTGCATAAATGGCCGGCTAAGTCATGTGCTCACCGTGTGCCCAGGCTGCCGGTCATCGTGTTGACGCTAGAAAGCTCAATACCCGACGGATGACCGGCATAGACCGAAGATGACGGAGGTGGCCGTCTGCCTCTCTAGCTTTAGCTTAGGTTCTCCCATAGGTCGGCTTTCGGGTCATCCAGCACAACGAATAGACTCGAAGACGCCCTTAGTGTCGTATTATTTCATTGTGGCCTTGGGGACCAATGCTTGCGTTGGAGTATTCAGCATCTAAAGTCCGCCACAGGATAAGCCCCAGACAATCAGGGCCATCTACTTTGCACTAACCGGGTGCCCGAAGGTTTTGATACTAACGATCGCAGACCGGGATCCCTGCAGATGAAGGCGGCTCAAATCAGAAGGGCATGCAGTCCCACATCACTCTCTTCTTCCTACTATTAGCACCTGAAGCACCGCCGGAACGCCTGTAAACTCCCACTTACAACGACAAAATGGCACCTATGAATGGACAGTCCCACCGGCTCCTGTGCTGGACAGTTTGCGCCTATCGCAAGCCTGGCATGGACGAAGGAGATTATCACAGATATATGAGCGAGGTTCACGCACCGCTGGTCAAGGATCTCATGGTGAAGTACGGTATGATTAGATGGTCGATGGTAGAGACCCACCGTTGCATACATTGGCGCCACGATCATCGAGCTCATTCTACCGTTAGACGCACAACACGTCCTCGACGAAGCCGCTGATGGCGCAAATTGCTGGTCCACAATTCAATAATTTTGCGGACTACGACTGCATTGTCACTGCGGTATTTCCAGACGTTGAGAATTTTGTGAAGATGAAAGCGGATCCGTATTTCAAGGAAAAGGTCATGCCCGATCATGAGAACTTTGCAGATACGAAAAGGTCTAGGTATGGCGCCCTATACATGGCTACATGCAGAGGTAAAGGCTGATGGATTCAGGATGTCGGTGGGATGGATTGAAGACCACATTCGCGACGGGAGCGTAGTGGAATAGAGTGACTAAAAGTGTACAGAGATTTTCCAAGATTTGCAATGTCGTTGCTTGTCACAACGTACAGCGCATGATCAGTTTGGAAGTGGGCTCGAGGCGAATTTACAATGCTCTCAATTACCGTTCCATTAGAGTATCTGGGAGTGGAAGCACTTGGCGTATGAATAGCTGTGCTGTAATAGGATTAAATGAACCCCAGATTCAACCAAATTATAGGATGTTGAATACCGAACACCAATTCGAGCATACCTGATACCCAGGCGTTGTCTTCCAATTGACCATTCCCGAAAGGCGATAGAAGGGTTCACCCCCGTCTCGTCCACACGGAGTTCTCGTCCACGCTCTATATCTCTTTAGTTATGGACTTAAATAATTTACTTTTGCGTATAAATCTATAGAGCTTATTATAATTATTAAGTTTCATCGGAAAGGTTTTGTCAAAATCGGCCTAGATATTAACTTGTAGAACGGAGTATCCTGACCCCTAGAGAGCCCTATAGCGAGGCCCCGGAGCAAGAGATTAGTCAACTCCGGGTAGTTAGCCTTGTAGGGCTGGACGAGAAGTACGTGTGGACGAGACGGGGGGGGTGAACCCTTCTAGTGTATACGGTTCATACTTATCGACATTCGGTTAGAGCTAGAATAGCATAAAATGTAGTTTACTGTACTAAAACGACGACATCAGTGAACATCTTGCTCCACCAGACGTGATAGCCATAGAACCCGCCGGTTAGACAGAGCACCTCGTTGATGGATCATGATCCTGGTCGCGTTCAAAACAATCGCACTCAGCCCAATTTCTGTTCAGCTCCCGGGGATCTCGCGGGTACAACGCGGGCTCGCAATTCTATGTGCACCAACACCCGGTACAAGCCAACAAGCCTTCGGGTTTGTGGTTCAAACAGTACACGCTACGATGTGTATTGCAATAACCGTTCGGGTAGCATGTACCTTAGTACAACGTCCCATCACAGTTGCTGCTTGGCTAATCCCTGTTATCGCTTCTTTGTCACGTTCCTCTCGCGTGGTGCAAGGTTCTTCTCGGAGGTTTTAATCCTTCAGATGCTTAGTGGGTGATTAGCTTAGCACGCGATTGTCATGGCAGGTTCCGAAATGCGTCAACATACCTCTATTAAGCCTTCTTCAAGTCCATGCATGTAGTGATGGCAAGCTCTCCAAATATTCTCCGCTCCCGGTTTGGGACTAGGCTTGGCATAAATCCTTCAACATGGATCCACAGATCGAGGTCTTCATCTTTGGAGATCAGACGAATGCGTCTGACGCAGACTTGCGCCAACTCCTGCATGTTAACGACAACAGCGTGCTCAGGTCTTTCTTTGAGCGTGTTGCTTATGCACTTCGTGTCGAGATAGCACGACTGTCTTTCGTTCAGCAAGAGCAGTTTCCCCGATATAATACTCTCCTCGAGCTTTTGACTGCCAGGCGCCGTGAGCATGGGGACAACCCAGCTCTTGGGCTGGCTTTGCTTTGTACCAACCAGCTTGGCCGCTTCATAAAGTATGTCGCTACCTCAGTGCTCCAAACAGCGATTTCTAACGACAGATAGATACTATAGTGAAGGATCACGGCAATATCCTCACAGCTCGAGCACTTATGCCATGGGACTCTGTGCTGGGTCTTTTGCAGCGGCTGCCATAAGTACCTCTCAGACAGTTGCTGAGCTTATCGCTGCGGGTATAGAGGCGGTCTTGGTTGCATTTCGAACGGGCCTCAGGTCATTGGAAGCTCGCAATGACATTGAGCCCCGCTGCGTCGCCTCAGCAGTGTGGTCGGTAGTATTAGGCATGCAAGAAGAGCATGTTTCTTCTATTCTCTATAAGTTCTCTGAAGCGAAGGTGAACCCTGAACACCATCCTTCCGATTACAACTAACACCAGCAGGGTCTATCAAAAAGCACAAGGCCTTACGTCAGTGCCGTTACTTCAACAAATGTAACGATTAGCGGGCCCTCCGTCGTTCTCCAGCAAGTGTTGCAATCGGGGCCCTTTTCTGCTTTCAAACCGACAAATCTCCCGATAAATGCTCCATACCATGCAGCTCATATCTATGGGCCACCTGACATTGAAGCAATCTTGGCTCCCTGTGATCAGGCATTACTCGATTCCTATGGATCGAGATTTCCTCTACTGTCCAGTACAACGGGGAAACAAGTCTCGGTATCTACTTACAGGTCTCTGTTGCGCATTGTCCTAAACGATGTTTTAGTTGAACAACTTCGCTGGGACAATGTACTGAAAGAGGGCGCCGCAGAACTTAGTCAAGCATCTTCGCGGATTGTCATCTATCCAATCCTCGCTTCTACAGCCCAAAGTCTAGCTTCAAGACTTTCACAAGGCTTTTCCACCTCGGCGACCATAGATAGCTCCTGTACAGCTAAATCTAGGGACGGATCGTCAACAACTCCGAGCGGCAACCCGGAACAATCGAAGATTGCAATTGTTGGGTGTGGGGGAAGATTTCCCGATGCTGAAAGCATAGAAGAATTCTGGGAGATCCTGCATAAGGGTCTTGATGTCCATCGAAAGATTCCGGAGGACCGATTCGATGTCACAACTCATTACGATCCTACTGGTCGGAAAAAAAATACGAGTAAAATCCAACATGGCTGCTTCATTGAGAAGCCTGGCCTCTTCGACGCTCGTTTCTTTAACATGTCTCCACGAGAATCTTCTAATGCTGATCCAGGCCAGCGATTAGCGATTACTACTGCATATGAGGCCCTGGAGATGGCCGGCTTTGTGGCAGACACAACTCCATCAACCCAACGAAATCGGGTCGGTATCTTCTATGGTATGACTAGTGATGATTGGAGAGAAGTGAACAGTGGCCAGGATGTTGACACGTATTTCATACCCGGTGGCAACCGTGCTTTCACTCCGGGCCGTATCAATTATCATTTCAAGTTCAGTGGACCCAGCTTCAGTGTCGACACAGCCTGTTCCTCAAGTTTTGCCGCTATCCATATAGCGTGTAACTCATTATGGAGGGGTGATTGTGACACAGCTATTGCTGGCGGTACAAACGTGATGACAAATCCTGATAATTTTGCTGGTCTCGACCGCGGCCATTTCTTATCACCCACAGGCAATTGCAATACATTCGACGACGGTGCAAATGGATATTGCAGAGCCGATGCTGTAGGGACGGTGATCCTCAAGAGGTTGGAGGACGCAGAGGCCGATAATGATCCCATTAAAGGTGTCATTCTTGGAGCTTATACGAACCATTCCGCAGAAGCAGATTCGTGAGTGCCATTTCGGACCAAGGCTGTCTGAGCTGACGGGGAGCTGACGGAATCTGCAGAATGACTAGACCCCACGTTGGAGCTCAAGCCTCCTTTTTTAACAACATTTTGGATGTTGCAAATGTTAACCCTCTTGACGTCAGTTATATCGAGATGCACGGGACCGGCACCCAAGCCGGCGATGCCGTGGAGATGCACTCAGTATTAGATGTTTTTGCTCCAGGGAAGCGCGGTCCTGAACATCCCCTGCATCTTGGATCTGTGAAGGCAAACGTCGGTCATGCAGAATCAGCATCAGGGGTGACTGCTTTGATCAAGGTCCTGAAGATGATGGAAGAGAACGAGATTCCACCCCACTGTGGTATCAAAACAAAGATCAATCACAACTTCCCCAATGATCTCGAGGCGAGAAATGTCAACATTGCTTTGAAGCCCACCAATTGGAGACGACCCGAGCAAGGAAAGCGAAAACGGACCGTGTTCTTGAACAATTTCAGTGCTGCCGGCGGGAATACTGCTTTATTGTTGGAGGACGCTCCTGTCGTGACTCCAATGGATCACCTCGACCCACGATCCGCTCATCTAGTGGCAATTTCTGGAAAAAGCAAGCTTTCGATCCAGAAGAACATCGATGCTTTGATAGCTTTCATCAACAACAATCCCGAAGTGTCGCTTCCGTCTCTGGCATACACTTCAACCGCTCGCCGCATACACCACAATCATCGAGTCATTGTCAGTGGACACGACCTCGCATCAATCAAAGACGCTCTACAATGCTTTGGACTAAGCGTGGACCCAAAACCGATTCCAGTTTCCGCGAAGGTTCCCAGCGTGAATTTCGTTTTCACAGGCCAAGGTAGCCTATTTACAGGTCGAGGCCGCCAGCTATTCGATCACATCTCTTCCTACCGGGCAAGTATAAAGCGCTTTGATCGTATAGCACAAAGTCAAGGGTTTCCAAGCTTTTTGCCTCTGATTGATGGACTTCTTAGCGACCCTCAGGAGCTGAGGCCATTAATCACTCAAGTAGGCATCGTCTGCGTACAGATGGCACTCGCTCAGTTATGGATTTCGTGGGGAGTTCATCCATCCACAGTCATAGGTCATAGCCTTGGAGAATACGCGGCACTCTACACGGCAGGGGTTATCTCAGCCAGTGATACTATCTTCTTAGCCGGAACCAGAGCACGACTTCTAGAAGAACGCTGTATTGTCGGAACACACGCTATGCTTGCTGTCAAAGTCTCCCCAGCGGTGCTCAGCCAACTTATGTCCCGATCAAGCTGCGAAGTTGCTTGTATCAATGGCCCCAATCAATTTGTGCTGAGTGGAGTGAATACAGATATTGACTCGCTTTCGAACGTCCTGACAGCACAAAACGTTAAACACACGAAGCTCGATGTGCCCTTCGCTTTCCATTCGGCTCAAGTGGAGTGCATCCTAGCCGACTTTGAGTCCGCGGCGAAGGCTGTGGCGTTTGAAAAGCCGTCAATACCCTATATGTCCCCTCTACTTGGAGAAGTCATTAACGGCAAAGATATACTCGGCCCGTCGTACTTGAGCCGCGCCTGTCGAGCGACTGTCAACTTCCAAGCGGCACTTGTAGCTGGCAGGGAATCCGGCTTTATTAATGACGGCAGCATCTGGGTCGAGATTGGTGCTCACCCAGTTTGCTCCAACATGATCAAAGCAACCCTTGGGTCACATATCTCCGTCCTCTCAACACTTCAGCGCAATGGAGATACTTGGAAGGTCCTTACCGAAAGTCTGTCGTCCCTTCACCTAGCCGGTCTCGATCTTAAATGGAAAGAGT
>JAABUW010002296.1_pt1 | contig 29444 bp, 29 predicted proteins | sample 5560081 | NCBI WGS metagenome assembly JAABUW01 (sample SAMN10711882, study PRJNA513363) | rock metagenome | isolation source: Antarctica rocks | place: Antarctica: Victoria Land, Knobhead sud | reverse complement strand
ATGTGTGCGCTCGTTGCGGAGAGAAGCAGGAGATGGCTTATGAGTCCTTCGTATATGTGTAACTGATGGCGGATACGTCCGCTTGTATTCTGTTGCTTCTGTCGCCATGTGTGAGAAGATGGTGATGTGAATTGTCTCTTTCGAATGCTCTGTGAAATCCTTTTCCATGGGCATGTCTCGGAGAGGTTGAGGTGAAGTCGATTGGAATTTCTCCAACACTACGACAAGAAAGTCCTCTTCCGCAACGAACAAGCCTGAATGGACGGCAATATTCGCATCTTGGAGAACATCACATCTACGTACGTACCAACACCCCGATGCGGACCATCGCCACCCACTGCGGCCTCCTCGCCTTCTCCATCAGTACTGTTGTAGCACTAGGAACCACTACTAGTTTCGCGCAGATCATTCTGAATCAGATGGGGAACGGCAGCAGCTACGAAGCACCTCTACACAATTGCGATGCCGACAACGTCCTCCCGGATCAGTACATTGTGTATTTCGTCGAAAACTACACTATGGAGCAGCACAAGAGCACAAGCAAACCGTTGGCCCGGCGCTGCAAGACTTGATGATTCGGGTAATGTTCGACAGACATCCGTCCGACAACATTTCCTACAGTGCGAAGCTGGACATGAAGTCACTCGAGATCATACGTGGCGACAAGGGCGTAGAACTCGTGGAATGCAATCTGTGGAGCGAGGCGGACATTGAGTGATGGTCTTGTGCGCTATGGCAGACACTGAGATACAGTTCTAGGTGGTCCTCTTGTTGATAACGGGAATGATGAAGCAACCCAACATCTTGGTCGACATTCAAGCATTGTGAGAATGTCAGTCAGCAGGAACTCTTCCTTATACTTCCGACTCAGTAGAAGCAATAGAACGAAACATCTCGACAGATGCATCTGAGTACAATCTCGTGACATGCGCCACCGAGCTTTGTAATGCAGAAGACATCGGAGCTAACTTGGGTTGGGTGACTTCACGCTTCGAACATCCTCATGGACATGACCTGCCAAATTCATGGGTAAAAGGATTCTCCGAGACAGCATCGTGCACTAAGCAGCGCTCTGAGACCTTCCAAGCTCGATTGCGAAGTTCGAGACACTTGCTGGGTCTTCTACCCATCGCTTTGGGCCCATGGGTTCGGTCTCTGCGAAGGCGTCGACACCGACCGGCCGTTAGAGTGACGTCGCTCGCTGTTCCAACGGCAATGAGCTGCTCATCACCCTGGTGCCTTGCTCGCCACCGAATAGTGGTGTGGCGCTTGCCAGCTTGTCACCAACCACTCGGGACGATCTTGCGATGATGCTCGAGGCTACGTTAGCCAGCCCTCGTCCCCGCAAGGAGCCATGTCTTGCTCGAATCGCAGCATGCGGTCTCGCAGCCATCCAGAGCTCACACCCTTCGCGGACTTGCCGAGCCTAGGATCGACCCGGGTCATGCAGGTACCGTCATCGTTGAATGAGAATTGCTTGCAATCACGGTCTGCTTCGCATTTACCTCTACAGGTCTCTGCGTTGTCCACCTTGCCCTCATCCCGATCGCTTTCACTGTCCCATTCTGCTCTGGTGGTCACTGACATCCGTGGCAGTATATATTGCTTGAACACGTCTTTGTGCCGTAGGATGATTTTTTCGTTCTGCTCTCCAGATGTCAGCAAATATCGCTATATGCTGGGTTTATGCATGAGTCTTACCGTAAGATGGGATGCAATCCATTTTTGCTCGAAATTCCACAAGTCTTCGATCACATCCGGGGACAAGTGGTGGTACGATACTGTTGGATAGCACCACTCTCGCTTATTTGGGTCAGCGATGGGCCGACCATCAGGTCGCGCGTACGGAACAATTCCTGGGTAATCGCCTTGCATGATTGGCCACGCATCCGTAAAGGCGGTACCGCTCTCAACGATCGCTTTGCCCAGTACGCAGTCGCCAGCCCAATGCCCATCCGTGAAGGTTTCGAATTCGTCTTTGTGTTTGGCATAATAGTCGACTACAAGTTGCATAGCTGGCTTTGAGAGCATGAACCCGGATCCGCCGTGCGCGAAGATAACACCGTTGATGAACATCTGGCTACCAGTGTAGTGTGGTTTCATCGGATCCAGGACGGATAGATATTTGAGTAGAGAGGACCAGAGGATATAGGTATCGGCCTCGACGAACACATACCACTTCAAGTCCGGTCTTTCGTGAAATGTCCTGTTCACCATAGGTAGGAACTTCCATTTATCCAGTTTCCAGCCAGGATTTTCGGACTTCCCGGTCCATTGTATGGCCTCGCTGTCCGCTCCACTGAGTTCCCAGTCACGAAGCCCTGCCCTACCATTCTGCTTGAGCCGCCGATAGAGTTCGAAATCCTTGTGGTTGGCGAGGATATTAGGGTTCACGGAGTCGAGGGCATCGATGATGTGCTCCCCACGATATGTCTCCTCGTAGTCCGAGTAAATCAAGTACTCTGGATAGCATCGAAGCGTCGTCGAAAGATGAATCGGCAGTCTCTCGCGAAGCTCTGTAGAGCCAGTCCTCAGTATTACTAGAGTCTCGTTGGCACCGGGTAATTCCCGACAGGGTAGGTGAGGTTGCTGAAGAGGGTTGTCCTGCGGTCGGAAATTCTCGGGAGTAGGGTGACTGAAGTTGGCTGTGTACCAAATGACGAGCGTGATAGCGACGACGGCACTGGCTACAAGCCGTTTCGGAAGCCGCTTGCTCATCCTCACCACTGATCTTTCGTCGTGAGCTTTAGAAGGCATGTACAAGATGTGAGACATACAGAGGCATGAACGCCAAAAATTGTCAAGCAGGGAACTCAGTCCTTCGAAAGTTGCAGGTGGCCATGCCTGAAGTTGAGTAACAGAGCTGATCATTTAGCGCCGTGGGGAGAGATCGAAGGACAGGAGATATGGCGAAACTGCCATCCTCGATAGATGTGACAAACTCAGCTTTGTGGCGGACGAGCCAGCGTGGACCAACTTACTACAACGGCTCGTCGACGTTCTGATACATCGGATAGGCACGGATCTAGCAGGCCAATGGGACACGTTACTCACCGGTACTCTTGGAGTCGTGATATCGACGTGCTGCGGCTGTGAGTTGTGGCCCCAAGAAGCGAACCGCGTGTTTGCGCACGAGCTCAAGATAAGTGGAACACGGCGCGAAAAATGACGATTCAAGCTTCTGATCGGCACCTGCCGCCCTCCCCTGCAACACCGTAACGACTTATTAAAGATCACTTCCTAGGTGTATCGACTGCGATAACATTACGCCCAGTATGATGTCCAAGAGAGCGGCAGATCCAGTGGTACAAGCAGAACCACATCCGATCAATTCGAGAAGCATGAAGGTATATACATCGGCAGGGCTGCCGGCGACTAGACTTTCGAAGACTCGCAAGATTTGCGGCAACCATCGCTAGCTTAGTGGCCCATCGCTCTTCTACATGCTAGTCCACTTCACGCCTACCCGCAGCTTTGGGTAACCTGATATGACGTGTATCGTGTGATTGACCAGTAACTGAGTGAATTGTAACGTGCTATCTACTTGTTCTAATTACAGCAGCTGAAAAGGAGGGTGATGTGCCAAGGAACTAGTGCCTGAGGCTCCAATTCTTGACACCTGAGGTAACTCCCTCAATTGATTTTTCAAGATCGCTAGCCTTGCGGACCACTGGAGCACGTCGTTTCTGGGCCGAGTGCGTCAAGCTTCCATAGACACTGCAGTTGCTCGTTGTCCTGCACAAGTCACAGACCGCTACCAATCATGGTACGCGCCTGTGAGATGCATGCTATATGCAACGCTAAACGATGGCTGTATGCAAGGCTATGCGTTCTGGAAGAGCCTCTGCGCCGTGCCTCCTTTCGATTTCCAGCCGTTCGAAAAGCGACCGCACGTCGCACTTGGAGATTGCTCCGTGATGCTCCTTCAATCTCGCCCCCAACCCAAGCCGATAGCCGCCACGTAGCGCGCGATCCATAAGCCGCAGTCATTCTGTCGTTGCCACCCGCTGGCAAGCGGTTATACTTTACTTTGATTCTTTCGCGCACAACCACGGCGCAAAAGCACTTCGCCCTGTCTGGAAGTGGACCTTCAAGGCTTGACAGCAGCGATGGCCAACTACGGTAGCCTCATGAGTCAGTTGCTCCTCGTTGCAGGCTCACTTTGGACACACTGCCAATGCCAGAGCAGCCAGACACCATTGCCATACGCACCTCTGCCAAGCACACCGTTCATAAACGCGACCGATGGAACTTTCACATGGCCCCGAGGAGCTGGGGGTGAAGGCTTCACCGAGGGTTCGATGATGAACATATCGTGGACGACAGGATATCCGGCCGTGAACTTGTGGCTTATCGCCAACCAGACATGGGCTGAACCATTCGCCATCGCTTGTAAGCATCGTACCCTCTGTCGTGACTTGAGCGTCGGAGACTAAGTATGATACTAGCAAACTACGCGGGACTCTCGGTGGAGTGGCAAGTCAACTGTTACAATAAATGTTCCGAGCCTTTTTTGCTTCGAGCAGTGAACGCTCATGCTTCAGCAGCGGAGCAGAGCGGCGGCGGCTTTTATAGTCTCCAGTTCTGGATCCACTCGGTCGACTCCTTCAGTAAGACAGCCACGAGCTCGACCAATACACCTTCGGTGACCGGAGGCTTGGTACCGACGACTTCGAGCCTTCATACCTCGAATCCCACATCGACAACACCGTCCACACCTGAAGCAAGCACGAGCTCAGCTAGTGGTGGCCACCATGGCAACAATAGCAGTACACCTATAGGAGTCGGTGTTGGAGTCGGAGTCGGCGTTGCGCTCCTCCTCGTTGGCGGGTTCTTCATCTGGCGCCGTTACCATAAACGCATGAAAGAGAAGTACTCGCATTCTTCGCCGTTGGAGATCGATCAGCCGCATAGCTCATGGCAGCAGTCCCCAGGCAACCCGGCGACGGACGTCGACAATCACTTCCCGGTGTCAGAGGCTTACGCGCCCGAGGCCAAGCCGCTCGCAGAGGCGCCTGATCGGTCGTTTGATCCCCAAGAGCTGCCCGGACATACACTATGATAGCAACGTGAGGCGAAGATAGTGTGGCCTCGGTCTGTGAAAACGTGGGTTGCCTGCACACTTTATTGCCCATCTCCTTCTCAAACGCTTCCTCCTATGTGCGACTCCGCCGCTGTCGATGTAGCACGAGACCCTCAGTGGACATTCTCTACACCTCTGGTGCCCATAACAAATGAGACGTATGTCATCAAGGTGTGTACGGCTGCCTGAAGGTATCGTAGACTTGTCAAAGGGCGATGTATCAGTCCAGCTCGGCATGAGCTCTGCGCACTGCAAGAGAACGGATACTTTCCATGTGTTTGCTACAAGGCGATATGGCGGCCGCCTGACTCAGATGGGAGCTGCGATGTCAAACAACTGGCAAACAGATCAAGCAGTTATCAGAAGCTGCACGAGCCTCGATTGTGTATATTCGTTTCGCATCATTCGATATGCGTACCTTCACCATCATCTTCAGCCTCCTCGCCTCCAGCCAGCTACTCTCCCCACTTGTGAGCGCCTGCGGCTTGATCCAAACCGTCCCCAAGTTCCCAACATCCATCAGCGGAGTACAAGCACCGCTACAAGGCTGCGGCCACGGCAACTTTGCTCGAGATCAGTACGCCGCGTTTCTCGCCGAGGGCTGTTCCGTTGAGCAGCACGAGCGCAAATCGGGCGAGGGCCCTCTGTATTCCATGCCCGATCTCTGCGACGATACTGGAAGCTTGTGCGAACGCAGAGTCCGTTATCACGTTGACCTGACTGCGGAGGAGCTCGAGATGGTCCGGAACGACGATTGCGTAGAGTTGGTGGAGTGCTCGCATCATGTAGGCGACACACCAGCTTGAGTCGAGCTGAATTGTGCGTCTCGTAACAGGCGGAGTACGTCTCCAACGAGATAAAGGCTACCTGCGATGACTATCGGGTGTCCTTTGCACATATCGTTTGCCGTTCGCAACCCTGCCAGCACGTCTTTGCCGGCATTATGAGTCGTCAATGAGTCGGGATTCTCTACCACCGCCCTCGTAGCCTCTAGAACTTTCTCACCACTCATCGGCTTGACCCAAGGCATGCCATCAACAGGCCCGAACTCGACCGCAACGACTTTGTCCCCGTCCTTGAGAAGTGGCGCAAGAATCTCCTTGGCGTCTTTGGTGTCCGAAGCAGCAAGCACCCACACGATATTACGCCGTAAGTCCAATCGTAGTTGCTCAACGACTGGTGCTAATGCTTGAGCAGATTGCGCGTTGTGTGCGCCATCGAGGAGGACGTTTTCGATGCCTCCGGTTAAGATCTCGATGCTGAGGGTCTGCTGTCGACCTGGGAAGATCATTTTGGGAACAGCGGTGTACATCTCGTGAGCGAGCTTTCTGACCAATTTCAGCTGATCTTTTGGCGGTTCGTCCTGATCGAGAGGCCACACAGGTATGCGTCCCAATTGTTCGAGAGCGGTCCAAGTAGCGAGGAAGGCGATTGTTGCGTTCGAGATTACGTGGTCGGAGAGTTTGTCCTTCTTCTTCAAGATATCGTGGAGCCATTGCTTGTACTCCGTGTCGAACGTCCACGAAGTCGTTGTCTTTCGTCTCTCCCTGACAACCGGGCTTTCGTTTTCTGCGGCAATGGCGTCAAACACGCGGGTGACTTGCACAGGATTTGTTTTGTCGTCGTAGACCACTGGGACACCGGGTTTGATTATGCCTGCTTTCGCTCGTGCGATGTCTTCCAGCGTACTGCCCAAAAAGGCTTGATGATCCAGTCCTATGCGCGATATGGCCGTCACGAGCGGGGGAGGTCTGAACGAATCCATTGATATTGTGTCAGGCTTCTCTATGCCCTCTTCAATACCAATGATGTTCGTAGAATCGAGCTTACCGCCCATGCCAACCTCTATGACAGCGACATCTATGTTGTGATCGTTGAAGACCTCGAACGCTGTGGCAGTCAGGAGCTCGAACTCGCTTGCTCCAATGTTCTCGATCTCATTCCTCTGCAGAACGCGTTTCTCCACAGCATTGAACGCTTGGAAAGATACAGGATGATTATTGATGGTGATACAGTCCCAGCGATCAATTAGATGCGGGCTCGTGAAACGACCATGTCTGATAGGCTTGAACGTGGGATCTCCAGTTGGGATCTTACGCCACTCCTGTGTAGCTGCCTGGACTCCAGAGCTTGGTGCATCCTTTCTCCGTTGCGAGTCGTTGTGGACGTCCAGCATGCACGATATGTAGGCGCAGATGGAACCTTTGCCATTGGTGCCTGCGACGTGGATGGCTCGCCAGGGCAGCGGTATACGGGCCAGGAGCTGGGTGATTCTTTCAAGACCAGGCGTGATCATGATCGGGAACAGTTCATAAATGCTTGAGTTTCCAGCAGGGCGTGATCACCTTCTGTTTTTCGTAGGATTATTTAGTAGGCCGGACATGGCTCGATCTCAACACAATACCGATGTTAAGTTCAAAGTCGAGGCAATATCGGTCTCCCAGGTAGTGGTTCGAGTTGAGAGTAAAGCATTCTCAGATAATTCTAACAATGGAAAGGATGGATCTTCTGGACGGTGGTTGCACCTCATATTGCGCTAGTCCATATAGAGCCGCTGCGGGTCCAGCCACGCCCCTCGCCGTCGTTGCCTGACCTCCGCAAAATCCTCACGGCGGTGATCAGCGATCTAAACACATCAAGAAACAAGCACTCCCCACTCCTCTCCCACAATCTCCACTCAAGGCTCGGTCGCATAGTTATTTCGGACTACGCGACTGCAGTTGCGTACATTTGAAGACCATGGGCCTCCCGTAAGTCCCACCCGAGCAGTTGCCCTGACTCCGGCGCGTAGAAACGCGAAAAGCAGTCACGAGCGCAAGAACAACACCCAGGCTAACACGTCTGCTAAATAGGATCTGGCGCGACCCGGAGGCAGTGAAGACGAAGAAGGAGCAAGTCAAGACAGACCCGACAGCAGGAGCGCGATCACCAATACGTCGCCAACGGCCACCATATGCCCGCCGCCGGACTCCACCCCGCCATGAGTCGACACGCAACTTCCCGCCCCGCATCCCGCGCTCGCCTCCACCGTCTATGGGGTTCGACGGTATGCGCGAGGGTCGGCGCGCGGAGAACAGAGGCGTACCACCTGTCTCGACTCTGCTAGAGTCCGCAGACAGGCGGGCGCGCACCCAAACTTTACGACAGAGAAATAGGCACGAGAGCCCCGTATTTGACACATCCAACGCAACAGAAGAGGAGATGTGGGCCGAGATCGAACGCCAGAATGCGGAATCCGACCGCTTGAATGCTCAAGCAGAGCGTTTGAGTGCCGAGGCAGAACGTGTAGCAGCTATCAACCGGATTGTTGAAAGCGAGCTCGCAGCTGTGGAGGGCACGCTCGAACGACCTTCGGACTGGGAGACGTGGACGTCAATTCAGCAGGCGGCATGGGTAGACAGCCGACGGAATATGGTCACAAGGCTTGAACAGCATAGAGATACGCTTCGCGCGTCGGAGCGACAGGATTCGCGCGAAGGATCAACTTACCGACGCTCTACCCTGCCGAGCCCACCAAGCGATGAGTCTGGGGATCCGGAAAGTCTGTTCCTCCCCGATACTTCTACAGCAAGACGCAGCACCCGGAGGTCTCATCCATTAAGCAATTCCTGGAGGCCAGAATCTCCGGTTGGTGGTCTCGGAGATCGCATTCGCAGCCCGACGCCTGGAGCTGGAGACGGTTGGGAGATCATGCGCTCTACCATCACACCGGATGCCTCTCTCCCAAGTGCCGACAGCAGTTTCGCGAGCGCGGCGGCTGCGCAATCATTCACAAGCAACAGTACAAGTGCTACAGAGGCCAACTCTAGCTTCTCATCCGTCAACAGCCGCCAAACCTCGCGGGGAGGCCGCCGCGCCGAGTCTGTATCCTCAGTCGATCCCGACGACCTTTGCGACGATGAGGATCGAGAAGCGGACGCCGAGTTTGCTGCAGCCATGTATGCTAGGGAGTTGACAAGTGGGGAAGGTCTTGAACGCGTCAGAACCCACCGCAGCCGCTATCGCGCAGAAGGCAGGAGGTACGCCGATGCAGACGAGCCAGAACCGGTCGAGCTAGGCTTCCGCATTATCAGCGAGGCTCTGAGCACGATAGAGGGCCGCGACCGCGTCGGCCAGCTCGCTACCACCATGCACGAGGCCCCAGCCCACATCGTTCAGGCAGTGCATCAGCGCAGCACCAACTCTGGGCGCCACTATTCCCGTGACCATTACGACGATGCCCGGCCTCCAACTCCTCACCCGGAACGATATAGCGAGAGCGCCCATGCTGCAGTGCGTGAAGCCTCCGACCAAGTCCACGACTACTTTCGCCGCTTCACCGCCGACTCGTTGACCTCGTACTCTAACGGGCGTGCACAGAATCGCTCTCCGCCACCACGCTATGAGCCGTCTGCTTCACACCCAGAAGCCAACGCCTCCACCTCCCAAGACGGGCCGACTGCGCACCCTGTCAGTCCGCCCAGCGCTCGCGTCCAACAGGATGTTGCCGACGCGTTACTGTCGGGTAACGAGCATGATCTCGATGCCCTTCGGGACATCGTGGGCCGATTGGCGCAGGACGAGGACATCTCGGATGATTGGTGGATGAGTATGGGTTTGCATAATCTGTCGCGCACCAGAGCGAGGTCGCGGAGTCCTGCGAGGCGGAGGGAGAGGTCTAGTGAGGGGTTGAGGTCGAGGTCGAGGGCGAGGGATGGGCGGGTTGAGCGTGGGGATGCGCGACTTTGAGTATGAGGACCGTTTCTGAAGACGAACGACTATATTGCTATCCAGCATGATGTATATGCTGGAACGTGAGAGGATTTGCTGACATGCGACTGAGATACCTCTCGTCATTCATGGGACGGGGTGGCCATTCTAAAAAGAGGCAGTTTATGGCTAAAAAAGTACTACCATTCAAGCACGGCGCCTCTCGCTGCAGGCAGTGAGGGGTGTATGCAGTTCATATATGTACTATACTATACGTCTACAATGATCCACGAACCATCGGCAGCATCTTCTGCAACCACTCAACAACGTGAACAACTTCGTCCTCCATGTACAACGCATCCTGCGGGCTAGAGAGCCGCCCGCCCGCCCAGTTGGAGAGATCGAGTAGGGTCATGCCCGTGAAGCGCTCGTTGAGGGCTGATAACTCGAGCATGGGAGTGTCGGCAAGGGGAGTCTCGGCGGGAGTTTCGGCAAGGGGGGTGATGGAGGCTTCGGTGATAACGCCGTGGCGAGCGGTGAGGTCGATATTGACGAGTCGCGTGGACTCGCTGGAGTTGGAGAGGGTGAATTGGGGGGTTTGGTTGTATGTCCATTCGGAGGATTGGAGTTCGTCGTAGCCGGTCTCGATGTCGGGGATGGAGAGCAGATCTTCGTCTACTTGGATTGCTTGCGTGCTGCCGTACATCGCGCTGAACTGGCTTTGGATGGCAGTGATGAAGCGTTCGTTGGTTAGGTTGATGTTTGTTACTGGTGAGGATACACTCTCGACTCCGCGAGCTGTGATGTAGGGTTTCGCCGGCGAGCGGAGGCATTGTGAGATGAACTTCAGATTCGGGCTCGAGAGCAAGGCCGTCCCGTGATGCAGGGCACGACCTCTGCTTAGCTTGTACGCCGAGCCAGACACTTTCAGTGGCCGTGCCGCAAAGGCACTGACGTCCGTGTAAGGCGTTGCATGCGTGTCTTCAGGATCCGAGTTGGCCTTCCGCTCGCCTTGATCTAGCACGATATCGTGACGTTCGTTGACTCTCGACCGTTCTACGCCACATCCTCTCAAGGCCCGCACGACCATCTCCGCGTGCTTGTCTCGAGTGAATTCTGCAGACGGGCAGATAACAGTCCAATTGACGTTGCCTTCATCGTGGAAGACGGTTCCGCCTCCGCTTCGGCGACGGACAAGGTCGATGTGCCAGAATATACCGGACTTCGGGCTCAGCAGGCCTTGACAGTAAGTGGTCAAGGATAGATCGACTTCCAGCCATGGGTTCTGGTTTCGTCCGATGATGATACTCGGTCTGTTGACGTACAGAAAGAGTATTGCAGATTCCGGTGGCGACTTCTGGAGAAGATGGTGTTCGATGGACAAGTTGAGGTACGGATCACGGGATGTCGAGATGTACGACTGAACTGGCTCCGAGAGGCGCTGTGCCAGTGAGGCACTGGATGTCCATCTCCTGATTGCTATTGGAAGGCATACTGGCCGCGCTGCTTTGCACAGCTGATGTCGGATGATCATCTACGGTCTCAACGCATCCAGTAAATCTTGCCCGTTACTGGTAGAGGCAGCGCCTAGCTTGTTGTCGGGTGACCAGCGCCTTCTGTCCGAAGCCACAGTGACACGCTGTTGATCCTACGCATTCAGGCAGCTTGCAATGGCCGTACTGCGGGATGTGGTTGATTGGAGGGCTCAGGGGCGTTCCTTGTGGCTTGGCGGTAAGCGCTGTTTAACCGGTCACAGAATACGTCGGTCCAATAGCTTCCAGAAGGTTGTATTTGCACTTGTGAAACCTCGATGGCATCTGTACACGCGCGTACATTGTGTTCATGGAGAGCGTGATGTTTGGATGGCACCCAGCCACTCACGTGATGCACCTCCGACCCTTGAAGGCTTAAATCCGATAAACTCGAGTCAGGGTCAAACGCTCCTGCCTTTGGTACCTGAAACCTTCCTCGATCGGGCAAGTGCTACAATCATAGCCGACTTTTGACGTCGCCAATTCGCGTTTCACTAAGAACCTTCACTCCTATTGAACACCAACGCACTTCACTCGACGCAACGATCATGCGCAAATGGCAATGGACGGGTTATCATGGGCTGGACACCCGCCGATGAGCGTGGCGGAACTGGTGGCATACACGAAGAAAGAGTTGGATGCCGACAGTGCAGAGAAGCAGGCCAAGTTGCAGGCCTCCAGCGTCGGTGAGCTGCCGAAGGAGTCGCAGAATGGAGCCACGTTGGATCTGAGCCGGCGGAATATATCTGCGCTGCCGGTGGAGGTCATTGAGTTGATCAAGGACCGGGTGGAAAGGTGACCAAAAGCACGGAAGGAGGGAGGAGAAGGAGGCTGACCATCTCCAGACTTGCTCTTTCACACAACCCCTCGGTCGCTCTTCCGAGTCAGATTGTCGACTGCGAGCGGATACGGTATCTCAACATACGATGGAACGACCTCGATCGGTTTCCGGAAGTGGTACGTTGAGACGAGCACCGCATGAAGATGTCGTGTGGCGGAAACTGATTGGGATAGGTACTACGACTTACGAAGCTCGAGATACTCGACATCAGCAAGAACAGAATTGAGGTCATACCCGATGGTATCAGGAACATGTCGTCGTTGAAATTTCTCGCTGTCGCACGCAACAACATACGGACCCTCCCGCTGGCCCTGGGCGAAATGCCAAGTTTGCAGAAACTCAAATTCGATGAAAACCCGATCGAATTCCCGCCACCCGATGCCCTCAAGCTACCGAAGAAGACGGGCGCATCTTCCCTAGAGGCAGAACGGGAGAAGGAGACTTGCAAATTGGTCAAGGCATTTTTGAAGGATGTTGCGGTGAAACAGCGGGTCAGGACCACGGAAGAGGAACTGAGGTAGCACTCATATGCCACTGCATTGTTTCAACACTGACCGTACAACACAGTGAAAGTAACATTGAGACTCCACGACCACCAAAGCGTACCGCAACCATTGGTCGGTTTCCCATCAGACCCAGCATCAGCGGCATTGTCAATGGCTCGGACCTGAGATCGAGCTCGCCGTCAGATCATCCGCCGCCCATACCGCAACGATCTCATGCTCGTGTAGCATCTACAGCATCCACAGCATCTAACAATTCTATGACCCCACCAACCCCCAGGCGACCTGGTGTCGCTCCGCTCCGCGCCAATGGTAACGACATGATGAGGAGTCGTAGCGAGACCGCGGCATCTTCGAGTCTCCGATCGAGACGTCAGGGCTATGTACCGAAACGAGACCGCAAAGTTACTGGTGAATTGAATCCTCTTACCGAAGATTCATCCGAAGGCCCGGACCGCACAAGCCAGGCATCTACGATCAAACCGATGCATAGTCGTGTTAGCAGCACGGTATCTACGGGAAGCAGCGTTTTCGTCTCTAGTGGAGGCGAGACGTCTTCAGGGCCTGGCAGTCCGACTGACATGGTGGCACCAAGGTCAGAACTTCTACCGCGGATGCGGCCTACCGCGAACGGCAACGGTCTTAGCGACGGCTTCGGTCAATTCGTCAAGGGCGTAAAACGGCTGGTGATCACACTGAACCAATTACAGAGACCAATCGAGGAAATCTTCCAGGTGCTCGAAAGTGCACGTTCACCAGATCCAACGCTTCGGTCTTGTATTGCCCAAGCGAATGCCAGTGCCTTTCGAGTCGATGATACTATTCGTTTCGCAAACAATGGCTCGATGCGACTATCGAAGGAGACATTACTACATCGGTCGCTCCAAGCAACGAAGGCTTACACCACGGCTGCAGCTGCGATTCGACGCAACCTTGCGAACGCAGTCCGCCTTCCTGACGGAATATACGTTCGATCTTTGATGATGCAAATCTACGCCACCATCATTGAAGTTCGAAATATCTGCGCGATTCTTGGATGCACAGTGAGAGAACGACCGAGTCCAAGAGATGCTCTTCGAACGTCTAGAGCATGGAGTAGTCGGACTGTTACGCCAACGCAACCTATAGGCCCGAGCGAGCGTCGTCCAAGACGTCCAACAGTTCTCCAGCACACGGCAAGTAGTGCAACGATTCGACCGATGGCCCCACCTCCAATGCCACTACATACCAATGTCAGCCGGTCGGTCACTATGTCGTCAATGAGTGCCGCAACTCCACGATCGGGCGAATCCTTCCCTGCTATGAATCAAGCACGACCAGTCATCTCTCGTGCGAACACGATGCGCAGTATGATGGACGTTGCCGAGCCCGACGATCAGTTCGAGCAGATATTCCTAAAGCTGCGAGTGGCATGCGATCAAGCCGCCCAAGCGCTCTTGTCATGCCGCACAGAGTTCTCCAATCGCAGGAACGAAGCTCTATCTGTGAACCAGCCCCGGCCTGCGTCACAGTGGGCAGCTGCGTTAAGCAAGTGCGAAACCGTCAGCAACCACAACAAAAGTCTCAAGAAGCGGCTGGAAATGGTAAAGGTCAACGACCCGAGCGTGCGATTTCAGCGGGATTTCTGGCAATTATGCGATGCCTTCGTTCACGTGAGTTCTACACTAACATTCACAGGGTACAAATTTGCTAACATAGCAGAAAGTCCTGGATCGACCTCGCAACCGAAATCAAAGACCTAGGCAGCCAGCGCGGCATCGACGTCACGAATGTCAAATCCATCATGCGCCACGTGCAGAAACTCGTCAAGGACGTCAGCAAGACTATCTCGCACTCGCCGCTCTACCACCACGCGCTTGGAACCAAGATGCCAGAGTCAGGTCATTCCAGCCTCGCGCCGCCTTTCCCGGCTGGTCTGCAGCGCTCGTATTCGGAGCATCCGAGCAGTAATGCTGGGATGGGGAGCCAGAATCCGTATATCACCACCGCACCTGCGACGCCGCTTTCGGCTGCTCTGGGGCCTGCGGCGCATACGGTGGCGAGCACGCCGAGTGCTGTTAGCAGTAGTCAGAGGGAGTACTTTCAGGATCCGATGCAGGGTTATCGGTCGTCGCATGAGAGGACCGATACGGTGATGCAGGCGCCGCCGGCTCGGCCGAGGAGGCAGTTGTGAGGTATGTTGGTATATCCTTTCTCGTGATCGTGCGTGACAGGTCTGGTGGCGGCGGCGTTCTGGTAATGGTGGTTGGAGGGATGAGATTTGGTGGGCGCTCACGCTGTGATTTGTACTATATGTAACACTACAAGACTTTTGGGATGAGAGACGGCTGGCATTGCAGCTCGGGCTGCTAAGACATTGGGAGGACTGGTGGGATGTATCACGGGGACAGCAGAAGGGTGAATACGGCAACTTGCGCGCATTTGACACGCGCAGCGCAGTTCAACGATCAAGCGCAAAATCACACAATTCCAGGTGATTGCAGATGGATTGAGATACGGCTACCGCAGCAAGCCCTTGCATTGGTCGGCTAGATAGTCACAAAGCTCGCGCAAGCAACGCGCGGCATTCGAGACATCCTCCGCGCCATCACGATCCCACCGCACCAGTATCTCGTTTCCAGCACATTCCGTGTCGAGATGAAGTCGAGGTTGAAATCGTCTAGTCGAACAGACCGAAGCCCATGTCGTCGTCTGACTCCTCCTTCTCTGTAATTCGCCGAAGCATGTCAGCAGCTATCCCTCATAATGAATGTGTGTATCTCCCTTAACTCACCTTCCTCCTTCTCAGCCTCCTTAGGCGCCGCCTCCGCCTCTCCACCTGCAGCCGCAGCACCACCAGCAGCTGGAGCCGCAGCAGCCGCGCCACCGCCGCCGGATCCGACGTTCATGAGGAGGTCCTTGACGTCCTTGCCCTCGAGGGCCTTGGCGAAGAGGGAGGCCCAGATTGGCTCGATGTCGGGGATCTTGGCTGCGGTGATTATGGAGGTGAGTTTGTCGGCCTAGCACATGTTGACAAAATTAGTGAAGTCACGAGATAGGAGTCACGGGAGGCGCACGGTGATTTCGACCCCATCATCCGCGAGGATGAGGGCGGCGTAGGAGGTCGCGAGCTCGGCGGTCGACATTGTGATGGTTTATTGGGTGTTCGTGTGAGTTGTGGTGGTGAGAAGAGGGATGAGCTGCCAGCACGTCTCTTAAATTGTACGTGAGGACTTCTGCTGCGAATGTTGGCTGGTGAGTCGAGAAGTGCGGTGTCAAGTTTGGGGAATCGTTGTGCGCGGGAAATCTTGGCGGACTGAAGTCGTGGAAGGCGAATATGGAAAATTTAGCCGAGATCAACAACCTGACTTGACTTGAACTCGACACCTACCTCGCCAGACTATCTGTATGCTACATATCCGAACGACCTATGCTATTTGACTACGCATCGCGGTGCTGTCGGTATGCTTCGTCCCTGGAACCTCGTGTAACCCTCTACCTTCTGGATTCCGTGACAGCTCACTTGTAATGCGACGACTTGGCGAAAGCAGCACTGGTCATCTAGGTACTTGAGATGCATGATGGCCTCCCCGAGATTCGCGGTCACGCCGAGCTGTGAGAGCCTCTGTCAGTCACGGCGACACACCAATGCGATTCGACGACGACTTACACCCAACCACTCTTCCATCTCTGGTGAAAGGGAATCCTGAACGTCCTTGCTGAGCTTCCTCGTCCAGTTTACTTGCTGGCGCAGATGTGGTGCCGTGTAGTACCCGAAGAGCAACGCCCTATCCTGGTCCTTGGTTGTATTGGCGCCCGATGTGTGCCACACGGTGCCGTCCATGACAACGATCGACCCGGCCTTGGCCTCAAATGGCTTCAGCATCTCCTTGGCATTCTTTGCGATATCCTGCCTTCGTTCCCATTTGTTCGACCCTGGAATATACAGCGTTGCACCATTCTCGAACTTTCGTCCACGGGCAGAACCCGTCAGTAAGGGTCTCAGATGTGTCAGAGTCGAGCCCTGCTCATGAGCGTACTCACATAGACATCCGTCAGACACCAAATGATGTTCATCGCCTCGATGCGTGTCCATGGATCTGGCGATACCAGAGACTGGTCAGAATGCAGGCCCATCGATTTGCTCCCAGGTCTTGCGATATTCGCAGTGAAGTTGCTGATGATGAAGTTCTCGCCCAGAACACTTTTGACCATCTGGATGGCCGTCGGATGCTGAATTAACTCTCGGAAGACAGCATGCTCCAACAGGTAGAATACACGGACGTTGCTCTCATTGGGATCCAGAAATGGGAGGAATGTGTCTTCTCCACGCTTGTTGGCACCTGCTGCCACCGACCACAGCTCGTCAAGGACTTTCTTGGTTTGCTCTTGAGTGAGAACGTCCGGAACGACACACCATCCCTCCCGGCTCATGTGGTCTTTCGCATCTTCAAGAGGATCAATCGCTGCAATCATTGTTGCTACACGACAAAGACGCAGTAGAAGCTGGAATCCTCTGCTATCGGGCGCAGCAACACTTCAGAACGTGAAACAGATAACTTTGAGATCGCATCCAACACAGGAGCCAGATGTAGGAAGGCGGAACGGCATTTATCCACCTACCTCGGGAGTCGAGCTTGGAAGAGACGACGTCCCTTTTGTCAGGTGCAAAGCTAGAGGAGCAACGGAATCGAATTGAAGTTGACTACCAGGAGCTTTAGTCACCGCTGAGGCAGCAGTCCTGGACGCGTTCGATGGATTGACCATGTCCGACCGCTACGCGGACCCCGCTTCTTGAGTGTGGGGTGCATTGGCCTTGGAAGAATACAGACAACCGCAGCTTGGAATTGTCCAAGGCACCCAGCGGTTTGGTCGCAACGCAAGCTACAATTTCGCCTTTCCGAACAGCTTGGGAAAGTTAGGACATCCACTTGCGGCTGTCCAGCCTCCATCAATCACCAAAGCCTGCCCTGTAATGAAAGACGCATCATCCGAAGCCAAGAACAACACTGCTCTTCCAATCTCCTTTGGATCTGCTCCTCTGTTCATCGGTATGCTTTCCAGCAACGCCTCGTGCACATGCTGTTCGGCGCGGAAGCCGTCGGTCATCGGTGTCACCATATACCCAGGACACACGCAATTGATCCTGATTCCTTCCCGCGCATGGTCTAGTGCCATTGTCCGTGTGAGATTGACTGTCCCAGCTTTTGCCGCCGAGTATGAGGCAAGTCCATAGTCTCCGAACAAGCCCGCTGTACTGGCTGTGGTAACTATTGCACCTTTTCCTTGCTTCTGCATCTGTGGGATGGCAGCGCGAGCAAGATAGAACAGCCCGTAGAGGTTCGTCTTGACGACAGAGTCAAATGTCTCCACATCATGATCGACCACGGTGGCGAGGTCTGCCAATCGAGCGCCGTTATGGAACAGGACGTCGAGTCGTCCGAATCTCTCGATGCAGGCTTTGATGGCATTTTCGCATTGTGAGACAGATGAGATGTCGCACTGTTGGAAATGAGCGTTCTCGTGACCCAGACGTTGGAGGATATCGCGTTCGAGCAGGTCGGTGACGAATACTTTGGCGCCCTCTGCGATGAAGAGTTCGCATGTATCTGCTCCGAGGCCAGATGTACCACCCGTCACGAAGACGACTCGATTGGTGAATCTGTTTTCCGGCATCTTGACAGTGTGATTAGGGCGAAGATATATGAGTATTGCTCCTTACAATGGGAACGGCTGGCTGTCGGAATTACAGCGAAGGCATGACACTGCTTTTTGTCAGGCGTCAATGCTACATACTCTGCTCCAGCCTCCACACACAGGGACCTTAGCATGAGCTGACAGGGACAGGGCCGCACGATCGGCAATCTGTTTACTCAAGCCGTGTCAGGTCAGAGGAGCTTGACTAACATGTCCACAAGAATCAGCAGGGACCTGGCAGACCAAGGTACCATAACACATGCAGGGACACGCACGTGAACATAATAGAGTTAATCTCGAGCATAGCTTCCGGGCCTCCGACATGCTGTCTGCCGTGACGGGCCCGCGAGGCTTTCGTGTGGACTCGAGAGCTCGGCTGGAAGGACGTAGCCAAACGACTCGATTGTTTTTAGCCAACCTCGAAGACCATTACGCAACGGATTAATCTTTGCTGTGGCCATCTCTGGTTATGTGTAACAGCGGACGGGCCACGGAACCCGTTACGCTCCGACAGTTCTCGAGATTTTCATTCAGTTGATATGCTACTGACAACCTGCCAGTGACGTTTTGTCACTTTTGCGCTTTGAAGGCCTTCTGCAAAGCAGCGGTCCTCTCACTCCTCATGCCGAACGTCGTTCTTCTCTGTATCGTCTCCTACATCCTTCCAAGACTGTACAGCCCCTTCGTGATCCTTTCCAGATTTGTAAATCTGTTTCGACACATGGTTGTTGAAGTACGGATCGTAGTCTTTGATGCAGCAGCAGGCAACGAGTCCGACAAGCCCAACTGCAATCGCTGCGTAGTAAACATATGCATACGCAGCAGCATATCCGTCAGCCACTGCACCGGCCACAGCTCCCTGGATGCCGGCGTTGATGCCAGGTACAGCTGCGAACGCGTTGGGTGTGCCTGCGGCTATCGCTTGGAACAGTTCGGGCAATGACGATTGCGGGAGCCCAGCATCCAAGGCTGCCGGCGTGACGTGCTTGACCAGCTCTGTTGGTGCCGTGTTGGACAAGATAGTGACGAAAATTGCTGTGAAGATCGCTCCGATGGCAGTCCGAGCCAGGAAGATGATCGAAAAGCAAGTCCCGATGTCTGCATCGTTGGAATCAAGCTGGACGAGCAGGCCAGATGCCACTTCCAGGATACCGGCCGGAAAAGTGGCTAGGAGAGAGAAGGCAGCGGACTGGCTGAAGTTGCTTGGTTTGCAGGAGACCAGAGCACCAAGGAATGCTACTGCTACTGCCATCATGCAGATCAATTGAATGCGGACGTATTTCCCAAGGCCGATGAGCGGAGACAAGATGACGAGACCGCCCCAGATGCCGAATGCTATGGTGGTCTGGAATCATCAGCGGTGGCACATGTATTTATCCAAGGCCGTCTACTTACAGATGCCCATGCCTTCTTGTGCGGGTCCGTGATCGAGGTTGCGTAGATGACCGCGACTTGGGAAGGCCATATAATTGCCGATGCCAGGTGTACAGTGCCGCTAACAGCACTGATGATAAACAACATCGTGAATCCACGAACATCCTTGAAATAATGAGTGGGGACCAGTGGGTTTGGCGTGTGTGAGAACGCTTCCCGGAAGCCGAAAATGATGAGCAGGATCCCTCCCGTGATGGTGAGACCTAGAATGCGAGACGATGACCACGGAAGAGGCTGGCCACCTGAAGACCGTTAGTGACGACAGGCCACTGGACGTCAGACAGTATAGCTTACCCCATGAGATACCAAGCAGGAAGAGGACGAGGCCAGAAACGAGCAGAACCATGCCAATCCAATCGACCCGCTTGAGCTCTTGCATGCGCGTACGCCCATCGCCGTGGAGTTGTTTGAAGCTGGGAGGGTGGTAAAACAGTACCATGAGGATGAGCGAGGTGCCCATCATCGCCAGGTAGATGTAGTAGATTTGACTAGGCCAACGTCAGTCATCAACATGAAGTGTTGTGATGATGTACACTTACCGCCAGCCATCTGGCTGAGACCCAAAGCCAACAAGCATGTTTGCAAGATAGGCTCCAAAACCGGTCGGAATGATGTTCGGGAAGACCACGGTGGCTGCGACGACCACGAACTTCCACTTGTGAGGGCAGACCTCACCGACTGTCAAGCCGTAGCATGTACTAATCCTCGTCAGCATCATATCCGCGAACTCGGATCCAAATAACGATCACTCACTGGACGCCAGCCGCCAAACCTAACAGCACATTGGCGCCGACAAGAGTGTTGATGGTCTTTGCCGTACAAGCGACGATGCCACCGATAAAACCACAAGCTGTTGCGGCGATGAGGATCCATCGTCTACCAAACTTGTCGGAGATGCGGCCGAAGAGAATGATCGATATGGCGCCGGCTACGGTCCAGATGATGGAGAATAGGCTGGCATTATCGCTTGGGCCTGCGGTACTGATTAGCATAGACCTATTATTTGAAGCCGATGTTGCTTACCGATGTCAAGGTTGATGACTGTAATAACTGCTGCAGCTGGACTGAAACCCCAGTAGCTCGCCCTGCAATCTAATCAGTCTTCGTCATCGATTGTACATTTCAACGAAGGCAAGCCTACACAGTCGACAATGAGATGGAAGCGATGGCTCCGATCAGGGACAGACTGGTGAAATATCCCTTCTTCACCTGAGTAGTATCAGTTGCGAGAAGTTCAGCCCGCTTGATGTCTTCCAGGGTGCCCTCGCCCGCGTGTGCGGATTCGAGCTGCTGGAGCCTGGATGTTGTTCGTGTCATGACGACTCAAGTGATAGAGGAAGGCAGTGATAGAGGTCAACACCCATCCTAGTCGAACAGGGACTACAGGTGACCTTATCATGGCATGCGCGACTTCGAGGCTCCACCTGTTGCGTGCAGATAGAGTTCCATACCGACTCCTCGTCTCCTCATGCCAAATGCGTGAAGAAGATGCAGAGGGAGCATATAGCTTCTATGGAAGTTTCGTCAGTCAAGCACAGTCATGCGATTCGAGTCACACGAGCTGACAAGACTCTATACAGAGAGAGCTCACCGGGCGTTCTCGGCACATGTCGATCGCTACTTCGAGAAGACAATCTTCACATACAAGTGCCGATTCTGGTTCAAACGCAACGCCGAAGAAGGCCGCATAGTCGGTCTCTGGCCCGGCTCATCAGTGCACGCGCAAGAAGCTCTCGCGAGTCCACGCTTTGAAGACTTCCATTATGTGCGAGAGCTGGACACTGTTCGAAATCCGCTGTCGTGGTAGGTATAGTGTGGATCGACTTCCGAGTAGCATTTGCTAACGAGCTTTCTGTATCGCAGGCTGGGCAATGGCCTGACGACCGCTCAGGAGAGGGACGAAAAGACGACTGGATATCTCGATACCGTGGACATCCCGCCTATCATTAACAAAGGTCCGCGGCTAGCTGGAGATGACATGTCGACGCTTCTAGAAGAAGTGCATGTTAACGGAAATGGACTTCGTGAGAAGGTGCCCGATGTAGTGGTGGAGCAGCTGGTGGAGGCGCAAATGACGATTCCGTCGTGATATGATGTTTGGCTAGATCTAAGCAAAGTACGTGTTAGAGCATGACGCCGTCTCCAGGTAAAAGTCCTCCTGAGGCTGATGGAGAGTGTGTGGTCTCGAAGCACTTCACACGGCCACGTAGTCCAGAGCTATCTTCGAGAAGTCTCGGTACTGCAATATGATCGACGAGTCCAGTGCTTTGGGGATAGGGCACGGCTGATACGCATTGCCATCATCTGGTCGAAATCGAACACCGTGAGCGATAATGTTTGCTTTGCTGCCGTAAAGCTCCGGATAGGTTTCGAAGAAGGAAGGATCCAGGCGAACGTTGTAAGCGGTACCTTGACCTATACTTAGAAGTTGGTGTGCCGCCTTTGCTAGTTGCGCAGATCCAAACAATTCGTTTGCACTTGAAGCTGGCAAACCCGCTGCCCCGTAAGAGTTGCATGGCTGTGGTGACATCCTCGAGCTACCGATGGTGAACGGCTGTGCACTGGAGCCGCAGGAGTTAGCGTAGGAGTAGCCAGTAGTCGAGTCTTCGTGGGGATACGAGATATCGCCCGCAGTGACTGCGTGGACGAGAGCCATTGCTGAAACGTAGCCAACCACTGGCTGTGAACACTTGATGAGAGTGGAGAGGTCGGCTTGGACGACGTATGCTGTTCCGATATCACTTATCACCTCGTCGAGCCTTTGATTAGCAGAGTGGTGGATAATGAGCTTATCACGTAGCGAAGGCCACGGTATCCAGTCAATGACGCTAGGGTGAGCGACTAAGACCTAAAGCTTGGTAGGACGGTATTGGGGAACAATCTTCTCCTACTCTGCCACGGTTCGATGCATTCTCCAGGCAGTCAGATCCTTGAGTGCTGTGAGAGAACGTGTGTACGTTTCCCAGCTGTTCATTTGCGTCCATGAAATGTTGACAAAAGCCTTGATCATGAACTCGATGCAGTTAAGCAATCTGCTAAGATGTCAGCTCAAGCTGTCCAGGGAGTCGTACCAATGTGACTGACTTCTTGTCGGCTACGAGACTCATGCCACGTTGTGTCGTCTGACCTGCCAAGCAGGCCTCGACTGCGTCGATGTGGTCAGAAAATGCCGAGTTGGTCCCTCTGACCGTTGAGAAGTCGCAGAAAGTATTAGTCCGTCCCCTCAAGTCACTGTAGTGCTCCGGATGGAATGCCAGAGACAGTGAAGGCACCAGGGATAGACTCTGCTCTGACATTTCGGATACATTCACGATGCTCGTGCCGTGTAGCTGGGAGCATGTTGCTTGCACGGTATCAGCTGTCGTGGAGTGCTGCAAACCTTCTTCAATATTTGGGAAGTAGTCGAGATTCGGCTCCCACATAAAACCGTCCGTCGAAGCAGTTGACAGACCGTGATCTGAAAGGTTCAAGGCTGTTGTGGAACCAAAGTCGGGCAAACGGTCATACGGCAGATCTCTTGTGTTTGGTCCGGCAGTAAAAATCGACGGATTATCTGTGTCAGGCAGTCTTTCGATTTCGACTATAGAGTCTGACCTCTGCGACTGTGAATGTTCGGGGGGCTTCAGAGTCGTCTATGGGATCTGCACCGTGTTCTCCATCGGTGGCGATGGGGTTCGCCGACTGCATGAGATGTTAGAAGCATGCTTCGACATACATCTTGAACCCGGAGCAACGCACGACGTCAACACCGAGCGCTTGTTTGGCTGTATCTACAAGGGCCTTCATAGAAATCTGCATACTAGTGGCCTTCTTGTATACCTGGAGTAGTTGCTCTCGCAACTGGGCATTTTGATCTTGCAATTGCATCACCCACTCAACATCGGGCGCTGAAGTCCTCTCGAGGCGGTCTTCCAGTTCCTGAGTTCGCATCGCCTGACGGGCACGGAAAGCTCGCTGGGAACATTCGATTGCGCATCTTCCTACGCTCTGGACTGTTGGCGGCATCTTCGTGGACGACGTTGCCGGACGCTCCGTTGGGAGCCGTCTTCCGTACTCCCGATGGCATCTTCAATCCTTTCCGTCCAGCTGCTGGCATTCAGAAAAGACGATGGTGGGGAGATGGAGCATGAGCCGCCTGCAAGTGACCAAGCAACGAGGGGTATACCCTGGGGTACATGTAGTCTAGAATGGGAAGTTAGAATGGTGGCTTGAGCCGAGGGCAATCTGCGAGTCATGTGAATGTGAACGTGAATGTAGATCTGTCGGTCTAGGTGAGCAGGCCGACATATGCACTACCAAGCTAATCGTGCTTCACTAGAGCAAGGAGAGATATGAGTATGACATGTCAATTTGAGATGTTTCAACGCAAATTGACGTGCGTGAATATTGGAAAGCACCTGCAGTTGGTCGCGTGGCGTGTTCGCGGTAGCAAGGCTAGAGCTTGCGGGGGAATTTGCCCCACCGTTCTGTAAAGGCGATCAACCTTCCGAGCACAAGACAATTCCACCTTCTCAACCACAACGACACTTTCGACATCGTAGCCGCCACGATGACCGACTCACCCGCCTACCGCCTCCCCCTGGATCCGCAAGAACAACCGATCCTCGACCGCCTGCTCAACATCCGCGACCACCTCTCCATCCTCAAGCAAGACCGCACCTCCTACGTCAAATCGCAAGATGTGATGAAGCACTACGAAGCCGTAATCGAGCAGGTCCAGGCCCTCAACAAGATCCGAGAGAATAAGCGCAACGAACAGAATCGTGTCGACACTGTTCTCGACGACTGCTTTCAACTTATCTCCCTCTTCTTCCTGACGATAGGCCGGAACTCGGAAGCACCGGCTGTCTACTCCGCTATCAGCACTGTGAAGCGACTGTTGGATCATCTGAAGGAGGCCGGGTTCTACAGTTCGAAGGATTTAGAGAGCGTCGGGCACCATATTCAGGACTGGCAGGAGAGCGTGGAGAGAGGGAAGGACAGCCACACGGCGGACCTACTTACACTGCTCGATGCGCGGATCGAGGTGTGCAAGAGTACGTTGAAGGAGTTACATGATCAGTTGAGCCGGTTGGATCCGGAGATGATGGGTCGGCATGAGAAGTTGGTGTCGATATTGCGGAGTTTGTCGGCTTGCAACTGCAGGTCGAAAGTGAGTCTTCAAGCGTAGAATCTATGGAGTGAGCTGTGCTGACAACATCTAGTTCCCAACCAAAGAGGTCAACGATTTCGAGCAACAGGTCAACCAGATACGGGAGGAGATGCACGCCGAGACTATCACCTACGATGGCAAGAGTGCCGAAGAAACGTACGCTGCCAAGCTGTCAAACCTCTCACTCTCGGAAGGCGACGTACGGGATGGTCGGGAAGTCGTCCTGGCATTACTAGCGAGGTGTACGCTCTGGATCGATATTATCAGGGAGAAGTAAGCCTTATCTGGTACCCTCAGTCTATTCTTGTGCTAATTCTACGACAGACAAGGCAAAATCGACCCGAAATTCCAGGACACCTACGACAAACTCCTCAAAATCCGCAACACCCTCGAGCAAATGAACCTCACTCAAGCCTGGTCCCTCCGCGAAACAGATCTGTACTCCTTCCAGCGCCAACTCGACCGGGCGGACGAAGCACGAGTCAACGGCAACTTTCTCGACGTCACGGGCCAGCCAGCCGACCTACACGCCCAGCGCACCCTTCTCTACCTCCTGAGAAAGTCATATGCGTTTATCTACCAATACATCATCTCGTCGGAGCCAGTCTCGGAAGCTTTGCTACCGATCTACAACCAGCTCCTCACCCTAAAGCGATGTCTGCAGGAGGTGAAGAGGTCTGGGGGAGTTGATTCCCCGAGGGAGCTGTACCCGTATAGCATGAAGTTGAACAGTGTGGATAACATGAAGAAGGATGGCAAATTCATGGTCGGCAATGATATCCCGGAAGGGCAGGCGAGTGTGACGGCCCTTCTGGATGAGTGCTTTGAGCTGGCGTATGAGCTGCGCAGTGAGGCAGACGAGAGGAGTGAGAAGAAAGATGAAGTCGAGACGAACGGGGTGGCATCGAAGGCTGTGGAGGCTTGAGCGTAGTGTGCATGGTGTGCTTTCTCGTCAAGACTCAGGGTGCGTGGAGTCTGGAGTTCTTGGGATTGGGCTGGCATTACTGGGCTGGCCCAAGTACTGCGGACTTCGGACTGCTGAGGTTACTGTTTTGTCCTGCTGTCTTGATAGTCTGACGATTACGGCTGGAACGAGTCATGCCGTCTAGGTAACGATAGATATCCGATGTTGAGTATAAACAAAGTGCCAGTTCCACAGCACTGTAAGGTATAGAGTCACCTTGCTCTTGACATGACAGTATAGTCTCTGTCGAGCGAAGTCGATGGTAATTGCCTTCTCGGGTGATTTCTTGCCCTCGAGTCATTGCACCTGCCTGACTCACCCCCATGTCGAACATAAAGTTCGAGACCCTCGAAGTTTTGAGCGTTCGACACGACCACAACACACGACACGCGACTCGAGATGAGCGAAAACGACGAGATCCTCCCCATACCGGGAAAACAGAACATCCTCATCACATCAGCACTTCCCTATGTCAACAACGTCCCACACCTAGGCAATGTGATCGGATCCGTCCTCAGCGCCGACGTCTTCAGCCGATATTCCAAAGCCCGAGGACGTCCTACATTATTTGTGTGCGGCACAGACGAGTATGGCACAGCGACGGAGACCAAGGCGATAGAAGAGGGTGTTACGCCGCAAGAACTATGCGCCAAGTACAACAAGATCCACAAGGAGGTGTATGACTGGTTCGAGATCGCATTCGACAAGTTCGGGCGGACACCGACACAGGAGCAGACGGACATTGCGCAGGATATCTTTACAAAGCTCTATGAGAACGGGTATCTCGAGGAGCGGACGACGAAGCAGCCATATTGCGAGGAGGAGTCGCATCAAGCTTTCCTGGCGGATCGGTTCGTGGAGGGAACATGTCCACTGTGCCAGTACAACGACGCGCGAGGAGACCAATGCGACAAGTGCGGACATCTGCTCGACCCATTCGACCTCATCAACCCTCGGTGTAAGCTCGACGGCAGTAAACCAGTGGAGAGGGACACCAAGCATACGTTCATATTACTTGACAAGCTGCAAGAGAAGGTCACGAACTGGTCGCAGGAGAGTTTCGCAAAGGGCACGTGGAGCGAGAACGGAGTGAGCATTACCAATGCATGGCTGAAGGAAGGGCTGAAGCCGCGAGGTATCACAAGAGATCTCAAGTGGGGTACTGCAGTGCCTCTGCCAGGCTATGAGAAGAAGGTCATGTATGTGTGGTTCGACGCATGTATCGGCTACGTCTCGATCACTGCGACATACACCAAGCACTGGGAGAAGTGGTGGAAGGACCCGGAGAACGTAAAGCTCTACCAATTCATGGGCAAGGACAATGTGCCGTTCCACTCGGTTGTGTTCCCTTGTTCTCAGCTTGGGACGGGCGAGAAGTGGACGATGGTCGACACGATCTCCACGACAGAGTACTTGAACTACGAGCACGGCAAATTCTCCAAGAGCAGAGGCGTGGGCGTTTTCGGGACCAGCGCAAAGGAGACTGGCATTGCGCCTGACGTCTGGCGGTACTTCCTGCTTCTTCGAAGACCCGAGCAGAACGACACAGAGTTTGAATGGGACGGTTTCATCGCGGCCAACAACAACGAGTTGGTCAACAACTTTGGCAACTTCGTCAACCGCATCCTCAAATTCGTCAACTCCGAGAAGACCTACAACTCCGTCATCCCAGATATCCCTAGCCTAGAGGGTCGCGAAGACTCCGACACCATCTCCAACCGAAGAAAGCAGCACATCGAAGAAGCAAACACCATCCTCCACACCTACTGCACCCAATTGGACGCCGTGCACCTCAAAGCCGGTCTCATCAGCGCTCGCGAACTCTCAAGTCTGGGCAACAAACTCCTACAAGACCATCGCCTCGATAACGCGCTCTTCAACAACGACCGTACCCTCTGCGATACCGTCGTCAACCTCGCCGTCAACCACGTTCATCTCTTGGCTTCAGTAATCGAGCCCTACATCCCCGCCACCTCCCGCTCCATTCTCAAACAGCTCAACGCATCTCTCCTAACCATCCCAGACGAATGGGTAGCCTCATCCATCCAACCCGGCCACACAATCGGCAAAGCCGAGCACCTCTTCAAAAACATCAAGCCCGAAAAGGAGCAAGAGTGGCGCGAGCTCTTCGGCGGGTCCGAGCTTAAGAAGCAGAAAGAGGCCGAAGCGGCCAAAAAGGCTGCTAGGAAGGCTGACAAGGACGCCAAGAAGGCTAAGAAGGCTGCGGAGAAGAGCGTTGAGGCTGTTGAGAAGGACGGAGCGCAGGATCCGGCTGCCGAGGACGCGGTGACGGAGGTTACGGAGGGGGTGAAGCAGGCGGCGCTGCAGACGAGCTAGGAGAGCGTGCTGGGTGCTCTGAGATCGAGGTTGAGGATGTGCTGCTGTTGTCAGTGAGCTGGGCTTGAGGAGGGGGGTGGGTGGTAGCTGGGAGAACAGGCGCGACGTCCGCCGCGCGGCATGGTTGAGCATTTCGCTCTCGTAGACGAGATTGATAGCCTCAGTAGCATGAATTACTCTAGAAAGTCTCCATTGATTTCGGAGAACGATTAGGCCAGCTATGCAGCGCATATCCGGAGCGCCAAGGCTTGAAAACTGTACCTACCCGGCTATTGCGCCGTCTCTCCTAGATCAGAACGCCTTGCCATGCTACTGCACAGCATGATATCGCCACACGAGAAGTACTTTCGAAATCGGAGAACGATGCAGCTAGACACTTTGTTCTCACAGGCGAACTCGATAGCCTCAGTAGCATGAAACAATCCAAATGACCTTTTGCAACTCGGAGATGGTATCTATACGCAACTGACCGTTAACGCGGTGCTGGAAAAAAAATCCACCCGGCTGTCGTGCCTCCTCTCCTAGAACCAAAACGCCTTGCTACGCGACTGAAAAGCATTCTGTTGCCACGCGAAAAAAATCATCGAAATTTGAGGAACAGATCACACCTCCCCTTGCGCTTCTCGCTTCTCTTGATGTGCTGTCTCCGGGTCGATGGCATCCTGACCTGGGTTGGCCATCTCGTATTCTAGGATCTTGATGAACTTGTAGAAAGCGAAGGCTGAGATGGCGCCGATGGCTGGTCCTACCCCTGCGTGATGTGTCAGCATACTCGTTGATACGTTGTCATGTAGTGGGTAGGGTTAGACGTACAATATATCCAATGCTCCGGATCAAACTCCCTAGTAGCCACACACGGCCCAAACGACCTCGCCGGATTCAAACTCCCGCCCGTAAAGAATACACCGACCAACTCGGCCACGAAGAGCGAGAGCCCGATCGCCACTGGAGCCATGTACGTGGCGCGATGTTTCTCCTTGGCCATCATGAAGACTGTGAAGACGAGTTCTGCCGTTAGGATCGCTTCGATGATGAGGCCGCGCGCGATGCTGGTTTGTGGGGCGAGGGTGGTGCGGACGTTGAAGTCGGAGGGGAAGAGCGCTTGCACGATGAAGGAGGCGACGATGGCGCCGACGAGCTGGGCGCCGACGAGGAGGGCGCCGCGGGAGTAGGTTATGGATTTTGTCATTACCATGCCGAGGGTTACTGCTGGGTCTGGGGGTAGGAGGTTAG
>JAABUW010002292.1_pt1 | contig 29458 bp, 23 predicted proteins | sample 5560081 | NCBI WGS metagenome assembly JAABUW01 (sample SAMN10711882, study PRJNA513363) | rock metagenome | isolation source: Antarctica rocks | place: Antarctica: Victoria Land, Knobhead sud | reverse complement strand
TCCGCTCTGGGGGGTGTCAGGCATAATGCTGTTCGTGATGGGGGCGAGACGGGAACTGCGGGCCATACTACGGGGATAGCTGTTTGAGGGGGTTGCAAGTAACCATGGGTGGCTGTATCGAAGGCTGTACCCAGGGTGTTCTCTGGAGGAGGTATTGGAAAGCCCGAGTATAATTTTTCCGCTCATATACCAATTATCGCAATTTACCCAGCATACATCCCAACGGACCTTTTGCACCATGGGGAATCATGATCCTATTCAGAGGGGTACCTTGATATCAGGCTGATCACTCGAGCCAGCTGACCGTACCAATTCATTCTACTGTAGCTACCGTAGATACACAAACCTCGCCCTTCCGAACAATCAACCTCTACTGGACCCTCCCCCGTCCCTTTCTCGCTTCCTCTTCCCCCTTGATTCTAACCTAACCTTCCCTTCCCACCTTCTGCAATCACTTTCCCCCCCTGTTCAGCCAAACCAGTTCATTACGCTCTCCACCCCGCGCTTATCCAATTGCACTAAATCTGTCAATCCCCATCCCCATCCCTAGGAAACCCATTTTTTTTTAGAAATTATCAGAGCATGAAATTGCCTCAATACATACACCACCCTAACTCCACAATTCCACAATTCCACAGCTTTTTTAAATTGTTTGGCTGTGGAGCGGCATGGAGCGGAATTGGTTAGTGCAACCGCTTCTGTTTGGAGTGCTATGTACATATGTACTTTGGATGGTCGCTTCGTTGTGGCGCGGATATATGTGGGAGCTTATGTACCAAGACGGGATTTTTTTTCTTCCCCAAGTGGATGGATTCGGAGCTGGGGTGATGGATCGAATGGTTTGGAAGAGTTCTGTCTCAATGTGTAGTGAACGAGCTTCGCGCGTATCCTAGGTTTGCCATGGATAAAACAATCGGAATAACGAGATAATTCTCAGTCAGGAAAAGTGCCATCCTGAGGGTGAGGGCCATTAGCCAACGTACCGAAAAGTCTGTCTTATAAATTATAGTCCGCAATTAGTCTTCTCCTTTATGCTAATCTAAAACCAAGATATTTTGATGACTGCGGCCCTATCTGTCTTCGCAATTGCGTTTCAATGGCCCAACACATTTTACATAATGATGATCTCTCGCTCTAGAACTTCAGAATAAAGTTCAGCGGACATGTAATATGTCAGCTTTCTCAGTCGATTGGATTCGAAGTCACTTTCATCTTGCAATTCTAAGCTATGCTTTGCTTATAACGTCGACGACCGGCTTTATCGACCTTAACACTGGCACGACGGCTGTGACGGCTCGTGTAAGCCTTGTAATCCTTCTCAAAAGCTATCCAAAATGTACTGGAGAAGGAACGATACTCCCTGTTGAGGATCTCAACAAGTTCGCTTGTAGCTGCGCCCACAGTTGAAGTCGCCGAGTGTCAGCCAGAGTCATAATACGTAGCAATATCACATGTGTGGGCTGATGGCCTTGGAAACAAGCAGGGGAACTGGCTTCCTTCTTGCCAGGTGCTCAGTCTAAATCGGATCATCCAGTCTGTTGGTTCCGACCAATTCTGGCTCGATACTCTCTGCGTCCCCCGTGGAGCCGAGAATCGAAAAGTAATCGGCATGGCTCTGAACCGAATGAGGAATACGTATCAAGAAGCCTCAATCGTGCTTATTCCGAACTCTTATCTCTGAGCTACTCCTTTGAGGACGACAATAGAAGCTCTCATCCAGCTGCTCTGTTCCGGTTGGATGCGCCGGCTTTGGACCCTTCAAGAAGGTATACTCGGTACCAGAAAACTGTATGCGTTATTCAAAAAGGGGGTTTTTGATATCCGGAAAGGTATGGAAACTTTGTCTTCACAGTTGAAAGAAACGACTTGGTTGTGTCACCCAATGGCCAGTTTTGCGCGTCGATCAAATTTCAACGAAGCTGCAGGTGCGCAGGATTCTAAGCGGATTGCCTGGCTATGGTCTGACTTGAAATGGTGCTCGACGAGCCATATCGAAGACGAGGTCATTGTCTCTGCAAACCTTCTGGGTGTGAAGGGTGCCTTGCTCTGAGACTTTGACCCCAAAAGTCGGATCAAGAGGCTGCTTTCATTGCTGCATAGTTTTTCCAGGAGAATCATATTGCTCCAGGGCCAAGGACAGACGTGAATGGGTACCGACGGTGGCTCGAATTATTCACTAAAGAAAATAATTTCCATCTGGGACCGCATAGAAGCATAATTCGGCTTTCTCTAGAGAATGAGGATAAAGTCATAGGCTTGTCAGTGAAAATTCCAGGATGGACATTCAGAAATACAGTGGAATCTTCGAGGTCGAAATACTCATTCCACGTTAATGTTCTCAACCAACATTTCCTGGCTAGAGGAGTCAGTGGAAGCGAAAGCGCATACTCATACGATGACAACCTCTCACTCTCGACCAGAGTTTCTCAGTCTAAGTGTGACGTGGGCCTAGTTATTTATAAGATGCCGACGGCCACTCAGACTCATTCGTAGGCTGCGTTGGTCTCTCTAGAACAAGAGGACGCTGCCAACTTGGACAGTAATGAGACTTGTCTGGTTGGGACACATCTAGGCGTATATGGTGTCGTTTGGGAATTTTCTCCGAACCATCCAGGGTCCAGCCTGAGCTTCCTATAAATTCGGAAGGGGTTACAGACCAACCCCCTTCCGTTTACAGCAAGACGAAGAGTATTCCAGAGAATTAATAGTGGCTTATACGATAGAACAAATCCCACTCAGGTTTACGCTTCGCGTGCCAGCGTTGTCCTTGTTATCGTGGACATGGCTTGGGATGACTGTTTGTAGGGGACGATCCACTTTCCATGCAAAAAGAAGTTTACCTTGTAATTTTCGTTCCCTAGAAGTTAAGCAACATCCATGATTCGTAACGCAATTCCTGTATATTTCTCGCTTTCTACTACTATCTACCTCCTCACAGCTTCAGATCCTACAGACACCTAAGCCTTCACCTCCTGCGTCTGCACATTCGTATCATTCCCTCTTCGTTCTCCCTCCCCGTGCTTAGACTGCGCCATCTTTTCCAAATCAATCTCGTTTTGCTCAAGGAGCAACGCTTTATGTTGTATCGGACGCCGTATCCAGCAAGGCATGTACTTCCAACCTAGACCATGCCGCCAGGCAATGTCCAGAAGCGCAGCAATAGGAGGCGAATAGCCCGCGTGATTGATTAGAGCAGCCAAGTAAGTTGTGATGACACCTCTAAAGATGGAGATCTGAACCGCACTCTGTCGAAGCCTGTATGCTTCACCTCCCCAACGACTCTGAACTAGGATCATTACCTTCGTTAAAAGCCATTCACGTGTTCAACAAAATTTCCCACATATGAGAGAACTTGAGTACTTATTCTTGATGCCGGTCTGATTAGCAGACGTATGCTGAAGCAACGTGATCTTCTCGGCCATTTAAATTTCATTAAACTTTCATCGAGTGTCTGGTAAAATGGTAAGGTGACAAGGGCAATCGAGACGGTGGTAAGCCCCGAATACAAGAAATATGATCTTTCACCTGGTTAGTGCAGGATGCTTAATTTGTTGGAAGGGAAAGGATACGATACCTCAAGGATCTCACCGAAACCGAGATCACTATCAGATACTGAAGTGGGAAGTCTGCTCGGACGTTCGGGTACCACTCGCTACTGATGAGCATAAAATGCTCCGATGGCGGCCTCAAAGATGCCCGGAAAGATTCGCGCGGCCAACAGGCTGTGATAGTCAGATGCAGCAGCACAAGTATAAGCACAAGCTACACCTCAGAGCACGATGTTTGTGCTGAGCCATTTATCTAAGAGGCTACTCCCGTGTAGCTTCAGTTGCAGGATTACGCCCATAACCGCAGCATCCTGGATCCCGCGTAGATAAATCGCAAATCAAATGGAGAAGTACATCAATGAGACGTTATCAATGGGTCGCATGATAGCAGTAGAATATGATGGTTACGGCCCGCCAATTGACCTTTCGGCGCAAATTTCTCAGGTTGACACGATGGGCGTCATCTTCGGCATTATGGCTAACATGCCTCGGGTATGTACTTTATATGCTTCATCTGCTGGAAGATTTGTGATTGTGTCGGCCGGGTGGGCTGCAAAAAATGCCAGCTTCTAGCTTATCTATATTCCATATAGTGATCATGATTCCAAAATAGATCCTTATCACAGCGCAGATGACAGAGTAGGTAGAACTTCCCAAGCAGAGGAGAAGTATGGTTTTGTTGCTCCAGGTCGTGTTTTCGCTGAGATGATTGAATGTCACTCTGGTCCCCCATTTTCCTTGCGTAAGGTAGCTCAACGCCCTTTTCCGGGAAAGGTGCCTTGCATTGCATACAGTATCCGCAGATTGCTGATCTAGATTGACGAATAAGGAGAGAGGAAGTCTCTACCCCCGGGCCAAGCCTCCTGAGCCCTACTTCTAGAACCTGACCGCTCCCCTGGGCACATGAGACGATTACCTCGATATTACCACGACATCTCGTCGCACGACTGCCCAAAGTCCTCGTTGACCCAGAAGCGATCAAGAGCGCGACAACGGCAATTGTTATTCAGTGATATCCGCGGCGAAATGGGGTTCCGCCGAACAAGCGGGCCCGCGTGTCACGTGAGCGGTTAAGAAAAGCTCTTTGGTGACGGGGATTATTGAATTGTAAGTATGCCTTGGGGTCTACAAAAATCCTTCACCATCATCACAGAATACCGCGGACTGGAGACTACATGCGTTGAGACCGGTCTTTTCGCTGTATTATCTCATACCGAGCCACACTTCTTATATGAAACCACCTCCGCATCTCAGTATAATGTGGTTGGCGCTGACAGCACTTGCTTCAACATCAGCTCCATGATACTACCTAAGCATGTGACGAATAGACTCTCCCCACGTGCCTGCTCGGCGTCAGCATCATCTACCCGGCTCTCTGGCTCTCATAATCCCGGATCCCTTCTTTTTTCAGGTGGAGACTAAGACGGACGTCTTCCACAACTCTCTTCCCATCACACATCCCGAAATAACACGCGGTGGGCGGAAGAGGAGAATACTTATAAACGCCAGATCATCATTTCCTGGGCCTTTTGGAAAGCGTTCATGGGTATGGGGAGCCGTTAAGAATCCCATCTACGATTGGAGCAAGAATCAAGCCGATGAAACACTTAGCCCAGGATTGGGCTGATTCGTTCAAGGAAGCTATAACGGATATCCTAGAGATAGCGCGGCCGAAAATTGTTTGCTTGGAGAATTGGGTACTTGACGAGGGGGGATGGCACAACGAAGAAGGGATGGTTACGTTATTTGGCGATGCAGCGCATTTAGTGAGTGTGGTGCGTCTCCCCTGCATTGTAGTCCCGCTTCACTTTTATAGTAAAAGCCATTACAAGCGTCAGAGGCGAAGGGGGCAAATCACGGTATCCAAGATGCCGCAAGTCTACTTGAAATTATCCTTTCGTCTTTTGCACCTCCCCAATTCATCCGGCTACAGCGACGCTGTAGACTGCGATTGGCGAGTATGAGGCTAAGATGTCAAAAAGGACAGGACCTGCGGTTCTGACGAGCAGGAAGGCCTACCTAGATGCTCATGACTTCAAGCAAATTTGAAAGAGTCGGCACGGCATATCGTGAAGGGTTTGGATGTCTTGGGCGGTGTTTGTTGGAAACGATTAGACTTGAGGAGAGGTCTCGACGTGGTGGATGGGCTTACTGCGCGGGTGGTGTTCGTTATGTTGGCGATGGGGTCATTGTGCTTTCTGTGTTCCTCCCAAGAACATCTGGCCCTTGAATTCGACCCTGTAAATGTGCTCGGCCCGAGATTATGCTTAGGCGAGGGAAGTCGACACTTTGTTCGGACGGCAATTAGGAAAGAAATGCTGCAATCGACGATCTGACAGTACTTTCTTGGTGGTCTTCTAGAGGATCTCAGATCACATCATCGCGACTGGAAAAGGTACACTGTAATACGGTCATGTTTTCGTTGATTGGTCGAATCGACTTGCTCTGTCGTTTTCGGAAGTGCGGTCGTGTCACAAAAAATCAGGATCTCCCAGCTTGGCATGAGAGCTGCATACGGCTGGTTACATCCGACGTTAATTCGACTTCGAGCGAAAAACTGACTTGTTCCCAGTCTTCCAATACGTCTTCTAGCTTGGCCGTTGAAGCAAGATGCTCTATTAGAAGACATATTTCTGCGCAAATGACAGCTGGTATTTCTTGCTATAGCGCCCAAAAGCCGGCTTTGCTTGATAGAAAGGTCCTTACGCTACTGTCAGGTACACAGTACAGTCTGCTTCCGGGCTTGCGCGGTTGCCGGGACCATCTGAAAAGGCACACTCATCTTCTCTCATTTCCTGCAACAACCCCGTTGTGCGTCCCCCCTGCCTACCATATCTCCCTTATTGGCTTTGGCCAGCCACATCCGAGCAATCCCAGAGAAGATCCAACGGCTGTCTACATGTTCCAATTTCCCGCTTATCTGACAGAGGTGTCAAAATGTGGAAGACTCGACCGGAACTGTTGAGATCTCCAGACCTATACCTAGTTTCAGCGTCTCACAACGTTGTGTGCGACTATGTCATTTCTTTGTCACATGATCTGAGATCACGCTCCTTTCTGGATTTCCAGAGGACTATCGCTATCCACCTTTCACTGTGGATCTATCTTATGCAGCTCTTCCCGTCGGCTTATAGGCATTTGCAAACACCAGGGATCTCAAAGCCCTGAGTCACCAGTATCGAGTGCAAGATGCATGGATTCATCGCCGAGGGACCTTGCTTCCTGGAAGACGCACAATGTCTCTTCGAGCTGACCTCTGCACACTGGGGGACCACAAGGGTCTCCTACGCTGTGCCGGCCCTTGCAAGCTGAGGCAGTATAAGATCTTCTTTCTGCTGGCTTTTTGGGTGATGTTCTACCTTTTTTGTCCAAAGCTCGTCCTTGTTGCCACCGAGCTCTAGAATTCAGTCTCTCGTTATTTGCCCAAGCAGCTAAAACTTCTGCCCGTTGAAAATGCATGTAACGAGGGTTGCTGTGTTTGGGAGGCTCCTTACTCTTGCTGCAGCCGAGCTTGGTAGGTTGCATAATCTCCTTTTCTAGGCACAGCAGAAGAAAGATCAACAAGCCCTCTTCCATTTTCTAGGCTTAGAGTTTTCTTTATTACTGTCTCAGAAAAAGCATTGTTGGTTGACTCTTGTCTACTTGATCCTCGGAGAGACTAAATGTACAACGATCCCATTGACTTCAACTTGTTCCAGCGAAACGCTTTTCGCCACGCTTCGCTCCGCTAATATAGTCACAGCTCTCCGACCCGCGCTGGTTCATCCTCGATGTGACAACGAAACGCTGCCCCCTTATCCGTACTCCTTCAGTACTGGATTTGGTGGACCTACTGGGACTGGTAGCGGAACCTTTCCGACAGGCACTGGAAGCGGGACTATTCCCACCGCTACTGGCTCTTTGGACCCCACAGCGTCATCATCTGTGTATAGCTTCACGAACTCAAGCCTAGTACCAATCAGCACAGGGACCACATCTCCAAGATCCAATTCCAGCACCAGTGCAGCAGGTACTTCTGGCAAACCGAGCTACCCTCCATACAGTTTTAGCTTTCCCACCTTCACGCCTACCGTCATCAGCGGGTCACCGTCTTATCCAACTGGAGGCTCCAGCGGAAGTCTTGGTCCTATCAGCACTGGCACGAGTCCTACAGCACCTTATGGAAATTCTACTACCGTCTTTAGCCCGAGAGGGTCCAGCTACACTTATAGCTTCCCAACTTCAAGCACTGGAGCTAGCGGTATCTCAACCTCTTTGACTAGCACTGTGTCCAATACCACTACGACAATCAATTCTACACAAACAATCAGCTCAATCTTAACCACAAGCAGCACCATCACCACGCCATTCCCGGTCAGCAACACCACTACTCTCAGTCCAGCGACCGGGACTTCAAGCTTCACCACCAACGTGACTAGCTCCACGGATCCAGGAAATCAGACCAAGACTCCTGTCTACCCAACTTATCCCACCTGGTCCTGGTCTTTGACTTCATCGTCCGTGCCATATCCGTCCAGCGGCAGTGGGACGGTTCCTCTTCCCACCGTTGGCACCGGCACGATCGGTTCTATTACATCAATCCCAACATCTCCTACAGGTAATACATGATTTCGTCTCTCCACAGCTTACTCCCAGGACATCTCTGACACCACAACAGGTACAAGCGCAACGTACTCCTTCGACCCAAGTACCTTGACGAAGAACATCACCAGTACTTCTACCAGCACAACTGAATCCTCGTCATCAACCGACCCTACCGAATCCGCCAGCAGCACGACCGAGACGACTGAAGCCCCATTCACTTACTCCTGGATCTCCAGCTTCACCACAAGCACCAGGTTCACTCCGACATATTCTACAAAGAGTATGCCGTCGGAGTACTATTACCACCACCGTCGACCTCACAAGGGGCATCATGATGTAAGTAAATTCCTCTCCATTATAATTCGTCCACCTCATTGACAATCAAACAACCTCAGCACCCAGAAGGTCCCCCAGACTTCGACAATGATGCCTAAGACCGCGGCATCCAAGGTCCGATTGCAGAAGCCAAAACCTCTTCTCAACGGACAATGATGAAGCGTCCTTTCCCCCCATTCCATACAAAATAGACGCTGCGCTTGTTCAATGCCACTGAGGCAACGCCACTCCTTTACTATCCTGTATTTCAATGTTCGGCATTAACGTACCTTCACTTCTACGGGAGGAAACCTTCGGATACCAGCTCTAAACCGTTGCCACAGAGAGCCTTTACGCAGTAGAGATTCAATCAGAGCAGTGAACATCTTCCCTGCAAGTGACGCCCCAACCCTTTGCCTCGGACGCTCATGAATCTGCAATAAGTTCATAAAAGTCATGCATCTCTGTTCCACCACAGTAGCCAGCCCTAGCTCTTATTTCATAACCCTCTCGTACCAACTTGGGGCCATCGACAATGCCCGCCCGCCCCCTGTGATCTTAAAAGACAAAACACTATCAACTTTGCTACATCATCGCTACTTGTCACTAAAACCCACCCTCACCCTTTTGCCTAACCCCATTGACCAATTCGGATTACGCCACCTTATCTACAGTATGATTTAGTCCGAGACCAGCCCCTCCCTTCCTTCCCACCACGACTGACAATCCCTGCCCCCCTCCTTTTTCCCTTCCCCTTTCTCCCATCTCCCATCTCCCATCCACCCCGCTATCCCTCAAACCCCCCCCCCCCCCCTTCTCCAACTAGAACCCCTGTCTTGGTAATAACGATGATGATGTGACTATCGTGGATGAAGTCATGCCCTGCAATGCATGCCGCTTCACAAAATTCGCAGCCAAGGGCCGAAGGAAGGGGAAAAAAGGACTTCGTGAGCATGTTTTTGCTTTTCAAAAGTATGCTACTGGATGTCTATCGTGAATTCATTTGCTTTTGTTCCATTCCCGCTGCTCCTCTCAACTGCAAGCGAGTCATATGTATGTACGAGTACATGCCACTTCCCTGATCTCACACCTTGAAGCCCAGCAATAATTGCCCATTTCTAGCGGTCGGCATTTTCTGCAGGCCGGCAGGCTTAACAAACACTCCTATGGACGCCATTGCTCATCGGCCTCTGCGCCTTATGCTTCTGGTGCGCATGCAAGCCCTGGCTCGAATGCTGCTTCTCGAATTGGCTGGGAGCGCCTGGATGGAAGGGTGCCAAGTCGATGGGGTCCGAGTCCATCAATTGTTGCGTGGTGGCGCAGATGTCTGTGATGAGGCGGTCCAAGAGGTCCAAGGACATGCTTTCGCGGACGACGACGCGGAGAATCTCGGTTTTTTCTTCTTTGGGGGGGAGGGGGTAATCTGGACGGTGGGTTAGTTGTGCGGTGGGGAGTGATTTTGGAAGAGGAGCTTACTTGGGATGATGTATTGTTTCGCGCGTAACAGGTTGCTGACGGTTTCTTGGTGGACGTGGCTGTTCTCTTTCTTGAAATCGTCGGAGAAGCGGAATGCTACGACTGGCAGACCCGCGTTGTAATCGGCGCTGGTCTCGTCGTCTTTGCCAAAGACGGCTTCGCCTTTGCCCTTGAAGACGTGCTCTCCCTTCTTGCGATGGATATCTGACACGCAAACATACCACCCTGTCGCCTCGAGCGCCTTACTCAACAATCTCGCATTTGCAAGACAGTTTTCCATGATATCCCTATACCCATTGAACCCCAAATGAACGAGATTGTAGTACTGCGCAATAACTTGGGCGCCTGGGCGGGAGAAATTCAGGGTATAGGATTCCTCGGTGCCGCCAAGGTAGTGCAGTTCGAAGATGAGGTGTTTGGGGAGGTAGGACTGGTCACGCCAGATGATCCAACCGACACCGGCATACACGAGACCGAATTTGTGGCCGGAGGTGTTGATGGATTTTACGCGGGGAAGTTGGAAGTTCCTGTTTAATTGTTAGCTGAGAGGATGTTGGTTGAGGGAAAAGAAAAAACCATTTGGGACCACCAACTTTGGCGTGGGTGAAGGGAGCGACGAAACCACCGCTGGCGGCATCCACGTGGATGGGAATGTCATTTCCGGTCTTCTCCTCGTAATCGTCTAGGATCTTGGAGATTTCTTCGACTGGCTCATAGTGACCGGTATAGGTTGATCCTAAAATCACAAAAATGCCGATGGTATTCTCATCAATATTCTGCTTCACGAGCTCGGGATCAAGTCTGTAAAGACTCTTCTCGCTAACGTCTAAGATCCTAGCTTCTACCTCGAAGTAGCGAGCGAATTTCTCTAGGGCGACCTGAGCATTCGAGCCCATGATTATATTGGGTTTGGACTTGTCCTTCCCCTCTGCATCACGCTTCTCCTGCCAACGACGTTTCATAGCCAGGCCACCAAGGTGAATAGCCTCCGAAGATCCCGTAGTAGCAGACCCAATGGCAGTCTCACCTTTCTGGACGCCCCAAAGATGGGAGATGATGGACACACAACGAGCATGCATAGCCATCATTGCAGGATACTCGTCAGCATCCGACATGTTCTTGGACAAATTCTCCACCATTAGAGCCTCTGCTTCCCTCTCCATGTACGTCCCCACGAAACTTGCCAAATTTAAATTTGGCCTCCCATCCAAATCCAATTCATCCTTAAGCATCTGATGCACTGAGTCGGCCGGAGCGCCTTCCTGCGAAATGATATATTTGGGGATTTCTTGCTGGGAAGCATAGCGGGAGCTGTAGGGAGTGACTGAAGAGACGGCATTTTTGGTGTAGATGTGTTTCTTGTGAGCATTGGTGGGGTCATCGTGTAGGGTTTTGATGATCTCATCCGGGTCGACCTGGAGGGGATTTAGCTTGGGTTCTGAGAGTGTTGTTGCTCGTGTTTGAAAGGTTGAAAACGCGACTCTGGATATAGCATTTTAGAGGTTCTCAAGGAACTTACGTGTCTTGCAAGAGCCATGATAGAGGTCAATTGGAAGCTTGAGAGCTCCTTGTCTTTGTGTGTAGGATATGACGGATAACAACTTCTGGAGAGTGAATTGAGTTTGGAAAAAGGGCTCAGAAACTTCAGTTGGCAGAGTCTTCAAAGAGTATGGAAGTTTTGATAGTGGGAGCTTTCAAAGAAAGAGATGTTTGCCTGGGGTTCGTTTTATAAGGGAAATGGTTGGAGCATCCATGATGGATGTTTACATGACGAAACAAGCTTTCTGTTCCGGTGAATCCGTCGTCATGCCGAAAAGCTTGCAGGACTGGCAGCTTTACACCGGGTTGACGTGGGGAAACCAAAGCCAATAATTGAAGGTTGCTCTGGTAATAAGTTGGAACATATGTGATCTACAAACAACGAAAGTATCATCAAGAACTATATCTAGCATGCATGTACAATAAAAGAATACCACAAAGACTATCCAAGACTCCGTGCTTCCAGTCCCAAAGATAGAACCCACCGCCTGCCATCGCTTTTGCAGATCCCCTCAAGGCCGTGAAACGTCTTCCGAGCATTCCGTAGAATCCTTCTAATTGCTTGTATCTCTTCAAATCATATTCCCCATACCCACATCACTTCCCCCCAAACTCGCGACTGATCTCGCTCCAGCCGTACTTCCAGCCACACTCATCACCCTCACCGTCTTCTTCTCCTTCCCAGGCTTGGCAGTAAGCACCTGCGCCGGGCAAACCACAATCTCCTCGTCACCGATACCGGAGTCATCTCCTCTCTTTACCACGAGAGGGAATAAAACCATGCGCACCACCGCGTGTTGAGCCTCTAGAGCATCGTTGGAAGAGGTATCGCCACTGCGCTCGTTCATGAGTGCAGCGTTGAAATACACTTTGCGGGCGAGATCACCATTGATGTCGTATTCTGGTTGGAGTGGAGGGAGCATGACATACTCCGCACGCTGGGTACGCATTTCGATATGGAGATCCACAGCTGCACCGATTACTTTGCGGAGAGAGTCCTGGATTTGGTTGACAAGATGCGAAGGCGGTGGGAGAAACTTCGCTAGTGTCTTGTAGATTTCTTCCATGACTGCTTCGGTGTCTTGAGCGCGCTGAGCGACGAAAGCTTGTCGTCTCGATAGCAACGTTAGGGTCGTGGCTCGCCATTTGTGTACAGCCGCCATCGGCCCTACTTCCGAGAGTATGTTCTGAAGGGATTTTAGCTTTTGCCGTTGCTCACGATCCATGCCGAAGAGGTAGCGAGTGAAGATGTAATCGAAGATCATGGTCATGACCACAGACATAAAAACGTCCCGTCTCTTGACCCGGTCTGCAAGATAGCTGTCGACATCTGAGCCATCGAGGATCGCGTTCTCGATCCGGTCCACTACAACCTCATCTCTGACTTCACTCGCTAGATAGCAGGCTCTCATGTCAGAGAATTTTGAAAACCTTAGCACCCACTGCTGCACGTGCTGACAGAGCTTCTGGCATTGATCATCAAAGTAATCCTCGTCTCGGGCAATAACCAAGTCATCGCTATTCTTCGATGCCAAGATCTGTCGCTGCAGCACACGCACTTGCTCTTTGGTGGCCTCTAGTTCATCATGCACTTTCCGTAGCTCCAAATTCTTCTCTTCAAGAGCTACATTGACTTCGTGACGGACGATATCCTCCATACCAGCTGATAGTTGCGAATGTTGCTGTCTGAGCTCGTCCAGCTCTATCAGGGATTGTTGCCATTGCTGATGAGTGTCGGCATGTTCAGCTTGCAACTGACTGTAACGCTGCTCATGGTCGGCAATGCCACGACTTGTTGCTGATAACCCTTCGTTGACTTCGGTTAATTGCACAACCTGGCTTTGCAGTCCTTCAAGTATATTCTTTAACTGGTTGAGCTCGGCATCCTTCTGGCTTAGAAACGAGTCGCGTGTCTGGATTGCGATTTGATAGTTCTCGATTTCTGAATTCCGAGCATGTGCTGCTTCTTCAAAGCTCCTCTCCGCTGTTGATTTGGCGTTTTGTAACAATCGGTTTTCTGATACGAGCTGATCCAGTTTGTTTTCAAGATCCAAAACTTGCAAGCTTTGTCGCCTCCGCATGCTTGGCGGTCGCGTCGGCGAAATCGGTGACTGCCCATGAACATCACCCCACCCCTCCTGTGTAATTCAGTAAGAATAACAACATACTACAATCGTTGTGGTGGGTACTCACATAAACATCGGCCATGTCCCTGACCCTGGATTTGCCTTTGTCCTTGATGGGGTCGTATGTTGAGGACGATGGAATCGCGATGTCGTGTTCCAGGTCCTCAGCCTCCAAGCCTTTAGCGAGCTTAGCTTCACTTTTCTTATTCGCCAGTCTCAGATCCCCGCTAATCCGATGGTCGACTCGTCGCAACGGTGGTGTTCCAGAAGACCGAAAGCTTTGTCCACTGACTGAACGGACCTGCTCTGGTGTTCGGATGATGGCGTTGATGCTGTCACCTGAACGAATACTTGCGCCGCTCACCGACCGACAGGCGCCTTCCCAGGGAACTGCTGGAGCAGTGGTATGGTGGCCTTGGTCTGTATTTCTGCTTCGGCTTCGCTCAAGGTCAACTGCATGCTTTTCCTCGTCGACTGGAGGCCATGAAAGGCGCGCGATGAGATCGTCAGTCGAAATCAGGGTTTTCGGTGTATCCTCCCTTACTGGCGGTGATCGAACCCGTTGCTGAGAGAGAGACTGGGGACGAGCCGAACGACGGAGTGACTTGACTCCACGCTCTGGCGATCCTACGTCGGACAAATGACGGCTTTTCTTGTGCAAAGGTGACTCTTCTGGACTGTATTCCGTAATAGTGTCGAGTCTTCGTCGAGCGGAGCCATCTGGACTGAAAGGACTTCGCGGAGGCGATGTTACGTCGCTAATGATACCGACAGGACCTCCGAAGAGAGACGAGCCTGGTCCATCGTTCGTGGGGTCCGCAGGGGACGTCATGTGCAATGCGCGTTCGGCAGCAACCACAGAGGCGTGCTCGGTATGCAAATCTGGTGACAAAGCCGCCAGGTCTCTTGTCGATTCATGACTGGAGTAATCAGCAGCGATTCGGTCTCGCGTAGGAGGAGTTGGAACATCTTCGGGCCGACCTGCTAACTCCTCTCTTGTTGATGGAGAAGATTGGAAAAGTACCGAGGATCTGTCTTTCGTTGTAGAGCTTACTGGTGATGGCTCTCGTAGATCGTCGAATGACATGTCTCTCGATCGTCGATTACCTAAGTGATGACTTCCACGTTTCTCGTGGAGAGCCTGGTCGTTATTCTCAGAAACTGGACTCCTTGAACTAACGCCCTCGGGTGTGGGCCGTGGTTTGGATACATTATGATCGGGACTCATTTGTACTGAAACGTTAAAGGGATTCTCGGTTGACGCTTTCTCATATTGATGGCTTTGATGATGCCGCTCAAATTGTACCACATCAAAATCTGCATCTCGTGGATCGCGCTCTCCAGTCTTCGTCTCACATTCCGCGTCCACATCAACCACTGGACTTGCTTCGGTATCCTGATAACCACTATCTCGAACGAAACGGTGATTAGGTAGTCCTTCAGTGACAATGGGTGAATCAGAGACTTGGATCGCACTGTCTCTGTCGATATTCTGTTTTGATCGACCTCCAAAGCTTGCACCTTCTGCCCCGGTATCACGTGGAACCTGGGGAGAGAGCGGTAGAGTGTCTTCAAAGTGCTGCGGTGGAATGGCCGGTCTCTGTTGCTCCAGTGTCCAAGCCTGCGCTTGAGTTTGGTCATTCTTCTCTTGATCAATCGATTGTGGAGCCTCCTCGTCTCCAAATTCCGTCCACTTGGAGGCCTTCTTGCTTTTCTTGCCCTTTTTACCGTCCTTCCCTGAGTCCTTGCGTTGGAGGCCCTCAGTCGCGATTATACCTAACGCCAAGCCAGCAGCCGTAGCCGTAGCCGCAGCCATACCTTCCCTTGCCGTAGATACACTCAGAATGGCTTGACCCTCTGACTGCTCGTCAATCTGCTGCACGCCTGAAGGTTGATTATCTATTTCCCTCTCGACGTCTTTTCTTTTGATCTTCTTGCCTCTCTTGCCTTTCTTTGCCGGTGCATAATCCCAATCTGCTTCAGCCTGTTCCTCATGTACTGGTAATTCTCCCGGTTCCCGCTCCCGACCAACAGTCTCCGGCGCCTGATCTGTATCTTCGGAAACTTTCATCGACCTTTGAAACTCTTGCGGCTCAGTAGAAAAAGCTTGCTCGATACTTCCTTGTTGTGGTTCAGCAAGTTTCATTTCACCTTTCTCTGCGATCTGCCCAGCTTTTGTGTCATGAGAAATACTGAAGTAGTCATTTGACGTGTTCATGTGTTGCGATGGTTCCCCCACAGTGCCTCTATATTCTTCTAATACGGAAGGAATATCGGCGTATTGCTCGTGCGTTGGTTGCTCATCTACGTGTTGTGTCTCTTCAGCTTCCCTTACGTTAATTTGCTGAGCGGAGTCCTCGGATGGATATGAAGCCGGTATAGGTGCTGGGCCTATTGGAATATCTGCGGCTTCACCTGCTACTGCATCTGCATCATCCGCAAAAGGTTGCGTAGCTGTGTCATCCTCCCAGATGATAGGTGCTTCTTTTTTCTTTCCTTTCTTACCTTTCTTGCTCTTCTTGGTTGTGGTAAAGGTAGAGAAGTCGTCTTGGGGTAGGGAAGTGGTCTCGACAGCACTAGATCGTAAACCTTGATCGGCAACCTCTTTTACATCCTTGAGTGGTAAGACAGGCTCGTGTTTCTCCCCAAGTGGCTGGCTTATCCGGGAAGTGAAACTCTCCAAGCTTTTTTCGTTCCCAGATTTTTCGTAGTCATGGATTATTGCTAGTTCAGAAATCTCGCCAGGCCCGGTGGCGATTGGCATACCTTCAAGAAGCTCCGTCTGCTCAGCGCCTGTAGTAGGCTCTAGTTGTTTTGAACCGCCTTCTGGGACCGATGCATGTGGGTCTTCCGAGACTTGGGCTTTTTCCGAAGCAGCTGACTTGTCATTGCGTTGCTTCTTCCCTTTCCTGCCTTTCTTGACAGGCACGTCCCATGGACCATCATCCTCGTTACCCTTTTCCATTCGCTGAGCATCTGCTGTATCGATCGTTTGTGAATTGCCGATATTTGTCTGGCCTTCTGCAGGCGTGGCTTGCGTAACGTCTCGGTCGACAAGGCCATCTCCGGGGGTATCAAAAGCACGTTCGGTTAGAGGTTTATCATCTTGAGACTTGTCATTGAGAGTGTAAGCAGGTGTAGTAGAGTGTAGGTCATCACCAAATGCTGCTGATAGATTCTCGGTTGGGCGAACATCCGATAGATGTTCTTTCTCCGATTGCTTGCCTATTCTGTGATCCTCTCTGTGGATGGGAAGTACATATTGTCTAGCCTCGCTCGACGATCCGCTAGGAGCAACCTTAAGTTCGGCAGACCTGTCTTCGGCTCCTCTTTCTCTAACGCGATGAGCCTCGGTAGGTTCGTCCAAAGGCTGAACAAAATCTATCTGTCCCCACTCTTGATCAACTTCTCGCTGAGGCGATTGGGCTGAGGAATTTTCGGCGAGTACAGCAGATGGCTTCGCAGCAAGACCCGTATCAAAAGAGGATTCGTCGGCGAGTTGGGTGGCCTTTGCTTGAACCACATCCTCATCCCAGCTGAATGCTTGTGCCTTCTTAGCCTTCTTCTTGTCTTTCTTGCTCTTCTTGAGGCTAAAATTAGTGCCAATCTCAGGATCTTGCTCTACTATTTGCTCTGCTTGAGAGTCAGTGGTACTATCTAAGGCATGATGTGGAGAAGCTGCGGTCGACGTAATGGCTTGTTGCACTGCCTGTTCAGCCGCTACTTGACTAGCTTCAGCCTCGACTTCTCGGACATCTCTAGTAGCGCTAGCTATCTTTTGAGGAAGTGTCTCACTTGCCACAACTGACTCTGAGGCTCCTGGTGGATCAGGCGTAGCAGTAGCGTTCTCGTCATCCCATGAAATCGCTTTGGACTTCTTCTTGGCTTTCTTCTTGTCTTTTTTGCTCATTGGAAAGTCGTCGAAAGGGTCAGTGAGAGATTCGACCTGAGTAGCGGTTACAGGTCCCAAAGACTCCGTACGTTCCTCCATAATGCTTTGCTCTTTTGAAGGATCATCCGTTAACTCAAGTGGCTCCTGGGTCGTTATACTTTCGAATGTAGCAGAGTTGGACTTGTCTCCCAGAGACAAAGTCTTGGATTTCCTGGATTCCTTGTTTTTCTCGCTCTTTGCGAGATCATCGAAGTCGTCCACGATTGAATCAGCTTCTTTCTGCTTTGCTAGCTCCTTCGGCCCATCAAAACTGACGTGGGGGGCCGAAGGATACTCTCTTGTTGTGGTTAAATCTTGCGATTCTAATTCTTCCGGTGTGCTGGTAGTGGCCTCAGCTTCCCATGACGATGCCTTCAACTTCTTGGCCTTTTTCTTGTCTTTTTTGGTCTTTGGAGCAGTAGTAAATTCGTCCGTGACGGCTTTCGCTTCCTTGTCAACGAACATCTCGGTAGACTCATCAACGATATCTTTCTGGGCATCAGTAGTCTCCGGTATTACCTCGGCTTCGGGTGTCGGTGTAAGAAGATTATCTTCCCTAACAACCGTGTTGCCTTTTTTGGCGTTCGTCTTGTCGTTTATACTTTTCTGTAAGCCTTCAATCTCGTCTGCCACGACCTTATCTTGGGCAGCAGCCGGGGAATCGAAAGCATTATCCATGAAGCCTTCGCGCAATTCCCCAAAGTTTGGCACTCGTTCGCTCTCAGGCGTCAACGTAGGCAACCCATCGTCCCTAGCAGAACCTTTTGTTCTCTTGGCTTTCTTCTTGCCTTTCTTACTCATGGAGAAGCTTTCGAACTCATCTGCGACACTTTTGGTATGGGTATCATTGGGAAACCCAGGAGACTCATTCGCCACATCTGTCTGCACATCATCGATCCCGAGGATGACCTCAGATCCAGGTGTAGATGAGTCGAAATCCTCGCCCCAAGCAGCCTTTGCGCTCTTAGCATTTTTCTTGTCCTCCTTACTCAGCGTCGGTAGGTGTTCAGAAACACTCTGCGGGTCATCAAGTGACTTCTGTACTCCTGCGGCCGTATCGGGAATGTCCAAAGTTTGGTTTGCGGGCTCAGAAATACCAAGCTCGGCCTGAGATGCGGTATGTGGCTCTTGGATGCCGAAGACTTGGCCTTCGATAATTGGATCAAGGGGCGTACCCAATGTATTTGGTTCATGTCCGAAGAACGGGCGGCTCTCGCTAGACATTTGGGAAACAAATTCAGGATCTGGCACGATGTCGGTAGCTTTCAGTGCGTCCGGCGGCTTTTCGTCATCGCGGCTAAGAAGAGCTGCGGTTTCTGGGCTTATAGCTCGACTTTGTTCAATCTCCTCAACAATTGGATGGCTTATTATAACAGAAGCTATGTCGGACGCCGCGAAGCTGTTTTGATCAATGCCCCTAACCATAGTACTAATCGGCTCACTATGAGTCCGGGCTAATGCGTTCCGCTTGCTTATACCGTCCACAGATCTCTCGAAAGTAATCTCCCCGGAGGTTTCAGCATCAGGCTCCCTTGCCAATGGCAAAAAACCGTATTTAACAGCTTCGAGAGGTATTTGCGGTACGTCTTCGGTGTCGGGTTCGTCCGCAAGAATAGGACTGTCGCTTATGCCCTTCTCGCCTTCTATACTAGACGGCGTTATCTGGCTAAACAGATTGATGTCGTTCTTCCGGGATGACCTGTTCAAAGTATCTCTTGCCAAAGCTTCAAGGGACCCAACTGATTCGCCATGTGGTTCATCTGAAGCTGAAGCCTTCTCTGATTCCGCCAATATATCTTGCACTTCACTGGCAGTGTCTGTTGTAGCCATAGGGGGTCCAGCAATGGAATTGTCATCCTCGATATCTGCAGCCGTTCGAACGTCTTTAGAGTCCTGAATATTGAATTTCTTGCCTTTCTTACTCTTCTTCTTCTTTGTTGGTAGAGCCCACTCATCATCATTGACAGACTGCAGTTTTGTAGGCTCAGGCAAACTTTGAGAACGATTTTCCGTAATGAGCAAAGCCTGATTAGGGCTCGATGTGGGTTCAGTGCCCGCATCAGCTTGGTCTCCTTGATCATTGAATCTCGGCAGACGCTCCGGTAGATCCACAAGTGAAGCATCGCTGGCTAATCCACGCTGAAGGTGGTACGGCTCGGACTTCACTGATTCAAGAATGGCTGGCGTGGGCTCTTGTGCTGTTGACTTTTGCTTCTTTCCTTTTTTCCCTTTCTTTGCCTTCTTCTCGCTGAAGCCGGCCCACTCATCTTCTACCGACGGCTCTTGAGGGACCTCACGTTCTTGCATGTCAGAAAAATCCTGGGGTTGCGAGCTTCCCTTGACCGGCTCCGAGTTTGCAGGTAATATTTCCAAGTCCTTCTCCTTTAAACCAATACCTTCGCTTGCTTTAGCCAGCAAGTCCTGCTTCCTCCCCTTCTTCCCCTTCTTCTTACTAGGACCCGACCATTCACCTGCCAGTAACTGCTCCTCAGGAGCCTCAACGGCACCTTTATCAGATTGATCTCCTTTTTGTAAGTTCTCGGGAGCTTGCACAGGCTCGAATGGGGGAGTTGTAGAGCTTCCATCCAAAGCTATATCAAGACTGGACTCAACGGGTAGGCTTTGCTTATTTTTCTTGCCCTTCTTACCTTCCTTTTTAGTGGTAAGGGCGAAGAGATCATCTGTCCCAGCATTCCCTTCTTGCACAGACGGTTCCCATGGTGTCTCATCAATGGTCCCTGAGTCTTGTGGAGCATGGGCGATACTGGGTAGGTCCTGATGCTCAATGGCGGAAGTTCTTGCGATTTGGCCATTAAGGCTAGCAGGCTTTACGACGGGACTTGGAGACAGAGTTTTGAGCTGACCAAGATCCGTACTAGCAGCTAAAGGTGTGGCGTTGGAAGAGGGCCAGTCACGTACTACAGTGTCGACCAAATCTAGAGACCTATCGTGTTCGACCTCGCCCAGAATATGGTCCCCTCTAGTAAGATTACCGGGATCGAGGTCAGCTGCGATGATCAGCGGGCTCTCTGGTAAAGCGTCAAGTAAATCTAAATCATCATCAACTGGAAGTGGTATGGCTCCTGGTGAAACGTGAAGTGAATCAAGATCATCATCAACTGGAAGTGGTATGGCTTCTGGAGAGACCCATAGATCGGTTGGTATTTTGGTGAGCGCATCGTTGGACTCCTGATGTTCTCTTTCGACTTCGTTTCCAATAGATGAAGGTTCCGCAACAGTAGCCCCCGGGTCACGCTGGCCTTGAGTCTGATCCTTGTCACGCACACGTGGCTCAGCGGTCTCGGTATCGAGAGTTCTTACTTGCTTCACCATCGGTATTGCTGAATCCAATTCTTCGACTTCTTCAGCTTCAGGCAGATTTTTCCAATTTTTCTTCCTTCTCTTCGTCTCCTCAATGGGTGCAAGGCCATTATCAGGGTTCTGACCTGTCGAGTAAGCTGATTGCGCGTTACCTAGAGCGATGTCTCCGATACTTTCTTGCGGACGAACACTGGCTACGAAGGGGTTCGTCTCGTCATCGGGAGATCCACTGACTTGATTTGAATTCCCTAAAGCTGTTTCGGAAGAGACGTCGGGCTGGGACATTGACTCAGTCTTTCTTCTACCTTTCTTGCTTTTCTTTCTTGACAGCGTGAAAGGTTCCGACGTCTCTGTTGCCGCGTCCAGATCTAAACTTTCGTCCAGAATCTCTGGCCCGTGAATCCCCGCTTGTAGAGCTTGGCCGGGCAAACCGTTATTAGAAGATGCGAGGTCATCTTGCGGCTTGGCTACGTTGGAAGTGTTATCTATATCAGAGCTCTTGACTATACTCGCCTGAGGCTCCCTTGCGATTCCTTCCCGAGGTTCGACGGAAGCCTTCTTGTTCTTCTTACCTTTCCTCTTAGACTTGCCGCCAAAACCATGCCATTCGTCTTCGACAGAAGGTTGATTTGTAGTTGGATCGATCTTTGTCCAACCGTCTTCAGAAGTCTTCGTATCTTGGACTAAAGCAGTCATAGTGTTCACCCCTTCGCCAGCCAACGTTCCTACTGTATAATCGACGCTTTTTAGAGGATTTGATACCGCTGAAGGCTCGTCGGTTGTGAGTTCAGTGGCGTGTCTCGACGTCTCTAGCTTGGCTTCTTTGCCGTCGATAAGGTCCAAAGAGGGTTCTCCCGCAAGCTTCAGACCGTCTCCAGTAGGAGATGCTACCGTTGAAGCCTTAGAAGGCGCAACAGTGTCACTTGTCGATGCTTGTGGCTGTTCCACGACATCCGTGGTTTCGCGTTCCTTCTTGTTTTTCTTGTCTTTCTTTAATTTCTTAGGTGTGGCCGGAGCAAACCACGAGTCAACCGCATCCTGTGCATCTTGTTCTTGAAGCTTCCTCTGCTCTACCATATCGAGACGACCCGATTTTTTGCTTGAAGAAAGTAGATTAGATTCCAGGGTTGGTGTTGAAAGATCAGTCTCTTCTTGGTTTGAGGTGGCTTTTGGCCGCTTTTTGTCCTTCAACTTCTTCGATTTCTTGTATGAAAAGTCAGCTTCCTGGAAGTGGTCGAGATCGGTAGCGGGGTGGTCAATGTCAGAAATTGGAGTTCTATCATCCTGCCATGGTTGGTCGTCAAGGAATTCGGAGAGGCTATGCTCTGGCGGTTCGTCGTGATGTGTGGTCGCAGCCATAGCAACAGCAGCATATCCACCTACTATGGCTGCCATCTCTGCAGCCTTCTGGACAAAAGATGCTCTATCTTTGTCAGGATTATCAACTGGGACTGCCGGGGCTTCACTTTCCGCCGATGCGCAAGGCAAGTCTGGAGAGGGTTCATAGTTGTACCTGGAAGGCGAACCTTGGCGACGATAGGGAGACAGATCATTGACACCAGGAAGCTGACGCTCTGGTGAATATGAGGCAGGCCTAGCGTCTTCAATATCTGGTGCAGGTATATTCTTGTCGATTGATTCAGAAGGCTGAATTTCGTTGTGGTCCAAATTCTTCTCGCCTCGTTCTGCAGCTTGAAAGGACGAGGCAGTAGGCGTAGGCTCCTGCGAGTCAAGTAAGTCTGACTGTAGGGCGGCTTTCTCAGTGTCAATGACAAGTCCATGTTGAGTCGAATCTTGCCCAGGGTCTTGATTCAAGTCTACGTCTTCTTGATCATGAACAGATGAAGCCCTTGAAGTGTTATGACTTGAGGGAAGCGAAGGGTATACCTCTTCAGACGCCGGCTCCTGTCTGGATCCATGTATCTCCACAAGCCAAAGTGGCCGGAACTCGGTGGACACTTTGAATTCAGTCGAGCGTGGTCGGATCTTTGGTCGCGTTGGTGCAATATCTGGATGTTGATTTAGGGAAGAAAGAGGAGTAGAGGGAGAGGAACGGGAGAAACTGGGAGACGGGGGAAGCTCCCTCCAGCGAAAAGGTACCGCTGTAGGCGATGTGGCAGTGGCGAGGGCTTTAACACTGTCAAGCGTCCTAACCTCAGAGAGCCTTCGGCTTTTGCCTCCCGGTTTTGAAAGAGGCGACGTTGGTTGACTATTAGGTACGGACCGTAGGTCGCCATGTCGTTCTCTTTCAGCGAGAATTGTTCGACGGTTTTCTTCAAGGAGAGCGAGATCATCCATCGCATATGTAGCGACATTGGCTAAAACTTCAGGTTCTGTCTTTGTCTGATGACTTGGGGGTTTCGGTGTAGCAGTTGGTATATCAGGTGACGGCGGTATTTCTTGGCGCATGCCTAAAAAAGACACCGATTGTGGTTCATCTTGGATCTCGTCTTCGCCGTTGGTTTTTCCTCTAGATATGTCCTTACTAGGACTGCACTCTCGATCCTAAAATTCGTCAGCAATCAGATACTGCAAAGAAGCCATGACCAGGGAAATCCGGTATATGTACCTTGGCCGGTAGGTCTTGGGTGATCCTACCTGAATCTTGAGCTGTACTCCCACCACTAGTTCGTCGCTTCTCTTTCTTGTCTCGCGATTTGTGCGATCTAGTTTTCTCCTCCCCATCCTTGAATCTGTCATCGTCCCCAGCGAGCTGACTACTGATCTCGTCATTGCGACTTGATTTACCGTCTCTCGATTCCTTTTTACTCTTCCTCTTCGGCTCTTCGAAACCGTCGAGAGTGGCTTCCTCAGGCGTTTCTTTGGTACGGTTTATCTCAAAAAGGTTATCCGTAGACTTGCCGAACAGACCAAAGAGACCACCTTTCCGCCCCTTCTCCTGCTTAGATGATTTTTTACTATCTCGACTATCATCGAAGACCGCGGGTGAAGAAGCGACAGAAGCTGCATCGTCATAGCCTGAGCTGCTGCGCTTTGACTTTTTTCTGTGTTTCTTGCCATCACCCGTGTCAATGCCAACAGGAGCACTTGCCGCGATACTAGGAGCGTCCTCGGAAGGCGACTCATAAAGATCCTGACTAGAACGGTAGGTTTTATTCTTTGACTTCTTGTCGTAGTAGTCATCATTATCTAGGGGTTCAGGTTCAACTCGACGCTCGATAGCGTCAAACTCTTCCTTTTCTTCCGGCAAGGGAATTTCATTTGGCAAGACCCCCGTCGCCTTGCCCTGGCGGCCTTTTGGCTTTTTAGCTCTGAATGTCGATACTGACGCATCGAGAGAATCCTCTTCGGCAGATTTGTTTTGACTTGTGGAAGCAATATCAGTATGTGGTTCTCCGGCCCCGTTTCGCTGAGTCTCGTTGGACTTTAATATTTTACTCTTTTCGCTCCTATTACGGTCATCATAATCATCAAGGGTATCGATCGGCTTTTCATCGAGACGCCCTGGTTCTGCTGAAGCTATATTCCGGCTCCGAGAAGCCTGACCAATGAATTGGTCTATGGCGATATCAGCGATATCATGACGTTTAGCTGCCTTTTCTCTCTTCTTTCGATCCTTTTTGTTGAGTATAGGCTCGAACTCTTCTGCGCCATCGAAACTGCCAGGCATGGTAGGACGAGGAAGATCCTCCACTCCCTTTTCGGGAAAATCCTGTCGCTGACGATTTGCTTCTTCGGCTATGAAGGCCTTCTCAGCTATACCTACTTTGTCGGATCCAAGAGGTGAGTCTCGTCGTCGGAATACCGGATCATCAATCACAATTGACGGATTAAATCCTGTGTCTTCTAAACCAGCCGCCAAGGTTGCAGCAAATTCGAGATCATTGCCATAGTCCCCCGGCTCATAGTCCGCTTTTGCCCCCTTGGTCGATTGGTTCTCCGTACGTGTGCTTCTGTCATCTCTATCTTGTAGTTCTGGCACATCTTCCTCACTATCCGTCTCCCTTTGAGGAGAGTCGATGAACTGATTACGCTGTTCCATTGGAGTAATAATGGTGTATTCGCGGGTTTCTGGCTCTCCCCAGGTGACCTTTGAGGGCGTCGTCGAATTTGTAATCTGTTCTTTCTCTTGCTCAATGATATCTTCAAGTGGTTGTATGACGGGCGAAGGAGCTCCTTTAGTTGAGCTGGCTCTACTTGCTGGAGGAGTAGGTTCAATAAGATTCAGTCTAGGCACCCACGACGGGAACTCGTGGTCCGAACGGATCTCATCAGGGGTATAGGAATATGCAGGCGAGCGTGAGGAGCTATGTATACCGGCTGGCTCCCTGGTGATTATTTCCGGTGTCTGGTACGCAGTGATATCATTGTCAGCATTGGCGTTAGCGACGCGGTCTTTGGGTTCTTTAGAGCTAGAGGATAATTCGGGTGGTGAGAAGAAAGATGCATAATCTTCGTATTCAAAACCTGACGTCGCGGTTCTTGGTGCCGTTGGAGGTGCGGACGCGACTTCCTTCTGCCGAATAGACGAACCTTGATCATCAGCGTTGTAGAGCTGCCCGGAAGCTTCGTCGGGGGATCTTTGACGCCTTTCCCTTGCGATTTCATTCCTTTGAGACTCGCGTTCTCTTCGCCTCTTCTCTCGACGTTCATCTCGCTCTGTGTCTTTCTTTGAGCTTTCGACAGCGACAACTGCACCCACTGTAGCAGCGACAGCTCCAGTAGTAGCAGACGTAGCCCATGACTTTTCTTTTTCAGCTGGCGAGCCCTTGCTTGACTTCTCTCTCGGTGCTTTCCGATCTTTATCAATCTGCTTTTGCTTTGCGGCTTCCCGACGTTCGCTTTCGGCTCGCAATTCCTCTTCTTTTGCTAAACGACGCTTCTCGTAGTGTTCACTTTGGATGCGTAGTTCCTCGTCTTCTTTCTCCTGACGTCGCTTTTCGCGGCGCTCACGCTGTAGTCGTAGCTCCTCTTCTTCATTCGACCTTTGGCGGTTGTCACGACCGCCTTTATCTTGTTGCTCTTTGCTTAGATCAAATCGAACTGCTGAAGAATCTTCCTTGAGAGATGATCGCTTACGGGGGGCTGTAGTCTTCAAAATGGTTTCGGTTGAAGGAGCTGCTGGTGAAGTATCCCTTCTTCGAGGTACTACGTTTCTCACTGGATCTCTATGAAGCGATTGACCACCAGAAGGGAAATTTCCAGGTATAGCATCTTGAGATATGTTGAAAGGGACCTGACGGCGGTTGCCTGGTATCGGAGCTTGTGATTGATAAAGATTTGGGAAGGTTGCAGGCGGACCTGTAGGCACGCTGTATGAGTGGCCATACGGAACTTGAGCAGTATAGACAGCTGGTAAGACAGGAGCTATTGGTTGAGGATGCTGTATAGGTACCGGACCTGGGCGAGAATACATGATCGGCTGACTTGAAGAAGCTATTGAATTCGCTCTAGTTATGTCAAAGTGGGAAGGATCAGACGTAGGCACAGGATGGACAAGCTGAAGCGGAACGCTGCTGTCAGTGCTCATCCTGGTATTATGGCTTCCGGCATGGGGTATCGAAGACACCGCGGCAGCAGTGCCTGCCAGGCCAACAGTCGCCGCGCCAGCGATGGTGGACAAGTTATTATCGCTGGTTTTTCTGTGGACCTTCGTGGGATCCTTAGCCCTTTTCTTCGAGCCCCACCGCCAGCCCCACAACCCCTTGCCAGAAGACTCTGAAGAAAGTGACTCTTGGCTTCTTCTTCTACGTGCAGGTACCCCGTAAGCGAGGGCAGAATTGCCGCTGTCAGATTCATCCTCTGATGCCGACTCCCACATGTTTTCATCCGAACCTGACATCGTCGCTTCTTTACGTCTGAGCTCGCGATGAGAGGCGCGGCCAAGCTTCCCTTTGGACTCCTTGCCTGCCACAAGATCACTTATCCGCTTTGCATTCGTTCCTTGGCGAGACCCATTGAAAGCTAGAGCTGCAGCGGCAGCACCAAGACCCATCAACGCTACGTCGGCGTTCCGGTCATCTTTGCCTTTAGTGTTCGACTTCTTGCTGCTTCGCCGTCTCTCCCGACCACTGCTAAAGAATCCTGCCGCGTCGGATGAGGACGAAGAACCGTTACCAAAGTTAAAAAACCCTCCCTTCTTCTCCTTCTTATGAGAGTTATGCCGATGTGATGACGGAGGCGGATTGTGCGATCTATGGCTGCCATGGTGGCTTTCAGGGTGGCTCACTCGCAAAACAGAAGGCAAGTCTGGACTATGTTCTCGACTTCGTTGCTTAGACCTCACGAACGCCTTCCTGGGAGAACGACTCCTAGGTCGAGAACCTGCTGCCGCAACTGACGAGCTAACAGCCGCGCCAAAAACAGCTTCAGCCACGCCATTCTTTCTGTCTCTCGACCCGGATCTACTTCTGGTTCTTGGGTGATGCCGAGGGCCATGAACTGTAGTACTAGGCCCTCCCAGAAGACTGCCCTGAGAATCTTTTTTGTAAACTCTGCCGTCTCGGGTTATCCACTTTTCGACTCGCTCCTTCGATCGACTTCGACTTCGACTTCGTCGACGGGAATGCGTCTCAGAAGATCTTCGGGTAACCCCACGCGAGGTGATGCTTCTTCTATCAGGAGAGTGACTACCATGCGTGCCATGGGTTGATGAGGGATATCCGGTCTTTACACTGTAGGTATCGTCAAAGTCGTTCTTCTGGTTGAAAAGGCTTCCGTCAACTTTCGATAGGCCATAGCCGGTGACTCCAGTAGCAAGCAAAGAAGCCTTCTTATGCCTTCGTCGACCTTCGCCATCAGATGATCCGTATCGGCTTTCTTTGTCAATGCGCGTGCTGCTGCCAAGGTGTTCATTCGAGCGACGGCGGCGATAGTGATGTCTTCGTGGTGCGTCTCTGGGCGAAGATCCAGGTGCAAAGCAGTACCGGCAAACCCCAATATATTCGGTATACTCCTCGAACCGGGCTACTCCCTCAGGGTCCTTGAAGAAGTCCACGAACTTCGACAGTGGCCCGTGATGACGGTGTTGTTGAACCATTGACATTGTGGAGTGGTGTTGGGCTGACGGGTAGGACGGTGCAGAAGATTGATGGTTGTTTTGGAACGCCGTCGCCGCTAGTCCTGCGGCACCTGCTGCGTATATGGGAAGGTTAGATGATTGGGAGGAGTGCTTACCTGGCTTTGAGGGTTTAGAGTTGTTAGTAATAGGCCCGGACGTACTTGGCAGTCGAGGGGGTGGATGTTGAGGCGTAGATGACGAAGATGCACCGTAACCGATTCCTGCTGATGAGCCACGTTCCGGCCGCTGTGATTGTGAAGGTTGGCTGCCACTCATGAAATAGCCTGCTGCCGCGCCTGCTGCCGCGGCGCCAAGAGTTGGTATGGCAGGGGCGGACGACGCGTGATGGGTATTTTCGGGTCTGTTGGAGCTTGAAGTATACGTATTTGAGTCTTCCGGGTAGAACGAAGGACCGTTGGCTCCAGCTGGTGCCTGACTGGAACTCGCCCCTTCTACAGGCTCAGGAGTAAAGCTGTCACTGAAGAATGACGCAGCAGCGCCGACACCTCCTGTAGTACTCGGCTCAGGAGGCGGAGCGGCGACGGCAGAGGCAGCTTGCAGGTGGGGTTCGGCACCGACGATGAGGGATGGGGATTGCAATCGAACACCTGGCTGGTCTGAGACTGATTGTCCAGCATCACCGTAGTAGTCAGCTGCAAGACCTGGTCCACCTTCACTCATGGCTAGTGGTGGACGGTAGGGCTCACTCGACTGTATCGGAAATTGGCCCGGAAATTGATCCTGTACGTGAGACGATATGCCAGCTGGAGGAGCTTGCGGTCCGCCAACGAAACCCCCATCATACTGTCCTGGAAACTGCATAAAAGCAGCGCTGCCGACTTGTTCATTAAAGTCACCAAGAGCCCTACTAGTCCCATACTCGTCACGGAATCCGCTTTCGGACCTGCTCAGTCCTCGGTCCTTCGCCCGATCTTTGTCTTTCTTTTCACGTTTTTCCTTCTTCTCCCGATGCTTATCGCCTCGGTCATGACTCCGCGGACGTTCCTTCTTGCTTTGCTCTCTGTCTCTGCTTAGAGAGCGCTCTCTTCTCCTTTCGCTCTTGCCATTATGCTCATGATCTCGGTCACGCTCGTCGCGGCCAGCTCTCGTCTTCGGCATCTGATTTGCAAGGCTTGCATTTCTGACCAGACCTGGAGGTATATACTGTTCGTCGGTTTTGTTTCCCCCAACGCTATAGCTCAGGGCTACAGACGGGGAAGCGGCATTTGGATAAGGGTTTTTGGTTGTAGAAGCGTAGCTCGTAGAGGTAGGAGTGAATCCTCGATCACGATCGTCACCTCGTGAGACTTTCTGGCGCGCCGAATTCGAAGACGCTGTTGATTCTGACTGATGCCGTTTTGAAGCTTGATCGTCGTTCTTGCGCCGACCAGTCTGAGTGGGCCTGTCGTCTTCCGCGTCATTCGATTTTCCAGTGATTCGACTCCACATCTTCGTTCTGCCTTATGCGCCGATTGGCCGAAAAATTATCCTTCTTGGTGTGGTGGCCTAGCTACTTGACAACTCACTTTCGTGTGTACCGGTACGCAAGATTTCGGGTGTCAACGAGCAGAGATAGACTAGGGGAGCTCTCAAATTA
>JAABUW010002290.1_pt1 | contig 29486 bp, 48 predicted proteins | sample 5560081 | NCBI WGS metagenome assembly JAABUW01 (sample SAMN10711882, study PRJNA513363) | rock metagenome | isolation source: Antarctica rocks | place: Antarctica: Victoria Land, Knobhead sud | reverse complement strand
GCATCGTAGCCCTGCTGTGGGCGGTCAGGCGGCTCGCCAGCATCATAGCGCCGCGTAGCGACTGTCTTTATCCGCCTCAGAGCAATCATGCTTCGCCATGCCGACGCGGCTCACGGCGCCAGGCTGAACGTCTCGAAAGCTGTGCTTTAGGTGCAAGAATAGGCCTGCCGAGTCTTACGGTGCGTCTCGTTGTGTGGCAGGAGAACGGGGCGCGCGGATGTTGGGCGATTTCCCACTGCTGCAACAAACATCTGGACCAAGAAGCACCAATCCTTGGTCGCCGTTGCACTGCCTTTCCTCCAACAACTGCCTTCCTGCGCCCCCAAATAAGGGCTTGAGATAACTGGTTTCGACTGCCACTGAAGCACAGAATTTGTCCGCGAGATGCACCGCCGGATGCCACCAAACCAACACCTCTGCCTCGGAGGCATCGAGGCACTCGTCAAATCATTCACATCTCTCTGCGTTTCCTGCCTCACGAATTGAAACGGTGCGGATGTGCCACATGCATGATGGCTTAAGATACGCGGAATGCAAAGCGGTTTTGCGTGGCAGAGCAAAGCGTCGTCAGATGGGCGCCACATGTGCAGGCACATGCGAGTCCAGCTCAAGTACAGCGCGAAGGGCTTGTTAAAGTGTCGCCACGATGCGACATGTTCCATCTGACGAGTGCGATGAACAAGTAATTGGCCGTGCACGAAAAGCAAGACAACCTGCCGGTTGTCAGCCCGGCAGAGCTGATCAGCATCATATGATCCTGTGTCTGATGGATGAGCGAACTGACGCGTCTCGTACCTGTGCCGCAGCGCTTAACTGCAAATACTCGCATATCGGTTAGCAGTCTCAACGCAAGCTCACACTCTTTGGAAAACGCCACAAATTGCAACTCCTGCTCTGCTCTCTCTTATCTCCCACCCCCTACTTCATCATATCTCAGTCTGTCAGCGGCATGGCAGCAAGTCTCAGACGACTTCCGGCTGTGTTGCCCGACACTGCCGATTGTTGGCTCTCTCACTCGACTTGGAGAGCGACTGCCGTCATGTGCCGATAGTGCCCTGTGCGGATATCAACATGGCTGCAGAATGGGCGGGCAAGTCTTCTTTCTTTGGCGCCACGCCGCGCCTCACGGCTCGTACTTGCGGAACATGATGCACGAGTTGTGCCCGCCAAAGCCGAAGCTGTTGGACAGTGCCACCTGCGTTGTAACAGACACATAGTAACTCAGCGAATGGACAAGATCCAAGGTCAAGTTCAAGGCGCACATAGATGGGGATGCATACCACGTCGCATGCAGCGCAGGCAGCACAGGCTTGCGCAGCACCTGCGGCCACTGCCTTCTCAGCAGTGCTGGTGCGGCACATGTCACAGCAATTCCACACCACATGCCAGCTACTTCTCTTACAAGTTTTGGGAATATGCAGACTGTGCGTTCCACCGCATTGCCGTACGCCTACGGCAACGTCCACAACAAGCTCCCTCCTGAAAACTCGGGGTGTTCCTGCTCATGAAATCAAGCCGCACCTTGATGTCCAGGTCGCGCGCCTGCGGCCCGACCAGCACGCTGGTGTCCACTGCGTCCTCGGGGTCGTCGAGGTTGATGTTCGGGTGCAGCTTGCCTGCAGGGGCGCGGCACCAAGACTGTCAGGTGCACAGTGAGCCTTGACATGCCTGTCCACGGCGGGCGTTGTGCCTGCCCAGCTGCACCACGCCCAGCTGGGCAGGCACATTCGCACTGTCTGCCCGCTCGCATGGCAGCCGGGAGCCCAAGAAGCGCATGCAGGTCCAGAGATACTACGACAATCTCTCGACACATCCTCGCTTGACACATCCTTGTCTCTATGCACTTCCCTGCAGCGGCTGCACCACGGCAACGGCCTCCTTGGCGCCAGCGGCGCCCACGGCATTGGATTCGCACAAGGATCCAAGAGCTGGCAGATTCAAGTTCAGTTAGGAAAAGTTTGATATGAATGGGTTTTGCGCACCCGTCTGCAGCGCCTGCACCACGGCGACGGCCTCCACGGCGCCGGCGGCGCCCAGCAGGTGCCCGAGCATGGACTTTGTGGAGTTGATGTGCAGCTCCCCCTCGCCCAGCGCCTCCGTGATGGCCCTTTGATTCAGGTGAGGAAAACGCTCGGCATGATATTGACACATGCCAGAAGGTGAGCCAATCAGGGAAATTGATGAATTGATGTGAAGTTTTTTTCTCGCCCCGCCCCTCCGTGATGGCCCTGCGTGCCAAGTACATGCAGCGCTCAGCGACAAAAAAAACACAGCAAGACGGCAACACGATCACGGAGTTGTGTAGCTGAAGCTGCAGCTCCCACTCGCCCCAGCGCATCTGCAATGGCTCTGCTGCAATCGATCTAGGCAGTCGGGCAAGTTGTCCACCCCTCCAGTGGAAAAGCAAGCTGGACACCTCCAGTTTGATTGCCGGAAAACTCCAGGCGCACCTGCACTCAGCCAGGTCGCCAGCGCTGGTGGACCTCCACACACGCATCGCGTGCGTGTTAATGTGGTTCATTGGAGCCCCGAACAAGGAGGGCTTGAGATATGGGAAATGTAGGAAATCTGGAGTCTTCACCGGTACTAAGCGAGGTCCTCACCTGTACTCCGCGAGGTCGCCGGCGTTGGCGGACGTCGCGTGCGCGTCGACTTATTTCAAATTCGCCGCCGACCTGCCGGGGGACTCCAGGACGCGCTCGAGTCCACAAGCCTCGATCAAACCTCAAAAAAGTCACACCTTGACGATGCTCAAAACGACCCACCTGTATTCCGCCAGGTCGCCGGCGTTCGTCGACGTCGCGTGCGCGTTGACGTAGTTGACGTCCGCCGCCGACACGCCGGTGGACTCCAGGGCGCGCTCGATGCAGGCGCGCACGCCGGCGCCGTCGGGGCGGGGGTCTGTGAGGTGGTACGCGTCGGCGCCCAGGGCACCACCCACAAATTCCGCCAGGATGGGGGCGCCGCGGGCTTGCGCATGGTCCAGCGACTCCAGCACCAGCACACCTGAAGAGTAGGTGTGAGGAACGATGGCTTAATCTATCATTTCGTTGAGCAGTGAAGGTGACGAGGGGGATGGGGGGTGGGGCGGGGATTGGGTTGGGGGGTGCCGAGAATGCGCAGGCGCAAGTCTCAGCCTACCATAAATTATTCCGTTGAAGCGCAGACTTGCTACGATCACACAACGACCGCAAGCTGAGTGCAAGGCGAGCAGTCAATTGTGCCGCCGACCCCTTCTTGATCAGGTCGAACGGCCGGACAGGTAAGTATGCCCCACTCAAGTTGGACTCCATAGGCATGTTCGAAATGTTGCGCGCAGCTTCATGATCCAGTTATGGGTCAACCATTTCGAAGAAGACGCGTTGGTCTGTTAGGCTAGGCAGAAAACCTCATTTGAGAAGCTGACGGCGGCAACCTGACGGCGGCAGGAGTCTGCCATGTCCTACAAAATGTAGTCCTTCTGCTTCTGTTAAGAAGCAGTCAGTGGCATCACGCACCTGCGCCCTCCCCCATGACGAAGCCGTCCCGGCCCTTGTCCCACGGCCGCGACGCCGCCTCTGGATCACTGTTGCGCTTGGACAGCGCCTTGCACGCGATGAAGCCGCCGATGCCGCTCGGGATGATGGCCGCCTCGGCGCCGCCCGCCAGCATCAGGTCTGCGTCGCCCCTCTCGATGTGCTGCGCCGCGCTGCAGCAACAGGAATATGAGCAATGAAGAGTCGAATGTCCAGAAGCCCTGCTCGGGATGGTGGCCGCCTCGGCGCAGCACGCCAGCATCAGGTCTGCGACACCCTGCTCGATGTGCTACGCTCTGCAGTGGCAATCGGAATCGAGTTCTCTGAGATTCTGTGCTTCAACTTTCTTGGCAGGCAGAGGTCCGAAGACCGAGGTTGGAGAAGTGTAGCAGTAGATGTGAATGCGGACAGGAAAGTCTGCGACAGCATTGCCAACGTGTAAAGTGTTCGGTCAGTTTGCTTGTTGTGCTGCCAAGGTAGGCATTTGTATTGCAGATGCAGGACTGCACCTGAGGAGGCAGTAGTTGCCGGTGGCGCAGGCGGTGTTGATGGGGTAGTTGGGCCCCATAAACCCTAGGTCCATGGCCAGCAGCGCGCCGCCCATGTTGTGGATGCTGAAGGGGATGCAGAAGGGGTTCATCTTGCGGTGGCCCTGCACAGCAGGGTGCAGAGCAGGTTCATCTTGTTCATCTTTGAACGAAAGATTGCGGAGTTGAGGTTCGTTCTTGGGCTGCCCTGCAATCAGATGGCACACAGAGTACATGCCTAGAGCGTCACAGTCACCGTGATGCATTCAGTGCAGGATGGCACGCCAGACAGGTGCACCTGGATCTGCAGCAAACGAAAGACCTTGTACTGCAACATGGAGGCACCTGCTTGTGTAGCGCCTCGATGGCGGTGCGAAGGTGTTTGTGCCGCGCGTGGCGGGATGCGGCATGACTTATATGGAGGTGTTGAACTACAAAGCTCGAAAATCATGGTACCTGTTTGTGCAGCGCCTCGATGGCGGTGCTGAAGGTGTTCATGCCGCCCATGGCGGAGCCGATGAGGATGCCGCACCGCGCCTTGTCCAGGTCCCCCATCTCCGGTGTCTCCACCCCCAGGTTGGCCGCCGCCAGCGCCTGACGTGGAGACGGTTCAGCATTCAGAGGCTTGATCACAGTCCTACATGTAACGTGTGACGAGCTCTTGATGCTGGAGACTTTTCTAAGGCATCAGCAGCCGGCTGCGCCGTGGCTGGGACCTTTCTGCTCGCCCATGCATGTGGCGCGCTCGCGCGGCAGCCTGAAAGCCAGCCACCATCATGTTTTATGCGGGCGCATATCCACTCCCGTGCTGCTGCTAATGCTGCCTGTGGCCGGTGCCAATGGCTTCTGACCTCACAGGCAGCCACGGCACCCAGAGTTCACTGCACCCACGGTAGGTCACGGCACAGCCGCTGTCCATGTTTCCTGGCATGTCTCACCTTCTTGCCGGCGACGATGAGGTACTTGATGACCAAGTCCAGCCGCCGCGCCGCCTTTTTGTCCACTAGGTCACCCGTCTCAAAGTCCTTGATCTCGCCCGCGATCTGGGTGCTGTAGCCGTCCGTGGGAAAGCGCTCGATCACCGACACGCCGCTCTTCCCCGCCAGCAGGTTGTCGTAGAACGTCGCCGGGTCGTGCCCCAGGGAGCTGGTCACGCCCATACCGGTGATGACCACGCGCCGGCGCTGGCCGGGCAGGTTGCCGCCGCTGCCGCTGTCGCTGTTTGCCGCCGCTGCCGACGCCGCAAAGCGCCGCTGGCTCCGCGCCTGTGCCCGGGTTAGCATGGATACAGACTTCTTGCATTCCACGCAGAAAATTGAGGGCGTCTGCACTGCAAATTTCAGACGCATAAAGTCGGCAGGTTTCATGTGTGCCATAATGATGACGCCTGCGCGATGCAGGGCGCACAGTACAGTGGTACACCCTGGATGAGCGGGTTGCGACGCATGCATGTCAGGTCGCGCACCTGCTGTCTGCATAACGGCCTGAGAAGGCATCTGCTCGCGCAGCTCTGCAGTTCTGACACGCCTGCACGGGCAGGAGCAGGAGGATCATGACCTGAGTGCCGGGGGTGCGGCGCAAGAGCATCTGCTCGCTGATCGAGGAGGTGGGAACGCATTCGTTCGTTCGTACATTGCACACACGATGGATGACATTGACCACAATCCCAGTTCGCAGCTGCAAGCCCTGGTACGACATGCATGCGATCTGGCGATCTCATGCACCTGGCAGCAAGGTTGATGATCTGCTGGACAGCAGCTGCATGCTGCCGGCCATGGCCCTGCTGGAGGCTCCTTGCATGCACCACCTAGCCTACAGGAGCAGTCCGGATTTGATGACAGGACTGAGGGTCTTTGTCTTGTTCTTCCCGACAGGCCTTTCACGCTAATCCTCTCTGCACGGCACGCGCGCGAAGGCTGCGGCTATCAGCCACGTTAACCAAATGATGTTCGGGTTGCAGTCTCCGCGAGGTGTGCTGTCGCGTCGGGTGTGGAGTTTGCTGGCCGAACAAATCTGGATGGCTCGCAGCGAAGTGCGTTTCTGACTGATCGTTAGGGTTTTCCCTCCGATCGCGATGCTGCGTCAGGCGCACTGAATTAGACCTGCTTTGGCAATCAAATTTCATCGTCGGCTATGCATTCCGTGAGCTGCAGCCATCAGCGACTGACGTCAGTGGCCTTCGGCGGATCTCCAACATAGTTCAAGTCGAGACTGATCACGCCACAGCACCGTCTGGCTTCGAGCAAATCTTTTTGCGCTTCAAAAGCAAAGTGTCGGGGGCCATTTCGAAACGTACTGCTGCAGCGCTGGGTACTGTAAGGTTTCATTACCATGACCAGAAATTATGCACCAGTGGCAAAGGCGCGCGGCATGAAATGCCGCATGCGGACGCTATTGCATCGCAATCGAATGACGCAAATTGACCGTGACGCTGCAAGGCATGGCCCTTGATCGCATCCCGACATGCCAGCGGCATGGACAGCGGGCGTGGCCACCCTGCCGTCACCACCGCACAAGCGACGGAGTCAGTCACTCAGGCTGCGGCATGTGGACTGGTCAGCAGCGCTCTTCCTCGCCGCTTTGCTCGCCGCCTGTGCGACGGCGGCGGTATCGCCGCCGGACCAGCAGCACACTGCAGGCACATGCGCAGTGCCTCCGCCGCCGTTCCTCCAGCAGCCGCAATCGCAATGCCGGGAGCACATGCAACCAGCTGACTCAGACAGCGAGGCGGCATCAGCGGCGGCAGATCCAGCTGAAGAAGGCGGGTGGATGGCGGCTGCAAGGGCGGCGGTCGACGGCGGCGGCAGCGAGGCAGCCGCCGGCGAGGCAGCCGGCGGCTCCGCCGGCGATTCCGGTGACGAGCCGGCAGCAGAGCTCGACGCAGGCCACGTCGCGGCCCTCCAGCAGCTGGCGCGCAGCGTGCTGGGCAACTTGCAGCAGCTGCTGGCGGCGCCGGCGCAGCACACTGGGGGCTTTGCGGCGGACACCAGCGGCGGGTCGGATGAGACAGACGCCGGCGAGCCGGCTGCAGGGGAAGGTCTGGACGTGCACCTACTTCATGCGGATGCAGATGAAGCGGATGCGGAGGCAGATGCGGCAGGCAGCGGGCAGCCGGCTCAGCAGCAGCAGACGCTGGCACAGGCGCTGCAGGCGGCGGTGCACCTGGCGGAAAACGCGGCGGAATTCGACACCCGGCCGCCAAAGAACGTGAGCAAGTTTTCAACAGGCGGACAACATCAACGACGATATCTTGCATGCTCGTGTAGATGCGCACGCCACCTGGCCATCTCTCTATGAGGGGGAATGCATATTGCTGCCCGGAGAGGTGATTGACTGCAGGGCGGTCTGTAAAGCTGAGAGTTGTAGACAGACTATGGCTGCATCACTTGGCCCACAGCTACCCGTCCATGATGTGACGACCCATTATTTGCCTTCATCGCTCAGGCTGACGGGCCTCCAACATGGGGGCTGGGCCCCGTCAGCCGCGCCTGGGCGGACCGCCACCGGCGGTGGCAGCAGGAAGCACATGGGCAGCGGTACACACCCGGCGAGCGGCTGGTCGCGCCACTGGACACCAGTGTGAGGTGCCGCCACAGCGCCATCTGCGAGGGCGCCATGGCCTGCATCCCCGAAGGTGCATGTGCTAGTGATGCTTGTACAACAAGCTGCTTTTGACACCAAAGGCTGCAGGTTCACTGGTCAGCAGAAGGCTCACAGGCCTGAGCTGCCTGCGTCGGGGGATGCAAAAGCCTCGTCCATGCTCTGGCATCCTCCGGCGTCTTCTGGCTAGCCGGTGCTGAATGCTGCACCGTGCGTGCAGGAGACAGCCTGGGCTGCGTCACAGACTCGGCCGTTCGGCAGCAGCGCGTGCGGGAGGCTGCCGCATGGGCCTGGCGTGGCTACAGGTGTGCACACAACTATTTGAACACGACAGTGCCGTTCATTCTGTAATTTCACATAGCGGCCTTTGCAAAACCCAGCGTGGCCGCCTTCCACTAAATATGGACAGGCCTGTCCACATTTAGTTTTCACCGAACAGGATGCATACACAACGCATCTCTGACGGGCCGGTCGGTGGCGCAGCAGGTGGGCGTGGGGGCAGGACGAGGTGCCGGCGCACGCGCGGCAGGGGCTGCACTGCCTGGAATCATGATCCTCTGGCAAGCTACGGTCATGGTTCTGAGTTCTGTAAGTTGGGCATCATACCGGCGCGTCACAAGGCGTGGGCGTGGGGCGGGAAGAGGTGCGAGGCAGGGGCTGCTGAAGCTGGAAACGCATAGCCACCAAGTCTGTCGCAGCTCTGAGTACTGCCCTGGTGCGTAACAGGCGGTGGGCGTGGGGGCAGGACGAGGTGCGGCCGGTGGCGCGGGAGGGGCTGCAGTGGCTGCGCCTGGGCCTCACCATCATCGACTCCCTGGTGCGTAGCTCACAAGACCATCTTTCGAAAGACCCCTGAGCTGCTGAGCGGACTTGTGAGGGGTGACTGCACATGCCGGCAGCTTTTCGCGGCAGACACACGTCCAATTCCCAGTCCTGTGTCCAAAATTTGATCGCATGTTCTCTGGCACAGCAGCGGGCTTTTCCCGCCGCGGGCTTCCCATGCGACATGAAGGGCATGAGGCAACCAGCAGATTGCAACTCGCCTGCTGTCTTGACCTTGCCGTCATGTATTGCTGCTACAGGACACGCTGCTGCTCATGGGCCTTGAGCGGGAGTATGCGGAGGCGCGGGAATGGGTGGCGCACTCCGTGCAGCTGCACCAGGTGCTTTTTGTTCCCCATGCTCTGCGCCCCAAGCGCTCTCTGCACCCCACGTGCTCTATGCGAATGTCCTCCATGGTAATCAGCAAATTGCACGCAAGAAACAGGCGCCAATGCAGCATCTGTACACCCTGCGCCTCTGCCGCCGCCGCTGCTCCGGCGGCAGGGCGCTGGCAGCCCCGTTTCAGTGCAATCCGCAGACCATGCCTTTGAAACTGTTCAGCGAGAAGGTGTCTAGCCAGGCATGATGGCAGCTCTGGGTCGATTTTGTCCTCCAAACAACAAATGGTGTTTATTCCGTCAACCGCAGAACGTGTCGGTGAACCTGTTCGAGACGACCATCCGGGTTTTGGGCGGCCTGCAGTCGGCGTTCCTGTTGTCGGGCGGCGACCGTATCTTCCTCTACCGCGCCCTGGACCTGGGCCTGCGCCTCTCGGTGCGCTTCACTCTGGAGGTGGAATGTAAGGGCTGGGTTTTACACTGGCGCACCCGATGTCCAGCGGCGACCGCGCCTTGGACCTGGGCCTGCGCCTCTCGGTGCGCTTCTAAATACCAGAACTGAGAGCTGCGCTGGCGCAAACTCCATTCATGTTGCGCTTCCTGAACCAGAAGCTATGCCTCTCGGTCAGTTGCCTTACTGGCTGCCCTCTTCCGATGTACGCAAAAGTACCCAGGTCGCTCCACCAACGGACAGAGCGGCGGCGCAGACAGTCTGTTTTGCCGGCACACTCTCAAGAGGCAAGGCATTTGTCCACGCGTGTGCGCCTGCGGGGCGTTTTAGACCTAGTCAGGCATCCCGTGGGGCAACGTCAATCCGGGCACCGGGGCGGCGGCGTACGCAGTTGCAGCATCACACATGATGCATCTAAACTCGGATATCCACCAATGATGCCGCCTGCTCTCGCAGGCGGCGCTCCAGACGCGGTCGGGCATTCCATGGAGCGATGTCATCTTGGGCACCGGGACGGCGGCGCACGCAGTCGCTGCCAACACACAAGTATTCAGACTCGAACAAGCAACAAAGGTATCGCCTGCTCCTGCAGGCGGCCTTTGAGACGCAGTCAGGCATCCCATGGAGCGACGTCAACCTGGGCACGGGAGCGGCGGCGGGTCCCGCCTGGTCGCCGCACAGCTCTCTGAGCGAGGCGGGCACGCTCACGCTGGAATTTGCCGCGCTCGACCGCATGACGGGTGCCGCATTCCTCGAGCTGGAAGCTTCAAAACTGGAGGGCCGAGCACGGTGTTGACGATCAGTCACCTGGCTGCTGATCCACTTGCGCACCTCCATGATCTGATGGCAAGTGTGACGACCAGCAGTGAGGACCGCAGTCAGTGACACGACTACAAAGCCTGCGTCTCTACGGGCTGTATATCTCCTACACGGTGGAATCCCCTACTAGACCGTTTTTGGTTCCGCGCTTTTGCAGGGCGGACCGACTTTGAGCGGCTGGCCGCCGGCGCAGTGGACGCGATTCTGGCCACCAACGCCAGCGATGGGCTGCCGCCATTTCTGCTGGACCCCACCACCGGGGAGGCGGCGGCGGGGGCCGCCATCAGCCTCGGCGCCCGCGGCGACAGCTATGTGGAGTACCTCCTGAAGGCGTGGCTCGCCGGCGGCAAGCGCAACGGCACGCTGCTCGAGTGAGATTTAGGTTTCATTCAAAAGGTGTATTTTGAGAGCAGGAACTTCTACGTTCTGGGGTTTAGCTAGCCCAAGCTGCATGGGGTGTACTACTGGCAGCATGGCTTGCCGGCAGGACTGGACGTGCCGGCCTAGGGCATGCTACCAGTGCTGACATATCCGCAAACGATGGCAGTCGACGTAACAATTATTTGAAGATCGCCTCGCTCACCAACTCATCCGCTGGTCTTGAGTTTCAAGGAGCACAGGCGCGCAATGCGCAGCCGCCCGACCGCGGCGCGGCTGACGGCCTGCTGTTTGTGGCTGAGCGCAATGCGGACTGCTTTTCACTGTGCCACAGCTGCACCTGCTGTCCCTGCCACGTGCAGGGAGTACAAGCGAGCGATGCGCGGCGTGCGGGCGCGGCTCCTCGACCGCAGCGCCGCCGAAGGCCTGCTGTTTGTGGCGGAACTCAATGCGGACGCCAAGGGCGGCGAGCGAATAAAGACGCCCAAAATGGACCACCTAGTGTGCTTCCTGCCGGGGCTGCTGGCGCTGGGCTACTTTCACGGCGTGAACACAGGTGTGGCTTTTCTGGAATAGATTTATTGAAAGGACATCAGTTGGCGATATCTGGCTCTTTACTAAGTAAGTTCCAAACAGGTCGGCACCAGGAGTGCTTCCTGCCGGGGTTGCTGGCGCTGGAGAACCTTCATGACGCTGACACAGGTAACATTTCCGGTGACTTTCTTCGAGAATGACTATGCGGTTCTGTTCATGTGCGCAGCTGGGAGTCACGAGTTTCACAATGATGGCTGCGCTGGTGGCCCGGAAGCGGCACAAGCCGATGCAGCGCTGCTCAAGTTGAGAGCAGGCAACGCATGGGGGACTGTTCCTCTGATGGCAGCCAAGTGAAAATTTTCTTGGATATTTGCTTTTCTGCAGCCGAAAATGATAAAAATTATTATTTTCATTTCCGCCAGTGGCGCCAATCCTCCTGCTACCTGACGTGCAAAGGCGTCCCTCCATCCGCTGCTCTTTCAGGTGCCGACGGCGAGCTCAGCGATCTCGAGGTGGCGGAGGAGCTCGTGGCGACATGCTACCAGCTGTACGCGCGCATGCCGGCTGGCCTGGCGCCGGAGATCGCCTTCTTTCGCGTCGTGCCGGGCCACTTTGACTTCCCCAAGGCGCACCCGCCGGACGCAGGTGGCGCCGACCTGTACGTCAAATCCCAGGTGACTGGACACGGAAGTGCTGCCCTGTCGCTTGTGAGCGAGACGGTGCACACTGGGAGGTTGCCCGAGGCGCGCCCGGTGCATCGCCGGCGGCGCCGACCTGTGCGTCAGATCCCAGGTGACGAACATCTGTCCATCTGGTCGAGGCTCCAGGAAGGCCCTCTCTCCGAACAGAGCACTGGCGCAACCGCTGGACGCCGCCGGCGCTGATTGCGACGGCTGCCAGTCCTCGGGGTCCGGATACTTGTCGGGTACCTTTTCGAATCCTTGTTTGAACACAACTCTCTGTTCCCCGGCAGGACGCGCACAACCTGCTGCGGCCGGAGACGCTGGAGAGCCTGTTCGTCCTGTGGCGCGTCACGCGGCGGCCGATCTACCGCGAGCGGGGCTGGGCCATCTTTAGGTGCGCTGCAGTGCGCCGCAACACGTGGTGGGGGTGGCCCTGCAGGCTCTAGCGTCACGGGCGCATGGGGGCTGCAGTTGCAAGGCGGGGTCTGGCGATCTGCCAGCAGCTCGGCAGCGGTGGAGACAAAGTTTCATCACATTTTCAAGTTTTGGAGCAGCCAGCATGACACGTGAATGTCATGTGTTCTGTCAATCCTGTCCCCTTCTTGACTTCGTTGCCACCTCTGATGCCCAGTTCAATACACACTACTGTTCATACTCGCACACTGAATCCAGCACCAATTACCTGCATGTAGCGTTCGAGAAGCACTGCCGCGTGGACAGCGGCGGCAACGCGGGCCTGGAGTCGGTACACGTCGTGCCGCCGCATCGTGAAATGCACACAATTCCTCGACTCGGTACTCAATTCTGCATATGGTTGGCGCAGGGCGTTCGAGAAGCACTGCCGCGTGGACAGCGGCGGCCACACGGGCCTGGAGTCGGTGCTGGTGGTGCCGCCGCCGCGCCGCGACCGCATGGAGTCCTTCTGGCTGGCGGAATCGCTGAAGTACTTGTGGCTACTGTTCTCTGACGACGGTGCGCAAACTGGCTCCGAAACCCTGCAGCGACTTTAAAACTTCGTCACTCTCCCAAACACCGTGTGGAGTCCTTCTGACTGGCGGAGTCTTCGCAGCTGCAGTTCTGCGACGACGGTGCGTGTGCAGGGCTGCTGAACCCCAAGCTAGTATTCTAGATGAACAGCATTGGAGTCCTGGCTGGCAAAGGCACTAAAGTATCTATGGCTGCTGATTTTCGATGACGTTACGCCATTGCTATGTGTCCACAACATATGTGTCCACAATTGCTGCAAGCAACACGCCTGCGCCTCTGCCACAGGTGGCCTGAGCAGCTCGCCTTTGAGGCCTCCAGGTCTAGCTTGCACGTCGGAGCATGCAATGCCTCACTGCAGCTGGATGTTGTCTGCAGATGCCCTGCTGCCTCTGGACCAATGGGTGTTCAACACCGAGGCGCACCCGCTGCCGATCGCCGGCTCGCCCGCGGACGCGGCGGCGGCGGCATGGTACGTGCGCTGGGCAGACGTCGCAGCCGTGCATGGCAGCGACAGCGGCAGCAGCAGCAGCAGCGGCAACCGTGGCGGCAGCGGCCGCTGCACAACCGGAGACGCCAACACATCCAGCAGCGACGGCAGCGGCGGCGGCGAAATTGAGCACCAGTACCCAGCAGCAGGACAGACAGGCAGCTCAGCTGAGCACGAGGCAGCAGACGCGGCAGCGGGGCAACACCATGCTGCTGCATCCGAGTCAGGCAGCGCCGGCGGCGGCACCTCTCATGCTCAGCCGGCAGCTGCTGAGGCAGTGTCAGATCTTGCCGCTGCAACAACAGCAGATGCGGCAGGCGCCACCAACGCAGCGGACCAGGCAGACGCAGCCATCGAGGCGGTCGCGGCGGACGCCGCCGCGGCTGGCTGCGAGCAGAGCAGCCGGCGGCATGGCGACCCTCTGACGGCGCTGATGGCCACGTGGCAGGCGCGCCGGGCGGCAAAAGCCGCAGAAGCGAACCGGCCGGCGGTTGGACGCGCCGTTGGTGATGGGCTGCTCGTCAGTCGCCGGCCAGCAACGGTCAATGCAGACATTGCGGCTTGTGAGGCAGCGCACGAAGCGCTGCTTGCGGCGGAAGCGGCGCCTGCCGGCTACGACGCCAAGCAAGCATTGCCTGATGCAGCGTGATAGCATGACGAGGATAGCTCGGTATTGGTGGCAGCGTGAGTTGGGGGTTGCTCTGGGGTTGCGCTGAGCTTGGGGCGCATGTTGTCGGCATCCATATCTGACTCAGCGTCGGAGGCTCCCACGACGAAGTTGTAGCCTTTTGAATGGGGCTATTTACCGAATGAGCGTGCAGATTTCATGGTGCGCGCCGCCACGCTGACTGAAAGCTGAAAATCTGAGGGAGAGATAGATGTGATGCCTTGATGGATGATAACCGTGTGGCCACAGAGATCCCATCAGGGTGTCTGCGAAAAATTCTAGTTGCTGTCGACAGACCAGAATGCAACAACACACATCACCGAGCCGCGACATCGCTGCCGCCTGAGCATGTCGGATTTGCTCTCATGATGAGTGATTGCCGCCGCATGGACGCTGCTATCCATCTCGCTCTGAGACGACAGACATACGTCCCCACGGGGGCATTCTCAAAGGCAGTATTGAGCACCCGCTGTTTGGTTTTTCAATGTTCACGGGGTTTTAGCCACTTGCTTGCGCCCTGTTGTTCTCATGATTGCCGTCATCAACTGATCGGCGTCCGTGCAGCAAGCGGTGAGGGCGTCTGCACTCCGTTATACTGTCGTTTCCACCACAGACGGCCTGTCCGGGGGACCCGCCGCATGGCTGAGACGCAGCGGCGGCGACGGCGGCGGCGGCAGCCATCGCGGCCGTGGCCTCCCCTGTCGCCCGTCCCAGAGTCGTCGCTTTCACCACAGGGCAGCGAATCCGGGCGCCAGCCGCAGACTGAACTCAGCCAGCGCCAGCACTCCGAGCGCAAGGCCCATCGGCACCGCTGAGGGACACGGGAAGCAGGTCAGCAGCAGCACGCTGCCGATGCGGCGGGCCCACCAGGCGCCACTGCCGGCCGGTGCGGGCGGCCGCCAGGCCTGCAGGCAGCAGGGTTTTCAAGAGGCTCTTATAGCCGGGCTGCAGGCAGCAGGGCAGGCGGTCTGAGATTATGTTCGGGGCACACTTGAGCACAGGCAGGCCGGCATGCAGCAGCTGCCGACTCAACCACGCACACGCAGGCTTGATGCTTTGATCACGCTGATTGTGCCTCCGCCTTATGTACTTTCATAGACTGCGGCAGCCCTGCTCCCTTGTGGAGCCGATGCCCGGATTTCCCATCAGGAGTGGCTCCGAAAACCAGAAAGAAATGAGGGATCGCAAAGCCACACCCAGACAGTCCCAATGTTGATGCGTGTTCATGCCTTGCAATGGCATTACGGATGTGAAATCCAGTGCAGGAATAAAACACTCACCACGCTGTCCATCACCTGCCGCAGCGGCAGCGCCACGAAGGAGGCGCGCATGAGGGACGCCCACTCGCGCTGCGCCAGCCGCCGCGGCTGCGGCCTCGGCCGGGCAGGTGCGCCGGCGGGCGCCGCCGCCAGCACCGCATTTCGCGCCGCAACGGCCTGCTGGAGCCGCTCCTGCAGGCTGGTTCGCCTGGCGCTCCCTGGCGGCGGTAAAGCCTGTGGCACCGCTGTCGTCGAGCCGGAGCGGTAACCCGAAAAGGGGACCGCGGCATGCGCCGGCGCCAAGGCCGCTGCCAGGGTGGCGGCGGCGGCAGCGGGCGCAATGCTGCCGCCGCGGCCCGCTCCCAGCAGGTGGCTGATAGCTGACGCCTCAAGCAGCCCGCGGAGGCCGGCGGGCGGCTGCTGGCCGGGGGCGGGCACCGCGAGCCGGCCCAGCTGCTGCTGCCATGGCTGCGACAGCGGCAGCGGCAGCAACGGCGCACCGAGGCTCTGGCTCGAGGCGGGCGCCCCTGTCCGCCGATGGTCCAGTACATCGCCTGGTGGACACGCCGACATCGGCATCGGCCGTGCCGGAGCCGGCCGCTGCCTGTGCATTTGCTGCGGCGGCCCCAGCTGCAGACCGGCGCCGGCCGCTGCCAGCTCTCGCACAAAGTGCGGCAGCTGGTCCTGCATGGGTGTGGAGCCAGCGTCGCCTAGCAGGGCTACCGATGGGTCGGGCCATGCGGCGCGCTGCTGCTGCTGCTGCTGCTGCTGCTGCTGCTGCTGCTGCTGCTGCTGCTGCTGCTGCTGCTGCTGCTGCTGCTGCTGCTGCTGCTGCTGCTGCTGCTGCTGCTGCTGCTGCTTCGGTGACAGCCCCGATGCTTTTTGAGCGGACCGCAGCAGCGCCAGCGTTTGCTGCACGCGCTCGCCCACTTCGGATTCGGCAGCGGCGGCGGAGGCGGGCCGCTGCCCCAGGCTCAGGGTGTTTGGGCTTGGCGCCTGCGCCGTGTGTGCCGAGTAAAAGCTGTCCGCTGTCGGCAGCGGCGGCGGCGCAGAGGCTGCAAGGTCCGGCGTGCACCGCGCGACGACCGCCTGCGCCTTGCGCTGCGCCTTCGCCATCTCCGCCTGCGCAGACATGACGAAGACCACTGCAGCTGTCATTTATTTCGGCATCCTGGACGAGAACCCTGTTCTTGTCTCAGTTCTGATCTGTCTCATCCAGAAGCCTGCCTCAACTTACAGGAGATCTCACTCGCACCCACCTGCCAGTTGGCACCCTGCATGTAGGCCGCCGTGGGCTGCGCGCCGTCGCCATCGGCGGGCTGCCCCTCGGCGGCGCGGGCGCGCTTTGGGGGTGGCTCACCCACCCTGGAGCAAAACACGGCCCCGCCGCGGCCGGCGCTGCCGCTGCCGGCGTCGCTGCGCGGCCGAGGCGCCACCAGCGGTGGCAGCCGTCTCGTGCGTTCTCCCCAGCCGCCGCCGGCGCTGACGTGGGGAGAGGGCGTTGTGGCGGCGCGCTGCGGCGGCAGCGCGCCGTCAGCGTCGCCGTCACTGTGATAAGGAGCCCGCAGGGCGGGCCATGCGGAGCGCTGGCGCGGCCCCAGCACCGTGTGCCGCTCCAGGGCGAGCGCAGCCGCATTCCGCTGCATGTGGCGCCGCGCGTTGTGCATCACCAGCTGCGTACGGCAGTTCCTGCGAGCACACATTTCGACAGCGCATCAAAATCTGAGCAGCTCCGTTGCAGCGAGTGAGAACCATCTGCCAGGGCGGCTGTCCGCCCTGATCTGCTGCTGCCCAAATGTCTCCACGCAGGATGCTAACAGATCTTTTGCATGCCACTGTTGTTGCTCAAACGACGCGCCATTTGCAGCCTGTAGCCAATTGCCGAACCTGCGCTCCCCCTCGAAGGCAGCCAGCTCGTGGAAGATGGAGCACAGCTGGCAGAAGCGCTGCTGCTTGCCATTCACCAGCACCTGCGTCATACAACAACAAATCTCCACCACTCATTACTGGACCAGCCTCTCATTTCAAACGTTCTCCGCTGTGGCCTGTCAAGCCCCAGGCAGATGCTGTGCGGCGCACAGAGCCATGTGCCAGGTTGGCGCCGGGTCTGACACTGGTACTGTACCGCAGCGATGCGCCCAGCCTGACTGCATGCGCTCAAGTGGGTTGCATCGTGAAGCTCGGAGATCATCTGTCTGGGCAGCCTGCATCCGCCGCACTGGCACACATGACCAGCCGCCTTGACTTGCGGCTGCAGCTGCGGCGACCTGCTGTGTCAACGATGCAGTCCGAATGACACGGCGCCAGCAAGACGGGTGTGACAAAGTCTCACTCACATTTGACTGCTTGGTGTGCAGGGCGCATACGCGGTAGCGCTTGAAGTATTCCTTCACGCGCGATAGGTCTTTCCCGCAGTCGTCGACCTGAGCGGCAAGGAATAGGCTTGGTCAGACGCGTCTTCCGGGTGCAGGCCAGAAGGCGTATGTGCATTTGCTCGTGGCGAGCTTTGACTCTTGCATGAACACGACATACCTGCATCTGAGACAGAAGCGCAGCTGCTGGCGGCCATCTGCCATGCTGACACCAGGAGGAAGCGGACGGTGCATCTCACGAAACCCAGATGAGTCAGTGCAAACATGCTGAACACGCGCTGGCACCTACACGACGCGTCAGTCGAGACTCACCCCTTCGGTGCCGCCGGCTGCGGGACTGGCTACGCCGGCTGCAGCGTTGGGGCGTCCGCCACCGCCTGTCGCGTGCGCTGCGGGCTCCGCTGCTGGCGGCTGGGCAGCCGCCGGCTCCGCTGAAATCTTTAAGATCGGCGGCCAGACGCTCACCATCTGATGCTGCCCCGCCGGCGACTGGGCAATCGCAAAGGGTTTGGCTGGAGGTGCCGCTGCAGTCGCTAGTACTGCTGCCTGCTGGCGCGGCACTGGTACAGGTCCTGCCTCCCACGGCTGCCGTGCTTCTGGAGCCGCGGACACAGCCAGCTGCGGAGCTCCCAAGCGCTGAGCCGCTGCGCTGTCTCCGGCCGGCTGGCCTGATAGCCGCTCTTCACCGGCTGGCATGCCGAAGCGCTGGCAATGCGTCATGCGCCGCTGAATCGGACTGCTCGACTACAAGCCGACAGTGCACGCTGTTTTCACTGGCGCCTGCTAGATGACCGCTGTTGGCCGCCAGTCCCTAGCAATGCTGCAGCTGCTGCGGGCATCAGGAGTCGCGAGCCCATCGCCTTGTGTATAAAGTGAGCCGTTGTATGTCTCCAGCCGTCAATTGTGCGCCGCCTGCTGCGGGACGCTGTCTGCCAGCGGCTGTGGTGCGACAAGCGTGCGCTTTTCCGAACAGCCGCAGCGGTGGAGTCCACCTGCATGTGAGCGGCGGAGCCCAGCTGTTGGCATGGCTGGCGTATTTGAAACCCAAGACGGTCACAGTCATCCACTGCTGTCAACCTTTCACAAAGCGTCACGAGTCCGGTGTGCAGCTCCGAGTCATGACGGCCAGTCTTGCTTGTACCAGCGTCAGCAGGCCATGCCGGTGCAACGCGATGCGGAATCCAGCCAGTATGCTTCGGCACAGGCGCTCACTGTGCCCCGATGTTGCCGTGCACCGCTCGCAGGATGCACCGGTGATGTGTCCGACCGGACGACGTCCAACTGCCACCCGCACAATTGATAACTTGGCTCAGGCCTGCTATTATTGTCTGCAAATGCAAGTTGTATGGCCGCAGCTCACTTGCCGCTGAACTGCGCCGCGCCACTTCACACTCCGATCACAGAGCCGCCAGTCTGGCCAGCACAAGGACTCCGCCTTGTTTCCTGCTGCATGCACCGCTCGTCTGGCAATGTCTCGCGCGGGAACTGACGCCGCTTGCGTGGACCAGTGCAATTCTAGTCTCGTGAGCTGGGTTACTGTGAGCGGAACGTCCGCGGTTCCCCAAAAATTTTAATCAGACCGTACCGGCCTATCCGAAACCAGCGCGAAGTCACGTATACAGCAAGTGTGCAGTGACTGCGTCAACCCTGATAGAAGTCCCACTGAAAGCTGCACAATACAATTGAAACTTAAATAGTTAAGGCTGGCTCGTATTCCATCGCGCCTCACCGGCGACTCTTCCGGCTTTGCATCCGCTGGCTGACTTATCTGTCGTCCGGCTGTCCTGTCGCCGCCAGCGGGGTAGTCATCAGCGGCCGCGCCGCCTCAGATGAAGCAGTACCCAGCAGCGGAGAAGTTGTTGCTGTCGACGACCACCCTTGTGCTGCATGAATGCGCACTATGTCGCTGATCAACAGCGAGCCGGGCCACGAACTGTCCTTCCCGGGTGTCAGGCCTGACACCCTAGGGTCGTACGCACAGAGCAATTGCAGCGGCAGGTGATGGCGCGCGGCGACATGTTTGACCGATCAACACCTGGACATGTCCTCAAATTTTGGTGTTTTGACCGAATATCTCGTACGCCGTTTTCACCATCTTGAAGTTTGCTTATGTCATATCAGCTCTTGTTTAGCTGATCCACAACCCATTGCAATCGAGCGGAGCAACGACTGGAAGGCCGCGTCTCGTGTGTGGCTAGGACGTCACAGATGATCAGGTGTCTTCATTCAGACTGTCTACCTCACCCTCGCTCTGTGCTGTGACGATGCCACAGAGAATGCCAGAGAGCAAGTGCAGTCATCGATGGTCGTCTTGGGGCGGATCAGCCACTGCTGTGTCTAGCTCTATCTGTTGGACTTTCGACTGGCAGCAACAATCATTGCAGCCTATGTCAGGATGCAGCCTGCTTGACGCCGGTAGCACTGCGCTCTGCGCCGGCCGCCGCCGCCCGGGCCGCCCGCATCGCTGCCACTTTGGCCGCCGAGCCCTGGCCCGCCGCATGCGCATAGTAGCTGCTCCAGGCGCCGCCGTCTTTTGCGTAATAGTCCATTGGGTAGGCGCCGAAGCGCTGCCGCTGCTGCCGCTCCGCCGCGCGCTGCTGCGCCGCCGCGCCCGCGGCTGCCGCGTCTGCGGCGCCCTCAGCTGCCGCTGCTGGCAAGGTGGCGGACTGCGACAAAGTAGCCGCTGCCGCCTCGTCAGCGGCTGCCGCGCCCGGCTGCGCGGCTGCTGCATCGGTAGGCGGTGACGGCACAGCGCCCGCCTGCGGCGGTGCCGTCGGCGATGATCTGAGGGCGCCTGCCTCTGGCGGCCGTTGTAATGCATCGCACTGCGTCTGTCGCCCCTCCTCGAGGGCGGCGTCTGCCAGGGATGCATCTGCAAGCTGCGCCTCCACACCTGCGCCGCTATCGACGGATGCTGGCTGGGTGACTGGCGCAGCCGCCACCGCGCTGCAGGCTGGCCTGCCTTCTGACTGCCGCTGGCCTGCCGCTAACTCAACCCCCTGCTGCCGCTCCGCCGGCTGCGCGACTGCCTGCTGCTGCTGTTGCTGCAAAGCAGCGGGCTGGGACTGCGCTGGTGGCGCATCCCGGCTGGCCGCTGCAGTCGAGCCGGCGGCGGTCGGGCTGGCGGCGGCCGTGCCGCTGGTCGCAGAACGAGCGTCAGGCGCCCACCAGGGCGGCACCTCGCCAAGTGCAATGAGCGCCTCGTAAGGCGTCAGTGTCGGAGTCGTGAACGCCTCGCCCCAGTCAATTGATAACCGTGGGCAGGCCACCTGCGTTTGAGGCGCAAACGAGGTGTGAACACCTTAAATCGGCGTCGCCAGCGCCTCGACCCATTCAACCGCCAGCTGTGGACAAGCCACCTGTATCGACATGGCATCGGCGAGTGAAAGAATGCAAACGCTGGCGCCATCAATGCAGTCCGTGCAAGGCTCATCAACGTGGTGCCGTCTGCTCCTTTCGCACAAGTGCATCTGGCCCAAAGCTGCAGTGTGAGGTCGGGGCCAGAGAAGGGCGGTGCACCTGCACCCAGGCGTCAATGCCGCCAATCATCGCCAGCTTTGACGGCAGCACCTGCAGCACCCAGCCACACGTCAGCACACCCTGCTGTGTCTCGCAAGCAGCGCGGATGTCAAGTGGAAGACTCCTTCAGGCACAGTCCCATTGGTCGACATGTGAGGTCACCTTCAGCAAGCTGTGAAAGCGTCAACCACAAGTATCAGACCTCCACTGACGCCTGCATGATCGTCAAATAGCAGCCTTGCGAGCTACACTGGCACTGAAAAGCGGCATTCGGGACAAGTACAATGGGGAGAGCACACCTCCGACAGCAGCACGGTGAGGCAGCGGCGCCCGTGCTTGGCCAGCACCCCCTGCAGGTGCGCCACCAGCCGTGGGTTGCCCTGTAGCGAAAATAATCACTGCTCACCATCATGCCAGCGCCTTTCATCCAGCTGCCTGTTGCCTGGACGGGCACGTGTCTGCACTACATTTTGCATGCCACAGGCACATGCAAATCCGGCGGGCGCCTCGGAGCGGCGCGACGTCGCCGGCTGTCCTTGTCGTCTCCAATTCAACAAGATTTCTCAACTGGTTTCTGCCTTCCGAACTGGTTTTCAGAATTTCTGACCTGAACCTGCCTGCCGAATCGATTCTGATGGTGCTGGCAGGCCTGTCGCTCTGCCGCAGGGCGAGTAGCACCTGGCATCTCATGTCCGCTCAGACAACCGCACCTGGCGCCCCAGGGTGCCCAGCACGACGCCCCACTGCCGCGCCGGCGCAGCCGCCTCGACCGCCGCCCGCCGCGCCGCGCGCATGCCCGCCTGGTCGTACTGCTCCGCCGTCATCTCCCGAGCGTACGGGTCGTACCTGCGGCACAAGTTGAACGACATTCACGGCCAGATGTTTCTTCTGCAAAGCACCATTTTCGTGGAACGCCGCCGCTGTGCACATTTGCGCAGTCCACAGAGCAGAGGCTTAGCAGGAAATTCGGAGCTTGATGGCGCTCAGCTCAGATATGTCAAAAGCAGACCCACAGTGCAGAAGCAGAGCCGGATGGGACGAGCATTACGCTTCAAGTCGGATCCCAACACGACAGTATGTTGGCATCCCAATGCCCGAAAAGAAGACCTTCAGAACAGGCGCTGTGGTCAAGGTCAGGAATCAACAGAAGCCGTGCCTGAAGGCGAGTGTCGCGGGTTGTCGATCATAATGGCCTCCAGGTGACAGCGGCCATCCGCGACAGATTTTGCAAACTCCAACTTGCAGCGAAAAGCTACATGGGAATCGATGCGCACCTGAAAGCCGGAATGGCGGGATTGGCGATCATGATGGCCTCCAAGTGGAAGCGGCCATCCGCGACAAACACGATGGCGTCTGTCTCCGGCGGCACCACCGGCGCGGTGCAGCCCAGCACCTTTAATTTTGCAGTGGCACCGCTGCTTACAAGCAAGCCTCGCTTTGTTGCTGAATCAGTGTCCTCAGACTGCTGTGCATGCAGCATCTATCAAGTCATGGATACAATGCCCATCAAGGGAAAGGCTGCCCATCAAAATGAAAGGCAAGGCACCTCGCCCGGCGACAGCGGCCGCGCCTGCGGCACGCGCAGCGACGGAAAGTCGCCCGCTAACTGCTGCCGCGCCGCCTGTGACAGAGAATGCCAGGTGTTGCCGCCGTCTACATGAGAATGCAGATGTGTGCCTCCCTGCAGCAGCCGCGAATGCAGAGTGTGACCTGAATGGCAGGCGAGGGAGGGGGCGGGGCTGGCGTGCTGGCTCATTGAGCCCCTTGCATCTTGCAGATCAACGGCGAGTTCGTGAAGGCGATGGAGAGAATGTGTTGGCGGCCAGTTTGCCGCGGTGCTGCATGCGCAGCTGCACAGGTGGCATGCGCAGCGGCAGGGGCTCCGAAGACAGTGCTCATCGCCTGAACAGCTGTGCGCCGAGAAGCCAGCAGCGACACTGGATGGAGAAGCCGGACCAAAGTGCTGCCGGCCAACATCATACGCACACCCACACACACACGAGTATGTGTATGAGTCCTCCATAAGTCCTCCATACTCCTCTCCATAGGACTCCTGGAGGGCTGGTGATGCAATGAAGAGCCAAACTCTACCTGGATGGAGGAACCCAAAGTGTATGGTGCCCGCCCGCACTGGCTGGCGCCTAAGCGACTGTGGAGAGCACTTGACAGGAGGCCCCATGTCCCAGAACAGGTCAAGTGGCGAACCTGTATGGAGGAGCCGAACTGGATGGTGCCGGCCAGCACCAGGTTGGCGCCCGCAGGCAAATGGGTGCGCACGGTGGCGGCGAGGTGTCGCACATCCACCGTGATGTCCACAAAGACATACATGCACGGCACCTGCACAGCATGCCACTCCATTTGCTACTACCACATCCAATCATTGATGTTGATGGTTTGACGTGAACATGCAGACACAACTCGCCACTTCTCAGACCATGGCACATGGCCCAGCTAGGCAGAACATGGAGTCATGTAGCCAGCAGCGGTCTGTCGTCTATACTTGGAGCCAAAAAACATAAAGAGACTCCTCTTGGCAGCGCCCCACCTTGGTGACGTCAACTGGAACCAGACAGCTGTGCCCGTAGTGCACCAGCAAGTCCGCTCCCAGCGCCTTGGCCGAAAAGTCGTCCACGCAGCAGGCGCCATACGTCACGTCGCCCATCACGAATGCGTGCTCCACCCCCGCGTGGCTGCGGCAGGCAGAAGACAAGAATGCACACATGTAAGAATGTAACAGGCTTCTCGGCCTCTGTGTAGATCGGCAGCCAGGCGCATATGCTGGGCGCCCCAATGCCGGCGCAGCCTGGCCGAGCTGCAGCCGCGGCGCCCGCCACCAGAGCCACAACCACGCAATTGCTTGAAACAAGCAGTGCTGCGAAGATTGCAGGTCCAGCCTACTCTTCCGGCACAGGATCGCGGCATGGGGATGCAGTGGTATTCTGTTTCGTTTTCACCTTTCCAGGAGGTCGGCAATGACGCACGCGTACATGAGCAGGCCCTCCGGGAACTGCAGCGCAACCCGCCTGGCGCCCAGCTGCCGGATGCGCGCCACTGTCTTGTGCACCTGCGCTGCATATATTGTTCTTTGCCAACAGGATCTTTGCTGCTGCCCTTGTCTTCCGCCGCTGTTGCTGCGCTCCGAGGGCAGGTGCTTGGTGGCCAACTAGCCGCTTCTGTGACGTCATGGTTGGAATGATATAAGGAGACTGATGGCATGATGTGCATGCATTTCGCTGTGCAGCACTGGAGGGTAAGCAGCATGGCAGAGTCAGGCAAGGCCAGTCAGAAGAGTTCGAAATTTCAAAGCAGTCAGGCACCTCGAAGTTGTAGTTGTGCGGCAGCACCGCGATGGCCACGTTCAGCGCCTCGTCATGCAGGATGTCGTCCGGCACCTGCTGCTTGACGAAGCGCTTCGTGGCGGCGGGCCTGGCGACCGCCAGCTCGTCGCGGCGGCCCGACGTCGACATGCCAGTCTGCGCCTGCTGCTGCTCCGCCGCCCGCCGGCCTGCAGCGCAGGGTGACAGAGGGCGTCTGTGGCATGTTCGTGGGTTCATATGCAGCGGGAAACATGCGTGAGCATGTTGATGACTATACCTAAATGAAAGAAAAACGAGCTTGCGGCATCTGCCGGTGCCTGGCCGCCTTAGGCGCCCCCGCGCCGGCGGTCCGAGAACTACATTGCAAGCGTTTCGTCGGCTGCTGCTTGATGTGAATGCAGAGCGAGTGTGGTGAAACCCATGCATGTCGGCGCCATCGTCTGAAGGAAGCACCTATGAATCGCCGAGGTCTCGGAACTTCGGCCATCTGGACAGTGAAGTCGAAGCTCCACGTCAGAAGTACTGTAGCACCATGCCACCGTCACAATCTTCAAGTTCACAGCAGCGACGCAACTACGAAGCTGCGTCTGGCAGCTGGGCAAGCTTCAATTCTTCATGCACGCCCCCTTGTATATCGCTGTGCTTAAACCCTAGATGACTAAACAGAATATGGTGCAACTAAAACCCTCGTGCTTGTAGACCGACTGAAGACTTGCGTGATGTTCAACTCATTGGCTCTCGAGAGAGCTTCTGCGAGCCGACCGGCACAAATCTCAGCAGCGTTTGCTTTGGCTCAGTCTCACACGGCAGAGTGCAGACTCGACCCGCCCATCCTGCAGAGGCTCCGCTGTCCGCAAAACGACGGTCGATCTTCTGGACTGCAGCCTCTCTTGGAGCTGCCTGCTGAGGTGTGCTGCACATGTTCCGGCAGAAGCGAAGATTTGAAGTCCTCTCACATATCCAGAAGGGCACTGTCACATCTGACATTGTTTTTATGGTCAGCGATCCTATTCTCGCACACTGAACAGCGCAGCAGCAGCACCAAATTCACCCACGTCTCATCCCTGAACAAGAAAGATAGACAACAGAACGTCTCCTGAACCTCCTGGAAGAGACGCGCTCGATCCTGTAAAGGTCTTTGCAGCTGCCACTGCCGGCGCCGCTTGGCTTCCCGGCAACCCTCGAAGCAGCATAGACTCATAAGTGCGGCAGCATGGCGCGGTCGCTGGGACAGGAGCTGCGGGACCCGCCGAACCCGGCGCAGCTGGCAGACATGGTGGTGCACCATTCGTTCGACAACCGCAGCAAGCCGGGGACGGACTTGCAGCACTCGGGCCTGCAGCGGCGCTCCCAGGCGAGCGAAACAGAGCGTGACGGGCAGGGCGCCGCGGCCGCGGCGCAGACGGGCGACGGCGTCGGCCGCTGCGTCAGCTTCGACGAGGCGCCGCTGTACCTGCGGCGAGAGTTCATCATGTCGGGCTACTATGTCGGTGAGCGGCTTCGGCTGATGTTCCACTTTGTATAGTCGACGTCATGCAGCGCTGCCTCTTGCAGCTTGCGGGAGCAGACTCGCGTTTCCCTTCCAGCAGCCACGCCCTACCAAAAACAGACTTCAGAATAAGGCTTGGCGTGTCACGTCGGGGCCTAGGCGCCTGTGTGTTCTGAGAATTGACCCGCCTCCTGCAGGTGGCAACCACCTGGCGTCGGTGCGGCGGACGCTGTTCGGGTGGAACAACGAGACGCTCAACTCGTGGACGATGATCGCCGGGCTGCTGCTCACGATCTGCGCGACGGTGTATGCCAGGTCGGGGTCTGGAGGTTCCCCTTGTGTGCTCCCACAGGAGTGGCGCACGCGGCGGGAGGGGGTGCAATTATATTGCATCCATGTATTGGAGAGTGCATGCAGATGCCTCAAGGATCTATGGCATTCCAGTGAGATTCTCAGGCCAGGTCTTCAGGTGTCGATCGACACATAGGGCGCTGCCGCAAGTCGCACTTTATGACGGACTGGCAGCCGTTGGGGCGGGTGGCGGCACGCGCGCTGCTGCCCGCGCCATCATATTGCTCGATGCGATAAGCAAAGAAGAGAGTAAAACATACATGTTCCGCCCCGCAGGGTGCACTTTTCGGCACACTGGCAACCGCCAGGGCTGATGGCGGCACGTGCCGTTTTCATACCCAGCGTGATAAGCGAAGAGGGGAGCAAAACACACATAGTTTGCGTCGCAGGTTGCACTTTCCAACGCACTGGCAGCCGCTGGGGCTGATGGCGGCGTCAGCGCTGCCGCACGCGCCCTTCTCAATCGCGCTGCACGCTACCATCGGGGTCAGCCAGCGCACACGTGACATGCTGCGCACTCTGGACGTCTTCTTCATCCTCACCTGCGGCGGTGAGAGCCCTTCTATCATGTGAAGTGCAACAGGAACATGAGGGACGTGTGTTTTCTTCGAGGGCATTGACTGCCAGAGGCAATTTGCAGCGCCAGATCGGCTGGAAGGGGGGCGCCAGCAACGTGCAGCAGTCATGTGGACGTCTGTGCCTCCCTCCTAGGTTCTGAAGGAGGGATTGTGTAATGCACCCAGCACCTTTGTAATAACACACGGATGCCCCTCCCTGCAGTGCCATGGGGCAGACCGCAAAGGTGATACTTCTGCTCCTAACGACCTTTCATCTATGGCCGCCTTCCCCATAGTGCCGCGGGGGCTGGCGCTGGCTTGGTTTGTGTTCCCGGGCGCGCTGTCCTACTGGCTGTATGCGGCGGTCATCAGCGCCGACTGGGTGTGGACTATCTGGTCCACCTGCCTCACGCGCCGCATCAAGGACATCCCCAAGCCGCAGCTGGCGCGCGATATCTCGGCGACAGTCCTGTGCTACATGAGCCCCATGATGCTCGCTTCGCTGTGGGAGGTGTTTACGCAGGTGCGTCCGCCTCGCTCCTGAACTCAGCTGGTGGCCGTGAATGTGACGTGGAGCCCTCAGGCAGTGCCGGTCGGGTCGTGCATTAAAGCAATGCTGAAAACAGCTGTAATGGCCTGCTGGCGTGAATCGGCAGGGAGTCTGCCTGCCTCAGGCACCTCAGGTCGGCGCCAGTAGCTGCATCTTTGATCTGCATCCTGCTTGCTGCTCAGTCGCAACCTCCCTTGCCCATGCGCGCAGGGCTGGCCGGGGCCGCAGACGGCGCTCACGGCGGCGGTGGTGGCGCTAATGTACGCCGCGGCCTGGCTCTACTCGCGCCACCTGCCGGAGCGCTGGCGGCCCGGCGCCTACGACCTCGTGGGCAACAGCCACCAGTGGATGCACGCGCTGGTGCGCGTCCTGAGAGTCCCCTGCGCCACCTCCCGTCTGCTCTGACGGAGCATTTGGCTAAGATCCGCACGGCACCTTGGACGGCGCAGCCGATTGACTGCGCCGCAGCCCGTTGCCAATGCGGTCACCGCCAGCCGGCGCCGAGCCGTTGACCTGTGCGCAGTAGCACATCATTAGCCCATCTTGACGTTGTCATCAGCATGTTCAAACGAAGGGTGCCCTTGATGCGTGCAGGTGGTGCTGGAGTACGGCCTGGAATGGTGCTTCGTCATGTACAAGGCCGAACAAGTCACCGCGATATGACGCCGCAGAAGCTGTGATAGCGTAATTGTTTTAGCACACGCCGCAAGGCACGTGTGGCATGTCAGTAGGGTAGGTAGGGCGTGAAGAATTGGACGAAGTCGACCGCCGCGGAGCAGTGTATGCTAATCAGGGCCTCACCAGATGATGGGAAGCCGGTTTTGATGCTGCCCACGGCGGCTGCACTTGCAGGTGCACTGGTGCATTGGCATGTTCTTGTAGGTATCTCGGATGCAATGGTTTATGGCACGTTCAGCATTGAATTACCTGCAGCGCGTCCTCGATGCGCTGCAGGTATCTAGAGAGAGATAGATGTTGCACCATGTCGCAAGCCCTGAAGGGCTAAAAGGGTGCCAGCTACGGGGTTGGAACCCCTCACTGCTAAGCTAATCAGTCTGAATGAAACTGTCGAAACAGGCAACGATGAAGTCCATCACAGCAGCCTGACCTGTCTGGTAACGAACTCGCGCATGGACTGGCCGTCCCAGAACAAGTCCGAATGATAGTCGCGAATGTGCTGCACTGCTGGGCACTCGAAAACCAGATGCCTTAAAACCAGATGCCTTTCGTCCCCCACCGCCGCGGTGCCGCACTGCTGGCAATGCCGCAGGTGCCTAGGTGTACTGTCCCGCCTGCCCATCACCACCGGCAGAGTGCTGCACCCAAGCCGAAATCGTAGATAGTTGCCAATCCGCCGCGGCGAGTGCCGCTGGCGGAAAATCTGCAAGCGTTCCTGTTGCCGCGGCGTGCGTGCAAACCACCTCCAGTATGTGCACTTGGCTGCGCCCTCGCTCTGGCATGTCCGTGGGCATACGCTGAGAGCCTCCCATGCCCGTCGCCGCTGTGCCGCCTCCAGATCCATGACATGCCGCACGTACACCCGCTGCGCCCGCCGTGTGCTGAGCACCAACTGATAACCCAGCCGCTGGCAAGCCTGCTGAAGGCCCCACACCCAGTTCTTTCTGGTTCCAGCCAGCAACGCCTCGGTCTGGGCATCCAGGAGCAGCTGGTGGTGCAGCTGGTGGTGCAGGGTGTGATAGGGTTGGCAGTAACTTCCAGTTAGGGCCGGTTACGATTACGGTTTCCGGTTACTACGGTTACTCACCAAATCCCGCCGGTTACCTCCGCCTTTCGTAAAAAACTCCTCGGAAATGATCTCCTCTCAGCTTGCTGATCACTTTGTATGCTCGTCACAGAACAGCACCTCGAGCGAGTGGTCACCGCCGATCATGGTCAGGAAGACAATCAGGGATGCACACACGAGGTTTGCATGGTTTGTAGGTACACAAGGGCCTCACGCGGAGATGGAGGGCTTTCTGGTCTGTGCGCCGATGTTGAGGCATTTCCTCTCTTTATGTGTGCAACATGCTTGAGGTCAGCTCATAATGTGGTGGCACTGAACAGTCTCGTGCCAGCCTACTAGGCCTAGTCCTAGTAGGACACAGTCAACATCTTGGCGCACAGACGGCCCTGCTAGAATCTGAGCTCCAGAAGCCTGACATAATCTGCTGCTCTAACAACGACACGCTGCTGCTACCACCGATGGTGCCGCCGCCGCTGGTGTTCCGCTGCTGCCGGCTCTTCATGTCTGAAGCAGCCCCAGC
>JAABUW010002286.1_pt1 | contig 29519 bp, 53 predicted proteins | sample 5560081 | NCBI WGS metagenome assembly JAABUW01 (sample SAMN10711882, study PRJNA513363) | rock metagenome | isolation source: Antarctica rocks | place: Antarctica: Victoria Land, Knobhead sud | reverse complement strand
TTTGCTCCTCCCCCCCTTCTCCCCCCCCCCCCCCCCCCTCCCTCCTCTCTCCCCGCGCCGCCGCCACCGTAGCGCGCCCGCTATCTAGACGACAGCGTCGCCTCACGAGAAATACTGCACCTCCAACCCGACGCTCTCGATCGGCCGTCGTCGACTCAGCAGATCCGAGATAATCCCAACCGAGACCAGACAATCCCGTATCCTCGCTTCGTAAAGCAGTCCAATCGACTGTAGACCATCATCGTCAGCTCCGTCTGCTCCGCTCCATGCATGATCGCGAACTCACCCAGTTACCAGACAGACGGACTTTGATCACGCCGTCCCTATCTTCTCTTATCCCTTGCGCTACAGGCGGGGATTGCGGCTTCTCGATCCCCTTGCTGAGCGGGATTGGCGAGTCGAGCTGCCTCTCTGCCCGACTATCCGCCACCTCGTCTGATCTTAACGACGCTTCGCTCAACAGCGCATCCCTCCCCAGTCGCTCCCCTTCGAGACGTGGACCCTCTGGAGCCAAGGAGGAGTCGGTATCTTGTTTTCCCCTCCGACGACCGACCCACCATTCCCCGCCGACGCAGAGATCACTCTCGTAGCTATAGACGTTGACGCCGAATCGCGTGGATAGCGCTATTGTCGGCGAGACCTGAGCCGCGTATGCGGAAGAGAGGAATCCGATGAGCGGGTTGTATAGTAGTGTCAATGTCGTTGGTGGAGATGGAGGGGGAGCGTTCGGAGGGAGAGGCGATGCTGGGGGGATGGTGGTGAATCGCATTCCAGTCGAAACTGCTCTACGCATCAGACAGTAACCAGTGGAAGTGGCGCCTCGACTCACTGCCAAAGCTCCGCTGTCTCGCAGAGAAATACACCTCCCCACCGGCAGAAAATCTTCCCCTCAACCCACCCTCCATCATCTCCTCCTCATCGATCCTCATCCCCCTCCCCCCTTCCGCCTTATCAGCCACCTCACCCACCTTCCCCTGCCACCCGAAATTATACAGTCCCCTCGCGCCAAACATCCCGTCCTGAGCCGAATACGTGTACTCCCCACTCCACCGACCTGTATCGTGTTGGAGGCTCATGAGGATATTGCTAGGTGTAGCTGATGTGGAGGGGGGCGGTTCGGAGGGTTGGCGGGAGTGGGTGTAGGGGGATGGGGAGGTTGCGCGGGGGGTTGGGGGCGCGGGTTGAGAGAGGAAGGCGAGGTGTGCTTGGAGAGTCGGGGCGAGGCGGGTGGTGAAGAGTCCGGAGAGGTGGAGGGTGGGGAGGTGGAGTCGGGAGTAAAGCAGGTAGTCTGGGCATCAGCTTGAGGGGCTTTGGAGACCTCACCTCGTCCCTCGATACGACGGCCCCCGAGCCAAAGCTCGTCTTTCGCGATAGGCCGTATCGGGGGTGGATAGACTCGGAATCGGTCGACGACATTGCGGAACGCTATCCGGGTGGAAGGACCCATCTGGATTTGGACCGGATTCAGTGAATGTGACGAATATGAGGTTGACTCGACTCACGTCTTCGAGCGGATCAGACGTGGTGATATACGAGATGGACCCATTGAGCTGGGGTAGAGCGTCGAGCGAGTAGGAGGTGAAGAAGATTGGTGTTGGGGAGTTTGCGAGCTGGAGGACGAGGGATTGAGGGATTTGGAAGTCGCTAGTCCACCGTGAGTGTCTAGCTGTTAACGAGGGAAAAGGGTTTGACTCACAGAAGAGCTGAACGACGTCAGTAAGATGTGCTGTAAGGCTGCGCTGGCTGGACGGACCGTTGGATGACCGGTTTAGCTGGGAATACGAGTTGTCCTCGTTCCAGCCTATCGACTTGTAGTAGTCGCGCAGGAGCAGGGCTGAGAACGGGAGCATGGGTGTCGAAAATCGGCCGAGGAGTCAGAGTCCCGAAGCCCTTGTCCCTATTTGGAGAGGCCCTTGATACCGGCAGACGGGAATCCATCACCCACCTAAAGCAGAGACGTCCGCACAAATCAGGAAGAGACGCTCAGGCGAGCAGCGGCCCCGCCCGCCTCCACGCCTCGAATCGAGGCGCTCCTCTCCATGATTCGTTGCATCTTACCGTTATGCCACGGAGATGTGTTGCCAACAAGGTGCTCGGTCAGTATGCACAGCACACTCGACAGCAATGATACTCCAACAACATATCGATTCAAGGCCATGCATTTTTGACCCATTTCCGGGCTTTTGATTGTCATTATACAAAGATCTATTGTCTACAGCGATTGATGGTGACAAGTGACTCCCGCCAGATGAGTTTTGATCGGAAGAACCCGAGAGAAATAGTGCTACGAGAGGATGGTCGGGAGTAATGCCGGGTTTAGTCGACGGAGTATGAGATTGGTGTTTCGGAAGCGACTCGGTACGGGATAGGACCGGTCGCTTATCGTTTGTTGAAGTGCCATGAGATCGGGAATTCACTGGGAAAGAAAAGAGAGATCAGCGCTGAGCCGGTCTCGGCAGGAGAGATCAACGTACCCCTCGTCCATGTTTCCGTGGTTGAGGGCAGCGAAGAGGCTGGGAGACATGTCAAGGCTTCCCCAGTCGCAGGTCGGGCACTCGTCTGCGACTTGAGCTTCTTGTACGTTGCCGTTCTGGGTGTTGGTAATTGTGAGCCATTGACCGCAGTTGCCACCGCCATCGCCGTTGGCACCGCCATGAAGGTATTGGGGAGTGTTGAGCGCCACGATCTTGTCATCGTCGTTGTTCCACTGTGATGACCATTATCAGCGACTATTCTGCTATAGGCAGGACTTGATGACTCACCCAGCCGCAAGCGCCTTGGCCGGTCGCGAAGTAGGTAGCTCGGCCAGAGTGGGTCATTCGTTTCTCGAGGACAGCGTTGTCGACCGGCGCAGCAGCAACAAACGAGGTCGCGAGGAGGGCGATGAAGAGTTTGCCGAACATTGTAATAATGTTTTGATCGAAAGGGTTGGGTGTGGGGCTAGCTCGGTAGGTTTGTAGTTTGAATGGAGTTGAGTGAGTGGATGAGGATCAGATTGAACGTCCAGAAGCAGCAGTCTTATACCTTGCAGCGAGCTCTCAGACCGGCGAATGCAGCCGAGAACGACTTTTGAGGCCCATCGTCCTCGTGGGGGTTCACCACCCCCGGACGACCCGAAGACAGCGATGCCTTCTTTCCAGAAATGGGGTAGGACACCTCTTTCGGCCTCTCCCCGTTTTTTTTTCGGCCAAGATCATCCTATTCCCACATGTCGGATCTACTGTTCCTGGTATCGGACAAGCCCGGTGTCGAGGTACCCCAGTTTCGCTGGCGTAAAGGAAACGATCCATGAAATGGGGGATTCGAAATTGGGGTCGTCCCTCTGATTATTTACCCTCTTTGTCAGGAACGGGCGAAGTCTTTTCGGGTAGTCCGGGATATAGGTTTTCAGAAAACAGGGCACCCGAATCGTCGATCCTCCGGGACCTAGCTTCGTTGAGCTCGGCTCGAGGGTTCCCGAGATTGAGCAAGTTCGTCTTGTGTCAGCTCGGACGAATTGGGCATCTCGCTCCAAGACCAGGAAGTTCGTGGTATCCGTCGGTTCATGCCGGTTCATCCGAGAACCGCCGGACAGCCTTTTTTATCGCTCCTGTATCAATCAAATGGGGGACTATACAAAGACAAGGCATGAGAAGCAAGAAGCAGTGCGGGATCAGTGTGAATATGCAAGAATCGCAATTGTCCGTGGTGCGATGCCGCTCGGATATCTTGCCGGTAGTTCATTGCGTTGACTGCGGCAAACCCCGCTCGCCCAAATCCTTCAGGGCAGCTCCAACCTCGATAATTAGCGGTCCGCCGCTGTCGTTCACTCATCAGGCGTCAACCAAAGTAATGACACTTCGAACCTGATCCTCCCGGACCCTTCAGCAAGCTGCCGCCATTGGCCAGAGGAACGGGGTACCCGACTTCCCCTTAAATTCGGAAGACATAGTATCGCCGGGGGAATCGCGCCGTTCTCGCCGAGTCAGCTCTCGTATCGATATTTCCGCGTGTCTGCGCCTGAAGAAAGAGTTTTGACAGAGATCCCTCATGAGGCTGAAGCAGAGCACGAGGCGCCATGCAAGGGTTCGCCGAGACTTGATGAGCACATTAGGGCAGAGTACGCCCGACTACGGCCGTAAAAAAATGAGTAAAGCAGTAGGCGCCACAGCAGATAGGCGAAATGACACAGGATGCATGCCTACTCGTACCTTCGCCTTTTCCTCAGGCCCAATTTAGTTACGTACTAGACGAGAGAGAAATTCATCTGTCCTGTTTCAGCAATTCAAGTTTCATCTTCCTCCCGGAATCATGAAGTAGACTCCGCTTGCTCGCCATGAGTGACTTTTATGAGTCCTTCGCTTCTCGAATACTTTTCATGAAAATCAGGCTGTAATGTACGCTGACCCTCATACGGGAGACACGGGAACTGCAGTATGCACTGTACCGACCCGGACCATCGGAGGAACCGGCAAACTGGAGCGGGGGAAGGGAGTGGACTCCGTAGAAGGTGGAAGTAGTCTGCGACGAAAGAATACCAAGAACAGACGAGGATGGGGAAATCTACCGGTAAATGTCCTACAGTAAGTGATGTAACGCTGTTGGCCGAACCGGCTGATGGGACCACAGCATCATCCTGAGCAATGCGAAGGATACGATGCAGCTCGACAACCTCCTTCAGCAGTCATGGAAGAACCACCCCAGCGCGTGTGAGCCGGCTCTCGCCGTCATGCGTCGGGTTTGGCTTTGCGAGATGCGCGGAGTTTCGACGGGATGGCGCAATGCAGGTGAGTACTTGGGTAGACTGCGGCTGAGGTTCAGTCGACTCGCATTCCTTCTGGCCGGCATACACCTTGCTGCTCGATCCCTCAAAACATCTCCACAAACCGACAACCTCAGAGCAAGCCAATTCGCGGCTTATTCCGTCCACTCCGACCTTCTCAACTCGCTTTCACCAATCGCGACATGCGACCGTTTCAGCCTGCCTTGCGTGCAAATTCAATTATCCTTCACGCGTTGGCTTAAACCCCGCCAGCTTCAAGCGCCTCACCCAGACTTCCAAACTCGGGAAAGCTCCCACTTGCGAAAAGCATTGTGGTCGATACTGCATGAGCTGTATGAAGGAGAGTGCGCCGAGGGATCCCAGGACGATGACACTGAGCGAACTTAACGGGGTGGACTGTGAACAAGATCTCGTGCGATGCCATCCACGAGACGTGGACGAATATGGAGATCAGCGAGGCAGATTCGGCGGACCCGTCTGTCGACCTTGCCGCCGAGCAGCACTTCATGCTCACCTCTGCATCATACTCACCGAATGCGCAAACAAAGGTCCCGTCCATGGTCTGCACTCGATATGGTGGAGCTTGGACAGGAACAACTTTGCATATGAGAATTACGTGGACGATTCGGTCGGCACGGCAGCGGAGATGGCGCATCTCGTGGTGGAGGAGCATTGGCTTTGGGACCACACGAGGTGGAGAGAGCTGATCCACCCGGCGTGCGCATTGCAAAAGGATGAGCGACGGCTGAGGCGAAACTACCTGCGCGGACTTGGAGTGGCGAACGAGACGGACCACCTGCACCGGTTGTCCCTGCAAGCTGATATCAGGGGCGAAGAGATGTTCTCATTCGAACAGGATGATGAGGAGATGATGTGTCTGTGCAGAGAATGGGACACAGAGGATAAGGAGGGGGTCGATCTGGCGGACGAATCGAGCGACGACGGCAACGATTTTGAGGAGAATACTCTCGAGCCCAGAGTAGGTCGATGCGTGTGGACACTGCTGATCGCTAGATTCGTCGCAAGCTATACGAGGGCGTCATCAATGATTGGGCAAACGACCGAATACATTTCGGGTTCTGGGTCGCACCATCCGACGAAGTCCGACAGCTTGTTTCTGGTGACTCAGCGGTCCATACGCAGTTCCAAGCACTTGCGTCCAAATCCTCTCATCCATTTCCCAATCGAACAGACGGCTACACTCCCGTCAATGCCGCCGATGCGTTCGACTCACTCATCTGCCTCATCCCGCAAAGAAAGGACTCTACCATTATCGATCCCTTCCTCCCGCCCCGGCGACTTCTCAAGGAATTGCAAGTAGTCTTCGAGCAAAAACTACGCAGTCGCATCTTCGGCGTACTTGGCGAGATGGTCGACGGTATACGTTACTCCTTCGCGACTGAAGAGGAGGCGGACCTGAACGCGTCGAAATGGGATGTGAAGACGGTGTTGGCCGTGATGAGCCGCTCAACGGCATGGGTGCATGGAGCACTGGCTCGTACAGTAGCAAGACGATATGGAGGGCCTGAACCGGCTTCTCGAAAAGCGAACATAATGGAGGATCCGCAAGTCTCGCCGAGGGTTGAGGTGGTGCAAGACGACGAGATGGAGGACCAGGACTATGGGATTCAAGAAGTTTCCTCGAACGCTGCTTCTCCTGAGGAGGAGCCGGTGGACCCGAGATCAAGGTGGCCGATACAAGAGGAGTCTACTGCCGGCCAGGAAACTCAAAGCATTCAACGGCAAAAGGTCTTCTCTGGTGGGAATCTGAACAGGCCCGTAGAGTTGCCGACGCCGGAAGGCTCGCCGAACTTTGGCAAGCGCAAGCTTCCCTCTTCTCCAAAGATCCAACACATCGACCGCACCGCGCCTCTACCGTCTCCGCCCGACCAGCCGATCCTCTTCCCCGATGTTTCGCACAAAGTCCGCACCTCGGAGCACAAACCCGGATTTGCGCCTCAGCATCAAAACCCTGACCTCAGGAATGACGGCAAATCGTCTCACCAGTCCATGCCCGCTTCCGCGAGCACGAGATCTACGATCAGTAACGAGCCTCTCCCTACCACGCCTGAAGACTCTGATCGCCGGCGACCCTCTGATACGAGCGATACTCTGCTCGGTGAGATTTTTGCGGATGCTCCGTCCCCAATCTCGCTCTACTCGGACGGGTCTTCCATAATGACCGACACCGACTCGGATGCGTCCTCCCTCGCCCCGCTGAGCGTCGGGAACAAAAAGCGGCTGATCACTGCCACCGCCGAAATCCCGTGGATCCCGTCATCGGAGCATCAACTCGGCCCGCTGGCGACGCATATGATAATGTCAGCTTGGTATGATGCGAGAGCCAAACTGAGGGAGTGTAGGTGTTCGATCTGTCTGAGGGCGAAGAAGAGGACACTGGAGGAGGCGTTGGGCTGGGCTGATGCGTGGGTGGGTGAGGGTGGGAAGAAGGCGCGTTTGGGTTGAGGGATTCTCTCTGCTTCGAGATCATCCATGTGGACAAGGGCTTCCTTCGTGACGACCGCGAATGTGTATCATACCCCGCATGCATATGTATTCTGTGACGAACATGAGCGAAGCTAAGTTGTGCAAGTTCATGAGGCAGGAAACCGTGGGAGACCACGCCACATTTCAACAAGGGGCCGGAGGATCCCATCGCATTTCTCTCGTCTCCATTTGATGAAGTGGTTGCTCACCCTCTTCACCCGCTTACTCACCCCACGCTCTCGGCATCTTGCACTCATGACATCCCCAGCCGCACTCGACACATCTCAGCCCAAACGCTCCCGTAGTCCACAAGACTTGGGCGAAGGTCCCTCTTCGCCCCCTCGAAAGAAGCCCGATCTCGAGGAGGGAGCACTGAATACCGACAAGGTAGATCCCCAACCCCGCGACGAGGAGTGGCGGAGAAGGAAGCGGAAGATTGGGGCGCATAGGAAGGGGAGGGAGTATAAGGGCGTTGATCGAAGGGGTTTACCGCGGACGATGGTGGAGAACGATGGTGGACAAACAAAATCAGGGACCAACGGGGCTCAGAAGAGCGGAGACACTAGAGATCAGGGTGAAGAAGGGGAAGGGAAGGTTAGACTGCCGAAGAAGAAAGCTGCGGTCCTAATCGGGTCCGTCGTCCCCGCTTCCCTCCGTGAGGGGTAGCTGATGGGAGCAGGTATTGTGGCACAGGATATTCGGGCATGCAAATGTCGATTAACCTACTTGCTGAAAGCGTGGAGAAGCAGCTGATGTGTGCGAGATAGACAGATCGACGGGGCCCAGACTATCGAGGGCGACCTGTTCACAGCGCTTGTGAAAGCCGGAGCCGTTTCGGCGGATAATAGCGATGATCATCGCAAGGTGGACGTTCAGAGAGCGGCGAGGACGGATGCGGGGGTGCATGCTGCTGGGAACTGGTGAGTATACCTCCCCCGTCATCCAGCTGTCCTCTTGCATCGCCGTTCCTGGTTGGTGATCAACGGGATTGGAGATAGCTGATGAAGACGCAGTATCTCGATCAAGATGATCCTCGCCCCAACCATTCCGCCTGAACACCCCAGTCTCGCATCCTACGTGAACACCTTCCTCCCCGAGCAGATCCGAATGTGGGGATTTGTGCGGACCATGAAGTCGTTTCAGGCCCGCACGTATGCTTCTTACAAGCTTGTCTGGTTTCCAAAGCTGATTCGGTGCAGAGCATGCGATTCCCGGATATACGAGTATCTCCATCCGTCCTACTGCCTCCTCCCGCCCTCCTCATCCGATCCCCTTGCCAAGCAGCTCGACGCCTCGTCTCCTAGCTGGCGCGATAAAGTCGGGCCAGCGGCTGCGTTCGCCGATGCGTCCCCAGACCTACCGCCTGAAGGGGAGGGAAATCAGGCGGACCCGAAGCAGCGAGGGGAGTATGAGCGGCGGAGGGCGTGGAGGGTCGATGTAGGGACGGTGAAGCGGTTCAGAGATCTGGTTGCGGAGTTCAAGGGGACACAGTGGGTTACGCTCACAGCGAGGCAGATAGAAGATCTGGCTGATGTGTGAATAGTAATTTTCACAATTACACGGTCGGGAAACCGTTCAATGATCGGACTGTCAAGCGGTATATGATTCGCTTGGAGGTGAAGGATCCACAGGTTTATGGCGAGATCGAGTGGATCTCGGTACAGATACACGGGCAGAGCTTTATGCTGCATCAGATTGTGCGTTCCTTCTCGCTTCATCGGGCGCAGGGCTGATGGACGGTATAGCGAAAGATGTTGTCCTGTGCGATGTTGGCTTGTCGGACGGGTTCGCCTTCCTCCCTGATTCCTGAGACCTTCGGTGTGTCCTCAAACCCGTTTCCCATGCCTCCTTTGCCCTCCTCCTCGGGATTCTCCCCTCCTATACCCTGCCCCGGGTCCTGCCTCCCTTCTCTCCTACTCCTCTGTCCCATCTTCCCCACCTCCCCCTCCTCATCCACCCCCCTTCCCCTTTCAACATCCCGTTATCGCCCTTTCAAGTTGATTGAATGGAGGCTGATACTGCCCAGGTCCCAGGCGGATACACATCCCCAAAGCCCCACCTCTCGGCCTTCTCCTCGAAGCACCCCAGTTCAGAACATACAACGAGCGGATCCACGACAAGACCAATGGACTTCAAGAAGATCGAGATCCGGTGGACTTTGGGCTGTACGCCGAGGACATGCAGGCGTTCAAGGTGAAGTATATTTACGAGAAGCTGCGGCAGGAGGAGCTGGAGTCACACGTGTATGTACTCGAGTTTTCGGCAGGTCGGGTGCTCACGATTTGTTCAGGTTTCACAAGTGGATCAGACAGATGGACTGCTCTACCTCGAACGTGCTCTCCTTCTTGAAGTGAGCTTCTAACCGGAAGGGAGAGTCAGAGTTGACGATGATGCAGTACACAAGGTGTCATTCCGCCTGAGGCGGAGACTCCGGGCAGGAAGCCGAAAGCTGAGAAGGAGGAGGTTCAGACTGCAGACAATGGGAGCGATGAGGAGGTGGATCAGGATCTGCTGAAGCGTGGGGAGCTGGAGGGGTGACCCAGCGTCTACATCAAATCAGCTCTTAGTGGGCTAAGTTGATCGCCTCAACCCTCACCGACTCGCTGCCATATACAGTCGCTTGGCTTGCACAGCTACAGCCCTTATGCGATCTCGGGCTGGGACGGCAACTGACGGACGCAACAGCTGATCTGATCTGGTTGGGCGCAGGGAAACAATTACGTCTGTGTATCTATGATCAGGCCAAACAGATCCAGACGCTGGATGCGGCGTCTGAGTGCCCATCCTATCAAACTCAATCCATCTCCGCCTTGTAATGTCTGGGTACAATGGCTGATGTACCGCCTCTGACGATGTAGTGGACACACCTTCGGCTCTCATACTTGGTCCCACGCGGATCTCACCACACTAGACGAAGACGTCATCAACAGCGGTACGTACCTCCATAATTCTCGATCATCGCTGACCTGACGCTCCCTCTTCTTCTCCTTACCTATCCCATTGCTCGCCCTCGTTTATGTCCATATCGCCTCGTGACCACAGAGCTTCAAAAAGTCGAAGACGCCTTTGTCAAGATCCTCGGTGTCGACCCGCTCTACTTCCATCCGCCTTATGGGAACCACAACGATCAAGTCCTTCAGGTTCTCGCCCAGCGGGTTTACAACAGCATGTCCTCGTCGTCAAGTCCCTCACACTTGTGGTCTAACGAGTGTTTGTCCAGAGGTCTTCCTTGGTCCGACGATACCGAGGATGCAGTTGGCGAGTCTGTCAGCTATTCCGAGGGAGATCTACGACGGTGTGATCAAAGACTATCCCAACCCGCATCTCATACTCAACCATTCTCCCAACCAGAGCAGTACGTCCACACGCCCATGCCTCTTCATCGCACCTCCGCATCGCCATCAACTTGCTCCTCCCTGGACAATGAGGCGGATCTGGCTGACGAGAGTAGCCTCTGGCCAACTCCTGCCGTATGCGATCCCGAAACTCACGAGTGCCGGGTACAAACTCGTCGCGGGTATGTCTCTTCACGTGCCCCCCCCCCCCGGGGGTCAGGTAGGATATCCGTACGAGTACGTCGGAGAACCCGGTACCTAGGACGATACTTGGACTTGCTCATAAGCTCCTCGGGGGGCAGGGGGGGACCATGGACAATGAAAGGTTCGGACAATCACGATCCCCCCATTTGCGAATACACTCCTCGGACACGGACACTAGTACTGCTTTTAGGAAGATGTAGCCATGACTCGAATGACAGTAGTAATGCATCATCATACTGTACAACAATATCGTAGGTATCTTCGTCATCGTCCTCGTCATCGTCCTCGTCATCGTCCTCGTCATCGTCCTCGTCGTCGGGCTCGGGCTCGGGCTGGGCTGGGGTAAGGGCAGTGGGCTGGAGAAGGGGTAGGGGCAGCTCATATCTCGTCAAAATCGATATACGCTTCGTCATCCCTCTCCACATCCACCGCATCCTCACCTTCATCCACTGTAAGCACACTCTCCATCCTCCCCGCCTCCATCCTTCCCTCGCCATACTTCGAGTGAGAGCTGACATCCAAAGCTCGTCTCCTCCACTTGCCCAAGCCCAACCATCCTTTCCCCTCGCCTCCTCCACTCACACTCGTGCCCACACTACCCTGAATCTGGGGGAGCGACTCGACCGAGTTGGTCGGGCTCGGACATAGGACCGATACGCTCGACGCGTCGTCCGAGATCATACTTCCCGGACTTGACGAGAGGGTGCCGACCCCGATGCCGATCCCCAAAGACAGTGAGTCGTGCGGCATGGTGAGGGGGTTCGGCTGTCGGAGACGGGATGCGGTGGGACGGCGTTGGGGTCGTGGTGGCGGGAGGAAAGAATGGCTTGGCGGTGGGTTAGGGAATTGGAGCTGGAGGGGCGTGGGCGAGTGGGTGTGACGGTGGGTCAGGGTGGGGAGGTTTGGTCGGCGGGGTGACTCTTTGGGCGGGTTCGTAAGTGTGGATGTGGAGGTGGGGGTGGAAGTGGAATTGGTAGTTGCAGTGGGATGGGAAGTCGATGTGGCAGTGTCGAGGGAGGACAGGCTGCGTAACCGGTCGCGGAGTCGCTCGCTCGGTTGACTGGCCGTGGTCATGGTATTCTCTGGCGAAGCGGGGAACGACCAAGTAGCGAGCACCGCCACGTCGCTCACCGAGCTCGTTGACCCCAAACTCGGTCTTCTCGAATGGCTTTGTATCCGATCGCGAACCGGGATGACCAGAGTCGACCCAGAGCGCGGGGAAGCCGGTGGGCGGGGACGGGAAAGGGGTGGCATAGACGCGTGCTGGGGTGGAGGGACGGAGGATGTCGCTGATATGGGTCGGTTCGGAGAATCGGGTTCGGAGATGACGGCTATCCTTGAGCTCTGCCTGTACCTCGGTCGAACGACGGGTGAGGGCGGGATCGAGGGTGACGGGTCCGGCTCGTGAGCTTCGAGCTCGGCGAGTGTGGGTAGGCTAATGGCAGAAACCGAGGCGAGTGGGTTCCGCGAGAATTCCTGGAGTCGACCCATTGGAGAGGGCCCGGGTCTTCGGGATGCCAGCCCTGGTGGTAGGGCAGATTGGGATCGCCTATGACTCGGTCGACTTGGCGTCCCTCTCCCCGTCTCCGAGGTCTTGGTCTCGCGAATAGAAGCGCGCCAGTGGAGCGGTTCCCACTCGCCCGAGACATCATCTGCTGAGGCGCTTGGTAGGAGGTTACTCAGCGACGCCGAAGGGTGGAGTTTCGGTCTCCCAGGGGACTCTGCGTTCTGGCTGGTATTGGCGAGTGAATCACTGTATGAGGAGGAGCAGTCACGGTGCCGCGGGGGGTAGAAGACGGGTGGGGAGGTGACTATCAGGGCTTGTATGCCGAGGAGGGAGAAGGCGCCCATTTCGGCTTCTATACATTTCTTTCAGGTTGGGTGGTATTGTAAGTCTGAGGGGTGTTGTGGATCAGCTGAGGATGATTGAGAGTGATGAAGGGAGGACGAGGCGACTGACGTTTCCGACGCTTACCACGTGACGCGGGTGTGGTGATGGGATCAAAGGACGGCGGTGCGAGTGGGTAGGAGAATGTTCGAGGTGTTTTGATGTGCCGGTGGGCGGCGTGCGGGGAGTGCTTGAGTGATGGAGCGAAGGAAAGCGTTACGAGAAAGAGCGTTAGTGTCAAGTCGGGATCATGTTTCATAAAGCGGGGATCACAAGAAACCCGAAGCGGAAGAGTCGAAAGGTTCAATGGAGATGAGGAGGATGAAGAGGATGGTGATGAGACGAGTTTGTGAGGTAAACCAAAGCCGGACCTCACCCCGCCCGAGCCCGAACCGCCGAAACGCCTCGCGGCTGAAACAGTCGTACCCAGTCTACTCTCCTCAATCGACATATCTCAACCGTTCGGGACCGCCCCGGAAGATGGAAGTGAGATGACTCGGTGGAAGGGGGTTGTTTGGTTCCAGACGGAGAGGCGCTCTGTGGGGATCGGCCCGGATTGCGGGTGCGATCGTGCTGCCCCTCCCGAGCTCACAGACTTGCAGACGCACGGAGCAGCAATGCATGGAGATGGACAAGTCTACAACTTGGACGGCTGACTGCCCCGAGACTGAGCCATGAGCCTCTCGCCCAAGACCAATATACAACCTCCACCAAAGACTACCCTCTCCCCGATCCCGTGATCCTGCACGAACGCCGCGATCTCATCGGACTCTGCACCAGGCTGGAACCATACCGCCCGAGGCTCTGTGCTGGCTTTCGATGCAGGAGAGGATGAGGCAGGGAAGGGGAAGAGGGATTCGAGGATTGGGAGACCCTGGACGGGGTTGATGATGATAGATATCGAAGCGCTCGGCGGTGATGAAGGTCTTCAAGGCTGGTGTAAAGGATGTCATCTCGACTGGTATCGACTGTGGACTTCTCCAAGGGTGTGTTGCACAAGAGAAGACGGGAATTTAAAGCTGAATCATCACATGCAGTCACGCCCCTTTGCGCGATGTTGCGACATTATTGATCCGACAGACTTGTATACAACAAGCTAAAGATACAACATCCCATCCGAACCCAGTCTGCCATGCTCTCTTACTTCTTCCACTTCCTCCCATCCACTTTTCGGGTAACAGCTCGCTCCGCCTTGACCTTCTCTGGCGACTTGAAGAAGCTCGTAATTGCCGGCTGCTAGATCTCTCTCAGCGACAGATCACCGCAGCCTCCTAGGCTACCCACTGCTTTGTTCGTATCGTCAGATGGCGTCCGCCGGATGACTTTTGTCTGATGACCACCTCGCTTCTCTTGCTTCTTCTCTTGCTCCTCCTCGTCCACCACTACCTCAGCTGGTCGACCTCGTTTCCGCTTCGAACCAGCCTCGGCCTCGATCGAAGGCTTCTCTTCTTCTGTTGCTTCGGGGTTCGGCGCATTCGAGTCGTCCCCCAGTCCCTTCTCACCGTCGTGGGCAGTCACCTCTGTGTCGATGCCCTCAGCCTCCTCTTTGATCTCGGCCTTGGTAGGCTTCTCTGTCTCCTTTACGGGAGTCCGAGGTGATGCCGAGTGATCGACCCCTTTTGCGGGTGACGCCTGCTGTTTGTGGAAGAACGACTTGATCCCGTCGGACCGTTCTGACACGGGCTCAATAAAGGTGGGCGAGTTGTTGCCGATCTTCCCGACCTCGGGCGGTACCGGGAAGCTGGACAGGGCATCAGCAGTTTTCTCATTACGATAAACCGACCGCGCTCACCAATCCAGACCCGCCGTTCCCTTCAGCAAATCCCCCGTCCCCCCTTTGCCATCCTCCCACCCCTTCACCTCCCCCAAATCCAACCACTTGCCCACCTCCTCCCACCCCGTCAAGATACAAGGCATCCGATCATGCAACCACCTAATATCCTTCGCCGGGACAGTCGTCAAGATCGTAAATGTAGCCAGCGGCACAGGATTGCCGGTAGGGTAAGGTTCTCGCGTGTCGAGGGGATCGGAGGAGGGTTTGAAGCGCGATTCGACGGGGGATTGGTAGGTCACGGAATCCCAGAGGCCGGCGAGGAACATTAGGGGCGGGGAAGCGTTGGTGTGTTTGGGTGTTAAGGGGAGACGGGTGAAGTGTGCGATCTTGGAGGAGGGTCTCTTGAGCCATTCATAGTATCTGAGTCGGCATCATGACTCTGTCGGGGTGGTAGGGCTGGAGAAGGAGCCCACCCTTGCGCCGGGACGATACACCGCTTGTACCCCTTCAGAGCATGCCACATCCCACCAGACGACGGGTCACTACTCCCTCAGCCGGGTGACATTCACTTGCTGAGATGACTCACAGCAAGCCTTCGGATCGAGCATTGATCGTGTTCAGCGGACCAGATGGGGGATGTTTCGTCCAGTGCGGTACAAGGCCCCACTGCCTGACCGGGCCCAACCTCAAAAGTCATAGTGACAACCGCCCGGAATCGCTCACATAGTCTCGATCATCGGTTCTCCCGACTCGTGATCGCGCCGAATCACCGGAGCTCGTTGATGGGGTGCCATATTGTAGCTGAACAGTCTCATGAGTATGTTGCGAACGGGAATAGAGTCACTCGCTTTGGCCGGTAATCCTGCGGTCTCTCCCATCGCCGTCGTCCGCCGTGATTGAACATCCGAGGTAGTTGATTCTCGAGTGCATCGTACACCTCCTCGTTGCTCAGGGCGAGCGAGTACCGCCCGCACATCGCGATGACCTCTTGGCTTACGCGAGCCCAGTTTGCTGGCCCTAGGGATGGAGGGAGTCAAGAATGACCAAATGTAATGTTCAAATTGGGGATTCCGTGCTTTCTTTTTCAGCACTTTCATTCATCGCTCGAGGACAGCAGAAGAAGAGGAAAGTATCATGATTGCCCCAATGTCGATCCCGCCCCTTGCCCGACATGCCAGTAGCACTCCCCTCACCAACACCCCACCCACTCTTCCCGCCCCTCTCCCCCACACCGAATCGATGCGTGGTATCCCGGCTTCCGGGACATCACCTTCTCCACGATCATCATCGATCTCGAATCCCTAGGTGAACGAGAGGCTTTTTCTAGAGGTAAAAACATCGCTCCCCATGGGCCTCGTCCAAGCTGACATGGCACTCGACAGTAGTGGATGGAGTCCGACTCGATCTTCTTACCCGAAACCAGCGAGGGCTTGACTCCCCAACCTCATCGACCGCCTTCGCCCGCTGCGTCCCGAGTCAAGCTCCTCATCCTCGTCCTCGTCTTGACTAGCTGCACCAGTGTACAGACTCCCGAAGCTGAATGCGGCGATCCGAACTGGTATCTCCAAGTTTGGAGGATCGGCGTTCCCGAAACTCAATTGGACGAGCCCGAGGGTGAGCCCTTCACCACTGATTGTATCGCCCTGGCTGATCTATGCTGCTTTTCGGACGCAGCGTTCATCCTCCCCCAGACGTCGCATGGACCGCTCCACTGTACGACTCCTGCCGACATCTACCTCCTTCTCAAGCCGAGCGACTTCATCGCACACGACCTCGACCCGGGCACCGCTTATCAGGGATGTGATGACGAGGATAAAGAGGTTAGGTTGGAGCTAGTGTTGAAGCGGTCTGTGGAGATCAACCCGGCGAGGGAGATGAGGTGTTCTGTACGGGAGAACGTCCTGCTCGGTATGTCAAGAGCGCTGTGGATGGTTGGGGTTCTTAGTCTTCATCAGGCGTGTCGCAGCGAGATACGAATCTCTACGAGCACTTGCAGTCGGAAGAGACGCGAATGACCATCTGCGACACGATCCGAGCGTTCTACGAAGACGAGGTCCGGGGTGTCTACGATGGCGGGAATGACTGTCAGTCCGCCTCCCTCTTCATCTATCCAAGCTGAACTCCTCAGACATCTTCGACCACAAACGAGTCGGAACGCCATCTATCCAAGCTGAACTCCTCAGACATCTTCGACCACAAACGAGTCGGAACGCCCCGGTGTATGCGAGTAGTATGATGCCGATTGAGATGGTGGAGATGAGTTTGGGGAGGAGTCTGGGGGAGTTTAGGGAGGAGTGGGAGGGGGCATTGGCCGCGGGGTTGGCGAAATAGGTGAGTATCCGGTCATTGGCTTGTTAGTGTGGGCTGATGGAGCTATGGACAGATATACATCTCGTACAACGCCCGTGGCCTCTGACACAATAGTCGTCATATTCCACATCGGTACAACATCGTCATCGCACCCATATGACGACACCGTCTCATCAAACTCATCGTTCAACAGCGTCTAATCTACTTGTGATACAACACCGTCTAATCATACCTAAGGAACAACACCGTCTAATCATACTTTACTTATGATAGAATACCGTCACATCGTACAACGCCCTCGGAGTCTGGCACATCGTCAAATTTCGTACTGACATAACGTAAAACACTAACCATAACTCCATCGCCGCCTCAGAACCTCTCCATCAGCCTCCCATTCAGCCTACCGTGCTATCAGCAGCAAATCGAGCTCGACAGGCTAGCGCTCACTCCGCCTCGGCCTGCTGCGCCGACGGCCTCCTGTCCTGGTAAGCAGGTAGGAAAGCCGGCTGCTTATCCTTGGCGTGCAAAAATGCAACGGACGAAGCCCTGCGACTCTCAATTCGCCGAAAAGCAAAGTTTTGGGATAGGGCGTACTGCTCTGACGCGCAGCGAGGCCCCGACGTCGAGCTCGGCTCGGAGGCTCTGCGGACTACTTCGATCTCTACGACTGGACTCAGTCCTTATGGGCTGGGATGTGGGAGGGGGAGACTGACTCTTCCCTGTCTCGACTTTGGTCTGCTCGGTCATGATGCTGAAAGTGAGGAGGAAAGCAATCACTGAGCGGTACACGAGGTTGAACTCTGGAAAGAAGAACTAGTTTAACGGGCTGTTGCGGGTGGCCAATGCTCTGATATACCTTCGACCGGTTTATGCAGCTGCTCCGCTGTCCGGCGAATAAAGGAGGACTAGGGGGCGAGGATGAAAGGATCAATGGTCTCGAACGAGTAGGCGATGCGGCAAGGACGACCTTACGACGCCAGTGGCAGAATAACTCCCGATTCAGCTTCTAGCATGAAACGCATCCAGTCCAAGATGATTAGATCAGAACGAGCTGACGGGCATAACTATCATCACGGTCGATCGGTCACTCATCATACAGATCTACTTGGCTTCTTAACGACCGCTACTCCTTCTTCTGCCCGTAGACCATATTCACGACCCCATCCTTCGCAGTCTGCGCCATCCCCGCGACCTGCTCCGTCGCGCCCTGCGCCATCCCCGCGACTTGCTCGTACATCCCCTGGCCCTGGCCTTGGGTATCGTTACCAGGGCTGGCCGCGTCCCTTGTATCGTTTGGCTGGAGTTTACTCTCCATCCTGTGAACCATCAACCACGCAAGAAGAAGCTCGGAGCAAGAATACGAAACTCGCGAAGGTGGGGAAGTGGAGAGGTCGAGAGATGGAGGGGTAGAGAGACATACTGATCGACCTTCTCCTCCGCCCATTCTCCAGTGGACTGCTGACCGGGCTTCAGCGCATTCCCGATCGCGCCCGGGCCCGGGCCCTGACGGCCAGTATCGTGCGTGAGGTTCGGGTTCGCCGCGTCGGAGTTTAGTGCGTCGAGGGGCTTGGACTCGCCCGGGATGTAGGACGCCGCACTGCAAGATGATCAGCTCTTCCCCAAGAGCTGGTAGCCTGGGATGGATAGAGAGAGTATGGAGGGAAGAGGGGAGGAGGGAAGGTTGAAGGAGGGAAGGTTGAAGGAGGGAAGGGAGGATGGGAGGAGAAGTTGAATCGGGAGGAGGCGGACGGACGTGTCGAGAAGGTCTTTGCCTTGATCAGTATAGCTCTTCGCGCCCTCCGGCTTGACTGCGTTCGCAGCTGTAGACGTCAGCTTGCCGCTTCGATGGGAGACGAAGTTGAGGAGTCTGAAGGATAGGATGCGAATGAGATGGAGAGGGTTGAAGAGGGACAGAGGACAGACCTTTCTTGGTGTTGGACTCGCGGAGGGACATAGTTGTCGACTTTGACTTCAATGTTGGTCCCAGACGGCATGAGAATGAGTGGGATGCGAGGCTTATATCTGGCATTTTGTGTTGGCTTTGAGATTGGACGCTTGACAAAGGAGTGATTAGCATCAAAGGAGTGGTGACGATGACGAGGATGATGTGTTTGCGATGGAGTGCGTCAGAAATGGATATGAGGTGTCCTTTCGGAGAGGGCATTCTTGCCGCACCACACCATTTGGTGGCCCCGCCACGGACGACGGACCGTCCCTCTCATCCGACTAGCTCCCGATCTTTCCACTGAAATGAAGATGAAGGAGGCTGTCGTGGCATTATTCGTGCATGGCGTTCCCTCGATAATGTATGATTCGGCGTATAGACGTGAAGACATAAAGGCATAACGCATAAAGGCGTAAGATCGAAGCCGAAAGACGCGAAATTTTCGGCGATGGGATAGGCTCAGCGATGTGGCAGAGGATATTCGTGAGATCAGTGGGGATAGCGAGGTTGAGAAGAAATCGGATACACAAACGATGATGGACATGATGGGTATCCCGAGTGTCTTTGGTATCGGAAGGTGTCGTCTCGTAGACCGCCGTGTCCTGTCTTCAGAGCCCTTCCGTCCCCTTGTGCCTTCCCGCAACCATCTCCTTCAACCTCCCAAAGAACCCCTTCTTCTTCCCCTGACCCTGACTCGCGTTCAAAGTCGATCCTGCACCAGGGGTACCCGGGCGTGCCGGAATTCTCTTGGTAGAAACTTCCGCAGCGAGATCAACGATATGCCGTCCGGTCTCTTTCGATTCCTTCGGCTCGCGGTCATCCCGGAGGAACGCGATGGCGCGTTCACGTAGACTTGCCATTGAGCTGGGCTTGGCCATTGCTCGGCCGGAAGGGTGAGACGACCAGCCATCGCCTTTTCGAACCACGCCGGGGGTCGAGCCGAGCAGATCTTCGTATACTGCGCGACGTGGACTGATGATGTTGACAGGAGATGGGGCGGCAGGGATGATCTTGGAATTGCGAAGATTCGATTCGGATTTACGGGTAAGAGGCAGACGAGAGAGGCGGGTGGAGGAGCGTAAAGCGGGGGTAGACGGGACACCACGGAGTTGTGGTGGTTTGAGGGGGACGGTCATCGGCTCAGCTGTTGGTGGATCAGTACAATTTTTCTGAAACGGAAACTGGTCGTACGCGTATTGTTTCGCGAGTTGAGTTGTTCCGTGTCTATTTCCGTTCCAAAGAGCTTCGTGACCTGCGAGACTACAAGCACATCAGCGGGGATAGGATTGACTGGCAGGATACGAACCCAATGGCCGTTCCTTCTTTGTCTTCCCCTTCGGCCCATCTTCATCAATCCAGTCATTCGCCTGCTTGACGGTCTCTTCCGCCTCCGCGTATGTCATCCATTTTGGCGGGGTGGCGGGCTCGGCTTGTGTGCTCATCGCGCGGAGATGTGCCACAACAGCGCTTTCTGCCTGGGTTCCCTTGCCAGGGATGAGGCTCAAGCGGTGTCCAGGACTTGTCGGATTCTGGGTGATCTCGACGGGGAGACCAGGGATGGGCAGGATTGGCTCCCGTCCTTCTGCAAGGGCTCTGCGGGCGTCCTCGACGATGCCTAGAGATAAGTCAGCTGGAACAAGAGGGCATGAAAATGCAGACTCACGCTCAACATCCTTGACCCCTGTCATTGTAGCGATGATCAGCACGACATCCGAAAGGCCGAAGAGCACAACTCACAATGAGCGATCTTATCCAGTCGACCATCGAGCGCAAGAGCCTCGAAGCTTCTAGTCCGAGGAATAGGCGGTACTGCGGGCTCGGTCATCGAGGTTGCAGGCATGGATGTCTTGCCTGCGGACTTTGTGATGAGCGCCGTACGGAGTGACTTCAAGAGATGCTTACCCATGCGAGATGACCGCGTGGAGGTCTTCGGCGGAGCCACCAAGTCCCCGGAGAACTGCCTGAATCGAACGAGCTTCTCCTCTAATCTCAATCTTCAGCTATCTGTTTGACGATCTGGGTGGGATGTACGCACGGTCGCTTTTCATGATCTTCTCCCTGAGCTCATCGAGCGGGCTACTGGAATCGGTATTGGGGAAAGGCTTGCCTGTCACCAGGATATCGGTCGGTCGGGTGGCTGTGGGTCGTGGTCGGGCTGGGGATGGTCCAGTCGGGCCACTGTTACGGGGAGGGGTCTCGCTGACGGTGGGAACGGCGCGAACTAGGGCTCTTTCAGCTCAGTCTGGAATGGCATCACGAAACTCTTTACCATTCCGCTGAGGTGACCATTGCGCGGGCCTGATCTCCGTCATCGCCGGCATCTCGACATTCACAACGACTGCTCTCGTCAGCAACGATTTTCTCACAGCAAGAGTAACATACCAGCCGCCTTCCCGGGCGAAGTCACCCTGACCTGCACATCTTCCTCCCTTACCTCAACAAGCGCCATCTGTCGCAATCCCAAACTTCGTCTTTGGTCGTCTCTCTTAGCTGTACTATCCTGAGCTGGGTTGAGACTCTGCGGTCGAGGGGGGTCTGGGGCAGGCCTCGTGATCGCTGAAAGGACATCACGATGGTTCCCCTTGGCCTTCTCCAGTTGGGAAGAATGTCTGACGCCTTCGAGCGAGCGCATGGTCTTGAGCGCGGCTTCCTCTTTCGTCTTTGGTGCAGTACCAGAGGACAACGTCGAAGATCGCTCGTTCAAAGCTTGGAGCATCTCGGTGGAGCCGGTCGCGGAGCTGTCATGGGTAGACACTGGCTGTCCAAGCTCGGCAAATCGGGCTGACGAGATACGTCGGATCACCTTGTGCTCGGCTACTATAGGTCAGCTTACAAGGACTAGGACAGCCCAAGAAGCCGGCGCCAGACTCACCGACAGCGGAGGACTCCTTGACTCGCAGCTCCTGCCCCTTCTTTATCATTTTGGTCGCTACGTCCAATCAGAATTAATCGCACCATCTCCGCACAGACTTACGAGTGGGATCCTGACTCTCCTTGTCCTCCCCGTCCGCAATCGCCAGAAGATCCTCATGGCTCGTCCACTTGATCACAAGCTTACTATCCTTCTTCGGGCTCGGCGTCCTCTCTTCCCACTGCACGCCCTGCAACCCCTCCCTCTGCCGAGCTTTCGGTCTGCTCACACTGGTATGCTGCTTGATCGACTCGCCCAGCGCGGTTGGAGTGCTCGCCCTCGATTGGTCTTTCGCGTCTTTCTTCTTGTTGCGGCACTTCTTGCCCTTCTTCTCGGTATCAGCCTTCTGGGCAAGCGGCGGCATTGGCTCATCCTCGATATCGAAAGATGCCGCTGCGCGCACAAAGTGTGGGGTTATGATGACGCTGGGGGCGGACGGTTGCAGGGCAGGGTGGTGGTAGGCTTGGATCGCCGTGATGCGATATGCTGGATCGGGGCAGATCATCGCGCGAAGCAGGTGTTGCATGTCTGTCAAAAGCGTCAGCGAGCCGTAGAAGAAATTATGCTAATCGGACATACCGTGCGGCATGAACCACTGACCGACCCATACTCCCTTCTTGGTACGTTCATGGTAGACCACGAGCTCGTCGGCAGTATCGAACTGCTCCTCTTCGTCCGCTTCAAAAGGTGTCCGCCCAATTAGGACCTCATACATGGTGATCTGTTGCCGAGCGTTAGTATCACTTAGGATTAAACATGGCTGACTTACGCCGAGCGACCACACATCCGATGCCCGCTCATCATGCGGCATACCCCTCGCTCTTTGCGGATCCAGATACTACCGGGATCCAGACGATCAGCCTCTGTATAATATCGTCCAGTATGCCTCACCTCTGGAGTGCCCCAAGAAATGGAACTCAAAAATGATCCCCTTCCTCCAGCATCCCACTTCTGCGCGAATCCAAAGTCCACGAGTACAGGTATATCATTGTGCGAAAGAAGCACATTGGCAGGCTTGATGTCGTTGTGGGTGATACCGCGTTCGTGCAGGTATCCTACGGCCGATGCGAGTTGGCGGAAGTATGGTGTTGCGCGGGAAGGGGGGAGGCAGACGGGGATGAGGTGGGAGAGGTGGGGCATGATTACCCTGCGAGAGGATCTTAGCCTTCTTCGAGGAGATGAACTACTCACAGAGCATAGCTTGGGGTGATGACGAACGCTTCGAACTGGATGATACTGGGATGCGGCTCATGTCGAAGTGTCCGGATGATCTTCATCTCACCCCATAGTGCTCTCACCCTCGTCGCAGTCGTCTATCCCACCGAATGAGTCAGTAGGAACCCTGGCTTAGCATTTGGTTCACTCACAGGCGTCTTGCTGCGATGAACCAACTTGATAGCGACCTTTCCTCCCGCACCGCTCCCTCCGCCGGCAGCCGCCATCTTCCCCAGTCTCACCATCCCCGTCTTACCGCTAGTTCCCAGCGCGGACGACCTCACATGCTTCGGCTTACAAAGCCACACGCTCCCCCAATTACCGAAGCCGATCTCGGAGATGAACGAGAATCGATCGGCGAGCTGTTGGTCGGTGAGGGAGAAGATGTCGTCGGCAGACGCTGCGGCGGTGATATGCGGGTGGGTATTCTCCTCGAGCGGCATAGGCGAGGCGACCGCACGATGGGGACTGATGAGCGGATTCGGGATCGGTGCGACGCGCTTGACGCTCACGGGAGAGGTTGAGATGTAGGAGATGACATCGACAGCAGGGGATTGGGTGAAGTTGATGGATTCGGGCGAGTTGTCGTGATCATAAGCGAACGCGTCGCGCGAGTCGGCTCGAGACGGCTGGGAGGAGACGGTGTTCGTGCTGGCGTTGAAGGAAGAGGTGGGATTGGGAGTTGATGTTGAACTGGGGGTCTGCGAGGCGATCGAAGCTTGCAGTGAGGGGACGGCGGGGACATGGACAGTCTCGGGCTGTTTGGGTTTGGGATGAGGAGGAGTGAGGCCGAGTCGGAGTCGGATCTTGGATTTGGGTTTGTAGAGTGTAGGTTGAGGGGTCGAGATGGCCATCGAGAGTAGGATTGGACCGCGGGTGCCCACCTCGCCTGCCTTTAGTCGCCGGATAAAATGAAAAGATCGGATAGGGGTATCAGGCGGTCGTTATGCGTCGTATCGAGCGAACGCAAGGATTGTGTAATGAGTGTGAGGTGTGAGGCCTCGAAGTAAAGAGCGTCAGACGGTCGTAAATGGTTAGACGGGATATCAGAAGAAGACTAAGGATTCGCCCAACCCATCCTTGCGGTGTTAGGATCCATCAGAGTAGGACGTGACTTGTTGACATTGAGCGAGGTGTTAGAAGGTCATCCAACTTGTTCCTGCTGTCGCATTTAGCGTGACTGATTTCTTCCGGTCTATGTGGACGCGTTGGTGTGTGTGCAAGGTTGAGTGAGTGTTTCGCATCTTCGTAACACTAGATGGCCAGGTCCCTCGCCGCTGAAGACTTTACGAGTGCTCATGTGAAATTTGCGAAGCCGGTGTGTTGACTAGTACTGTCCCTGCTGGATGTCAGCAGTCGGTACCGGACGAGGCCTACCTTCAGACAAGAGCGAGGTTGGGAATGCAAGAGAGGCCGTCAGCGGACAACATTCAGGAACGATCAAACGCACGGATCCTCGCGATCAGACGCGTCGGGTAAGCTAGGCGTTTCATGTTGATGATACGCGGCCACATGGTAACGCGGCGATGACTAGCTTGAATTTGAAACTGAGCAACAGGATGATCCGGATATTTGCTCGGGTCACCGGATCGGGCCGATCGACATGGACTTCATCTGCTCTGAACTCCCGATAGCCCATGCCCATTATCCATATCATCCGTCTCTTCCGGAGACTTCACCGCGCCCGTTCCTCTTCCGGTTATTTCCGGCCGATCTAGCAAAGTCTTTTTGTTCGTCGGTGTAGCCGAGCCCGAAGAGCCGTTTGACGCGGGTTTCCGAGATTGGCTTGATGCAGGAGTGGGGTAGAGTTGCAGTGGTGGTGCGGCGGCAGTACGGGCGGTGTGTTGTAGTCTGCCCTTGTTAGCTATGGCACATACAACGAGTCGAACGGAAGCTTACGGATTGGAGGAGGAATAGTCGCAGCTGAAAGATGCGGATCAGCGGCATTCTCATGGACAGAAGCGATGCGCGAACTGTACGTATGCACGCAGCACTCCATCAAGACTGCAAGCTGGATCAGCTTCTCGCATATCGAAGAAGGAGCTACGACTGACCTCTCAAGCACACACTGGATAGTCTCCCCAACATCATGCGCGAAATGCAGCGTGCTGGTCTGTGGCAGGATGACGTCGATCTCGACGATGAGATCATCTCTAAGCATGCGTCAGAATGGCGTCGGCGGCGTATCCGGGCAGAGATGCGATAGCGAAGTACTCCGACTCACCCCATGTGATAGCACTCCACATCCGAGATCTCCAGTACTGGGTTGAATCTGGTGACGAGATACAGCACGCGCGTAATCTGATCCCGGGGTGCCGACTTTCCGGACACTGCAAGTCAGGTCAGCTTCCCATAGACGCTGGTTTCCGTTCGACGACAGAGCGAGGTTGGAAGACGAAACTGACGGTTCGCGAAACTGCCCGCCAATGTCTTCAACCACTCCACAATGATGTAAAGACTCAGCACCATCCCGCCAATGGGATCGAGCAGTCTCCAGTGCAATCGCGTTCCGACGAACTACCAGTTAGTGTCAGCTCCAGCCATGGCCAGGAGCTGAAGAAGGCTTACTGGAAATGTGAGGGCCATGATGTTGAAGTAGACGTCGTTCTCCGCATCTTGAGCCAATGCTTGAACTCCTGAGGATGGGATGCGCGCACACCAGAACCACCTACCTCATCTGTTAGCGAGCGCAGGTTGAGGATGCGAAAAGCTCACAGCACAGATTTCACCCCGATGGTCGCTAGCATAGTCCTACCGCTTGTCAGCAGTAGAAAGAATACAGTATGAGCCATCACCTACGCCACACCAATCCAGCTCAGGGCAACGATGGTGTCATCCGCCGGGCCTGTGGCTCGTTGGAACGATTCGATGAAGACCTGGATGAAGGATGCAATCATGGCGACGGAGAAGATGAGCTGTTTACCAGAGGTTATCGATGTGGCGGGGATTTTAGAGAGTTGTATACATACTACGCCGAGAGGCTCGAACCGCCGTTTGCCTGCTGGATACTATGGGTGAGATCAGCTCGTGACTCGTTTCAGCCCCATCGATAGTCCGATGATAGGCGTCACAGTCTGCCTGAGCTCGAGACTCACCATGTGCCTGTCCGTCTTCAGCCCTATCGCCCAGCTCGTGGCGAGAATGATGAAGGTACTGAGCAGATCCAAGACGGAATCCACGAGAGATGCGGTAAGGGAGATCGAAGAGGAGTACAGTACAGCGACCGCTTTTGCGGCAACGAGTAGCACATTGACCACAGTGTTCACTATCATCCCATCCTTCAGCTAGAATCACGCAGATGGGTGAAGAAGCCACACCGTTCAGTGCCAGTTTAGCTAAACGATCCCGCTTCTTCTCCTTCTCGTCTGCGCTCAATAACGGAGTCCTCTCCCCCATCTCCGGATCGCCATTCCCCTCCCCATCTCCGCTACCATGCGCGGGGATTCCCTCCGGCTCACGCGCTTTCCAAGCGCTACTTCTCCCAATCCATCTCGGTATGTACTCCACAGACGAGTTCATCTCCTCCGCCGAGTCCCCTCGTAAGCGGGTCGACGATCTCGACGGGGCAGCCTGAAAAGAATTCGCTATAGTGAACGGCAATTCGCCGGACAGCAGACCGTCGACCTCCTCATAATGATCCCTTAGAACAGCCACATGCTCGTAATACCCTCTCAGCTGCCTCGAATCAGCTTGTCATGATGGAAGGCTGAGTAGGGAACATACCTTCCGTGGTAGCTTCTTGATCTCATCAGCCGAGATGGGCAAATCCTCGAACTCATCACTCTTCTCATGATCATTTATGATTCCTCCGGTCTGCACCTCGTCATATGTCGACCCCCGCTTGAGCCGTTTGCGTAAAGACCGTCGACGCGTAAGGTCGGATTTGCTCGGACCGGGTGAGGTGAACGCCAAGGAGAATCGATCAACGTGGGGTTCATGGCGGTGAGGAGGGTTAGTGATGGCGTGATGGAGTGGCGGGCGGGACGGCGAGCGCGAGCGCGAGTCTGAAGAGGACATGAGTGGTTGTTGTCAAAGGAAGATCAATAATGACGTCGTGGCGATATTGCTTTAGGTAAATCGCGGAAGCAAATTATTCGGCTGGAAGCATGAACCCCTTATGAATCGATCGTTCATGTTTCTTATGCATCGTCCACGCCCCATTGGTCTTATCGATGCTGCTGATATCTCGGGAAATGAAGAAGCACAATTGATCGACTGCATACATCGAATGCACCTGATGCCCAGTCGCTATCCTTTCAACTCCCCCAACAAGTCTTTCCATGTGGTTTAACATACAGACCGCTCTCAGTCTCAAGGCTTCTCTCCTGTCTCCCGGAGGATATGTGTCCTCTAGCGGTCCTTTGGCTACAGAGGAAGCTTCTCGCGGCTGAGTCCCACGCAATGTGCTCGCGATTCTCCTTGTTTCGCCCTTCGCCCTCACATCTCGTCAAATTACTCACATCTCGTCAAATCACAATCCGCTTGAAATGTCCCTCTCACAACCGACTGATCTCCAATGGTTCAACGAGGAAGTAAAACCCCTGCCCGTTCATCCACAAGGTCTCGTCGAGATGAAAGAAGAGGTGAAGGGATCGATCACGGACCAGGAGACAGAGCAACTCCGGGAGCTTCCGGAAACGGTACCAGAGTACCCGCTCTTGAGCTTCGATCAGATCTCGCGCAGTGAGGATTCTTCCTTGAAGGCCGCCACCAGCAATTCTATGTTGAGGTCTCGAGGCCTGGTACGCAAGCCTCGGAAGAGTCGACCCGCCGTTTCCATCTGGAAGCCTGTCAGTCCATAATTCATCCCGCCATATCGTGGCAGGCGATTCAGAGATTCCGGTATGAGAATCAGAATACAGCGGTGGAGGAGGTCGCTTTGTGGACCGGCTCGCCGGAAGCTGGAGGCCAGCCATGAACAGTATGTGACCAGCATTTTAGCGGACGCTTTCGACTTTCTCGTCTCCTACAATATGGATCCGTACCGTGCATTCCAGCTTGTGACATACGCGGTTCGCATCCTTTTCCTCTCGAGTCTCCGCGGCACAGACAGCAAGACAGGCGCATGTTCATGGAACATCCGGGGAGATGACCGGTCTCGGCATTCTTGACTGCCTGAGCTGCCGAAATCATTCGCTGATCCTGGATAGTATCGAAGCTGCCAAGATTGGTACGGCTCCACCGCTGCTGTCAGCACCGAATTGGCCGGCGAAGTGGGTGACTGATCCGGCTGACAGTCACCATGAGGACCAGTATCCATCGACACCGGCCAAAACCTCGACCAAACGGAGTCGGAGGCAGAAACGTACATCGCAAGAACCCACCGGCCGCGAGGTCTAGCAGCCACTGTACCATCATATTCTGAAGACTGCCCAAGCCTGCGTCTGGTCCCCGAATCAAGAGAAGCGACAAGTGAGAGCATCGATTCCGCTCGAGTCAACGAAATGTCACAGCGTGAGTCTTTGGAGGGGGACCGGTCTGCGCGATGCCTACGAATCCCTCCTCAAATTTGAGTCGAGTCCAAGCTGTTATGGTCAGGCTGACAAGAGATCCTAGTAGTCACTAGGGTTTTACATATACTGTTCTCATTAACATTCCCATACCTCTTTCACTCGTCATTAGGTCCCAGTCCCAGTACCCTAGTCACGAGCCAGAGACACTCCGTGTTGCTTATTGTTGATGGCTCCCCCCTCATCTGTTATGACCCCATCCCGGCATAACCGCGATCTACACCACCATACGATAACACCGGAATATCCGATCATTGACCTCCGCCTGCCCGCAACTGTCTTCGACGTCTACCCGACGCACCTAGGAACTCGTACGAAGAGCAGTTGTTCATGGGATGAACCCCTCAGACCGAGTATGACCGCATGTCCAAAACTGTCGAGCACATTCCACAACCAAATGGTCACAACGAAGGATAATCGCGGATCTCAAGGACTCAACAGCTATTTATGGTACCTCGATCCACACCTGGTAGCGGGTAAATACTCTTATCCACTATGCACTCAGGTACCCTCAGGCCGAGCTACGAACCACCCTCGCCACCGCTTTCGCCCCGTTTTGCCTCGGTACGGGCTACGTCCGCACCCTCAATAGGCCGGATCCGACTATCGCGGGTTTTTATAGGTCTGGCGGACGAGCAGGGGACATGGGTTGGTAAACCTCTAGAGTGTTGTAGAAACAAAGTGGAGGGTCATGAAGCCGGGGCTGAAGAGTGGCAAGAGCGGAAATGACCGAGGTACAAGATATAATTAAGCAACCAGACTGACTGATATCCGCTAGAGATCTAGTATTGAGGTTCTTGTAGCTAGATTATGCAACGTCTTGTAACTAGCGGACTAACACTACCGACGACCAGCCTGGCTGTGGAAGTGTCCACCCTCAGGTTGTGCGATCTCTCGTGCTGTGCAAGACTGGACTGGTAGGTCTACGTCTTACCCGCACTCGTCTTTGTTGTTGTCTATTCTTGACTGTGTCAACCCGTCTTTAGGTTTCCATTGTCAAGGCCATACCATATCCCGCAATTATACCTATGCGTACCTCGGTCAATTCCGCTCTTGCCACTCTTCAGCCCCGGCTTCATGATCCTCCGCTTTGTGTCTACAACACTCTAGAGGTTTACCAACCCATGTCCTCTGCTCGTCCGCCAGACCTATAAAAACCCGCGATAGTCGGATCCGGC